>Ga0114942_1000320_pt1 | contig 13473 bp, 12 predicted proteins | sample LowerColdCreek_FD_88674 | JGI IMG/M metagenome (GOLD analysis project Ga0114942, IMG submission 88674) | Groundwater microbial communities from Cold Creek, Nevada to study Microbial Dark Matter (Phase II) - Lower Cold Creek | ecosystem: Environmental > Aquatic > Deep subsurface > Groundwater ... | reverse complement strand
TCTAAATCCGTTCATTTGGTATTGCACAAACCTGCCTTGCAAATCTGTAAATAATTGTAGGTTGTTAGCCAAGCTTATTTGCCATTTTGCGTATATGTTTTTGTCAGTTTTGTAAGCATCCAGGTTATACCATTTATAATTGCTGGGTATTCCACCTTTATCTGCCCATATTATTTCGCCAAAATGCTTGCCCTCATATTTATTCCAGCCACCGCCAATGGTAAGTTCATTTTTCCCTTTTTTATATTGTATTGAAAATACCTGACCATAAAAATTATTATCAAGCCACAATTGTCTAATAATGTCGGTTTCTGTTACAGCTGTTCCACCAATAGCTATGTTGGGTAAGAAATAATCATTGTAGGCTGCATTAGCTTTATATTCTTCATAATAACCTTTTCCGGTAGTAAGAAATGTAGCTACATTTAACTTAGTATATTTCGTAAGTTGTTGATTTAAAAATAGTTGGTAGTGCTGCTGTTGGTAATTATCTGTTTGGTTATCATAAGGGTCTCCTGGTTTTTCCGTCCCTAATCCATTATAGGTTCTGTTGCTATTTAATAATGCCTCGGGTACGCCGTTCCAGGCTTGATAAGTTTTTTCTTTACCAGAAATAATATTTAGCCTTAGGGTGGTTTTCTCAGAAAAATAAGCCCCGCTCAAGTAGCTTGATTGTAACGCACTACTTGCCCTATCAATGTATCCGCTACTTGTAATGTTGCTGAGTCTTGCATCAACTGTAAAGTGCTGATTAATAAGGCCAGAACCCACTTTTATAGTATGCTTCCTTGTATCAAAGCTACCAATGCTATTATTGGTTTCGGCGTAGGTCTGCTCATTATATTCATTGGTACTAATGTTAACGCTTGCTCCAAAAGCCCCACCACCGTTGGTAGAAGTGCCAACACCACGTTGCACTTGTATACTATTTGCAGATGAGGCTAAGTCGGGCACATTCACAAAAAAAGTACCCTGACTTTCCGCATCGTTATACGGAATACCATTAAGCGTTACATTTATTCTAGTGGCATCTGTTCCCCTAATTCTCATTGCGGTATACCCAACTCCGTTACCGGCATCAGCGTTTGCAACTACTGATGGTGTTTGTTGTAGTATAAAGGGTAAATCTACCCCAGTATTTAAAAGTTCTATCTGATTTTTATTCAAATTGGTTTTGGTAAAGGGTTGATTATTGGCTGCCCTAATTGCCGTTACTTCTAGCGGAGATAATAAATAAGTGTTTTCCGCTAATGCTATTAGCACGGTGTCAACACCTTGTTGCACATAAGTCTCCTTGTTAAAGTAGCCAATACTTGTTACACTTACCTTTTTTGTGCCTTGTTCACTTTGCCATAAGGCCACACCATTGGCTAAGGTAATTGCGTTTTTACTGTTGCCAGATATTACAGCTCCGGCAATTGGCTTTTGATCTTTTGCGTTAACTACTTTTACAACAATGGGTTTGTTGCTTTGAGAAAAAAGGGTACTAATTTTTAATAATAGAGCACCGATTGTCCAAATTCTTTTCATTTCTTTTTTTAATTTAAGAGGAAAAAATTTAGAACAAGCAATAACAGCTAATAGGAGAGGAGGTATACAACGAGTAAGAGAGCCACCTTCCCTTCGCAGGCATTATCCTGTTCAGGTTCAACGGGTATTATCTCAGCTTTTTAATTTCTTAAAAGGCACCCCGAGGAATTGCGAAAGTAAGTAACTGTAACATAAATATTAATTTTTTTTCTTCGCAGGTGTAACTTTATTTCCGAAGTAGCGTATAAGCTGTATAATCTTTTTATTATGAAACAATCTTTTTATACCTGCCTTTTTTTATTAATTAGCGTGGTAAGCACTGCCCAAAATAGTTTAGTTTTTGATGCAAATGCCGAGTTAAGAAATGTGGCTGCTTTTACTAAAATTGAGGTGGCTAATGGTATTCAGTTATACCTAACCCAAGGCAAAGATCGGGCAGTTGCAGTAAGCGCTGCTGAAGAGCAGTATATTGGTAAAATTAAAACAGAGGTTAGCAATGGAACCCTTTCTATAACAGTAGAAAATGGAAACTGGGGCGGTTGGAACTGGGGGAATAAAAAAATAAAGGCCTACGTTTCAGTTACGCAACTAGAAAAATTGAGCTTTTCAGGCGGTTCGGTTGGTAAAATAGTAGATAGTATTTCGGTAGTTGATTTAAGAAGCAGCCTTTCTGGTGGCTCAATATTGAATGGAAATTTCACTGGTACAAATGTTACTATTACCCTATCGGGTGGTAGTATTGCAACCATTGCGGGTAAGCTTAACAGTATTTCGGTAGATGTAAATGGGGGTTCAATATTTAAAGGAACAAACCTAAAAGTAAATGATGTAACAATTGATGCTAGCGGTGGCAGTGTTGTAAGCGTTATAGCCGAAAAGCAATTAACGGTTGATGCAAGTGGTGGTAGTGTTATCAATTATAGTGGTGATGCCGTAGTAAAAACAAATGCTTCTAGCGGAGGCAGTGTTATAAGGAAAAAGAATTAAAAATAATTGCAGCGAATTATCGCCGGTAACAATATTTCTCTTATATTTGCACTCCAATTCAAAAAGCGATTAATTTCTAAAGATATATCGCGAGGTAGAGCAGCGGTAGCTCGTCGGGCTCATAACCCGAAGGTCACAGGTTCGAACCCTGTCCTCGCAACAAAAAGCCTCTCTGAGGCTTTTTTTCATTGAACAACATTAACAAACGTAGCTTTTGTAACAAAAGCTAGAATACCTCCCACATATGAAAGCAGGATTTGTAAATATTTTTGGCAAGCCTAATGCTGGAAAAAGTACCCTTCTTAACGCAATTCTTGGTGAAAAGCTAGCCATCACTTCCTCAAAAGTTCAAACTACAAGACATAGAATAAAAGGTTTTCTAAATGAGCCAGGCATTTACCAAATTATTTTTTCTGATACTCCTGGCATTATTGAGCCCAAATACAAGCTTCACGAACGTATGATGAAGGGGGTAAAAAGTGCTTTGGAGGATGCGGATGTGGCTATTTTATTAGTAGATGTTAAAGATGATGTGCAGGAGTGTAACCAAATATTTACTGCCCTAAAGCTTAAAGTTCCAGCCATTGTAGTGTTGAACAAAATAGATGCCGCAAAGCAAACTTTGGTAGATACTGCAACAGATTTTTTTGCTCAACAGCCTTACTGCACCTGCGTACTAACCATTTCTGCACTTGATAAAATTGGTATAGAAATATTAGTAGATAAAATAATAAACTATTTACCCGAAGGTCTTGCATTTTACAACGAAGATGATTTAACCGATTTGCCCACCAAATTTTTTGTGGGCGAAATGGTAAGAGAAAAAATTTACGAGTTATTTGGCGATGAAATACCCTACCATACTGCGGTAATGGTGAATGAATTTCAGGAGAAAGACACCCTAACCAAAATACAAGTAGATATTATTGTGCAGCGAGAAACACAGAAAGGTATTTTATTGGGTGAAGGTGGAAAAATGATTAAGCAAATTGGTTCTTTAGCTAGGAAAGACATAGAAGCATTTATTGATAGAAAAGTTTTTTTACAATTGTATGTAAAAGTTAGGCCTAAATGGCGTGACAATGAGCAGCAATTGAAGGAATATGGATATGGGGCGTAGATGAAACAAGTTTTAAGCACATTTAAGCGGATGTATTATGAGTTTTACAGTAGCAATTGTTGGTAGACCCAACGTAGGCAAAAGCACTTTTTTCAACAGAATGTTGGAGCAAAGAAAAGCCATTGTAGATGATATTAGTGGGGTTACAAGAGATAGGCAATATGGCATTGCAGAATGGAATGGTAAAACATTTAACGTTGTAGATACGGGTGGTTTTGTACCCAACACTGCCGATATTTTTGAAACAGAAATACGAAAGCAGGTAAAGCTAGCCATAGATGAGGCAGATGCCATCATTTTTATGGTAGATGTGGTTACAGGTATTACCGACCTAGATGATGCAATGGCAGCCATGCTTCGCAAAGCCAATAAGCCAATAATGTTGGTAGTAAATAAAGTGGACAATGGAGAAAGGCAATTAGCTGCCACTGAGTTTTACAGCCTTGGTTTCGAGAACCTATTTTTTGTAAGTAGCATAAGTGGTAGCGGCAGCGGCGAGGTATTAGATGCCATTACTACCCATATGAAACAAGAAGATATTGGAGATGTAGATACAGAAGGTAGCGAAATTCCAAAATTTGCTATTATTGGCCAGCCAAATGTGGGTAAAAGCAGTTTGCTAAATGCATTAATAGGCCAAGAAAGAACCATTGTGAGTGATATTGCCGGTACCACAAGAGATACAATACATACCCAATACAATTTATTTCAAAAGGAATTCATATTAATTGATACTGCGGGTATTAGAAAGAAAAATAAGGATAAGGATGATTTAGAATTTTATTCAATAATTAGAGCTATAAGAGCAATGGATGAGGCGGATGTATGCTTAATGGTTATTGATGCCACAAAAGGAATAACCGCACAAGATGTAAATATATTTTCTCTGGCTTCTCGTAAGGGAAAGGGAATGGTGATATTGGTAAACAAGTGGGATTTGGCGGAAAAAGATACCAACACCGCAAGGGATTATGAAAAGCGATTGAAAGAAAAAATTGCTCCATTTACGGATGTGCCAGTAATATTTATTTCAGCAAAGGACAAGGTGCGTATTTTTAAGGCAATAGAAATGGGCTTGGAGGTATTTGACAATAAAAGAAGAAAAGTACCTACTAGCAAGCTAAATGAGATAATGTTAAAAGCAGTAGAGGCATACCATGCACCAGTTGTAAGGGGCAATTCTATTAAAATAAAGTATGTAACCCAGTTACCCACATTTGTGCCATCGTTTGCATTTTTTACTAATTATCCAGATGATATTAAAGCGCCTTACAAAAATTATTTAGAAAATCAGTTAAGGAAGCATTTTAACTTCAGCGGAATACCAATTAGAATATTTTTTAGAAAAAAATAATATGTTAAAAATATTTGGATAATTCGTTAAATCTGCTAATTTTGCAAACAATTCAAAACATTACAAAACAAATTACGATGAAAAAAGTATTAGGTATTTTAGCAATCGCTGCAGTATTCACTGCTTGCGCTGGTGGTGAAAACAAAGAAGCAACTGCAGATACAACTGCTGTAACTGTAGATACAACAACTGCTCCTGTAGTTGCTGATACTACTGCTGCTACTGCAGATACAACTGCTAAGGTTGACACAGCTGCTGCTGCTCACTAATCTTACCAAGATTTATACATTATCCCTTCTATGCAAATAGAGGGGATTTTTTTGTGCACTAGTTTTGTAAACAATACAAATATGTTTGTTCTTGGGTTAGGGATTGGCGCAAGTAGCCCACAACGTAGCGTAGCGTAGTGAGGACTACTGCAGAAAGCCCGGCGCCGCATCACGGTTTTTTATTGCGGCGTAACCCCCAAAAAATATTTTTAAGATAAAAGCATATGTATATGCCAAATATCATCTTCTAAATATTTTTCGCCAATAGCAACAAAGCCAAGACTGCCGTAAAAGTTTTGTAGGTGATGTTGGGCACCAATTTTTATGGGCACCTTACCAAATAAAGTATTGGATAAATAAATAGCTTCTTCCATTAGCATTTTACCTAATCCGCTGCCCCTTGTAGAAAAATCTGTAACTACCCTGCCAATGGAAACTTCTTCATAAATTATTCCTGCGGGTATAACCCTTGCATAGGCTAGGAGTGAGGCATCGTTAAAGCCCATTAAGTGCACTGCAGCCTCATCTTTACCGTCGGCATCTAAAAACACACAATTTTGTTCTACCACAAATACTTGACTGCGTAATTTTAAAATGTTATACAGTTCTACATTGGTTAGCATATCAAAATGTGCAGCCTTCCATTCTATTACCATTACAACATATTAAGGTTAATGAACAAGTATATTTTGGTATAGGTGTCTATTAAATTTGCACCGGACCATCCATGGCCTTCGCCTTGGTATTTATAATACTGCCGCGGCACACCAGCAATTTGTAATCGGTTATGTAAGCTATCGCTTTGCCTTATAGGTACCACATTGTCTGCCGTTCCATGAAAAATAATGGTAGGTATTCCGCTACTAGCAGTGGCGTTAAACAATGGGCTTGCACTGTTGTAATTAGCTAAATTGCTAGTAGGAGTACCACTCATAAATATGGGTAGGAGTACGGTGTAGTTTGGGTCTGGTGGATTGTTATACAAGTCAATTAAGTTGGTAGGTCCAAATAAATCAACTACACATTTTATATTTTTATTTGGGTTAGCGGTGTAGCCTTTTAATAGTGCCAACTGTGCTCCAGCGCTAGCGCCAACAAGGGCTACTTTGTTCATATTTATCTTGTATTCTGTTGCCTTTGATGCAATAAAATCGTAAGCAAGGTTCACATCATTAAGCTGTGTTGGCCATTTATTTGCGCCAGCCAATGTGGCTAAGCGGTAATTAATATTTACAATAGCGTATGTGGGCATATTTCTTTTTAGGCTATCTACTTCATTTCTAAAATCGGCCTTGTCGCCGGCAAGCCATGCACCACCATGTATCATAAATATTACGTTGGTGTTGGTACTACTTCTATTTGCCGGTAAATACACATCCATTTTCTGTGCTGCATCTGCACCATAACTAACATCAATTAATGTTTCCGCATTAATGGTGCTGCTTGTAGTAGTTTCTTTTTTACAGCTTGGGTAAATAACAACACATAGCAGTAAAGCGGCCAGAAGGAATTTTTGCATAAAGAAAAAATTTGAATGTTGAAATTACAATAATTGTTGGGGATTAGTAGCCATATTTCTGTTTCCACCGCTCAGCTAAAAATTTCCTTATTTCTATTTCTTTTTGGTTGCTGCCGGGTTGGTAAATGGTGGTATTGCTAATAGCTTCGGGCAGGTATTCTTGTTCGGAAAAATTATTTTCAAAGTCGTGGCTGTATGCGTAATTTTCGCCATAGCCAATTTTTTTCATAAGTGCGGTGGGAGCGTTTCTTAAGTGCATTGGTACAGGTAAATTGCCATACTTTTTTACCAAGGCTTGTGCTTGATTAATAGCTAAATAACTTGCATTGCTCTTTACCGAAGTTGACAAATAAATTACACATTGAGAAAGGATAATTCTACTTTCTGGGAAGCCAATTTTTTGCACCGCATCAAAGCAAGTATTGGCCATTAGTAATGCATTTGGGTTGGCATTACCAATATCCTCACTCGCCAATATTAGCAATCTTCTTGCAATGAATTTTACGTCTTCGCCACCATCAATCATACGGGCAAGCCAGTATACTGCGGCATTTGGGTCGCTGCCACGAATGCTTTTAATAAAGGCAGAAATAATATCGTAATGCTGCTCACCATTTTTATCGTATAAGTTAATTTGTTGTTGAGCAGCGGCTGCAACGGCCTCATTGGTAATTACAATTTTATTGTTTGCGTTTTCTTCAGATTGTTGCAACAAAGTAATTTCAAGCAGATTAAGCATTTTTCTAGCATCACCATTAGAAAATTTTATTAGGCTTTCTACTTCTTGTAATACTATAGATAGCTTGGCTAAATAAATGTCTTCTTGTATCGCTTTTTGAATAACTTGTAATAATTGCTCTTTAGTTAATGCAGTTAAGGTGTATACTTGGCATCTACTTAATAAGGCATTGTTAACTTCAAAAGATGGATTTTCGGTTGTTGCACCAATAAGTGTAATAGTGCCATGCTCAACTGCTGCTAATAATGCATCTTGCTGGCTTTTACTGAAACGGTGTATTTCATCAATAAACAAAATAGCATTAGAAAGCTGCCTAGCGTTTTCAATAACTTCTCTTATTTCTTTTACACCACTATTAATAGCACTTATTTGAAAAAAAGGAGCCCGTATTTCAGCAGCAATTACTTGTGCTAAAGTGGTTTTACCCACACCGGGTGGCCCCCAAAAAATGCAACTCGGAATTTGCTGTTTCGCAATTGTTTTTCGCAATATTCCATCATGGCCTATTAAATGTTGCTGGCCAATAATATCGGCTAGTAGCTTGGGTCGCATTCGCTCGGCTAATGGCTTCATAGGCAAGGATTTTTGAAAGAAAACTTATTCCGCTGATTGCTTGTAAAACAAAAATTCATAACGCTTTAAAAAGTAAAAAGACAAACCCAAATGTGCTGCCAATACAATGCAGTAGCTAAGCATAAAGTATAACGTAAACTTAAAAACGGTTAACAGCGTTTCCGGTGGTAAACTACTGTTACTAATATTGGGGAGCTGTTCTAGCGACTGTTCTATTAACCCAGGATTTGATAGGAAAGAGATACTTTGAAAAATATTAAGCGTTGCAAAAACAATAGCAACGTAAGCGTTTACTTTTATCCAATCTTTTGCCGAAGGCTTGAACGATTTTTGCTGATCTATACCCAAAATTAAAAAGCGGAAAGAGCACCAAGAATATAAAACTATGCAAGCAAATATAAACAAAGGCAAAAGCAATAGTGGATTGCTAATGGCTATAAATAGAGCAATAAATACTAAGAATGCAAAGAATAACGCAACAGGCATTAGTAAGAAGGAGAGTATTCTATAAATGGCTAACATGAAGTAGTTATTTATCGGTTACGTTAAGTTGTATTTGTAATTCTACTAATTGTTTATCATCAATGGTGCTTGGGGCATCTAGCATTACATCCCGGCCACTGTTGTTTTTAGGAAAAGCAATAAAATCTCTAATGCTTTCGCTGCCACCCAATATGGCACATAGTCTATCAAAGCCAAAAGCTAATCCGCCATGTGGCGGCGCACCATATTCGAATGCGCCTAATAAAAACCCAAATTTATGGTTGGCTTCATCCTCCGTCATTCCTAACGCTGCAAACATTTTTTCTTGTAGTGCACGTTGGTAAATTCTTATTGAGCCACCACCAATTTCGTTACCATTTAATACCAAATCATACGCATTGGCTTTTATGTTAGCGTATGGATGTTTCAGGTAGTTGGCAGCATCTTCAATTAATGGGTTATTATTAATCATCGTTTCAATATCACTGGGCTTGGGAGAGGTGAAGGGATGGTGCCTTGCTACCCAACGATTATCCTCCTCGGCATATTCGAATAAGGGAAAATCTACTACCCATAATAACTTGAATTCATTTTCTTTTCTAAGCCCCAATTTTTTGCCCATTTCAAGTCTTAGTTCACTAGTTGCTTTCCTTGTTCTTTCTTCTGCACCAGCAAGAATAAGAATTAAGTCGCCAGCAGTTGCTTGGGTTGCAGCAGCTATAGCTGCTAATTTTTCTTCAGAATAAAATTTATCAATACTGCTTTTAAAAGTACCATCGGTATTGCATTTAATAAATGCTAGGCCCTTCATACCAATTTGTGGACGCTTAACCCATTCGGTTAATTCATCCGTTTGCTTCCGGGTATATTCGCTGCAACCCTTAGCCGCAAAGGCAATTACTGTTTCTGCATCATCAAAAACTTTAAACTCTCCACCATCAATTAAATGGTTCAGCAACGGCTTTGTAGGAAAGGTATATGCTGGAAATTTCAGGTTGCAAAGCTGCATACCAAAGCGAATATCGGGCTTATCATTTCCAAAGTTCCACATGGCATCTTCCCAGGTTATTCTTGCAACTTCGTCGGTGTAGTCAATATCTTTTACCGCCTTAAATACATGCTTTACTAAGCCTTCAAACATTTGTATAATATCCTCTTGTTCTACAAACGCCATTTCACAATCTATTTGTGTAAACTCTGGTTGTCTATCAGCCCTTAAATCCTCATCTCTAAAGCATTTTACAATTTGGTAGTATCTATCGTAGCCACTAACCATCAATAATTGTTTAAAGGTTTGTGGGCTTTGTGGTAATGCGTAAAATTGGCCTCCATTCATGCGGCTTGGTACTACAAAATCTCTTGCACCTTCTGGGGTTGACTTTATTAGGAAAGGTGTTTCAATATCCATAAAGTCATTTTCGTGTAAATAGTTTCTAGTTGCCCTATTTACTGCATACCGTAGGGTTAGATTTTTCTTAAGAGCGTTTCTTCGCAAGTCTAAATACCGATATTTCATGCGTAAGTCGTCGCCACCATCAGTGTCATCAGTAATGGTGAAGGGCGGTACGGCCGATTTATTTAATATTGTAAATGCGGTTACTGCTACTTCAATATCACCAGTACCAATGTTAGTATTTTTATTACTGCGTTCTTGTACTAAGCCAGTAATTTGAATTACAAATTCCCTGCCCAAGGGCTGTTCATCAAGCAAATGGTTAAGGCTTTCGCCAAATAGCAATTGGGTAATTCCGTATCTGTCTCTAAGATCAATAAAAGTAATAGAACCAAATTTTCTTACCGTTTGTACCCAGCCCGCCAAGCTAACTGTTGCACCTGCACTAGTAGCCCTTAATTCTCCACAAGTATGTGTACGATACATAATATTTATTCCTTTTATATTTTACCAATAGTTACAGCCATTGGCTGTGCGGCAAATATAATGAAGCATACCTAATTGGCTTGTGATAAAGCAAGGAAACGTAAATTGCACCCAAAATTGTAAAATGGAAGTAAAGGATTGTAATGGAAATATTTTGGTTGCAGGGGATAGTGTAATAATTAATAAAACGCTTAAAGTGAAAGGAATGGCCAGCGGTATAAAGCAGGGAACCGTTGTAAAAAATATTCGACTTACCGATGAATCTGCAGCGATAGAGGGTAAAGTGGATGGAAGTATGGTGGTTATAAAAACTGAGTTTGTAAAGAAGAAGTAAAGTATTAAGTGTGATGCTTTAATTTTTATTTGTTTCTGGGTTTACAATTTGTAAGTTGAAAATTCTTATTAATTGGGTAATGCAAGTAGTTCGTTACTTTCCAATACAAAACTTACTAAAAATATAATCTAGCTGGTCTTCATTAGTTACCTGCCCAGTAATTTCTCCTAAAAAGTGTAAGCAGCGGCGAATGTCTAACGCCAGTAAATCGCCTGGAACTTCGTTGTTCAAGCCTTCTAAAATATCAGTGATGCCTTCTCTAATTTTTTGTAAGGCTGCTACATGCCTAGCATTGGTAACAATTACCTCGTTACCTATTGAGTTGGGCTGCATTACGGCATTGTATAGGGTGTTTTTTAAAGCAGTTATACCAACTCCGTTTTTGGCGCTCATAAATAATGCATTAGGGAAAAATTGGTTGATAATAATATTGGTTGCCTCCAATATATTTTCTGTTTTGTTAGCAAGGGTTATCACCGTTTTATTTAATGTTTCTAGGCTTTTTTGTTGGGCAATAACTTCGTTGAGGTTGGCATCAGTGTAGTCGAATAAATGCAGAATAATATCGGCAGTTTGTATTTTTTCTAAGCTTTTTTCAACACCAATTTTTTCAATTTCATCAGTGGTATGTTGCCTTATGCCTGCGGTATCTATTAACCTAAATAAAATGCCTTTAATGTTCAATGTTTCTTCTACCGTATCTCTTGTGGTTCCTGCAATGGCGCTTACAATGGCTCGTTCTTCGTTTAATAATTGGTTAAGTAGGGTACTTTTTCCTGCGTTGGGTTTGCCTATTATAGCTACAGAAACCCCTTGCTTTATAACATTGCCTAGTTGAAAACTATCAATCAATTCACTAACTGTTTTTTGTGCTTTTTGCAGTAAAATGTATAACTGTTTTTTATCGGCAAAGGTTACATCTTCTTGGCTAAAATCTAACTCTAATTCTATTAATGCAGAGAAAGAAATTAATTCATCTCTTAGTTGTTTTAACACTTTAGAAAAGCCACCTTTTATATTGTGCAAAGCAGTTTTTTTACTTGCTTCTGTGTTGCTGGCAATTAAGTCGGCCACGGCCTCGGCCTGTGTTAAATCTAGCTTTCCATTAATAAAAGCTCTTTGGGTAAATTCTCCAGCCTTTGCAGGCCTAGCGCCTTTGCTAGCAAGGGTTTCAATTATTTGTTGCTGAATATAGTTGGCGCCGTGGCAGGATATTTCTACCACGTTTTCGCCAGTATAGCTTTTAGGTGCTTTGTATAGAGCAATTACCACTTCATCTAATACCATTTCTTCGTTCTTCAACAGTCCCACATGCAAGGTATGGCTTGGCTGTTGTAATAAATTTTTTGATGGGAAAAGTGTATTTGCTATTTCAATTGCTTGGCTGCCACTTAAGCGTATAACGCCAATAGCACCCATACCGTTAGGGGTAGCTAGGGCAACTATTGTATCGTTCCAACCTTGTAATGCATTATTCATATTATATTTTTATGCTACTTCTTTGCCTTCAATAATTTGTAAAATCCTAAACCAATCTTCGGTTATTAATGGTATATCATAGGCCTTTTTGGCTGCAATTATTCTGCTAGCTTTTGTACTGCCTACTACGGGTAACATTTTTGCAGGATGTTTTAAAATAAATGCCAATTGCAAAGTAGCGCTATCCGTGTTATATTTTTCTAATAAAGATTGCCATTTTACATTGCTATTTTCGTCGTTTGGCCAATTTACAATACTCTTAAGTGGCGACCATGACATTGCAACCATTTTGTGTACAATGCAATCATCTAAAACGCCGTTATACATGGTGCTAACTTCACTTGTATTGTATTCAAATTGATGAATGCTAATTGGTATAAAACTTCGTAAAAATGCTGCTTGTGAAGATGAGAAATTAGATATGCCAAAATGCAGTATTTTGCCCGCATTCATAAGTGCTGTAACTGCTTCAGCAATTTCCTGAGGGTTCATTAACGGCGATGGGCGGTGAATAAGTAAAGCATCAATGTAATTAGTATGTAAATTCCGTAATGAATTTTCCACTGAGGTAATTATATGTTCTTTGCTTATATTATAACTTTTTATGTTGTGTAGTGGTCTATTTTCTGTAAGCATTTGAATGCCGCATTTTGTAATCAGTTGCATATTTGCTCTTAGGGAAACATTTTGTTGTAATACCTTGCCAAAATCAGCTTCCGTGGTGTAATTCCCATAAATATCAGCATGATCGAAAGTTGTTATACCATTTTCAATGCATTCGATTACAAGTGTGTTAAGTGCTGCGGTGTTATAAGCTGCACCCCAAGCCCCCCAACGCATACAGCCAGCAATAACGGGGGAGAAGTAAGAATTAGTTAAGGGCATTTGTAAGTATTTATATGAAATTATTGTTATGAACTAAAATGAAAGTCAAAATTTAAGTAATAAAAGTTTGCAATATCCAATGTTTTTCTATCTTCGGTATTCCAATTGTGCAGTTTTTCCATTATCGCAAGCGTTTCGACGTAAATGTTTTGGGTTTTTTGGTCACTGTTTTCGTTGGTTTTAATTTTTTTATTTTAAAATCTTTTCAAGATGAACATTTACGTTGGAAACCTAAACTGGTCTCTCACAAACGACGATCTACAAAACATGTTTACTCCTTATGGAGAAGTAAGCAGTGCTAAGATTGTTACAGACAAATTTA
>Ga0114942_1000319_pt1 | contig 13490 bp, 8 predicted proteins | sample LowerColdCreek_FD_88674 | JGI IMG/M metagenome (GOLD analysis project Ga0114942, IMG submission 88674) | Groundwater microbial communities from Cold Creek, Nevada to study Microbial Dark Matter (Phase II) - Lower Cold Creek | ecosystem: Environmental > Aquatic > Deep subsurface > Groundwater ... | reverse complement strand
GCGTATTCCATCAGCGCTTCTCCACCAATACCTCGCCGCGCTGGCCACTGGCCCAGCCGTTCCGCATGCTCGCACACAACGGCGAGATCAATACCATTGTGGGCAACCGCAACTGGGCGGTAGCGCGTACTCCTAAATTTGTGACGCCACTGTTGCCGGATTTGCACACAGTAACGCCGCTGGTTAACCGCACCGGTTCCGACTCCTCCAGTCTGGATAACATGCTGGAAGTGCTGACGCTTGGCGGTATGGAATTGCACCGTGCTATCCGTATGCTGGTGCCGCCCGCGTGGCAGAATGTGGAGAACATGGATCCGGATCTGCGCGCGTTCTATGAATACAACTCTATGCATATCGAGCCCTGGGATGGCCCTGCTGGTTTGGTAATTACCGATGGTCGCTACGCGGTCTGTACCCTCGACCGCAACGGTCTGCGTCCATCGCGCTGGGTTATCACCAAAGACGATATGATCACTGTGGCCTCGGAAGTGGGTGTGTACGCCTATGATCCGGCTGATGTAGTGGCCAAAGGTCGCCTTGGCCCAGGCCAGATTATGTCGATCGATACCCTGAGCGGCACCTTGCACAACACACAAGACATCGACAACCAGTTGAAGTCCACCCAGCCCTACAAAAAATGGCTGAAAGAGCGTGCGCTGCGCATCGAATCAACGCTCAATACCGATGCTAAAGAAAACGGTATCGAAGGCATCGCCCTCAAAGCCAACATGAAAATGTTCCAGGTGAGCTTTGAGGAGCGCGATCAGCTGTTGCGTCCATTGGCCGAAGGTGGTCAAGAAGCGGTTGGTTCTATGGGTGACGATACCCCTATGGCTGTACTGTCTCGCCAACAGCGTTCACTTTACGATTATTTCCGTCAGCAGTTTGCGCAGGTAACCAACCCGCCTATCGACCCGTTGCGCGAAGCGATTGTAATGTCGTTGGAAACTTGCCTTGGTCGCGAATTGCCGGTGTATGACGAGTTGCCCGAGCATGCTGATCGTGTGATCCTCAGTTCACCTGTGCTTTCTCCTGAGAAGTTTCGCGGCCTGATGAATTTGAACCGCCCCGGTTATGCCGTGGCGAAGTTCTCGCTTTATTACAAAGCTGAACAAACCAATCTGAAATCTGCACTGGTTAAACTGTGCGATGACGTCGCTGCTGCCGTTAAGTCCGGCAAAGTGCTGATGGTGTTGAGCGATTACGGTTTTGAAAAAGGTCTCCTGCCAATTCCTGCACTACTAGCGGTAGGTGCTGTTAACCAGCATTTGACCACTGTTGGTCTGCGTTGCGATGCCAACCTGATTGTGGAAACCGGCAGCGCGCGCGATCCACATCAGATCGCCGCCCTGATCGCCTATGGCGCAACAGCGGTCTATCCGTTCCTGAGTTACTACGTGCTCAACGATCTGATCGAAACCGGCGAATTGCTGAGTGATGTGGATACCGCGTACAAAAATTACCGTAAAGGTATCGATAAAGGCCTGTTGAAAATCCTCTCCAAGATGGGCATTTCAACCGTTACTTCCTACCGCAGCGCGCAGTTGTTTGAAGCGATTGGCCTGTCGGAAGAAGTGGTTTCCATGTGCTTCGATAGCACGCCCTCGCGCATCGCGGGCGCTCGTTTTGAAGACTTGGAAGACGATCAAAAAATCCTCGCGCAAAGCGCATGGCTGGATCGCAAGCCAATTGTGCAGGGCGGTCTGCTCAAGTACGTGCACGGCTCCGAATACCACGCTTACAACCCCGATGTGGTGCAAACCCTGCAGCGCGCGGTACAAAGCGGCAACTACGGCTTGTGGCGCAACTATGCCGATTTGGTCAACAAGCGTCCGGTATCCATGCTGCGCGATTTGTTGGCAATCCGTGAAGATGCTTGCAAGCCAGTGCCATTGTCAGAAGTGGAGCCTATCGAAAGCGTGATCAAGCGTTTTGACTCGGCCGGTATGTCGCTCGGTGCATTGTCACCTGAAGCGCACGAAGCCCTGGCTGAAGCGATGAACCGTTTAGGCGGTCGCTCCAACTCTGGCGAAGGCGGTGAGGATCCGGCGCGTTACGGCACGATCAAATCGTCCAAAATTAAACAAGTGGCTTCCGGCCGTTTTGGTGTGACACCGGCTTATCTGGTGAACGCCGAAGTGTTGCAAATTAAAGTCGCCCAGGGCGCAAAACCCGGTGAAGGCGGTCAGTTGCCCGGCGGTAAAGTGAATGCGTTGATCGCGCGCCTGCGTCACTCGGTTCCCGGTGTGACCCTGATTTCGCCACCACCGCACCACGATATTTATTCGATCGAAGATCTGGCGCAGCTGATTTATGACTTGAAACAAGTCAATCCGGATGCGCTGGTATCGGTGAAGCTGGTATCGCGCCCTGGCGTGGGTACTATCGCTGCCGGTGTGGCCAAAGCCTATGCTGATTTGATCACCATCTCCGGCTACGACGGTGGTACTGCGGCAAGTCCGTTGACCTCGATTAAATACGCGGGTTCACCATGGGAATTAGGCTTGTCTGAAACCCATCAAACCCTGCGCGCCAATGACCTGCGCGATAAAGTTCGCGTACAAACTGACGGCGGTTTAAAGACCGGTCTGGACGTAGTCAAAGCGGCGATGCTCGGTGCAGAAAGCTTCGGCTTTGGTACTGGCCCGATGGTTGCGCTCGGCTGTAAATATCTGCGTATTTGCCATTTGAATAACTGCGCGACCGGTGTTGCTACCCAGCAAGACAAACTGCGTAAGGACCATTACATCGGCACCGTCGAAATGGCGATGAACTTCTTCAAGTTCGTTGCTGAAGAGACCCGCGAGTGGATGGCGCGTTTGGGCGTGCGCACTTTAGGCGAGCTGGTTGGCCGCGTTGATCTGTTGAAGATCCTCGAAGGTGAAACCACCAAGCAACAACAGCTGGATTTAAGCCCGATCATCTACACCGATGACTTCCTGGCGACTAAACCGCAGTTGTGTGCCGTAAGCAAAAATGAGCCGTTCGACAAAGGCGAAACTGCCGAAGCGATAATCAAAGTGTTGCTGCCGACCATTGAAGCTAAAACTGGTGGTGAATTTGAATTCCATATCACCAACTGCGACCGCTCCATTGGCGCACGCATCAGTGGTGAAATCGCCAAGCGTTACGGCAATCAAGGCATGGCGGATAAGCCGCTCATACTTAAGCTTACCGGTATCGCCGGCCAGAGTTTTGGTGTGTGGAACGCAGGTGGTTTGGATATGTACCTTGAAGGCGATGCCAACGACTACGTTGGTAAAGGCATGGCGGGCGGTAAGTTGGTGCTTCGTCCACCGCGCACCTCGACGTTCAAATCGAACCAAACCAGCATTATGGGCAACACCTGCTTGTACGGCGCTACCGGTGGAAAATTGTTTGCCGCAGGTACGGCGGGCGAGCGCTGTGGCGTGCGTAACTCCGGTGCCCATGTGGTAGTGGAAGGTGCGGGCGATCACTGCTGCGAATATATGACTGGCGGTGTAGTTACAGTGTTAGGTAAAACTGGCGTGAACTTCGGCGCGGGTATGACCGGTGGTTTCGCTTATGTGTTGGATGAAGCTAACGATTTTGTGGATCGCTACAACCACGAGTTGGTCGATATTCATCGCATAAATACCGAAGCACTGGAAGCGCAGCGCCATCATTTGCGCACTGTGATCGAAGAATTTGTGCAAGAGACTGAAAGTGCATGGGGCCAACATTTGCTGGATAACTTCGACGACTACATCGGCAAGTTTTGGCTGGTTAAACCTAAGGCAGCGTCTTTGGGTAGTTTGTTGGTCAGTTTCCGCAAGCGCGGCGAATAACTCTTGGTGACGAGTGAGGTCAAGATCATGTCAGCACGTTTAAATAATGACTTTCAGTTTCTCGATGTGGGTCGTCAAGACCCCACCAAGAAAGATATGGATACCCGTAGACACAAGTTTGTGGAGATCTATCAACCTTATGCCAAAGAAGAAGTGGAAGGCCAATCGCATCGTTGTCTGGAATGCGGTAATCCCTATTGCGAGTGGAGGTGCCCGGTACACAACTTCATTCCTAACTGGTTGAAGCTGATTTCTGAAGGCAATATTTTTGAAGCGGCCGAGTTGAGTCATCAGACCAACTCGCTGCCGGAAGTCTGCGGGCGTGTGTGCCCTCAGGATCGTCTGTGCGAAGGCGCCTGTACGCTGAACGATGGTTTTGGTGCAGTGACTATCGGCAATGCCGAGAAGTACATCACTGATACCGCGTTCGCTATGGGCTGGAAGCCGGATATGTCCAAAGTCGTTTGGACTAACAAAAAAGTCGCCATTATTGGCGCTGGCCCTGCCGGTATCGGCTGTGCTGACGTATTGGTGCGCAACGGCGTAAAGCCAGTCGTATTTGACAAGTATCCCGAAATCGGCGGTCTGCTCACCTTTGGTATTCCCGAGTTCAAACTTGAAAAGAGCGTAATGAGCCGTCGCCGTGAAATCTTTACCGAAATGGGTATCGAATTCCGTCTGAATACCGAAGTGGGCAAAGACATCACCATGGAAGAATTGCTGCGCGATTACGACGCCGTATTCATGGGTATGGGCACTTACACTTACATGAAAGGCGGCTTCCCCGGTGAAGACCTGCCCGGTGTTTACGATGCGCTGCCATTCCTGGTCGCCAACGTCAATCGCAATCTCGGTTTTGAAAAAAGCCCTGAAGACTTCATCAGTGTTAAAGGCAAAAAAGTCGTTGTGCTCGGTGGTGGTGATACCGCCATGGACTGTAACCGCACCTCGATTCGCCAAGGCGCAAGCAGCGTAAGCTGTGCTTATCGTCGCGACGAAGAAAATATGCCCGGTTCCAAGCGCGAAGTGGCTAACGCGAAAGAAGAGGGCGTGCAATTCCTCTACAACCGTCAGCCAGTTGAAGTGGTCGGCAATGGCAAAGTGGAAGGCGTTAAAGTGGTTACTACCCAGATGGGTGAGCCAGATGCTAAAGGTCGCCGTAGCCCGGTAGTGGTACCCGGTTCAGAAGAGATCCTACCTGCTGATGTGGTGCTGATCGCCTTCGGTTTCCGCCCGAGCCCACAGCCTTGGTTTGAAACCAATGGTGTTAAAACCAACGACTGGGGTGGTGTAGTTGCGCCGGAGCAACAGCAGTACAAATTCCAGACTACCAACCCCAAAGTATTCGCTGGTGGCGATATGGTGCGCGGTTCTGATCTGGTAGTAACGGCGATTTGGGAAGGTCGTGAAGCTGCTGATGGTATTCTGGATTATTTACAGGTTTGATCTCCGTAGGGGCGCTGCTTGCCGCGCCCTGATCTTTTGATGATTTTGGGCGCAGCAAGCAGCGCCCCTACAACCCCGCACATGCGGGGTTTGTTTTATCCACAAACTAAGCAAGGCTAGCTGCCTGAGGATAAGAGAATGACAGAACTCAAAAATGACCGCTTCCTGCGTGCACTACTCAAGCAACCCGTCGATGTAACTCCGGTATGGATGATGCGCCAAGCTGGCCGCTACTTACCGGAATACCGTGCGAGCCGCGCCAAAGCGGGCGATTTTATGGGGCTGTGCACTAATCCCGAGATGGCTTGTGAAGTGACCTTGCAGCCGCTTGATCGCTATCCCGGCCTTGATGCCGCGATTCTCTTTTCCGATATTCTTACCATCCCCGATGCTATGGGATTAGGCCTCTATTTTGAAACCGGCGAAGGCCCCAAATTCAAAAAAGCGGTGCGCACGGAAGCGGATGTTGATGCGCTCAAAGTGATTAAGCCTGAGCAAGACTTACCTTATGTGGTCAATGCAGTAAAAACCATTCGCCGTGAATTAAACGGCCGCGTGCCGCTGATCGGCTTCTCCGGCAGCCCCTGGACGCTGGCGACTTATATGATCGAAGGCGGTTCCAGCCGCGATTTTCGTCGCGCTAAAGAAATGCTCTACAACCAGCCGCAGGTGATGCATCGTTTATTGGATGTATTGGCGGATTCAGTCACCGTTTATCTCAATGCGCAAATTACTGCCGGTGCACAGGCGGTGCAGATTTTTGATACCTGGGGTGGTGCGCTCTCCCATGCTGCCTATCAAGAGTTTTCGCTCAAGTACATGCAGAAAATTGTTAGCGGTTTAATCCGCGAGCACGATGGTCGCCAAGTGCCGGTAATTCTGTTCACCAAAGGTGGAGGTCAATGGCTTGAGGCTATGGCGGCAACCGGTGCCACGGCGTTGGGTTTGGATTGGACTACCGATATTGCTGCTGCGCGCGCGCGGGTTGGCAGTAAGGTCGCTTTACAGGGCAATATGGATCCGACGATATTGTACGCATCGCCGGAGCGTATTCGCACCGAAGTTGGCGCTATTCTCGCCGCTTACGGCAGTGGTTCAGGGCATGTGTTTAATCTCGGGCACGGCATTACACCCGAAGTTGACCCTGCTCATGCGGGCGCGTTTATCAATGCGGTTCATGAGTTATCAGGGCAATATCACCAGTAGTCACTACCTTGCAGGTTTGTAATAGCGCCTTTAATCTACTGGGTCTGGCATGGCGCGTCTTTCTTGATTACACTCCATGCACTATTAAGGTTTTTTTAGGAAGATTTAAAACCTGAGTCAGGTAATTCAGGGGAGGTTGCAGATTCCCCTGTGCGCCCGGTTTACTGCCGGCAAATCCCGATCTAATAAGGCTGATAATTCGCACCTGCGGGTGATGTGGGGAATAGGCGTGGGAATAAAGCAGGTTAAAGTTGACGTCAACGAGTTAACCATAGGTATGTATGTGTCAGGGCTGGACCGTCCCTGGTCGCAAACTCCTTTTCCTCTGCAGGGCTTTTACCTGCGCGATCTGGGCGAAATCAATCAGCTCAAGGCGCTCTGCAATTATGTTTTCATTGATATAGAAAAAGGTCGCGGCCCGATTGCGGCCAACCTCAAAACTATCGCTCCCTCTGCTAAAAAAACAACTACCCGCGAGAGGGTCAGCTCGTTTAACGATACGGTTGCTCCCCTTAAAATCCAGCGCGGCCTTTATCGCGAAGTGGAACCGCTGCAGCGCGAAGTCAAAAAAGCTCGCCAACTCCACCAAAAAGTGTATGGCGCAGTCGTCGAGGTAATGGATCAACTGGAGAAAAACCAGTTTGATGCCCTATCGCTCGGTGAAACCAAACGTGTCGCCAGCGAAATGGTTGATAGTGTGTTGCGCAATCCCGATGCCTTTACCTGGCTCTCCCGTGTGCAGGAAAAAGACGAATACACCTATAGCCATGCGGTGCGTTCATCGGTGTGGGCGATTCTATTTGGGCGGCACATAGGGCTGCCCAAACGCGATCTGGATGTGCTGGCGATGGGGGTGTTGCTCAAGGATGTCGGTAAAGTCATGCTGGATCTGGCGCTGCTGTCCAAGACCGATCGCAGCGCAGAAGAAGAACATATCTATGAATCCTTTGTGGAAATTGGCTGTGAAATCCTGCGCAAGACGCCCGGGGTGGAGCCGCGGGTAATTAGTGTAGTGAAAACCCACTGCGAGCGCCTCAATGGCAGCGGTTTTCCGCAAGGCATGTCGGGTGACAAAATTCCCCTGCTCGGCAAGATCGCTGGTATTGTGACCTTCTACGACCATGTCACTAATCCGCGCGGTTCGCTGCATCCTATAGCCCCGTCCAAGGCAGTCGCCAAGCTCTATGAATTGCGCAATATCGAGTTTCAGGAAGAGCTGGTAGTTGAGTTTATCCGCGCTATTGGTTTGTACCCTACCGGTACCTTGGTGGAATTAAGCACAGGTGAAGTGGCGGTAGTGGTCGAGCAAAACTTCGAGCGCCGCTTGAAACCCCGGGTCATTGTTGTGCTCGATGCCTATAAACAGCCACTCGCTGAATACTTGTTGTTGGATTTGTCAGAGGACGATAAGCGCAAACAAGAGCTGCTCGATTCCGGCAAAAAATCCCGCTACGAAATTGAAAAAATTGAAATCGCCCGCGACCTTGAGCCGGGCAGTTACGATGTGGACATCGCCGGTATACGCGATCACTATCTAATGAAAAATGAAAAGAAAGGATTGATGGCACTTTTGAGCCGTTTAACCACACGCACCTGAAGCGAAAGTTAGCCATTTGGTGGATATTGCCGCCTCCTCACCGATAAAAAACCGCAAGTAATCACTTGCGGTTTTTTTATGGGCCAATCTTTTGGATATGTACGTGGACTAAGTTTTTTGCTTAATATTTGGCTCCCTCCGCTCCCCCTAAATTATTGCCTACCCCTAGGCGCTACAGGTTACAATCACCTTCCCTCGCTGACCGCATCATGGTCATCAGGTTGTTTTTACGGGCAATGTTCATGTGCCATACCAAGTTGTGGCGGTGAGATTGCGTGTTATTAATCAATGAGAGTTAAGCGATGTTTGAATGGTTGGCAAGTCCGGAGGCATGGGTTGCGTTGGCAACATTAACGGCCTTGGAGATTGTATTGGGGATCGACAATATTATTTTTATCTCGATTCTGGTGGGGCGTTTACCTGAGCATCAGCGCAAGTTTGCCCGCAATGTGGGCTTGGGGCTGGCGATGATTACCCGCCTGGCGCTGCTCTTTTCATTGGCGTGGATTATGGGGCTAGTGGATCCGCTCTTTACTGTGCTCGGGCAAGCCATTTCCGGGCGCGACATTATCCTGATCGGCGGCGGATTATTCCTGATCGCGAAGGCTACCCATGAAATTCATGGCAGCCTTGAGGGTGCTATCGAAAGCGAACGCAAAGTCGCTGCGCATGGGTTGATGGTTGTCCTAGTGCAAATCGCGATTCTGGATATCGTCTTCTCGCTCGATTCAGTGATTACCGCAGTGGGCTTGGTCAGCCAAGTGCCGATTATGGCGACGGCGATTATTATCGCGGTGGGGGTGATGCTGTTTGCCGCCAAATCGATTGGCGAATTTGTTGATTCTCACCCGACCATCAAGGTGCTCGCCCTGTCGTTTTTGGTGGTGGTTGGTTTCGCCCTGTTGGTGGAGGGGTTTGGTGTGCATGTGCCCAAGGGTTACATCTACTTCGCGATGGCCTTCTCGCTCGGCGTGGAGTTAATCAACATCAAATTGCGTAAAGTTGCCGATAAACCAGTGGAATTGCGCAAGGATTATCCCGGCGATCAAACCAAGGAGAAGTCGAGCGACTAAACCTGCGACTTGAAATGAAAAAGGCCGATCATGATGATCGGCCTTTTTCATTTTGGTTCCTGTGCGCATTTTAGCGAGCGAGTGTTTTGCCCATGCACTCGCCCATTTTAGTGGGGCTGCTGGCATTAAATTTGTCATCCCAGTGCATCTTGTCTTTGGCGAATAAAACGATGGCAGTAGAGCCTAGTTTAAAGCGGCCCATTTCATCGCCTTTGTTAAGCGTGATGTTTTGGTAGGGGTAGAGCGACGTGGCAATGTCGCGGCTGGCGAAGGGGGCGATTTGTCCGTCCCACACAGTTTCAATGCCAGCCACAATCATGGCGCCGACGAGCACTACTGCCATTGGACCTATGTCGGTATCGAAAATCGCCACCGCGCGCTCGTTGCGGGAGAACAGGCGCGGTACATTTTCAGCCGTGACTGTGTTAACCGAAAATAACTCGCCGGGAATGCTCACCATTGCGCGCAGCTTGCCGCTGTAGGGCATGTGCACACGGTGGTAATCGCGCGGTGATAAATACACGGTGGCGAAACTGCCATCGGAAAATTCTGCAGCGAGCGCTTCATCGCCACCGAGCAGTTCCACTGCGGTGTAGCTCTGGCCTTTTGCTTGAAAGATGCGGCCATCGATAATCTTGCCCAGTTGGCTGATTGCGCCGTCGGCGGGGCACGCAATTGAATCGGCGGCGCTGTCAATAGGGCGGGCGCCGGGTTTTAACGCACGGGTGAAAAAATCGTTAAAGCAGTTGTAGGCCAGCGGATTTTCTTCGGCGGCCAAACTCATATCGACGTTGTAGCGTTTGACGAACCAGCGGATAAACGTGTTTTTGATGAGTGCATTGTCGGTGCTGGCCAACCAGCCAGCGGCGCGCGAGAGGCCCTGTTGCGGTACCAGATGTTGCAAACGGATGAACAGTTTGTCATTCATGTATTTTTATAATTCCTGCATAGGCAGTGCATTGCCTGAAAAATAGAGTGCCGCAGTTTAGCAAACTCCCCAGTGCTTGGGGGAATCCTCCGGGACACTGTTTTTGCCAATGGGAGGCTATTTCTGACGGGTAAAATTTGTTCAAATTGCTGCGCGAAAAATTAATCACCAAGGAGGCTTTTATGTATCGACTATTCCCCTTTATTGGGGCTGTTGTTTTGTGGGTGTTGTCGCCTTGTGCATATGCTCATGAAGGTCATGAGCATATGCCGGTCAGCATGAAAAAAGCGGTAGAAATTGCTTGGACGACAACCCACTCCTACACCGTCCAGGCACCACCCTTTGGGCTGCCGCAATTGGATCAAAGCTGGCGCGAATTACCTCGGGGTGCGGCGCAAATTTATGAGAACGGACGCGGCTATTATCTGGTGAGCGTTGAAAACCCGGCGCAAGCGAAAACACTTTATCTGCGTATTTTGTTGAATGGCAGTGTTGATGCCGCTAATTTTTCCGGCGTGTTTGTTTCATCTGCTGCGAGCAGCTCAGCAAATTAAATCAGTAACAATGTCAATTTGTCGCGTAAAGCAATGGTTTTGTGGTGTTGGATTCTGATTTTCATTTTCTTTGGCGCCTCAATTTCCCATTGGTTTGACAGCGCTGTCGCTTGAGTGGAAGATCTTCTGCTCGGTTGTCCACTTGTCTACCAGTGAATGTGAGTAACTGTTGGTAGCTGACATAACAATAATAAGATGGTGCGTGCTCTCTCCTATGATTTTGTCGTTCATAAGCACTCGTTGGACTTCTGGTTGTGCATCGCCTCCTGGTTCGCCAGTGTGAGGTTGTGATCCTTGATGTTCTATTGATGTAAGTGATCGCGCCACACTACGGGTGTGCCTGATGGCGACGGTGGTTCCCTACCACGGGAATCTCTCTAAATCCGGTTAAGTGAGGACGTGAATAATGAATAAGAATTTCATCAAATGTAGTGGGTTGGGTGCTGTGCTATTAGCATTTTCTGCCGTGAGTTTTGGTCATGGTTTTGTCGATAGTCCCGGCGCGCGCAACTATTTCTGCGGCAAAGTAACCAAGCCTGATGAGGTCGCTAATGGGACCGCCAAATATCCGGTATGCGGCGATGCTTTCGCGAGCGATTTCAACGGCGGCTATTCCTACATGAGCGTATTGAATCACCATCAAGGCCGTAAGGTGCTTGGGCCATCCACTAAAAATGTATGCGGGTTTGACAGTGAAACCTGGCGGGGCGGAAAAACCCCCTGGGACAATGCCATCAACTGGCCCGTTAACAACATCAATTCGGGTTCGCAGGTATTCTCTTGGGATATCAGCAATGGCCCGCATTTTGATGACTCCTCCGATTTCCGCTACTGGATTACCAAGCCGGGCTTTGTCTATCAGGTCGGACGCGAGTTGACCTGGGCGGATTTTGAGGATCAACCCTTCTGCGATCTACCCTACAACGACGATAACCCCGGCGCCTACCCCAATGTGCGCGCGGAAAAGGCCACTGCGCATATCCACACCACCTGTACTGTTCCCTCCCGTTCGGGGCGCCATGTGATCTATGCCGAATGGGGACGTGAACCGCCGACCTACGAGCGCTTCCACGGCTGTATCGATGTGCAAATCGGTGGCGGCGGCACCAGTTCAACTCCGGCGAGTTCATCAAGCCGCACCAGTCTTGCGCCCGCTTCATCAAGCCGCTCCAGTCTCGCGCCCGCTTCATCCAGTCGTGCAAGTGTTGCGCCCAGCTCATCGAGCCGCTCCAGTGCTGCACCCAGCAGCGCGACACCTGCCTCTAGCCGGTCGTCCAGCAGCGCGGCCAATAATAATGGAGGGCTGAGCTGTACCTATGCGGTTACCAACTCCTGGGGAACAGGATTCACTGGGGTTATCCGTATAACTAATACGGGTACGAGTAGCAAAACCGGTTGGGCAGCAACTTGGCAGTATGCGGGCAGCAATCGCCTGACCAACTCATGGAATGCGACAGTGACGGGCAGCAACCCTTATTCGGCGGCCAATCTCGGTTGGAATGGCACCTTAGGTGGAGGGCAAACGGCTGAGTTTGGCTTCCAGGGCAATACCAATGGTGGCAGCCTGGAGACGCCAGCAGTTACTTGCCGTTAATCGCGACAATTTGTTAGGTGCAAAAAATTGCTGTCGTATCAACCAGCGGGAATCCTGAGGTTCCTGCTGGTTGTGTTTGTTAATAGATTCTTTTGAGGTGTTTTGTGAATCGGCAAGACTCCAACAATCCCTTAGCCTTGTGGCTTGCCTTACTGGTGCTGCCGATATTGGCGCTGGCGGTTTATCTGCACTTTGATAAAACACCCGTGCCGGACGCTCCCGAAGACCTAATCCAGGCAAATTCCACTGCGCTTGATGCGATCCCCCAAAGAGTAAATGACTTCAAGCTAGCGACACCACCAGCCCCTGATGTACCAGAAGCACCTCCTGTGGTAACCCCTCCTGTGGGGCTTGATCCGGAGGTTGCGCGCGCCGCAGTGCATAAAGTGGAAAATGGTGTTTATGAACGCGCCACTGCGATGTTTGAGCAGGAACCGATTGATGTGGACTGGGCGGGGAATTACGAGCAGGCCTTGCGCGATATGTTTTCCCAGCATCAGGGTTTGCAGCGCGTCAGCATCAATAGCATCCGCTGCCACACCAGCATGTGCCGCATCGAAGTGTTTACTCCGCGCGACGCCGACGCCGATTTTTTTACCGCGATGTTTTACGATGGGCTCGCCACTTTTCGTGCAGGCGAGTTAAAAGCTGAAGCGGCGATTACGCGGCGGATGGAGCAGGGTATGACCTCCGTTTATGTTGCACGCAAGGATCACACGCTCGGCTTCTATTGAATGGATCTCACCCAACCTGTGGTATCTTTGGCTCCTCGATAAATGCGAGGTATCTGCTGTTGTCTGCTCCTGTTTTCTCCTCCCCATTTTTTGCGTTCAGGCATAACCATGACTGAATGGTTTGGCTTAGAAAAATCACCGCCTATGCAAGCGGAGCTGGGGTTTGAATTTACTATTGCCCGCTCGCCCCGGCGGCGCAGTATCAGTATCGAAATCCGCAAGGCGCAGGTTGTAGTTCGCGCACCTATGGGTGTTGCGCAATCTTTATTGATGGGTTTTTTGCAGCAAAAGGCGGCTTGGGTAAGGGCAAAAATCCACGAGCAGCAGCAAATTCTTGCGATTCAGCCGGAACCGCGCCGTTACGCGCACGGCAGCCAGATCCCGTTTATGGGTGAAACCTTAACGCTGGTGCTCGGACGCGGTCCGCGTGCGGCAATCACTCGTATCGATCAGCATTTACATATGTTGATATCTTTGCGTTCGCGCGTGAGCGAGGAGACACAAATTCGCCAATTGCTCAGCCGTTGGTATCAGCAGCAGGCGCTGAAT
>Ga0114942_1000318_pt1 | contig 13517 bp, 14 predicted proteins | sample LowerColdCreek_FD_88674 | JGI IMG/M metagenome (GOLD analysis project Ga0114942, IMG submission 88674) | Groundwater microbial communities from Cold Creek, Nevada to study Microbial Dark Matter (Phase II) - Lower Cold Creek | ecosystem: Environmental > Aquatic > Deep subsurface > Groundwater ... | reverse complement strand
TACGTCGAAATTATCTTTTTTCGCCAGTGCTTCTGCCTGGCGGGTTGATGCAGACGCATCCACCTTGTTCAGAATATTGCCAAGGCTGATGGCACCCTGTGAGAACTGTTCGCCGTTTAAATAAACCGTTGGTACCGCCATGATGTTGCGATCGGCCACTTCTTGCGGGAACACAGCACCATCCACCATTGTCGTGGTGATATTCGGGTTGACTGCTGCCAGCAGATTCAGCGCCTGCACCACTTCCGGACAAGTCTGGCAGCTCAGCGACACATAGACTTCAAAATTCAGCGAACCTGGCAGCGCCGCGATCTGTTCCAGTACTGCGACTTCTTCTTTGATGGTATGGCCGCCAGAGTGCAGCAGTGCCAGCACCAGCGAAGTAAATTCATGGCCCATCGGCACACCGGCAAAGGTCATCACAGTGCCTTTGGCCTGTGAACGGACCTGCATCGAAGGCACGCGGCTCGCGTTTTGATTTTGCGTGACGACAATCAGTTCCGACAGGCTGGCGATATCATCAACCAGTGCTTTTAATTCCAGACCTTTTTCGCTTTGATCGACGGCCAACGCCAGTTCAACTGGTGTCTTCAGGTTTTGCAGATAGCCTTTTAACGCTGCTTTTAAATTGTTGTCTAACATGCTGAGTTCCTCTTCATGGCGAAAGCTGGGTGTTGCCCGTTGTTGAACTGACCGGCAACTGTGTTTCTGTTTGTTAAAGCTATCTTAGGCAAAATAATCAATCTTATAAAACGAATTAAACGGATTCATTCAATTTGTTTTATCGATTGATTTCGTACTGGCTGCGTTTAGACCAGCCAAAAACAAAACAGCCGGACAAAGTCCGGCTGTTTTTACTCAATGCCATAAGGCGGTCGAGTTAGATTTTACCAACCAGGTCCAGTGATGGCGCCAGAGTCTTTTCACCTGGAGTCCATTTTGCTGGGCATACTTCGCCGTCGTGGTTAGCAACGTATTGTGCAGCCTGCACTTTACGGAACAGTTCAGCAGCGCTGCGGCCGATGCCCAGGTCGTGGATCTCAGCAACTTTCACGATACCTTCCGGGTTGATGACGAAAGTACCGCGCAGCGCCAGACCTTCTTCTTCGATCATCACATCAAAGTTACGGGTGATAGTACCTGTTGGGTCAGCCACCATTGGGTAGTTGATTTTTTTGATGGTTTCAGAAGCGTCATGCCACGCTTTGTGGGTGAAATGCGTGTCAGTCGATACTGAGTACACTTCAACACCGATTTCCTGGAATTTCGGGTAGAAATCAGCCAGGTCGCCTAATTCAGTTGGGCAAACAAACGTGAAGTCAGCCGGGTAGAACACAACGACAGACCATTTGCCGATCAGGTCCTGATCAGATACAGAAACAAATTTACCCTGATGGAAAGCCTGAGCATTGAATGGCTTGATTTTGCTATTGATAATCGACATTTGTCGTTCTCCATGTTGTGGTTAATATGAATGCTTTGTCTACAAAAGCTGTGGCGTTGCAAGCATAGTAGTCCAGTGTGACAATTGCGTATAACGAATAAAATGAATTCATCTAATCTATTTTAACGATGGAAAATACACATTTTGTCCGTCTGACAGCTCTATCCTGCAACAATGACTGCTGCAACGGAGATGGGGTCGCAAGTGGCAGAACACAATAGAGTTTTTTGCAAAAAACCGACAAACTCAGCAAGCAGGCAAGTTCGGCCGGCACGTTGCAACATCAGATCGTGGCGTCTAAGCTGCTTGAATGTTACACCTTGATTAAGCGAAATATTTCCGGCGTTCCGGCAGACATCAACCAGCTCATGAACCATTTTAAACTCGATTTAAGCAAATTGTTCGACCTGCAGGTACTGCTGATAGAAGCAGACCCTGACTTATTGCATTTGTTTAAACAAATGCTGCTGAATCTGGGGATCCGCAAAATTGAAACCGCCCGCCAAATCGACGAGTTGCTCGCGCGCGAGACGCCGGTCAACGTCGATATTATTTTTCTTGATTACGCGGTCGACACCCATCTGACCGGTGGTGAGATTGTCGACCAACTGATCGAGCACGGTATACTGCCAAACCGGACCCGGCTGGTTCTGATGGCACAACAAAATGACCGGGCGCAATATGCGATTGAATATCCATATCATTTAATCAGTTATCTGGAACGGCCATTTAATAAAGTCACTCTAGATCAAGAGCTTAAACAGCATGTGCTGTATTACCCGCAGCTGCGGCCATTGCTGACACTGGCCGGGCTTGGCCGCTATGCCGATTGCCTGAAATTGTTATTACATACCCAAAGCCAGCCATTACCACCCGGCCTTGAACAGATATTGCAACGGCTGCGGGTGCAATTGCTGCTGGACTTACACAAATTTGATGCCGTCGTTCCGTTGCTTAAAACCCCGATTGCTGAACAACAAGGTTGGGCATTGTGGGCGCTGTTCCGCGTCCGCTATGAACGCGGAGATTTAGCGGCTTGTCAGGCCTTTCTGACAGACAGTTCAGAAGAACTTGCCCGCTACATGCAGCGCCGCGAACTCTGGCTGGTCTATCTGACGTTGCAGGAACGCGATTATGCCGCAGCACTGCAGGTGGTAAATCAAATTCCGGCAGTTGGCATGTCGAGTAATTTGGTACGACTGGCCCATCTGGTCATGATGCTGGCGGGCGAATTTGAACGGGCACAGGATTTTATCGAACGTAAACGCCGGTTGGCGGTCCGGGGTGAATTGTATGTCCAACTCAGTATCGCGCAGACTCGGGCCGTTTTATGGCGACTGCAACACAGTGCCGCCGAGCAGCATCCTGCCTTGTTAAGTCAGCTTGAACAGCTACAGGCACAAATTCGGCAAGACAAAACTGCGACTATGTTTGCGGTATCAGTGTGTTTACTGGAAGCGCATGCATGGCAGGTCCGTGACAGTACCGAAAAAGCGCTGCAGTTAATCCAGGATCATTTACGCGACGTGCAGTGGCAACAACAACCAGCCTACGTGCTGTGCCATGCGGCACTGGTCTTTCATAGTCTGCAGCAAACCCATCTCGCCGCCGATTTGCTGTTTTACGCGGACAACCAAATCCAATCAATGCTTGATAACTGCCACCGGGTATTTATTGGCTGTTTACATCAGCACGCCTTTGATTTGGTTTATCCGGCCGCAACCAGAGCCGTCGCCTACCAGCAAATGGCTAGCCGGTATGTGCAACAACAAAACCTGCTGGCCGCAGCCAAAATGCTGCGACGCGCCTGGCGCTACGACCCACAGAATCAGGCGTTGCGGCAGGCCCTGTACAAACTGATGCAGCAGTTGGGGATCCAGCGCTTCCGTGGTATCAACCTGCCGCAGGAACAAACCTGACCAAATGTTGTTAAAACAGTACTTGCTCAACAAAACCACCTAAGCCGGTGGCTGGATCCAGCAGTTGGATCTCTAACACCCAAATACCAGTGCGTACTTCGCCGTCACAACCCCCCAGCTGACCGCTGGCGTACAGTTTATGCGGGAAATCGCCGACCCGGTGACCTTTGATTTGATGGTTCAGCTGCATACCATATTGTGCTGCCGCGTCAGCGGCAAACTGATACAAGGTCTCACCAGAACAACCGGTCTGGCGCCAGTGAGCCGCAACCTGATCAAACACCTGATGCACAGCTTGTTGCACTCTGCGATGCACCGGATTTTGCCCCAAACAAAAAGTGGCGCCGACATCGGCTTCATGACCGGCAAACACCGGCCCGATATCCACAAAAAAGATATCCTCTGCCTGCAACAACACTGTGGCATCTGACGCTTCACTATAAATTTTCGCAGTATTGTGACCAAACCTGACAATAGGCGGGTGCCAGTGCTGCTCTGCGCCGGCTTGTTGTAATAATTGCTGTGCCAACGTGCAGGCTTGTTGTTCAGTCATGCCGGGCTGCAACTGAGCAGCCAGCTGCTGCAGCACCTGCAAGGCTTGCGTCTGCGCCTGTTGCATCGCGGCTAATGAAAAGTTAGGTCCCACTGCTTGGGCAAGCGATTGATTTTGCATCTGAAACTCCGAAACCTTAGCAAAGGCCCATGATAGCCGCCCTTGCAGAGCGCCGCGTATTAATTTTGTTGAATTGATGTAATTTTTAGCGCAATAATCAGCCGGGCTGACTTGGCTTGTCGCTGCGAAGTCTGCTTTCTATACTGTAACTCCGACCAAAAAAACAAGGGAACGACCATGGCTCTGACCATCAGCTTCGACCTGCAAGAGCAGGATTTAGATTACTTCCGTCAATTAATGCAAAAAACTGAGCGTGTGGTCAGTCATCACACCACTGAAGAGATCCTGAACGCCGCCAAAGCGCTCGCCGGTGAAGTACAAAATCAGGTGCCTGAATTTGTGTCAGTCCGACTGAAAAAACTGGAAACACTGGTGGCGATGGTCGAAGACACCGATTGGGATCTGACCGAAGAAGAGAAGCTGGATGTGCTGTCCGCACTGGCCTACTTCACCAAACCGGAAGATTTAATCGCCGACCACCTGCCAGTACTGGGTTTCCTCGATGATGCCATTATGATCGAGCTGGTGGTACAGTCGCTGGCGGATGATTTTGAAGCATATACCGAGTTTTGTACTTTCCGTGCCAATGAAATCGAACGCCGCGGCCCGGATGCTCAAACCAGCAAGGCTGACTGGCTGGAAACGAAAAAACAGGAACTGCATTCCTGGTTACGGCGCCGGCGCGCCGACAAACGCAGCGGGTCTTCTACAGGTGGCGGTTTCCGCTCTGTGTTCTCGTTCCGTCGCTAAAGCGGATGAAACACGCAGCTCTGATAAAAGCAGCAGGCGCCCTCGCCTGCTTGCTTCTGTTATCCAGCGTGCCGGCTCACAGCAAGCAACTAAAGGTATATCAATACACCCAGCCAAATGGTGTTATCGCTTTTAGCGATAAACCACCCGCTGACAGTCCTTTTAAAGTATTACGCTACGACTGTTTCGCCTGTGGCGTCGTATCCAGTGTTAACTTTCATACAACCCCATTGTTTTTAAAGCAGTATCATCAGGAAATTCAGACTGCAGCCCGCCAGTATCAGCTGGAACCTAGTCTGCTTCGTGCTGTGATCCATGCAGAATCCGGTTTTAATCCAAGAGCCTATTCAAAAGCGGGTGCGCAAGGGTTGATGCAATTGATGCCGGATACCGCGAAAGAACTGGGGGTCGGCGATGTCTGGTTGCCGCGGCAAAACATCCAGGGCGGTGCGGCTTACCTCGCCAGCTTATTGCAGCAGTTTAATGGTAACCGCCGTCTGGCACTGGCAGCTTATAATGCTGGTCCCGGCGCCGTCAGTCGCCATGATGGGGTACCACCTTATGCCGAAACCCGTGCTTATTTGCAACGCGTGGATATCCTGCTTCGTCGCTATCAGCAACAGTCCGCCACGCTTTAAATATCTACTGCAGTTATATTTGCAGCTGATTTAAACCATTCAACGTACCGGCGCGACTACCCCTTTAAGAGCCTATGCAGTGCATCATCGATTTGCCTAAATTTTGGTGAAATACACGGCGCTCCATGGCGCTGCTTTCTATATTAAATTGATTTTATTAAATATTTTATATGGTACAGCTTTTGCTCACGAGTCTGTACTCTCACTAAAAAGGACGTGTCATGAAAAAGATTGTTCCACTTATTTGTTCGTTAACGCTGCTAAATGCCTGTGTGATCCATGTCGGCGCGAACGAGCCTGCCCATATTCAAAACCGCCAGTTACAACTCAATGCCAATAATCTGCAACAACTGGTCGCCGAGACAGAAGCCGGCGATCTGCACATTATTGGTGAAAAAGGCCGTGAACAGATTGAAGTCGAAGCACGCATCAATTTTGATAACATCGACCAATTGGAATTGACGCTGGAAGCAAAAGGCAATGCTGCCGTGCTGGTTGCCCGCAATAAAGAACAAGTGTCTTTTGGCTATGTTGATAACGCTTCGGTCGATTTGGTGGTACGGGTGCCGGAACGATTTGCCCTGAAACTGGAAGACGGTTCAGGCGATACACGGGTTGAAGGTTTAACCGGTGATCTGCTGATCGCGGATGGATCCGGTAATCTGCAAATCTCTGGTGGGCGTCAGGTTACTATTGAAGATGGTTCGGGTAATTTGTCATTGGCGCAAACGAGCGGCAACGTCAGTATTGATGATGGATCTGGCGATATCAGCGCCAGCCAGATCGGCGGCACTCTGACCTTGACCGATGGCTCCGGCGATGTCGAAATTAATCAGGTCCAAGGCACCGTGACTATTGAAGATGGCTCGGGGGATATCCGTGTCGCTCAGGCCGGTGGCCTCACTGTGGATGATGACGGTTCGGGCGAGTTGAGCTACCAGCAGATCTCAGGCCGGATCACAGTGCCGGATGACCATATGCGCGAATGATGAAAGCCTGTGTTTCTCGAGATAAAACGGGGCTGATGCCCCGTTTTGTTTTCCAGTGCGGCAATGGTTAAAACAACGCGGCAAATTTTTCCTGTAATTGTGGTTTTAAGGCAAAAGTAATCAGTTTACCAGCCTGTTCCAAAAATGCGATTTGGCTGGCATTCCACTCCATGACACTGCCCACCTGCTCACAACAAAACACGCCAACCAACTGGCCGTTGTAGCGAATGCCGACATCCAGCAGAGACAAAATGTCATTGGGTTCAAAGTAGGCTTCGTTAAAACAGGATGTTGCCGGATGTGTGGCCGCATCTGGGGCATTAATACCGCCGTCATTGCGCATGGCTTCGAAATAAGGCGCAAAATCGTCTTCATGCAATGCAACCCCCTGATAATGCGCATCCTCATTACTGTCGTATAAATCGACGGCGATAATTTCGCTGAGCAGCGCATCAGAATAAAGCCACAGGCTGGCGCGGGAACAATGCAGTTGTTTGGTGATGGTTTCGGTGAGCTGACGGTAAAACGCCTCCGCCGAGATTTGTTGATCTTTAAATGCTTTAATCAGCAGTAACAAGGCCGTCTGGTCGAGCATAAAGTCTCCTGTAAACAAGCTCCGCTGCCGTTCAGCGGAGTCGTTTCAGTTATAGCTGCAGTTAAAGTGTTTGTCAGGCCATCTATCGCAAAGTCAAACAGCTAGACCTCATTGCTGCTGACGATACCATTCGCCGAGGATCAGACTTGCCGCGACACTGACATTCAGTGATTCAACCTTGCCGGTTCCCGGGATTTGCAACGCAATTTCGGCACTGTTGGCGACCGCTTTGGAGACGCCCTGCATCTCTTCACCAAATACCACCACGACTTTTTTCGGCAGCTGGCTGTTGTATAGCGACACCCCGGCATGGCTTGACGTGGTGATCAGTGTATAACCAGCTTCTTTACAAAGCTTCAGTGCAAGAGGCAGATGGTCGGTCTGCAGCGCTTCAACAAACTCCAGCCCACCTTCTGCAGTGCGTGCTGCGGCGCCGGATTGCAACGCTTCAGGCGCAGTCAGGATAATACCACTGACGCCGAAATGGGCGCAGCTGCGGGCAATAGCGCCGAGGTTATGTGGATTGCCGACCCCATCCAGCGCCAATAAACAATCCTGTGTTTTTTTGCGTTGCAAAGTCAAATAACTGGCGACCGACAAAGCTTCGCGCTTTTTCACCACAAAGATCACGCCGCCATGGTGCTGACTACCACTGACTTTCTCCAGTTCAGCATTATCAACAATGTGATAAGCCCGTTTATTTGCGGCCAAATATTTCATCACATCGGCAAAACGCGGTGCATAGTCGGCATGCAGGTACATTTTAATCACCGCATCCGCTCGCTCATTAAAACAGACCCGGCAGGCATTTTCGCCGAGCACCCGGCTTTCATGCTGGCCTTGTTGCTTCAACTGCGCTGGTGAAACGGCTTTTGCCGGCACAGCGATTTTGGGGGCGCGCTCGGTGGCGGCTCCTGCAGCGCGTGCCGGCCGGCGGCCGCTGTCCTGACGCGGCTGAGCGGGCTTTGCATCTGGATTTTTACCGGCAGCGCCTTTCCATGGTTTTTGCAATAAGGCTCCGTCGCTATCGCGTTGACGGGGCGGACGGGAAGATGAGGTTTGGCTCGGTTTTTTCGGCGGATATGCCACGATAAAAAATCCTGTAACTGACGGGCCTGCAGGCCGGAAAAGCCTTCAGTTTAACGCAAAAACCCGCCGTATCGAAGAAAGACTTGAGTTTGTTATTGGCTGCAGTAAGCTGGCGCCAATTTGCGCCGTTTCGGAATATTTATGCTCAGTTACCGTCACAGTTTTCATGCCGGCAATCACGCCGATGTGATCAAGCATCTGGTAGAAGTCGCTATCCTGATGTATTTAATGAAAAAAGATAAACCGTTTTGCTACCACGATACCCATGCCGGTGCCGGTTTATATAGCCTCGACAGTGCACAGGCGCTCAAAACCAGCGAATACCAGACCGGAATTGGCAAGCTGTTTCACCATCAGGCCAGCAGCAGCGCGCTGCAGACCTACCTGAAGCTGGTGCGTGAACTGAACCCGGACGGTCAGCTGCAGTTTTATCCGGGCTCACCGGGCATTGCCCGGCTGTTACTACGCGATGGCGACAGCATTCAGGCAACCGAATTACATCCGGCGGATTTTCCGCTGTTGGAAACTCAGTTTCAGGGTCGCCGGCATTGTCGCATTGAAAAGATGGATGCATATGCCGGCCTGCGCGCTATGTTACCGCCACTGCATAAACGCGGTCTGGTGCTGATTGACCCACCTTACGAACTGAAAACCGAATATCAGGATCTGGTTAAAGGCCTGCAGCAGGCAGTACAACGTTTCCCGCAAGGCACTTTCGCCATCTGGTACCCGGTGATTGAGCGCGCCAGTATCGAAGCCGTTATCGATGCGATTGTCGGAACCGGTATCCGCAACCAATTACGCATTGAACTGTGCCCGCTGCCAGACAGCAGCGGTTTTGGTATGACCGGCAGTGGCATGTTGGTAATCAACCCGCCTTATACACTGGCTAATGACATGCGCGATGCGCTACGCGAAATCGCACCGCTGCTAGGCTCTCAGGTGCAATGGACAGTGCAACAGCTGGTGGAGGAATAATGCGGTTCACCCTATTCGTTTGGGCATTCCTGCTGTGGCTGCCGGCCAAAGCATTGGCTTTTGGCGCCATCGGCCATCAACAGATCTGCACGCTAGCCTATCAGTTGGTGAAACCCGCCACACAACAACACATTGATGCTTTGCTGGCGATTGGCCCGGAGCAACAGTTTGCCAAGGGCTGTGTCTGGCCAGACGAAGTGCGGCGTGAAGCGGCTTATCAGTTCACTGCGCCGCATCATTATCTGAATGTGGCACGCCAGCAACAACAGGTCAAACCAACAGATTGTGCCGCCAAAGGCTGTCTGTTGAGCGCTATTCAGCACTATGGCGCATTGTTAAAACAAGGCGGCCAGACCCGGCAACGGGCGGAGGCCTTGTTGTTTTACAGTCATTTTATTGCCGATCTGCATCAGCCATTGCACGTCAGCTATGCCGACGACCTGGGGGGCGGGAAAACAGCATTGTATTATTTTGGCCAGCCATGGAACCTGCATAGTGTCTGGGACAGTGCAATGCTGAAAAGTCTCGGCTATCCGGAAAATCCGCAACTCGCGGTAAACAAACTGGCGCAGTTGCAACCGGCGACGATACGACGCTGGCAAAGCGGTCAGCCACTGGTCTGGGCGCAGCAATCACTTGATCACACACGGCGTATTTATCAACACTACAAACCAGGCATGTTATTCAGCCAGCCAGAGCTGGACCGTGACGGCCCGCTGATCGAACAACGTCTGCTTCAGGCTGCGGTGCGGCTGGCCTGGCAGCTCGATCAACTGTTGCAGCCCACCACTGGCAACTGAAGATCCGCCAGCCATTGCAACATCTGTTGTTGCAAGGACTGGCCAAACCGATGGCCCTGGCCTTGCGCTACTTGCAGTAAGGGGCTTGGTGCACCGCACTGCCGATAGCGCAGCTGAATGCGTTTAAACGCCACATCGACCTGATGTAATGGCATCAGCGGGTCTTCATCACCATGCAAAAACAACAGCGGTTTTGGCGCGCCAAGCGCTGCGATATCCGGTAAGTCCAACTGCCGGTAAAGCCCCGGGTGGATCAGATAAAAAGCAGTCTGACCGCGGCTGAAATTATTGCTTGGTTCGCGTAAAAACTGCAGGCTATTAAGCCAACCGATACTGACTGCAGCATCGACTTCTGCCGACAAAGCTGCCAACTGCCAGGCACGAAAACCGCCCATCGAGAATCCAACGGCTGCGATGCCCGTGACGCCGGGTTGCCGCGCCAGAAATGCCGCGGCCGCTTCATCTTCCCGTGCCATCAGGCCGGCAAGACTGACACCCTGCGCCTGTAAATTCGCTGCCAGCTGTTGCTGTTCACTGTATTGCAGCGGACCACGGTCACCAAATCCGGGCGCATCCGCCAGCAACACCAGATAACCCTGCGTGCGTAATAGCTCGGCAATCGCCACGCCATCAAAATACTTTTGTTGCCATTGTTTGACGAGCTCTGGCATCGGGCTTTGCCCGGCGGGCAGCCATTTGTCTTTGCCAATACGAAATTCGGCGCCATGGTCATGTAACAGGATCACCGCATTCACGGCGCTCTGGCGCAGAGTGACCGGTTTGTAAAGATACAAGTCCAGCGGCTGCCATAACTGCAGTCGCCACTGTTCAGTACTGGTTTTGTCTTGTGGATTGATCCGCCTGGCTGCTGTGATCCAGGCTGGATCCGCGGCCGGCAGCAACAACGCATTGTTCAGCAGTGCTTTCGCATGGTGCTGCCACCGCGCAAAATTGCCCGCAGCTGCATCGGATGAAGTTTCATTCGGCAACGACAAGCGCAGATCAGGCGCCAGCAGCGCTGGTTTAGAAGCGGGATTAACGTCTGCTTTCGCAACGATGTTGGCTGCAGGTTTAGTGGCAGGTTCTATGGTTTCGGCCAGCGTTAAAGCCGACAGTACAGAGAGCAATAACAGCATCAGCCAATACTGCCGGGCAGAGGAACAAAGGCCGGCAACTTTCAAATCACAGGGAAACAGAGTGTGGTGCAGCATGATGCCGGCATTCCCAAGGTAAGCATAAACCTGAGCTTGCCAAAAACGGCTCTTAAGTACCAGTAGATTTTGCCACCGATGGTCAATTCATTCTTGCAGCATTAAAAACCAGCTGACTTTATGGTGTGGGTGCGATCCAGGCCGCGACCAAGCTGCAATCGACTGTGGCTGATAAAGTGCAACTTGCTGCCGGCAATACCAGCACATCACCGGCAGCTAACAACCAGTGCTGCGATCCGCTTTGTACCAGAATGTGCTGGCCTGTAGCCAGACCATCAACATAAAGCAGCCAACTGGCGTTGGTCACGCCGGTCAATGACAAAGGTTGCTGCGCCAGAAGTTGCAGTGCACGCAACCCGCCTTGTAAACCGGCAGACACCATCAGATTGATATCGCGTACCGGACCAGCGAGCAGCTCGGCACTAGTCAATGCCGAACCGGCAAAACAGGCCTGATGCAGCGGGCTGGTCAGCTGCATCCGATGCTGGGGCGCACCCGGCGTAGTCACCGCCAGATCAAGGCCAGCACCACTACGTATGGCCAGATAACGGTTGTAGCCACCGAAGGTCGTGAAGGGGCCGGATTGCAACACAGTGGCCGTGCTAAAACGCCAGTGAAAATCACGAGCAGCGACGGTGGCACCGGCAGGAGCAATCGCCAGTTGCCGGGTTTCCCCGCCAGCCCATTGCGTCACAGGTTGCTGTGATGCCGGGATCAATGTGGCATTGATGGTCATTGCGTCTCCGCCACGACCACTTATTGTCCACGCCACTGTGCATGGCACAAAGCATCGTGTTTTTCCCGGCTTAGCAGGATGCGCGCTAGCACCAGATCCGGCGCGCCATCAGTGCCGCTCAGGCCAATCAACGCTTCGAGATGCAGTTCAGCATCTAACTCGGCACCAATCAGTTCCAGCCAATCTTCGCCGGCAGGTACCAGGTCAACATAAGCCAGCGTTTCATAGTGTTGCTGGTACAGTGCATAATCTTCGTTGCTCAGATTTTCGCTGGCCAGTTCTTCAAAAATGGCAAAAGCATGATCACAAAGTTCGTCCATCGACCAGAGTTCTAAACTATCCGACATTCCACATCCCCGCAGCTAAAAACCGGCTTAGTATATCTCAGCGCGCAGCTGCCGTCTTGAGGCTCGTCCGGCCTTTTACATAACGCTTGTTGTACCAAAGCGTGGCGCCAATCCCCAACACGGACGGCAGGATCCAACTCAGCAATTGCAGCTCCGGGCCAAGATCCAACACTTTGCGGCCACCGAAAGCAAAAAACGCGGTAAACACCGCAATCGCAGACGCCAGCATATTGCCGATATGCTCTTTTAACAGGTCTGAGCGTTCAACGCTGGCGCGGTGGATATAACGCAAGCAACCAACACTGCTAAACAACGCAATCCCACCAAAGATTTGCCCTAACACAAACTGCCGCGGCACCGCCTGCCACAAAGTCCAGACCGCACAAAGCAGAGTCAGGACCACCAAACCCTGATGTGTCCAGTGTCGCAGTGGCAACCGCGCAGGGCCAGCCTGCAGGGCCAATAATCCCTGGCGCAAATTCATCAGCGCCAGCAAACATAACAACAATAAAAAGCCGGACATTTGCCGCACAGCAGCCGCAAACTTGACGGGGTCCTGCCCCGGCGATAAATCTGCCGCCTTGACCGTCAGCGGCGCAGTCAATACCAATGCGCACATCAGGATCCCGGCGCTACAAATCAGATACATCAGCTGGCTATACCAGCGGCCACTGCGCACATGCCAGGGACTGCCTTTTTTTGCCACCATCGGCCCCCAAAACACGCACAATGCCAACACGCCGCTAACGATATGCAGAATTAATAAATATTGATGTAGAGTTTGCATAAGCCCTCCAGGCTGTTGCGGGATTCACTGCCGTCAGCATGCCGCTTCTGCTTGCTACGCCACAGTGCCGGAAGTCACGATCGTCACTATGACTTCCGGCCTATTGCCGGCAGAAGCTGCCCTCGCGCATACTGCGGTATTCGCTGCATTGATCCTGATGAAGAGCTGTTGATGACTCACCCTGCGGTCCCCTTGCCCACTGATGTACCACCGTCGCGCTGGCTGCAAAAAGAAAATCTGGCCGCAGTGCTGAGCTGGTTAGTGTTTGCCTATATCCAGCAAAGTGGCGCCATGCACACCTATGGCAACTGGCATCCGCTGAGCCTGCTGTGCGCCGCCAGTTTATTGCTGTTTATTGGCTTGTTTTTTTATTGTCAGTCCTGTGAGGAGAATTCCACGCCAACAGTCGCGTTGTTGCTGATCTGGGCTGCGATGACCACCACGGCTGTGCTGGTACCAAATGGTTTCTCTGCCGGACTTGGTGTGTTATGGGTTTGTCTGTTGCCCTGGTTTGTGCCGGCACGCTGGTTATATCTGATGATCCTGCCGGCGTTATTGCCG
>Ga0114942_1000317_pt1 | contig 13524 bp, 8 predicted proteins | sample LowerColdCreek_FD_88674 | JGI IMG/M metagenome (GOLD analysis project Ga0114942, IMG submission 88674) | Groundwater microbial communities from Cold Creek, Nevada to study Microbial Dark Matter (Phase II) - Lower Cold Creek | ecosystem: Environmental > Aquatic > Deep subsurface > Groundwater ... | reverse complement strand
TCCAGCCAGCCCAGGGCGCAGCCGACGGAGATGTCGGCCAGCGAGAAATGGCTGCCCGAGCACCAGGGCTTGTCGCCCAGGCCCTGGCTCATCGCGGCCAGCGCCGCCGTCACCTTGGTCATCTGCCGGTTGATCCACGCCTGGCTGCGCTGCTCATCCGAGCGCTCGGCCCAGGTGCGCTCCATGCGTACCAGGATGCCGGCGTCCATGATGCCGTCGGCCAGCGCCTCCCAGGTGCGCACCTCGCAGCGCTCGCGGCCGCGTTCGGGGATGAGCTTGCCCACGGGCGACAGCGTGTCCACGTACTCGACGATGACGCGCGAGTCGAACACCGCGCCGGTGATGGAGTCCTGGCCTTCCATGACCAGGCAGGGCACCTTGCCCAGCGGGTTCATCTTCAGGATGGCGTCGCTGCCCCAGACGTCTTCGAGCACCAGCTGGAAATCGAGCTTCTTCTCGGCCATCACGATGCGCACCTTGCGCACGTAAGGGCTGGTGAGCGAACCGATCAACTTCATCGCGGTCATAGGCAGGCAAGGGTCACAGGTCGAAACGATTCTAGCCAGCGGGCCTGGCCCGCCCGGGCGTGAAAAAAGCCTGTCGGCTGGGGCCGACAAGCCCCAGGGAAGCAGGGGTTGCCAGCCGCGTGGCCGGCCGCCAAAGTGTCGGCCGGCCCACCACAGCAGATGGTGGCTTTCATAGTCAGGGAGTTTCCATGTCAGACCTCCATGCTGCCCCCGAGGCGGCTGTTTTGCCTTCGCCCATGTCGGGGCCCCGTGTCCTTGAAATCCGCTTCACGGGTTCGGGCAGCGAGTACTTCCGCATCTGGGCCGTCAACCTGTTGCTCATCCTCGTCACGCTGGGGCTGTACCTGCCCTTCGCCAAGGCGCGGCGCATCCGCTACTTCTACGCCAACACGCTGGTCGACGGCCAGGCGCTGAGCTTCCACGGCGACGCGTGGAAGATGTTTCGCGGCTTCCTGCTGCTGGTGCTGCTGATGGGGGCCTACACCTTCGCCGGCAAGGTGTCGGCCACCGCCGCGCTCGTGGCCTTCCTGATCCTGTGCGGCGTCTGGCCGGCGCTGTGGCGGGCGTCGCTGCAGTTCCGCCTGGGCAACACCAGCTGGCGCGGCCTGCGCATGCGCTTCGATGGCGCGCTGAAGGACGCCTACCTGGCCTGCGCCCCGTTGTACCTGCCGCTGATGGTCTTCATGGCGTGGTCCGCCCTGATGGCGCCGGCCACCGACACCGACCGCGCCGCCGTCCAGGCCTACGGCATCACCAGCCTGCTGGTGATGGGCGTCGTGCTGCTGCTGTCGCCGCTGTCCTTCGCGCTGTTCAAGCGCTACCAGCACAACGGCTACCGCATCGCCGGCCAGCAGGCGCAGCTGGACCTGAGCAACGGGCGCGTCTATTTGCTCGGCCTGAAGCTGCTGGGCGTGACGCTGGCCAGCGCGCTGGTGGCGGTGCTGGTGCTGGGCCTGCTGGTGGGCGGTTTGTTCATCGCCACCGGCTTCAAGCCCGACACGTCGGCTCCCCTCACGCAAGTGGGCTTTTATGCCATCGGCCTGCTGGTCTACCTGCTGGTGTTCGCCGTCGTGTTGCCGTTTGGTGCCGCCCGCATGCAGAACCTGGCCTGGAACGGCACGCGCAGCCAGGCGCTGGGCTTCCGCAGTTCGCTGAAGTTCCGCTCGCTGTTCGGCCTCACGTTGAAGAACTGGCTGCTGACTGCGCTGACGCTGAGCCTGTACCGTCCCTTCGCGGCTGTTGCCACGGCGCGGCTGCGTCTGGAGGCCGTGCAGATCGACAGCCGGGAAGACCCCGCCGACTGGGTGGCCGCGAGCCTGGCCGGCCATGCCGACGCCACCGGCGACATCGCCGGTGACTTCTTCGGCATCGACATGGGGCTCTGATGATGAGTGCCCCCCGCCTGGCCGCCGACTGGTTCGACGGCCGCAGCGCCCGGGCCCGGCCGGTGGAGGTGTGGCTGGACGGCGGCGCGCTGCACTTCGGCGACCAGACCGCCCCGCTGCACAGCCTGACCTGGCCCGAACGCCAGCGCCATGGCCAGCGCCAGGTCTTGCTGCCCGGCGGCGGCCTGCTGAGCTTTGCCGATGCAGATGCCTTCGACGCCTGGGCGCAGGCCTCGGGCCGCAGCGACAGCGCCGTGGTGCGTTGGCAGCAGAGCTGGCGGCTGGCCCTGCTGTCGCTGGTGCTGCTGGTGGCCGGGCTGCTGGGGGCGTATCGCTGGGGGCTGCCCTGGGCGGTGGACCGCGTGGTCGACCTGCTGCCGCGCGCCGCCGAGCAGCGGCTGGGCGAGCATCTGCTGAGCGGGCTGGACGGTGAATGGCTCAAGCCCAGCCGGCTCGCGGCCGAGCAGCAGCAGGCCTGGCGGCTGCGCTGGGCGACGGCGCTGAGCCGGGCGCGCGGCAACGGTGGCCCGGCCGTGCCGGAGCGCTTCGAGATCCACTTCCGCGACGGCGGCAAGGCGCTCGGGCCCAACGCCTTCGCGTTGCCGGGCGGCGACATCGTCATCACCGACGAGCTGCTCAAGCTGCTGTCCGACGAGCCCGACGCGGTGCTGACCGTGCTGGCCCATGAACTGGGCCATGTGCAGCACCGACACGGCCTGCGGCTGATGCTGCGGGCGGGCGCCATCGGCGTGGTGGCGTCGGTTGTCGTGGGCGATTTCTCGGCGCTGCTGGCCGCCGCACCGACCCTGCTGGCCAGCAACGCCTACTCGCGCGACAACGAGCGTGAAGCCGACCGCTATGCCCGCACGCTGGCGCGGGCCGGCGGCGTGGATGCGTCGCGCATGGCGGTCTTCTTCGAGCGTGTGGCCAAGAAGCGCGGCGCGACGGTGGAACGCCACCCGGTGGCCATCGCGATCTCGTCGCATCCGGCGGACGAGGAGCGCGTGCGCTTTTTCAGCGAGCCCTGATGCCCGAGCTCCCACTGCCCGCCGAGCCGACGTCGCGCACGCTGGAGATCCGCTTCACCGGCTCCGGCAGCGAGTACTTCCGCATCTGGGCGGTGAACCTGCTGCTCATCCTGCTGACCTGCGGCCTGTACCTGCCGTTCGCCAAGATGCGGCGCATCCGCTATGTCTACGCCAACACGCTCATTGATGGCGAGGCGCTGGCCTTCCATGGCGATGGCTGGAAGATGTTCCGCGGCTTCGTTCTGCTGGCGGTGTTGATGCTGGCCTACACCGTGGCCAGCGAGTTCTCACCGGCGGTGGCGTTGGCGGCCTTCGTGGTGTTGTGCGCGGTTTGGCCGGCGCTTTGGCGAGCCTCGATGCAGTTCCGCCTTGGCAACACCAGCTGGCGCGGGCTGCGCCTCAGCTTCGAGGGCTCGCTGGCCGGCGCCTATCTGGCCCACCTTCCGGTCTACATCCCGATGACGTTGTTGACGGCCCTGGTGCCCGCCGGTCAGGGCCCGACCGGCGACCCCGGCGTCAACAGCCGGTTCTGGTTCGGCGTGTCGCTGGCGTTGCTGTGTCTGATGGCGCCCTGGTCCACCGCGCTGCTCAAGCGCTACCAGCACCGGGGCTACCGCATCGCTGGCGAGCGCAGTGTGATCGTGCTGCATACGCGCTCGGTCTACTTCATCGGCTTCAAGACCTTGATGCTGGGCGTGGCGGCGCTCTTCCTCGCCATGGCTGCAGCCGTTCCTTTGTGCGGTCTGCTGGCGTGGCTCCAAAGCGGCACTGTCGACCCCAGGGCCTGGCGCAGCTACTACGGGATCGCAACCGTGGGCCTGCTCTACCTGCTCGGCGCCGGCGGCCTGCTGCCCTACTACGCATCGCGCATACAGAACCTCGTCTGGGGCAACACCCGCAGCGCCTCGCTGCGCTTCCACAGCGAGCTGACGGGCCTGACGCGGCTGAACCTGAAGAACTGGCTGCTGATCGTCCTGACGCTCGGCCTGTACCGGCCATTCGCAGTGATGGTTTCGACGCGCTTGCGATTGCAGGCCGTGCGCGTCGAAAGCAGCACCGATCCCGCTACCTGGACGGCCGCGCGCGCCGGCCTGCACACCGATGCCTCCGGCGACGTGGCGGGTGACTTCTTCGGCATGGACGTCGGCCTATGAGTGCATCGACTGCCCTCAGTGCGCACTGGTTCGATGGCCAGCAAGGCCTGGCCCGACCCGTCGAGGTCAGCCTGCAGGACGGTCACCTGTACTTCGGCGACCAGCGCCTGCCGCTGGAGCGCGTGCACTGGCCCGAGCGGCTGCAGCACGGCCGGCGGTTGATGGTGCTGCAGGGCGGTGGCGTGCTGAGCTTTCCCGATGCCGCCGCCTTCGACGCCTGGGCGGACGCCACGGGTCACCAGCCCGGCCTGATCGAGCGCTGGCAGCTCAGCTGGCAGCTCGCGCTGATGGCGCTGGCCTTCGTCGCCGCGCTGTTCGCGGCGGGCTGGCGCTGGGGGCTGCCGGCGTTGAGCGACCGGCTCGTCGAGCGCATCCCGCCGAGCGCCGAGCAACAGATAGGCGATCAGGTCATGGCGCTTGTTGACAAGCAGTGGCTGCGGCCCAGCCAGCTCAGCGTGGCCGAGCAGCAGGCCTGGCGCAAGCGCTTCGCACGCATGCTGGACAAGGCGCGTGCCTCGGGCATGGCCGTGCCCGAGGATTGGCAGCTGCACTTCCGCCGCACGACGGCGGTGATGGGCCCCAATGCCTTTGCGCTGCCCGGCGGGCAGATGTGCGTGACGGACGAACTGATCGAGCTGTTGAAGGACGAGCCCGACGCCGTGCTGACCATCCTGGCCCACGAGGCCGGCCATGTGCAGCACCGCCATGGCATGCGCACGGCCATCCGGGCCAGTGTGGCGGCCGCTGCTGCTGCGGTCTGGCTGGGCGACTACTCCAGCTTCCTGAACGGCCTGCCGGTGCTGCTGGCCACCAACGGCTACCGGCGCGACCACGAACGCGAGGCGGACGCCTTCGCGCGCGAGGTGGCCCGGCGCGGCGGCGTCGACCCGGCGCGCATGGCGGTCTTCTTCGAGCGCATCCGACGGCAGTACGGCGACCGTGCCGAGAGCCCGCTGGCCATCTCGTTCAGCTCCCACCCTGCCGACACTGAGCGCGTGAAGTTCTTCAGCGAGCGCGAAAACTAGAATCGCGGGTTTTCCACGAACCGCCGGCCCGCCCATGACCACGTCCGACTACTCCGCCATCAGCGCCCTCTCACCGCTGGATGGCCGCTACGCTGCCAAGGTCGCGGCGCTGCGCCCGCTGCTGTCCGAGTTCGGGCTGATGCACCGCCGCGTGCAGGTCGAGGTGGAGTGGTTCATCGCGCTGTCGGACGCGGGCTTCAAGGAGTTCAAGCCGCTGTCTTCCACCGCCCGCTCGCGCCTGCGCCGTCTGGTGAAGAAGTTCAGCGAGGCCGATGCCGAGGAGATCAAGGCCATCGAGCGCACGACCAACCATGACGTGAAGGCCGTGGAGTACTGGATCAAGCGCAGCTTCGAGGGCCAGCCTGAACTGCTCGCGGCGGGTGAGTTCGTGCACTTCGCCTGCACCAGTGAAGACATCAACAACACCAGCCACGCGCTGATGCTGAAGGCCGCGCGCGATGAAGTGATGCTGCCGGCGCTGGACGGCATCGTCGCCACGCTGCGCAAGATGGCCCACCAGTTTGCCGCCGTGCCGATGCTTTCCCGCACGCACGGCCAGACGGCCAGCCCGACGACGGTGGGCAAGGAGATCGCCAACGTCGTGGCCCGCCTGGTCACGGCCCGTGCGCGCATCGCGGCCGTGAAGCCGCTGGCCAAGATGAACGGTGCGGTTGGCAACTTCAACGCCCACCTGTCGGCCTGGCCCAAGCATGACTGGGAAGCCTTCAGCAAGACGGTCATCGAGAAGCAGCTCAAGCTGACGTTCAACCCGTACACCATCCAGATCGAGCCGCACGACTACATGGCCGAGCTGTTCGACGCGTTCACGCGCGCCAACACCATCCTGATCGACTGGTCGCGCGACGTCTGGGGCTACATCAGCCTGGGTTATTTCAAGCAGCGCACCAAGGCGGGCGAGATCGGCAGCTCGACGATGCCGCACAAGGTCAACCCCATCGACTTCGAGAACGCGGAAGGCAACTTCGGCCTGGCCAGCGCCGTGCTGACGCACCTGTCGCAGAAGTTGCCGGTGAGCCGCTGGCAGCGCGACCTGACCGACTCCACCGTGCTGCGCAACATGGGCGTGGGCCTGGGCTACGCACTGCTGGGTTATGACTCGCTGGCCAAGGGCCTGGGCAAGCTGGAAGTGAACGAGGCGGCGCTGGCCGACGACCTCGATTCCGCCTGGGAAGTGCTGGCCGAACCCATCCAGACCGTCATGCGCCGGTTCGGCCTGCCCAACCCGTATGAGCAGCTCAAGGAGCTGACCCGCGGCAAGGCCATCACGCAGGAATCCATCCGCGCCTTCATCGAGGGGCTGGAGCTGCCCAAGGCGGAGAAGGCGCGGCTGTTGAAGATGACGCCGGGTTCCTACACAGGCCTGGCGGCGGAGCTGGCGAAGAAGGTCTAGAACGACCGGCAGCGTCGGCGTTGCGGGGTAGACCAATCGAGCAAAGCGAGTAGCTCTGTCTCCAACTGACTAGAGCGCCAGCTTGAACACCCGCGACGGCTCGCTGTAGCCCTCGATCTGCTGCTGGGGCTGTTCGACAAAGCCCAGCTTGCCAAGCAAGGCCACGCTGGCCGCGTTGTGAAGCGCGGTGATGGCCATCAACGACGGCCAGCCGAAGCGCTCGCGCGCATGGGCCACGCAGCCGCGCGCCGCCTCCAGCGCATAGCCGCGCCCCTCGTGCTCGGCCAGCAGCGCGTAACCGAGGTCGGGCTCCGGCAGTGCCGGCCGCTTGAACAGGCCGCACATGCCGACCAGCAGGCCATCCTCGCGCCGCTCGACGGCCCAGAAGCCGTGCCCCAGTTCCTGGTAGGCCTTGAACAGCCGGCCGTGGCCCCAGGCCAGCGCGTCATCCAGCGTGCGCACGCCCGGGTCGTTGATGTTGCGCAGCCAGCCCGGCTCGTTGACCAGCCGCAGCAGGAAGGGCGCGTCTTGCGGTGTGAATTCACGCAGCGACAGGCGTTCGGTATGGAGGATGTGCATGAGGCCAGACAATAAACGGTTGATGCCCGGACACTCCGCCGCCCTCCCGACTGCCGCCTGATGCCTTCATGAGCCTCGCGCCCGACACCAGCGACAACGCCGCGCGCAGCCAGGCCATGCGGGAGCTGGATGTCATCCTGGCCAACGCCGGCGTGGGCGTCGTCTTCGTGAAGGCCCGCACGCTGGTGCGCTGCAACCAGCGCTACGCCGAGATCTACGGCTTCGACAGCGCCGAAGCTGCCGTCGGGCGCAGCAGCATCGAGCTCTACGAGAGCGAGGACGAGGCGCGCCGCCTGGGCCGCCGCGCCTACCCGCTGCTGGCCACCGGCGAGACCTTCCGCAGCGAACAACTGATGCGGCGCCAGAACGGCGAGCGCTTCTGGGCCCACCTGACCGGCCGCCTCATCGACCCCGACAACCCGGCCGACGGCTCGATCTGGATCGTCGACGACATCCACGAACGCAAGCTTGCCGACGCCGCGCTGGCCGACCTGCATGCCGAGCAGCAACTGATCTTCGACCACACCATGGTCGGCATCGTCTTCCTGCGCGGCCGCCGGGTCACGCGCTGCAACCGCGCCTTCGAGCAGCTGTTCGGCTACGGGCCCGGCGAGCTGGACGGCCAGTTGTCGCGCACCTGGTACCTCAGCGACGCCGACTGGCAGGCGGCGGGCGACCTCTGCTACGAGCCCTTGTCGCGCGGCGAGTCCTTCCATGCCGAGATGATGCTCTGCAAGAAGGACGGCACGCCGGTCTGGTGCGAGGTGCGCAGCAAGGCCATCGACCGCAGCGACCTGTCACGCGGCTCCATCTGGATCACGCAGGACATCACCGCCCGCAAGCTGGCCGCCCAGGAACTGGAGCAGGCCCGGGCGCAGCTGGAGGCGCTCGTGCAGCAGCGCACCGAGCAACTCAGCCAGACCGTCGCCGAGCTGGAGCTGAAGGTGGCCGAGCAGCAGGCGGCCGAGGCGCGCGCCGAGCGGCTGGCGCTGTTCGACGGCCTGACCGGCCTGCCCAACCGCCACCTGCTGGCCGACCGCGCCAGCCAGGCCATCGACATCGCCCGCCGTGGCGACGAGCCGCTGGCCGTGCTGTTCCTGGACCTGGACCACTTCAAGAACGTCAACGATTCGCTGGGCCACCGCATCGGTGACGCACTGCTGGCTCAGCTCGCCAGCCGGCTGCGGGGCGCCGTGCGCGAGCAGGACACCGTGGCCCGCACGGGCGGCGACGAGTTCGTGCTGGTGCTGCCGCTGACCGACATCGCCGGTGCCGCCCACCTGGCCACCAAGCTGATGGCGCTGGCCAGCGCGCCCTTCCAGGTCGAGCAGCAGGAGCTGACCGTCACGCCGTCCATGGGCATCGCGATGTTCCCGACCGACGGCGACGACTTCGACACGCTGTGCAAATGCGCCGATGCGGCCATGTACCGCGCCAAGCGCGACGGCCGCAACGCCTACCGCTTTTTCACGAGCGAGATGCAGGCCCAGTCGGCCCGCGCGCTGCTGCTGGAGAACGCGCTGCGCCGCGCCCAGGAGCGCAACCAGCTGAGCCTGCACTATCAGCCCCAGTTCGCGCTGGAGGACGATGGCCGCAGCCGCGTCCTCGGTGCCGAGGCGCTGCTGCGCTGGCTGCACCCCGAGCTGGGCTGGGTGTCGCCGGCCGAGTTCATCCCCATCGCCGAGACCACCGGCCTCATCCTGCCCATCGGCGAGTGGGTGCTGCGCGAGGCCTTGTCGCAGCTGCGCCGCTGGGACGGTGCCGGCCTGCCCGAGCTGACCATGGCCGTCAACCTGTCGGCCGTGCAGTTCCGCCACGACGACCTTCCCGAGCTTGTGGAGCGTGTGCTGGCCGAAGTGGGCATGCCCGCCGAGCGCCTGGAGCTGGAGCTGACCGAGGGCGCGGCGATGGACAACCCGACCGTGGCCATCGCGGTCATGAACGAGCTGCATGCGCGCGGCGTGCGCCTGTCCATCGACGACTTCGGCACCGGCTATTCATCGCTGAGCTACCTGAAGAAGTTTCGCGTCAGCAAGCTCAAGATCGACCAGTCCTTCGTGCGCGACCTGGGCGACGATGCGGAGGACCGCGCCATCGTCGACGCCGTCATCCGCATGGCCGGCGCCCTGGGCCTGCAGACGCTGGCCGAAGGCGTCGAGACCGAGGGCCAGCTCGCCTTCCTGCGCCGCCAGGGCTGCCAGGCGGTGCAGGGCTATCTGTTCAGCCGGCCGCTGACCGCCGAGGCTTTTGCACAATTCGTGCTGGCCCGAACGTCCACGGCCGCCGCCCCCATCTCCGCCTACGCCGCCCTGCCATGAGTTTTGTTTCCCAGCTGCAAGCCCTGACCCCTCAATCGCGCCTGTGCGTCGGCCTCGACCCGGAGCCGGCCAAGCTGCCCGGCGCCTGGTCCGGCGACGCCAGCAAGATCTACGACTTCTGCGCCGCCATCGTGGACGCGACGCACGACCTCGTCTGCGCCTTCAAGCCGCAGATCGCCTACTTCGCCGCCCACCGCGCCGAGGAGCAGCTCGAGCGCCTCATCGCCCACATCCACGCGGTCGCGCCCGGTGTGCCCGTCATCCTGGATGCCAAGCGCGGCGACATCGGCTCCACGGCCGAGCAGTACGCCCGCGAGGCCTTCGAGCGCTACCAGGCCGACGCCGTGACCTTGTCGCCGTTCATGGGCCTGGACAGCGTCGAGCCCTACCTGGCCTACGAGGGCAAGGGCGCCATCCTGCTGTGCCGCACGTCCAACAAGGGCGGCGACGACTGGCAGATGCAGCGCCTGGCCGACGTGCCCGGCCAGCCCAGGCTGTTCGAGCACCTGGCCTTTCTTGCCGAGACGCAGTGGAACCGCAATGGCCAGCTGGGTCTGGTCGTGGGCGCCACCTATCCCGCCGAGATCGCCCGCGTGCGCGAACTCGCGCCCACGCTGCCGCTGCTGGTGCCCGGCGTCGGCGCCCAGGGCGGTGATGCGGCGTCCGTCGTGCAGGCGGCGGGGCGTGTCGCGCCGCTGGTCGTCAACTCCTCCCGCGCCATCCTCTACGCGAGCAGCGGTGCCGACTTCGCCGATCGCGCGCGCGCCGTGGCCGAAGCCACCCGCGCCGCCCTGCGCTGAACATGCCCCGCGGCGCCGACGACCTGAGCAGCCTCGTCGGCCACGCGGAGCCGCCTGAGCAGCAGCGCCAGCGCCTGCAGAGCAACATGCGCGTGCAGGCGTCGCGCATCTTTCTGCTGACCTGCAGCCCGGTGTTCCTGCCGGTGGCCGTGCTGCTGTGGTTCACGCGGCAACCGCAGGAATGGCAGGGCGGCTGGGTGCCGCCCGCGCTGTCGCTGCTCATCGCGGTGCTGGCGATGCTGCGGCTGGCCATGCTGGCCCGGGCGACGCGCCACAAGGAACAGCCCCTCGTCTCGCTGCTGCTGCTGACGCTGGTGCTGGCGCTGCCGGTCGTCATCGCCGTGTCGCGCGACCTGGGCCTGTGGTCGCTGAGCCTGCCGCTGATGAGCCTGGTGATCGCTTTCGCGACCGGCCTGCTCGGCCTGTTCACGGGGCTGGTGTTGACGGCGCTGGGCGCGCTGGCGCTGGCCGGGCTGGGGGCAGCCGAGGCGCTCGGCTGGGCCACGCACCCGACAGCGTCGTCCAGCCTGATGCTGCGCAGCATCCTGCAGGGCGCCTTGCTGGCGTCCGGGCTGGTGGCCGGCATCGGCCTGCTGCGCATGGTCAGGCGCTCGCTGGCTGATTCCGACGAGCGCACGGCGCGCTTTCGCGGCCTGCTGGGCATGGCGGTGGACTGGTACTGGGAGATGGACCGCGAGTTCCGCTTCACCCATGTCGCCGAGGAGCGGGCCGGCAGTTCCGGCCTGGACCTGCAAGCGCGGCTGGGCAAGACGCCCTGGGACTTCGAAGGCATGGGGCTGAGCGACGACGAGCTGGACGCGCACCGCGCCGACCTCGAATCGCACCGGCCCTTCCATGGCATGGTGGCGCGCCGCACCGGCGTGGACGGCTGCCCGCGCTGGGTGTCCATCAGCGGCGAGCCGCGCTTTGACGCCAAGGGCAACTTCCGCGGCTACTGGGGCGTGGGCCGCGACGTGACGCACGAGGTCGCGGCCGAGCAGACGGTGCATGCCACCGAGACGCGCTACCGCGAGCTGTTCCGCCGCTCGCCCAGCCCGCTGGTGCTGCATCGCTGGGGCCGCGTGGTGGACGCCAACCCGGCCGCGATGGCCATGTTCGGCTATGCGCAGCGCTCCAGCATGATCGGCCAGGACTTGTTCAGCCATTACGAGCCCGGCGACGACGAGACGGCCCGCCAGCAGGCCGCGCGGCTGGAGGGCATGGCGCCCGGCGCCATGCAGCCCATGGCCGAGTACCGGCTGCGCACGCTGTCGCGCCGGCGCCGCCTCGTGCAGGCCACCAGCGTGCGCGTCGAGACGGCGAGCGGGCCGGCCACGCTGACCTTCTTCACCGACCAGACCGAGCAAAGCCGCGCCCAGGATGCGCTGCGCCGCAGCGAGGGCCTGCTGTCGCACCTGGTGGCCACCAGCCCCGACGTGATCTTGCTGACCGAGGCCGAGAGCGGCCGCTATGCGATGGTCAACAAGGCCTTCGAGCAGCTCAGTGGCTGGACGAGCAGCGAGATCCTCGGCCGCACGGCCGACGACCTCGGCATCTGGCACAACGCCGCCGACCGCACCGCCATCCGAGACGCCATCCACCGCGACGGCATCGCCAGCAATGTGCCCGTCAGCTTCCGCCGCAAGGACGGCAGCGCCATCTCCATGTTGGTGTCGGTGGCACCCTTCGCGATGGACGGGCAGAACTACCTGGTGCTGTATGCCCGCGACGTGTCGGAGAGCGAGCGCACGCGGCTGGTCCATGGCGCCATCCTGGAGAACGCCTCCATCGGCATCGCCCTGACGCGGGACCAGCAGTTCGTGCTGGCCAACCCGCGCATCGAGTCGATGTTCGGCTGGGAGCGCGGCGCGCTGATCGGCCAGCATGGCAGCGTGGTCTGGCCCAGCGTGGAGGACTGGCAGGCCGTCGGCCGCGAGCTGGGCCCGCGGCTGGCCGCTGGCGAGCAGGCCGAGGCCGAGCGCACGATGCGCCGCCGCGACGGCTCCACCTTCCTGGCGCGCCTGCTGGCCCAGGCCGTGGACGTGGCGCACCCCAGCCGCGGCGGCACCATCTGGATCATCGAGGACATCACCGAGCGCCGCCGCGTGGAAGACCAGCTGGCCCAGGCCAAGAACGAGGCCCAGGCCGCCAACCGCGCCAAGAGCGCCTTCCTGGCCAACACCAGCCACGAGATCCGCACGCCGCTGAACGGCCTGCTCGGGCTGGGGCGCCTGGCGCAGCAGCCGGACATCTCCGAGGAGCAGCGGCGCGACTACCTGAACCAGATGATGGACAGCGCCGAGAGCCTGTCGGGGCTGATCTCCGACATCCTCGACCTGTCCAAGATCGAGGCCGGCCGGCTGACGCTGGAGACCCAGCCGTTCTCGCTGCGCGAACTGCTCGCGTCCATCCGCCTGGCCTACCTGACGCTGGCGCAGGCGCGCGGGCTGAGCTTCGCCGTGGAGATCGACCCGGCCCTGCCGGCCTGGGTGTTCGGCGACCCGCTGCGCACGCGCCAGATCCTGTCCAACTACCTGACCAACGCGCTGAAGTTCACCTCCGCCGGCGGCATCAGCGTGAGCGTGAAGGCCCTGAGCCGCAACAGCCAGGGCAGCGCGGGCGAGTGGGTGCACATCGAGGTCAGCGACACCGGCGCGGGCATCGCGGCCGAGCAGCAGGCGCGGCTGTTCCAGCCTTTCACGCAGGCCGACGAGTCGACCACGCGGCGCTTTGGCGGCACGGGCCTGGGCCTGTCCATCTGCCGCGAGCTGGCGACGCTGATGGGCGGCGAGGTGGGCGTGCGCAGCAAGGCGGGCGAGGGCTCGTCCTTCTGGGCCGAGCTGCCCCTGCCCGGCGCGCCCGCGCCGCTGGCCCATCAGCCGCGCGAACCGCGCGCGAGCGGGGCCGTGCACGAAGCCTTGCACGGCCGGCGCGTGCTGATCGCCGAGGACCATCCGGTGAACATGCTGATCGCCGTGGCCCAGCTGGAGCAATGGGGCATGGAAGTGGCGCAGGCCAGCGACGGCCGCCAGGCCATCGAGGCCGTGCTGGCCGCCGCCAGCGTCGGCAAGCCCTTCGACATCCTGCTGATGGACGTGCAGATGCCGGTCATGGGCGGGCATGACGCGACGCGCGAGCTGCGCAAGCACTTCAGCGCCGAGGAGTTGCCCATCGTCGCGCTGACGGCGGCGGCGCTTGTGTCGGAGCGCGACGATGCCTTCGCGGCCGGCATGAACGACTTCCTGACCAAGCCCATCGACACGCTCAAGCTGCACCAGACCTTGCTGCGACTGACGC
>Ga0114942_1000316_pt1 | contig 13536 bp, 13 predicted proteins | sample LowerColdCreek_FD_88674 | JGI IMG/M metagenome (GOLD analysis project Ga0114942, IMG submission 88674) | Groundwater microbial communities from Cold Creek, Nevada to study Microbial Dark Matter (Phase II) - Lower Cold Creek | ecosystem: Environmental > Aquatic > Deep subsurface > Groundwater ... | reverse complement strand
GGCCTGCTTGATGAACCCGATGACTTGCTCGTCTGTGAATCTGCTCTTGCGCATCGCGCTTCCTCTCGGTTGCGCGGATTCTTCTCTATTGCCGTGGTACGGGTGGCGGGTTGCAGGTCAAGTTCCTTCCTGTGTGAAGGTCCTTGCCGAGCTTGAAGAGCAACTGGACCCCCAAGTGCGCTTGCTGATCAGTCGCTGGCGGCCCGCAATTCAAAGCAGCAAAACCGGTTCCATCAAGAGATTAGCCTCAGCCCTCGAGCTAGTCCGAACCGCTGATGGGCTAGCGGCGATGCTCTTGCTTTGTCAGTCTTCCAAGGTACAGGGGCGAACATCAGAGGCGCATGAGTGGTCGTTGTACATTTACCGCTGCATGCTGATTCTCGGAGTTTTCTGGACTCGACGGGGCGTAGCGAAGCCTCTACTCGAACTCATTGAGCAAAGGTTTCTCAACCACGTTTCGCACCTTGGCGCGCGTTATGTTTTTCCTTCAAGTTTGTACAGCGAGGCCATAGGCAGATTGGAGGAGGTCCTGTGGCATATAGAGCCAGGGCCTGAGAAAATCACTGACGAGACTTGCCGGAGTGAATACGCGCAACGTATTTTGAATGGCAATTACGGGTGGGACCTGAAATTTGCTTTTAACCCTTATGAAACGCCAATGTCGGCGGATCATGCGAGCAGCGCCCAGTCTGATATCTGCTTGCGAAAGCAGCGGCTTTTTATTTGGGCGTGGAATATTTTGTATAGCGAAAAACCTCATCCCGGCGTTCCGCCGAAGCAGGTATTCGATGGAACAGATTTGCACGCTCGTTGGGTTGATTGAACTGCCAGAACAGAGCCCGCCCTGACCCACAAGTACTTGCAGCAGGGCCGTTGCTCAAGGTCAGCTGGGTGGTCAACACCAGCGGGACGGTCAACGACAGCGACCTTGGCAAGCCAAGCAAGACTGGTCAGGATCGGCGCCGTAGGTCAGCGCAAACAGGCATGGCGGTCATGGACCACCAGCGCCAGCACTTGACGGGTCTGTGTGACTTGGCGATGGCCTCGTGGCGAAGCCGGAACATGAGCGGCGCGAGCAGCTGCGGATGCCGATGCAGCCGGCTGTCTTGTTGAAGAAGTAGTCCACGCGCTTGAGCATGCCCGCCTCAAGCGGTATGGGTAGCGCCTTGGCCAGGGCATCCAGGGTCGACTTGAAAGCGACTTGGTCCTCCCTTTGCTCCAGCCGGTAGCTGGGGAAATGCACGATCTGGCTCCGGCGCATGAGCTGGGCGCTGTGGTCCCGGATTTCCAGGAGCTTGTACGTTCCGAGCAGAACGAGGGTGCCGATTCGCCTGAGGCGGCCGGCTACGAGGTCTTCGGCCGCTGCGAGCAGGTGCTTTTGACGCTGAACCGCCGGCGGCATCGGCGAGCTGGCCCTGCTGGAAATGACTCCGAACGCGGCCGACTACCCCGTGCTGCAGGCGACGCGATTCAGTACGACCCAGGCCCTCGCCGCCCGTGCCGCCGCGCCCGGCTACGACGGCGTGGCCCACCCCTCCAACCAGCGACATGGCAGCGCCTGCTATGCCCCCTTCGAGCACGTGTTGCCCGCCCTCCGCGCGCTGGCGCCTGATCGACCCCGCAACCTGCACCGCTTCATGGCTACGGTAGCCCAGGGCGGCTGCCTGCCGCTCGCATGAAGCCGGCCGTCCGTGCTCGCTGCAGGGCGGCCAACCCAGCCCGAAGTGAGGCGCGCAATGTGTGGTGCCGCACAGAAAGCCAGGCGCGGTCGTTGCAAAGTCACTCGATGGGTGACAACCGCTTGATAGCAAACGCGCCGCTCGAAGAGGGGATTCTTGCTTGGGATCGCGCGATCACGGCGCTACTGCGGGAGATTGAACTGATCGGCCAAGGAAGACCAGTGGATGCGAGCGTCATGACTCAGTTGCTCGTGGCCGTCGAACTGGCACGTAGGCGATGCGAACGCTCAGCGAATGAATTTTCGACGCAATTGCCGCCTCGGCCGTAGGGCAAGTGCGCTCAGTTGCCAGTCCATTGCCGTTGCCTGAACTCCGCCGGCGTACAGCCCGCTTCGCGCTTGAAGAACTTGCTGAAGTTGGTGGGCTCGTCGAAGCCCAGCCGGTCGCCAATGGCGGCGACCGGCTGATCGGTGTGCGCCAGCAGGCGCTTGGCCTCCAGAGTGATGCGCGCGGCGATGAAAGCCTTGGCTGTCATGTCCGCCGATGCGATGGCAGCGCGTGTCAGGCTCTTTTCCGTGTAGCCCAGTTGGTTGGCGTAGTCCTGCACCTGATGCCACTGCGCAAAGCGTTCGTCCACCAATTCCTGGAAGCGCCTGAAGCGCTGCAAGTGTGGGGACAACAGGGACTGCGGTGGGTGCCGCCTGGCCTGCAGCAAGCCGAGCCGGGTGAGCAGCGCGTGAAGCTGATGCCGCAACAGCGCCTGCAGAGCGTCGTGCGGCCCATCGAGTTGAGTGTCATCGCGCATCTGCGCAATGGCGCCGTCAATCGTTCGCAGATCATCCGGTGCTAGCACCACCTGCTCGGGCAGCCGCGCCATATCGACGCCGAGCTTGGCCTGACTTGGCGTGGCGGCGGCAGGCGACATGAACTCCGGGCGAAACAGGACGATCCAGCCGTCCCAGTCCTCGTCCGGGCCGAAGTTGTGGACTTGTCCAGGCCGCAACACGAGCACCGATCCCGGTGCGAACGAGACCGGCCTGAAGTCGACAATCTGGGTGCACGTGCCCCGCGTGACGCACACGATCATGTGGAACTCATACCGATGGGTCGTGCGCACCTTCTGCGTGCTGCTGCGCCGCCTCAGATCGCACATCGTGAAGACATCGAGGTCGAGCGCGTAGGGCGTCCTGGGCCGGTAGCCCATCTGCGGGATGTCAGCGTTCACGGGCGCTCTTGGCGAAAAGGAAGAAGTCTGGAAACGTGGCCGGACAAGACAGATGTCCAAATATTCTCATTTTTTGTCCCTTTAACACCGTTCCGTTTCGCTCCCAATGTCCAAGAATCACCACACTCGACAAGAGAGGAAGAGACTCTCATTGGCTGCAGGCACCGCCAAGATTACGCAGGCCAGAGACACGCACTGCACGTGCACTGGTTTATCAACCGCCATCCGGCCGTGCTGCAGGCCTTGACGGCCTGATCCGCACCACGCAATCCCAACACAGGAGCACGACATGAACAACATCGACATCGCCAAGGCCTACATCAAGGCCGTACAAACCGGGGATCAGGCCACGCTGGGCAACCTCATTTCGCCCACAGTAGTCTGGCACCAGCCAGGCAACAACCAGTTCTCCGGCACGCATCAAGGCATGGGGGTCGTGGGTCCTATGCTCGGAAAAATGATGGAAGTCTCGAACGGCACCTTCGCGATCTCGCGCGCCGACCACTACATGGCAAACGGCGACTTTGTAGCCATCACCCTCGAGTTCACCGGACAGGCCAACGATCTGCAACTGAAGCAACCGGGTGTGGACATTCTGCGTATTGAGAACGGCAAGATCGTTGAAGTGCGACTGTTCTCCAGCGACCCAGCGCAAGAGGATGCCTTCTGGGGAAAGTAACGGGCGCAGCGTCGCCTGTTTGGGGCGATTGATCGCGATCGGAGGGCTGGTTGGCTTATGCAGCCCAACCGGCCCTTTGCGTTCTGGGCTCCGTTGCAGCTGCGCATGCAGCTTCGTTCTTTCTCTCGACCGGCTTGTAGAAGAGGCTGGCCTACGGGACGTCAGCTACAACACGAAAGCCGATACGCTGACTGGAGCCAAACCATCGCATCAACTCTGGCACCGGCCCGTGGCGTCGCTCATTCGCCGGCGACGATCAACTTCCGCCAGCGGTAGCTGAACTGCCTGACTGTCAAGCCGAGCGACTGCGCAGCTCTCGATTGATTTCCGCCGTGAATCTGCATCGCGGCACGCAGTTCAGAGGCATCGTGGGAATTCGCCGGCAAGTAATCGCGCACCAACGGCATCGAAGGGGGCTGTACGCGTCCTGCCTGGGAAAGGCCAGAGACCCTGTTAGGCGACGGTCTGTGCAGAGCCGCGGATGGAACCGCATTTTTTGGAAGCCATGCCTCGATCTCCTTGCGCGACACGGTGGACTTGTCGGTCAGCAGCACCGTGCGCTCAATGACGTTCGCAAGCTCGCGAATGTTGCCGGGCCAGGGGTGCTCCTCCAGCGCGTCAAGTGCTTCGCTTGAGAAGAAGACGTTCCTCTGATTCTGCTGGTTGGCCTTGCTCAGGAAGTGTTGTGCGAGCAGGCGAACATCCTCGCATCGCTCTGCGAGCGATGGCAGTCGGATCGGCACGACGTTGAGGCGATAAAAGAGATCCTGGCGGAACCGCCCCTCTTCGACTTCGATCGTGAGATCACGATTGGTGGCGGCCACGACCCGGACATCGACCGACATTTCCTGCTTGGCACCCAAGCGGCTGATCGTGCCCTCCTGCAACGCTCGCAAGAGCTTCGCCTGCATGGCCAATGGCATCTCGCCGATCTCATCCAGGAAGATCGTGCCCTTGCTGGCTTGTTCGAACCAGCCGGCACGGGCTGCGCTGGCGCCCGTGAAAGCACCTCTTTCGTGGCCGAACAGTTCTGACTCGAACAGCGAGTCCGGAATGGCCGCACAGTTGACCTTGATGAAGGGGCCATCCCGCCGGTTGCTCGACAAGTGCAGCGCTCGCGCGAAGAGCTCCTTGCCGGTTCCGGACTCCCCCAGAAGCAGGACGCTCGCTGCGGCGCGAGCAACGCGCTCCAGCTCTTCCAAGGCTCGCAATAGCGGGGGCGAGCTGCCAACGATGCCATAACGCGCCGCCGCTGACTCCAGCGCACGGCTGAGCAAAGCGTTCTGCGATTCAAGCGCCCGCGTCTTCTCATCGACGAGCTCCCGCAACTGCAGCAGTTGTCCGCAAAGCGTTGCCAGGAGCCGCATGATCGCCACGTCGTCACTGAGTTGACGGTTCCGTCGCCGAATGCGGTGTGCGGCAAGAACCCCGACGGTGGAGCGGTTCACTTCCACGGGAACAGCGATGAAGGCGACCGTCTCGGGAGGCAGCTGCGCGCGCTCCACGGCGCGAAAGAGAAAGCGCGGATCAGCATCGATGTTCTGCACGATGCTCGGCTGGCCTGTAGCCAGGACCGCCCCGGTGATGCCCTCACCCAGCCGGTAACGCCCTCCTTCGTACTCCGTCTTGGTGAGCCCGTAGGCGTACCTGATCGAGGCGGTGACGTGCGACGAAAGTGGGTCGCTACGGTCCGTGGTGGGCGCGTCGCGGAGCACGATCCGCCCCCGATTGAGGCCCAGCAGTTCCGACATCAGATGCAGCATCTCGCGGAAGACAACGTCAACGGCAAGGCTCCTTCCGATCAGGCGCATGACCTCACCGAGGAGCAGTTGCTCTTGCTCGCGCCAGGACGGCTCGACTTTCGATGCGGGAGAAGTACGAGTCGTGGACATGGCAGTGCAAAAGTCGGTTGTGCGCGATGCCTGTCGGCCAGCTCTGTCTGCTCGGCCGATCGATCGCATTATGTCGACATTTTGTCCGACATTTTGTCAAAGCACTGCTGCAAGCAATCTATGCGCAGGTGATGAAATGAGAAATAGGCATTAAAAATCAATTGGTTAGCCGATCTACCGTGTGTTGGCACAGCACTTGCAAAACGTCGGGTGTACCAACCCACAGGATCGAAGCATGACCCTCGCCACCCCCCAACGCGCCGCCGAGATTGCAGCGTCGACCGTGAAGACCTACCTTCGCCCCATCGACCGCGCCGGGCTTGAAGCCTTCGCCGAGAAAGGCCGCAACAACCCGAACTCGCGCGGCACCAACAAGGTCCATACCGTTGTCGACGGCAAGTACCGCACGCTGAGTTATGTTGGCGACCACGCGCCGGTCGTGGTCGACGAACCGCTCCACCTTTTCGGACAGGACACCGCGCCTGCGCCCGGTGAGATCGTGCTGTCGGGCCTGGGTGGATGCTTGTGTGTCGGGATCACCGCCGTGGCCACCCATCGCAACGTGAAACTGTCCAAGCTCGAGGTCTTCCTCGAGGGCGACATCGGCAACTCCGCCGCCTGGGGCGCTGGCGGCGCGGAGCGCGAACCAGCGCAGATGGGTTTTCAGCACATCCGCGTGAAGGTCCTGATCGAGGGGGATGCGACGCGCGAAGTGCTCGACGACATCGTGAGGCACGCGAACTTCTGTTCGCCCGTCGCGAACACGATGCGCAACCCTATCGCGTTCGACATCAGCCTGGCCTGAGCGGCCACGTCAGGAGCACATCATGTCGGCGGTACCGCTCAGGCTTTCCGAGACCATCCCCGAATCGCTGGCCTCAAGCGCCATGCTTGAGCGGGTCCGCGCGATCGCGCAAGGGCCGCTGGCTGCCATTGCAGAGGCCATAGACAGAGAGGGCACCTACCCGGCAGACGTGCTCCAGCAACTCGGCAAGGCAGGCCTCTATCGAGCCCAGACGCGCCTTGACGGCACGCCCGACTTTGTTTCGGCGCTGAAGGGTGTGGTCGAGGTGTCGAAGGTTTGCGGCGCCACCGGCTTCATGGTCTGGTGCCAGGCGGCCTGCACGCTCTACATGGAACGAAGCGGCAATCCGGCGCTCGGTGGCGACACTTTCCTGCGCCATGTCCACGGCGACACCCTCGGCGGTACTGCACTCAGTAACCCGATGAAGGCCATGACGGGCATTGAGCCCATGTTGCTCAGGGCCGAACGGGTGGCAGATGGCTACATCGTCAACGGCACGCTGCCATGGGTGAGCAACCTTGGCGCCGACCACTACTTCGGCGCGGCAGCCACCGTTCACGAGAAGGATGGAAGCAGGCGCGACATCATGTTCATGGTGTCGTGCCGGGGCCCCGGCATCGAATTGAAGACGTGTCCATCCTTTGCCGGCATGGAGGGCACTGGCACCTGGGGTGTGCGGTTCACCCAGTTCAAGGTCGACGCATCCAACCTCATCGCCGATCGCGTGCCGGAGTTCCTCAACGAGATTCGCCCTGCATTCATCCTGTTGCAGGTAGGTTTCGGACTGGGCGTCGCACAAGGGGCGATCGACTCCATGTGGGCTGTCGAGGGCCAACTCGGCCATGTGAACCAGTTCCTGCATGACCGCCCCGCTGAACTGCAAGCTGAGCTGGACGCGTTGACGTTGCGCACCCATCAGATCGCGCGAATGCTCAGCGAAGGAAAATCACCATCACCGCTGGATGTTCTGGATGTGCGTGCACACGCATCAGAGCTTGCGCTGCGCGCGGCACAGTCGGCACTGCTGCACCAGGGCGCGCGGGGTTATCTACTGTCCTCGTCGGTCCAGCGCCGGGTCAGGGAGTCCCATTTCGTCGCCATCGTGACTCCTGCGCTCAAGCACCTGCGCCGCGAGATGGCCAAGCAAAGCACCCAGGAGATGCCGGCATGAGCGCCACCACTGCCGTGGTGCGACGCGGTGCGCCGGTAGAGCCCGCCGTTCTCGAGTTCCGCCAGTACATCTGCCGAGCCTGCGGGCTCATCTACGACGAAGAGAAGGGCGACCCCGACAGCGGCCTTGCTCCCGGCACGCGTTTTGAGGACATTCCCGACGACTGGGAATGCCCGCTTTGCGGAGTCACCAAGAGTGACTTCGAGCCCCACGCTGTCGTCGCACTGAACCGGACAGGCGGAACACGCGATACCGTCAACATGACTCGATGTGACGCGGCAGGCGTTGTCATCGTCGGGGCTGGTACCGCCGGCTGGACGATGGCCCGCGCCATCCGCGAGCGCGACGCAGACATGCCGATCACACTCGTGACTGGGTGCAACGGTGCTGTCTATGACAAGCCTCTGCTGTCGGTTGCCATGGCCAAAGCCATCGGCCTTCCGTCGATGGTGAAGGAAACCGGCAATGATGCCGCCCGGCGCCTGGGCGTCCGCCTGATCCCCGAAACGTTTGCAATCAGCATCACCCGCGAGAGCAACACACTACGCACCACGCGGGGAGCGATCAAGTACAAACAACTCATCCTTGCTCACGGCGCCACGCCGCGAACAGACGAGCGTCTGCCCCGCTCGTTGTGTTGGGCCATCAACGATCTGCGCTGCTACACGCGCTTCCGGGAAGCGCTAGGAAAGCCGAGGCAGCCACAACACATTGCCATCGTCGGCGCGGGCCTGGTCGGCTGCGAGATGGCAAACGACCTTGCTCTTGCCGGCCACGTCGTCGTGCTTGTCGACATTGCGACGCGCCCGCTCGCCAGCCTGGCGACCGAACAAGAATCGGACGCGCTTCTCTCGGCATGGGCCGCTCTGCCAATCACCTTTCAAGGCGGCACGCGCATCGAGCAGGTCACCCGGCAGGGCAAGAAGCTCGTCATCGACACCGATATCCGCATCGCGATCAACGTCGACCATGTGATCTCCGCCACGGGTCTTCAAACGCCCAGCCGGCTGGCCGAGTCTGCCGGGCTGGACTGGAACAACGGCATCGCCGTCGCGCCGGACTCGCTCGCCACCAACGTGAAGAACATCTTTGCGCTGGGGGACTGCATCAGCATCAACGGACAGGCGTATCGCTTCATTGAACCCATTGCGAAGCAGGCCTGTGTCATCGCTTCGCGAATCACCGATGGCGAGCCACTCACCTACGCGCACACCCGACCCGTCATCCGCGTCAAGACGACCTCGAAGGCGTTCACCGTCTGAGAGTACGGCCCCTTTTCTGCCATTTCATCTCAACTTCCGGGAACATCCATGCGCACCTTCGATCCCTACGATGCCGACAAACCCCTGCTGATGTCTTGCGCGTGCGGCCGACACGGGTCGGAGCGAGAGCACCAGGCCGCCTCCGCACGAGATGCTGCAAACACGCTGATCCAGCGCAGCCAGGAAGCCGCCTTCGAGCAAGAGTCGAACGCATTCATCGAAGCCAGCCTGATGAAGGCGATCTTTCCCCAAGATGCGGTGCGGCGCCGCTTCCTGCGGGCCGTCGGCAAGTCGACGGCCATGGCCGCCATTGCGAGCACGCTGCCGATCGCCAGCCTGCAGGCGATGGCACAGGAAAAGGGGGCCATCGAGAAGAAGAACCTGAAGGTTGGCTTCATTCCCATCACCTGCGCGACGCCACTCATCATGGCCGAGCCACTGGGCTTCTACACCAAGCAAGGATTGGATGTTCAGCTGGTGAAGACCGCCGGATGGGCGCTGGTGCGCGACAAGATTCTGAACAAGGAGTACGACGCCGCGCACTTCCTGTCACCGATGCCGCTGGCCATCTCGCTGGGGCTGGGCTCCAGCCCTCAGCCGATCAACGTTGCAACTATCCAGAACGTCAACGGCCAGGCCATCACACTGGCACTGAAGCACAAGGGCAACCGGGACCCCAAGAACTGGAAGGGCTTCAAGCTGGCGATCCCGTTCGAGTACTCGATGCACAACTTTCTGCTTCGTTACTACCTGGCCGAAGCAGGCATCGACCCCGACCGTGACGTCCAGCTCCGCGTCGTGCCGCCGGCCGAGATGGTGGCCAACCTTCGTGCCGGCAACATCGACGGCTTCCTGGGGCCCGATCCCTTCAATCAACGCGCAGTCGTCGAGGAAGTCGGCTTCATCCACATTCTGACGCGAGACATCTGGAACGGGCACCCCTGCTGCGCCTTCGGCACGTCGACGGAATTCATCCAGAAGAACCCGAACACCTTCGCGGCGCTCTACCGCGCCGTGCTCACCGCTGCGGCCATGGCTCGCGAGTCCAAGAACCGAGAGCTGATTGCCAAGGTGATCTCGCCAGCGGCCTACCTGAACCAACCGGAGGCGGTTGTCAGCCAGGTCCTCACCGGCAAGTACGCGGACGGGCTGGGGAACGTCATCAACAACCCGGCCCGCGTGGACTTCGATCCGATTCCCTGGCAGAGCATGGCCGTCTGGATGCTCACGCAGATGAAGCGCTGGGGCTACCTCAAGGCAGACGTCGACTACAAGAAGGTTGCCGAGCAGGTCTTCCTGCTGACGGACGCCCGCAAGACGATGAAGCAGCTGGGCCAGACCGCTTCTGACGCCGGGGCCTACCCGAGCTACCAGATCATGGGGAAGGCCTTCAACCCATCGAATGCCGAGGCGTACGCCAACAGCTTCGCCATCAAGCGGAGCTGAGATGAATCACCCGATATCTCTGCGGCTCAGGTCCGCCATCCTGTCAGCGGCAATCCTCGTCGTCATCATTGCGATATGGCATGTCTCGACATTGCCGACGAAGAGCTCTGCGGCAGCGCTCACACGCGAACAAATGGAGTACGCCAAGCTGATGGGCAAAGACCCACAGGCTGATTCCGCGCCATCCGCAAAGTCTTCATTTCCGACGGTCGCCGATATGGGCAGCGTCATCGCCAAGGGCTTGGCGGCCCCCTTCTACGACAACGGGCCGAACGACAAGGGCATCGGTCTTCAGGTCGCCTACTCCCTGGGCCGCGTTGCATTGGGGTTCGGCTTTGCGGTGGCCTTCGCGATACCGATCGGGTTTGTCATCGGCATGAGTCCCCTCGCCTACAGAGCACTCGACCCCTTCATCCAGGTGCTCAAGCCCATCTCACCGCTGGCCTGGATGCCGATTGCGCTGTACACGATCAAGGACTCCTCCATCTCGGGCATCTTCGTCATTTTCATCTGCTCCATCTGGCCGATGCTGACGAACACTGCCTTCGGTGTCGCTGGCGTTCGTCGTGAGTGGCTCAATGTCGCCCGAACGCTCCAGGTACGCCCGATGCGCAAGGCCATCGAAGTCATCCTGCCTGCGGCAGCGCCCACCATCCTCACCGGCATGCGGATCAGCATGGGCATCGCGTGGCTCGTCATCGTGGCTGCCGAGATGCTTGTAGGCGGGACAGGGATCGGCTACTTCGTATGGAACGAGTGGAACAACCTTTCGTTGGCGAATGTCATCTTCGCCATTCTGATCATCGGTTTGGTAGGCATGGCTCTGGACCTGCTGTTCGCCAAAGCGCAAAAAGTGGTGACCTATGCGGACTGACAACCCTCCCCATCCGGCCGCCCGGCCCTTCCTCACCGTCGAGGGGCTGACGAAGTCCTATGTGGCAGGAGGCGAGCCGGTTCTCGATGGCGTCAACTTCGAGCTCGACCAGGGCGAGTTCGCCTGCATCGTGGGCCACTCCGGGTGCGGGAAGACAACAATCCTCAATGTCCTGGCAGGGCTGGAATCAGCCAGCGGTGGCGTGGCCATCATGAGTGGCCGTGAGATCGCCGGTCCGAGTCTGGAACGGGGCGTGGTCTTCCAGGGCCACGCGCTCATGCCTTGGCTCTCAGTCCGCAAGAACATCGCGTTCGCCGTGCGCAGCAAATGGCCGGACTGGCGCGATGCCAAGGTCACCGAGCAGGTCGAGAAGTACGTCGAGATGGTCGGGCTGACGCACGCCATCGACAAGAAGCCTGCGGCGCTTTCGGGCGGAATGAAGCAACGCGTGGGCATTGCGCGTGCCTTCGCGATTCAGCCGAAGATGCTTCTTTTGGACGAGCCTTTTGGGGCACTCGATGCGCTGACACGCGGCACGATCCAGGATGAGTTGCTGCGCATCTGCCGTGAAACCGGGCAGACCGTTTTCATGATCACACACGATGTGGATGAAGCGATTCTTCTCGCCGACAAGATCCTGCTGATGAGCAATGGGCCGCAGGCACGGGTCGCGGAAGTCGTCATGAACACGATGTCGAAAGATCGTCAGCGCGCGACGATGCACCACGACGCTCAGTACTACGCCATCCGAAACCATCTGGTTGACTTCCTGGTCACCAGGTCGAAGGACCTTTCTCATGGGCGCGCTCCCGCAAAGCCCCCGCACGTTTCCCCGGGGCTGGCTGCCACCACGCCCGTCCCTGAACCCTCTGCCGGCGAACCCCATGCACATGTGCTGCGGATTGCCTGAACCGTCACTCAAACAACTTCCAGGAGAAATGATGAGCCGCATTGAAGTCACCGAAAAGATCGTCGCCGCCAAGGTATCAAAAGGCCTGAAGTGGGCCGACGTCGCCAAAACGGTCGGTCTCAGCAAAGAGTGGGTGACCTCCGCATGCCTGGGTCAGATGACGCTGAGCCAGGAGCAGTCCGAGGTCCTGGCGAAGATCTTCGATCTGTCGCCCGAGGAAGCGAAGTGGCTGACCGTGACGCCGTACAAGGGTTCGCTGCCAACGGCAGTGCCGACTGATCCACTGATCTATCGCTTCTACGAGATGGTCAACGTCTACGGCACCACGTTCAAGGCACTGATCCACGAGGAGTTCGGTGACGGCATCATGAGCGCCATCGATTTCAAGATGGACCTGCAGCGCGAGAACGACCCAAACGGGGATAGGGTGCGGATCGTGATGAGCGGAAAATTTTTGCCATACAAGCAGTACTGATGCCAACGCCGCGAATGGGCCCGATCGCCGTCCAGACGGCGCAACACTGCAGCAGCTTGAGGCCAAGTTAGCTTGGGCATGGTGATGTCACTCGGTTTGCTCTACGGGCTTGGTGTTGGCGCCCTCCTGGGCCTGACAGGCGCCGGCGGCGGCATCTTGGCCATTCCGGCGCTGGTGCTCGGCATGGGATACGACCCTCGCGCTGCGGCGCCGGTTGCACTTCTTGCTGTGGGGATTTCCGCGTCACTCGCTGCCATCGGCGGGCTGCGCCAGAAGCTGGTGCGCTGGCGAGCCGGCTTGCTGATGGCCACGGCCGGTCTCGCGTTGACCCCTGTCGGCGTCAAGCTGGCCCGCGCCTTGCCCGCGTCCTTCTTGCTGACCCTTTTCGCATGCCTCATGCTCTATGTCGCTGGCCGGATGTTGAGGCAGCAAAGCAGGCCGCCATCTGCGCTGGCACGGGTGGATGCACATGCGAAGGTCTCCGCCGCTCGATGCGCGCTCGAACCGTCGAACGGACGGTTCCGATGGACTGCCCGCTGTGCCGTCACCCTGGCGGGCATCGGCTCTGCTTGTGGACTCATGACGGGCATGTTGGGCGTGGGCGGTGGATTCGTGATCGTGCCGGCTTTCAAGCAGTGGACCGATGTGCAACCACACGGCACCGTCGCGACATCCTTGTTCGTGATCGCGCTGTTGACCATGGGCGCAGCAGCAACGTCGTTTGCCGTTGGAGCGCGATTGGATCAGGCCGGGGTGCTGTTCGTGCTGGGCGCAGCGGGCGGCATGGTGATCGGCCGAAAACTGTCCCCGGGTTTGTCGGCGCGCACCATACAGACCTCGTTTGCACTGCTTGCGATCGCTGTCGCCATGACCCTGCTCTACCGGGCATGGGCGACTTGATGGGAGAAGCCATGGATGCCCCGGTCGGCCCGCACGTACAGCCTTTCTTCGACGCCGAGTCCTGCACCTTCACGTACGTCCTCGCCGACCGAAAGCGGGAGCGCTGCGCCATCATCGACTCGGTCCTCGACTACGACGCGAAGTCCGGCCGAACCTCCACCACGCGCGCAGACGAGGTCATCGACTTCGTCAGGTCGAGCCGGTTGACGGTGGACTGG
>Ga0114942_1000315_pt1 | contig 13565 bp, 11 predicted proteins | sample LowerColdCreek_FD_88674 | JGI IMG/M metagenome (GOLD analysis project Ga0114942, IMG submission 88674) | Groundwater microbial communities from Cold Creek, Nevada to study Microbial Dark Matter (Phase II) - Lower Cold Creek | ecosystem: Environmental > Aquatic > Deep subsurface > Groundwater ... | reverse complement strand
GAAGTGCAGGCAGAAAATACTGGCGCTTGGGGGAATAACCGTTGCGGTGGCGGTGCGCCCAGCGAATGGTTGCATTGCGAAGGCTACATCAATTTCGGTAGCGTCACTGGCGAGCCTCGTTCAAGCAGTTCTGTCGCGTCGAGCACATCTTCGGTCTCTAGCAGTTCGTCATCTCGTGCCGGTTCTACTGGCTGTGGTGCCCCGGCTAAATTAACGAATGGCCGTCGTACCATTAACGTTAATGGTTTGAACCGCGAATACGTATTGGATATCCCGAGCAACTACAACCAGAACAATCCCTACAAGTTGGTCTTCGGTTGGCACTGGCGTGGTGGTAGTGCGAACGATGTTGTAGGTCAAGGCTACTACGGCATGAAAAGCCTCTCTAATAACACTGCGATTTTCGTGGCGCCTGATCGTGCCGCTGGCACCGACGGATGGACAAATGCTAATGGCCGCGACATCGCTTTCTTGCAGTCGATGCTAACCCAACTGAAGTCATCCCTGTGCATCGACGAAAGCCGTATCTTCTCTACCGGTTGGAGTTACGGTGGCATGATGTCATTTGCAGTGGGCCGCGAGTTGCCAACCACTTTCCGTGCTATCGCGCCTGTATCAGGTGCCTTCTTGACGCCTCATGTGGATAGCGGTTCAGCGACTGCGGCCTGGATTGCGCACGGCAATAACGACACTGTGGTAAGCCAAAGCTCTGGTGCTCAAGCCCGCGATGCTTATGTCAGAGCTAACGGTTGCTCTAACACGACTGTGCCTGTGCAGCCATCTCCCTGTGTGGAGTACCAAAACTGTCCAGCAGGTAAACCTGTTGTCTGGTGTTCGTTCAACGGTGGGCATTCCCAGCCTTCATTCTATAGCTCTGGAGCATGGAACTTCTTTAATCGGTTTTAATTGCCGTGAGGCGAAGGCAACAGTGATAAAAATAGCGCTCTTCGGAGCGCTTTTTTTGAGTTTTTCGAGTGTCGCGAGGCGTCTCGGTTTAGTGGCTGCGGTATGGCTGGGCTTTAGAATTTCAGATCAAAATATTTCAAAAATGATTTGAAAAAAAATGCGGCGGCCACTGGCCATCACAACACGATGCAGGCCAACCAGAGAGTTGGATTCCGCAAGAAGCCTGGAGATTCATCACTCAGTTTTAATTAAAGAGTTAGTGTCGTCCTCAGGTTTGCCCGGCTTCGCGCCGGGCTTTTTTATTTCGTACTCAAGAGGGTTTCGTGTATTTAATTGATGACGCAAAAATTGCGCCGCTTTAAGCGACAAAAGTTATTAAAATGTTGTAATTAGAACTTTTCGTAATTAATATTGGCGCCGTTTTGATTATTTTCACTTATGGATAAATAAGCCATGGACACAGGTTTACAGTGCTTGGTAGCACTCGCAGGATTCCACCAGTTGCCCGCTGATGCGGCACAAATCGCCCACCAATTCGCAATTCCCGGCCAACCCCTCGGCAATACCGAAATACTCCGCGCCGCTAAAGCGCTTACGTTTAAAGCCAAACTCTTTACCTTCCCCCTCGCCAAATTAATTGGCTCAAGCTTGCCCGCTATCGCTAAAACCAAAGCGGGCGATTACATCATTCTCGCGCGCATAGCGGAAGAAGATGGGGTTCCGACCAAAGTGTTGGTGCAGGATTTACGTGAGCAAACGCCCAAGACATTAAGCGCAGACGAATTTAATTCGCTTTGGTCGGGTGAAGTCATTTTTCTCAGTCGTCGCCTCGGTATCCGCGAAAGCCTGCAACAAAAATTCGATATCAGCTGGTTTATTCCTTCGCTCATTAAATATCGAAAACTGTTTGGTGAAGTGCTAATTGCCTCGTTCTTTTTACAGTTGTTTGGTTTGATTACACCGCTGTTGTTTCAAGTGGTAATGGATAAAGTATTGGTGCATCGCGGTTTCAGTACGCTCGATGTTATCGCCTTCGCTTTTTTTGCGATTGCGATTTTTGAAGCGTTGCTCGGCGGTATCCGCAGTTACACCATGTCCCACACCACCAGCCGTGTCGATGTGGAATTGGGTTCGCGTTTATTCCATCACTTAATGGCGTTGCCCATGGGTTATTTTGAAGCGCGACAGGTTGGACAAAATGTCGCGCGTGTGCATGAGCTGGATACCATCCGCAATTTTATTACCGGCAGTGCGCTCACGCTGATTCTGGATCTGGGTTTTACTGTCGTCTTCCTATTGGTGATGTGGTATTACAGTTCCACCTTATTTTTTGTTGTCGCTGCGACTATCCCTTGCTACATCCTCCTGTCTGTTTTTATTACCCCGATCTTGCGTCATCGCCTGAATGAGAAATTCAAATATGGCGCGGCGAACACTGCTTTTCTCACCGAATCTGTTACCGGTGTGCAAACCGTAAAAGCCATGGCGGTAGAACCGCAAATGCAGCGCAAGTGGGAAGATCAGTTAGCCAATTACGTGAGTGCTTCGTTTCGCAGCCAAAACCTCGGCAATGTCGCAAACCAAATCGCTGGCCTGATTAATAAGTTAATGACCCTCGGTATTATCTGGTGGGGCGCACATCTGGTAATTGCAGGTGAGATGACTGTTGGTGAATTGATTGCCTTTAATATGCTGGCAGGTCGTGTCAGTGGGCCCATTCTAAAGCTGGTGCAACTCTGGCAAGACTTCCAACAAGCGGGTATTTCGATTGAACGCTTAGGCGATATTCTCAACACCCCGCGTGAACCCGGCTACAACCCCAATCGCTCCACCTTGCCATCGATTGCTGGCGATGTGAGTTTTGAACATGTGCGCTTTCGCTATCGCCACGATGGCCCGGTGATTCTCGATGGCTTTAACCTGCAAGTAAAACCCGGCGAGATTATTGGCATTGTCGGTCGTTCCGGTTCCGGTAAAAGTACGCTCACCAAATTAATCCAGCGATTGTATTTGCCGGAAAGCGGCCGTGTGTTGGTGGATGGTGTGGATCTGGCGATGGTGGATACCGCTTGGCTACGGCGCAATATCGGTGTGGTGTTGCAGGAGAACTTTTTATTCAACCAAACTGTGCGGGAAAATATCGCACTCACCAATCCCGCAGCCCCGATGGAGCAGATTGTCGCCGTTGCAAAACTCGCGGGTGCCCATGAATTTATTGTCGATCTCCCTGAAGCCTACGACACCTTGGTCGGCGAACAAGGTAGCAATCTCTCTGGTGGGCAGCGCCAGCGTTTGGCGATTGCACGTGCACTCTTAACCAATCCACGCATCCTGATTTTTGATGAAGCCACCAGTGCGCTGGATTATGAATCAGAACGGATTATTCAGGACAATATGGCCGAGATCTGTAAAGGCCGCACCGTATTTATCATCGCCCACCGGTTAAGCACAGTGCGGATTTGCAACCGTATTATCGTGATGAACAAAGGCCATATCTTAGAGCAGGGTCCGCATGATGAATTGCTGCAACAGCAAGGCTATTACGCCCAGTTGCACAGCTACCAACAACACAGCCCACAACCTAAAAATACTCCGGCACAATCGCATACAAATTCACACCATGCTTCACACACAGCTCCACATGTAAGCCCAAAGCTGGAGGTGATCCATGACTAATTTTTTCCAGCAGCTGCTCGATGCCTGGCGTGACCGCGCCAAACTCGGTGATGGTTCCAAACATCAAAATCTCTCCGAATTTATGCCCGCAGCACTTGAGCTACAGGAGTCACCACCGAATCCATTAGTTCGCTGGCTGGCGTGGGTATTGATTGCGTTATTTGTATTGACCCTGATCTGGGCCTGTATTGGCAAAGTGGATGTCGTCTCCAGTGCAGAAGGCAAAATTATTCCGGGTAGCCGCGTCAAACAAATCCAGCCACTCAGCAAAGGCTTTGTGAAAGCGATCCATGTAAAAGAAGGGCAATTTGTGAATCAGGGAGATGCACTGATTGAGTTGGATCGCACCATCACCGCTGCCGATCAAGCGCGTATGCAGCAGGAGTTGCACAACGCCAGCCTCAATCTAGCTGGTGCAGAAGCTTTGCAAACGTTTTTAGTCAGCACATCCAATTCAAAAACGACCGCAGAAACAAAACACAATTTGCAACCGAGCATGGCCACTGAAATCAAACTGAAAGTCCATGCCGCGATCAAACCCACAGAAACTGAAGTACTGCTGCATCAACAAAAAACCTGGGAGCAATGGCAACAATACCAGGCGCAATTAAGCAGCTTACACAGCGCACTTAAAAAAGTGCAGAGTGAAAAAATTGCCAACCAGGAAACAATAAAAAAGCTCCAGCAAATCCTGCCGTTAATTGAAAAGCGGGTGCAAGCGTTGGAAAAACTCTATGCGCAAAAAATGGTGTCCGAAACAGAATATCTGGAATTGGAGCAACAGCGTATTGAGCGTGTGCAAGATCTTGCGGCTCAGCAGCAAATGCAGCAGCAATTAAATGCGGCCATCAACGAAGCCCAACAAAAAATCAACTCACTTAAAGCCGATACCCTCGGAAAACTGCTCACCCAAATCGCCGACAGCCGTAACCAGATCGCCACCATCAGTGAGGAGCTGGTGAAGGCCACGGATATGAATGACAAACAAATCCTCTACGCACCCGTATCCGGTTATGTGCAACAACTCGCTATCAATACCATCGGCGGTATCGTCACAGAAGCGCAACAACTGATGATCATTGTGCCGGAAGAGGAAAGTCTTGAGGTGCAAGTCATGCTCGGCAATCAGGACGTAGGATTTGTACAAAAAGACATGGCTGCTGAAATCAAAATCCACACCTTTCCATTCACCAAATACGGTTTGATCGATGCCACCGTTACTCACATTTCAGATGATGCCATCATCGATGAAAAACTCGGCCTCGTTTACACCATGCATTTGAAAATGCACAAGAGCACTATTCTTGTTGAAGCAAAAGACGTAAAACTCATTCCGGGTATGGCAGTAACGGCGGAAGTGAAAACCACTCAGCGCAGGGTGATTGAGTATTTCTTATCGCCGCTGCTGAGGTACAAACAGGAAAGTATCCGCGAGCGCTAGTCAGCTGTTAATAATCGGTTAGTTAACTCGGCATTGTAGTAAGCACTAAGGAATCAGTTGTTGCTATGAACGTACTATTTATCCACCAAAACTTTCCCGCGCAGTTTGTGCACTTGGCGCCTGCGTTGGCGGCTGATCCCAACAATGATATTCGTGCACTCACGCCCAGCAATCGCCCCTGTCCAGCGGGCGTAAAGCTGCACACCTACAACATCAAACGGTCGAGCAGCAAAGAAATTCACCCATGGCTGGGCGATATGGAAACCAAAACAATTCGTGCGGAAGCGGCATTTTGGGGCGCAATGCAATTAAAAAAAGAAGGCTTCATACCTGATTTAATAATTGCTCACCCCGGTTGGGGCGAAAGCCTGTTTTTGAAAGACGTATGGCCGCACGCCAAGCTCGCACTTTATTGCGAGTTTTATTATCAAGCGGTAGGTGGTGATGTAAATTTTGATCCGGAATTTTCAACACCGGAATTAGATATGGCTTGCCGTCTACGTCTCAAAAATGCCAATTTTGATTTGCATCTACTACAGGCTGATGCAGGTATATCCCCCACACATTACCAACGCTCTACATTCCCCAAGCACTTCCAAGACAAAATTTCCGTCATACACGATGGTATAGACACCAACCGCATAAAACCCAACCCAAAGGTCACTATGCGGTTAAATGGAATGGAGCTGACAAAGAATGATGAAATCATCACCTTCGTGAACCGCAATCTGGAGCCCATGCGCGGCTACCATATTTTTATGCGTGCCTTGCCGAAAATCCTTAAAGATAATCCCAATGCCAGAGTAATTATTGTGGGTGGGGACGATGTGAGTTACGGCAGTAAGCCACCCTCTGATACAACTTGGAAACAACACTTTTTAAATGAAGTATGTGATCAGCTCGACTTAACCCGTGTCCACTTTGTAGGAAAACTACCATATCCAGATTTTATCCAGCTATTACAATTGTCCACCGTGCATGTGTACCTGACTTATCCTTTTGTGTTGAGCTGGAGTTTGTTGGAAGCGATGAGTGCAGGTTGTGTGATTGTGGCGAGTGATACGGCGCCGGTGCGGGAAGTGATTAAGCATAATGAAACTGGATTGTTGGTGGATTTTTTTGATGCGAATGCACTTTCGGAAAAAGTAAGCTATTTATTAGAAAATTCAAATGGAAGGAAACGACTCGGTGGGTCGGCAAGAGAATTTGTTATACGGAACTATGATCTTAAAACGATATGTTTGTCAAAACAGGAGTTGTGGGTGCATAAGTCCATCAATTGATTTTATTGGAGAGTGTAACTAAATTTTTAACCGGGGGTTTTAATGCCTAAAGTAATTGTTATTTTTGTGTTTCTGGTTTTCTCTGCATTTACTTTTTCTGATGTCGATTCAAATGACCCTGCGACTAAAAAGTATCATGAATTGTCTGAGTTTGAGGTTATGTTGGAGGGTATGAAAACATGTTCTCATATGGGTGTTTACTATGACAAAAAAATACAGAGATCTGTGCACCCCTATTTTATTGGAAAGATTCCATCATACATAGATGATGAAATTGTCGTATACGACATTGAAGAATACTACTATGGCATGAAAGTGATAAAAATAACCATTCCAAATAATTTCCCTGTTGTAGAAATTGAGATTGATGAGGATGCAGAAGGTGCAAAGAGCAAGGTTAATAAGATATTTGTTAATGGCATTTATTCAAAATATCCAGATATTGAAAATTTAGATAAGCCAGTAGTGAAAAATTCTAGATCTGATAAGCGTAAGACAACTATAACTTGTGATTGATTTTAAAGATGTTGAATATGGCAAAAAATTTATTTATTTCAATTATTTTATCATTTTTTTTGGCCAATGCCGCTAGCTCATCAGGAGATAATTCTGACTCACTTTCTGAATTCGAGTTGATGTTTTCTGGTTTTGATACTTGTGATATACGCAATGTATATTTTGATGCGGTTAATAAGGTGGTTTCAAATAAATACTTTTTAACTAGGCGCCTCGCCCCGGTTAAAATTGAGCAGAATTTTGTGATTTATCATGTTGATGAAAGTTTTTATGGTGTTCCAGTCAGAAAAATTGTAATTCCTAATCAGTATCCTGTTCATGCATTATATTTTGATGTTTCACTTAAAAAAGCTAGTTCAATTTTGTCAAATAAACTAAAAAATGGTTTTCATTCTTTAGGTGATGAGCATTATTTTGATAAGCCTGTTTTAATGGTGGATTCAGAAGATAAGTCAAAAAGTGTTTTAACTTGCGGGCCAAAAAATTAATTTAAGGAGAGGTGTATGAGTGCCGTTTACACTCCAGAGAGTGCTTTCACAAGGACTAGTTCGTGGAATCCTAGCATTCAATAACGCCGGTGAATTAACCGCTAAAGCAATTGAACGCATACAATTTGACAATACTTCAGTATGGGATATTGCGCACATCCAATCCGAATTGGCAAAAAATCAATCGAAGGAAGTCACAAAACTAAAAGAGATAGGATGCGATTTGTGCGATTGTGGCGAGTGATACAGCGCCAGTGCGGGAAGTGATTAAGCATAATGAAACGGGATTGTTGGTAGATTTTTTTGATGTGAATAAAATCGCAGACCAAATAAGTTCTATGTTAAAAAATTCAAAAGAAGAGCAGCGATTGGGTGAAATCGCTAGAGAGTTGATTTTGCAGAATTATGATCTGGAAAGGTATGTCTACAAAGTCAGAGCATATGGATAGAGGCTATATCTGGGGCGTAATATTATGAATGACAATAATATGTTACCAGAAGAGTGCTTAAACCCATCTGGATTTATATGCAAATGGTCTATTCATAAAATGAATCCCTCAGAAACACTGGATGTGAAGATAAAACAATCTATAAAATTCTCGTATCGTATCGTATCGTATCGTATCGTATCGTATCGTCTGTCAAACTTATTGGTTTTTGTTAAGGAATCGATTATGGGCTTTAAAAGAAGATTTTTTGGTGATAAATATTTGAATAGAGAGGGCTTGTTAGATCATCTTTACTATCGACTTGCAATTCGGGGCTGGTTTATTGATTTGCCAATTTTAATTGCAGTATGTTATTTCATCCCTTGGGGCAAGCTATACGATACGTTTTTCCTGCAAGCCATTATTCAGTTTATGGAGCCAATTATTCCCAACATACAGGAAAATAGAGCTAATTCAAATTTCCCTGAGTACGCAGTGGCTTATTTGAGTGTAATTCATTCATTAGGTTTTATTAGCTTGTTGTTTCCGATTTTTTATTCGAGAAGATCAAAAGAAGTTGATGATCATTTGATAAACAGTGGGCATCATCCTTTAAAGATAATTCTGTTTGGTGTGGTTGTATTATTCGTGTTCATAGTGCCTCCTTTGAGTATTGGAGCAATTACCTATTTTGGCTGTGATGAGTGTTCGTACCACAATAAGCTTTCATTAATTGCAGGAGCCATCGTGCCATGGGCGTTGCTTAACTTTTTATTTCTTTATACTTTAATTGTTGCTAAAAACTTAATTCATGAAAAACTAGGAGATTTAAAATGACAGGATTGATCGATGGTTTGGCCGAAGATGAAAAAGCAGCACTTGAAGCAATGCTGGAAGGCTTTAAAGAAGCTAATCAGGGAGCTGGTTACCAAGGATTGGACGAAGTTATAAACACGAAGTCAGACTTTGTTAAAGACCGGCAGTCTGCATACCTTCATGCCAATAAAGTTGGTTATGAATGGATGTCCAAAAATGCTAATTCTGCTGGTTACAAATCTACGGTAGTAGAGGGTGCAGTTAATAAAATAAAAGCAGATATTGCACAAGCCATTACGGATGCTGAAGATTCAATCAATACCGCTGAAAAAACCAAAAAATTCTTAACCAATTTTTCCCGAGCTTCTGGTGCTTTGGGAGTCGTGATGACAGTTGATGAGATCGCAACAGCAGTTGATAGTGGTGATACTCAAGAAGTTGCAAGACTTGTGACGAAGGCAGCAGTTGTGAGTGCTACCTCCTATGTTGCGGGCACATTAGCAGGTATGGCTGCTTCGGGTCTGGCTGGCGCTCTGACTATAGGGCTAACCTCATCTTTATTATTAGCTATTGTTCCAATTGTTGTTGTAGGTGTTGCTGCTTATACTGTTTCTCAATATTTTGATGTGGTTACCAAAAAAGATAGCGGAATATACGCGAATTATTTTACAGGGTTTGATTCACCATCAACCCTAATGCAATCTACTTTCGGCGGGGATGAAAAAGCAGTTGAGTTTACCCGTGATTTAATGGCTAACCATGGAGGTTTTTCTTACGATGGTGTGAGCGACCTCATTGATGAAGGCATTGAGTTTGATGCAATTCAAAGCGCAGCAATAAATTTTAATAATGTCGATGGAAAAACATTAGGAGATCAAAAAAGGGATGTTATTGAAGGAACCGACTTTTTGTTGGATAAGCTATATGGCATGGATGGTGATGATTATCTAAAAGGTTTAAAAGGATTTGACTTTTTGGATGGCGGTAATGGAAACGATGTTCTGGAGGGAGGGGATGATAGCGACATATTAATTGGTGGTGCCGGTAATGATTTGATAGATGGAGGTGCTGGCTCCGACACTTACATCTTCGAAGGCAATTTCGGCACCGATGTAATTAAAGACTCCGATGGTAGCGGTTCCATCAACATCACCGGCATGTCCGCCAGTTTCACCTCCGTGCAAGGCTCCGATATCATTTTCCGCGATGACAGCCAAAAATTCGAAGCGATAAAAATCAATAATGGAACAACAACCGATTTACTCATCACATCACTTACCGATGAAACAACAGGTAATGTGCTAATCAAAAACTGGAATCCCGGCAATCTGGGAATTTCATTAACAGTAGATACTTCCACATCGCCGAGCGGGACGGCTGGTACTGTCAATGGTGATGGTGGTAACAACGCCATCACTCTCGATAACTTACGCGATAGCAATCCCAATCTCGATATCAGCACATTCAGTGCACTTTCTACCGACGGTGGTGGCGGTAACGACATTATCATGGGCATGCTGCAAGGCAATGACACCTTATTGGGTGGCGCAGGCGACGATATTATTTCTGGTGGATTTACCACCACGCTCGGCCCCAACGCTACTAGTACATTTCAATCCGGTGCAGGCTCGTCAGGGGTGGATAGCATCGATGGTGGTGCAGGCAATGATTTTATCTTCGCGGCCGCAGGTGGTTCCGTTGCCCACGGTGGTAGCGATAACGATATTCTCGTCTCTACCGGCCCCGCCTATTTTCTATTCAATAACCTCAAAGAATTATTGGCCGATGAAAGCCGTGGTATTACCGGCCATCGCGCACTCACGCGCGATGAAATTTATGCTGATGCACTCTCCTACATGAATTTTGGTGTTGAAAAAAATGGGCTGAATTACACTCGGAACAATAGTTACTTTAAGGATTTCACCAGCAGTTACGCCGAATATAATTCGGCGATTGAAAACGTAAAGTTTATTGGCAAGAGTGGTAGCACCTCCAGTAACCACAGTAACGGTGATGTAAGTTATGGTTTTGCGGGCAGTTATACGCTCACCTATGACTACTCAAATACAGGCGTATTAACTCCGTTATCCACTAACAATCCATCACCCCTATCCATGGCTGTTTCTACATTCGCTCCTGGTGCCGGAAGAACCCTTGAGGATTTTGCCAATGTAAAAGGCGCTAATTTATTTGGTGATGCGGGTGATGATTATTTAGAAGGTGGGATCTACGCCGATTATTTATCAGGTGGTGCAGATAATGATGTGGTATTTGCCGGAGCCGGTAATGACATTGTTGACGGTGGTGATGGCAATGATGAGCTGTATGGTGAAGAAGGGCGGGACATTATTATTGGTATTGGTATTGGTAATGTGCGTAACTTTAATATTTCATATGGTAATTCGATGAATGATAATGCGTATGATGAGAAGAAGGTCGCTTAAACCCCGTTTACAAAAAGGTACCAATTGATATTATCGCCACTGTATACATACCCACCTTAATTCACAGGGCAAATGGACGATTCATTGAATGAATCCCTCAAACACACTGGATGTAAAAATGGACGTACTGGCAAATTTAAGCCATATCAATATTCCAATCCCATGGATTTTATTATTTCCATTCTTAATCCCATTTGTCCTGCCTTCCAGTTCCTACATGCAGATACAGGTATTCCGCACTTGGAGGAAAAGCGTATGAATAACGCAGTGTTAAAAAAGACAATCATTAATGTTGTTGGCTTTGTCGGAATTGTAGCTTTATCTGGTTTTTTACAGGCTGCTAGCTTTGATTGTGCGAGGGCCACAACTAATGTCGAAAAAATGATTTGCTCGGATGAAAAATTATCCAACTTGGATGAAGAAATGGCTTTTGTGTATAAGGAGGCGTTAGCTAATCATGAGGATGAAACAGGTATAAAATCCTCACAAATTAATTGGCTGACTAAACATAGAAATACATGCGCCACCATAGATTGTGTTAGAAAAGCACACGCATGGAAAATTAGAATTTTAAAAGATAAAGTGGTAGAGAAAAATAATCTAAAAATTATCGATAATCTAAATCCAACTCTCTGTGATTATCTCTATAAGTTGGTCACTAAAGACAATAAGGCAAAAGAATTGGCTAGATCACCTGAGCCGCTATTGGGGTTAAAAGGTGTTTCATTGCCTGAATGGACGATTATTAGTAGAGAAGAGTATTTAACCATTACAAACCCTTCTTTGCCTAGCGCATCAGGCGTCAATTCTTCTTTCCATAAGCCAAATGCTAACAGCTCCGACAGGGCATATTACAAAACAAAAATTAATTACGACAGTCAAGGTGACTATGAGTATCTACTTAAAATGGAACCCAATGATCCTGAAAAATTTTATGAAGGAAGTTTTTATGTTTTAAATGATGAAAAAAAACCATATAAAAACATGAATCCTCCATATGGAAGAGTTTTTTATTTTAATAATTAAACCTATTTTTTGAGGGCGAAATTATATAGCTTCGCTATATATAAGCCAGAATATTTTGGCAGTGAAAAAGTTACTTTTAGTCATCCTAGAGTTTGTTTAATAAGTCATTAACATGGAGTTTTTATGCAATTGCAAAATCCGCATTAACAATAACGACAGCATCGTCGTGCTCGATGCATTAAATAACGCCGGTGAATTAACCGCAAAAGCAATTGAACACATACATTTTGACAATACTTCAGTATGGGATATTGCGCGCATCCGATCCGAATTGGCAAAAATCAATCGAAGGAAGTCGCAGCACTAAAAGAGATAGGATACGATTATTATGTTTCCGGCAGGGCTAAAAAATCGTTGAGTAATTCGATGGGCGATAATTTATATTTGTTTTAGTGCGCCGCTTAATGTGAGTTACGGTTGCAAACTTCCCGCCGGTACTACATTGAAGCAACTGTTTTTAGATGAAGTATGTGATCAACTCGACTTAACCCGAGTCCATTTTGTAGGAGAACTGCCATATCCAGATTTTATCCAGCTATTACAATTGTCCACCGTGCGTGTGTGCATGACTTATCCCTTTGTGTTGAGTTGGAGTTTGCTGGAGGCAATGAGTGCAGGTTGTGCAATTGTGGCGGGTGATACGGCGCCGGTGCGGGAAGTGATTAAGCATAATGAAACAGGGTTGTTGGTGGATTTTTTTGATGTGGATGCAATTGTAGAGATGGTAAGTTATTTATTGGGGAATCCAAAGGAAAGGCAACGACTGGGTGAAATTGCTAGAGAGCTTATTTTGCAACAGTATGATCTTTGCTCGATATATTTGCTTCGGCAGAAATATTTGGTTAACTCTAACTGGGAATTAAATATATTCTTATTTAAGGATTTATAAGCGTTTTCATCATTCCGATAGTTGTTTTCCATGCTTCACCAGTTTCTGCTGCGAAGTCGAGCTGGTTGTCTTAAGTTTGCACTTTATTGAAGGTGCCAATAGTTTTTTAAAAGATTGAGTAAGGAGTCCATTGGAATCAAATTTTAATTGATTAATGTTAATGACGATGTCTTGGAGTGTTCGTTATGAGTGGTTTGATTTTTCTATTGTTTGTGGTGTCTTGGATCTTTGTATGTTATAGGTTTTGTTTTTTAGTTTTTGGCAGAATTAAAAACGTATACGGTAAGCGTGTTATTTCCATCGTTTTTTCGATTTTTATGTTTTTTGTACCTGTAATGGACGAGATTTTTGGGGCTTTAAAATTTAATGCATTATGCAGCGAAAAACTTTTTTTTAAGTATGATAAAAATTTTTCAGGCGTAAAAAATGTTTTTTCTGACGGAGTTAGGGAAACTCTAATTAATGGAATGCCTATTGCAATATTTGAGAGGGTTTCTTCATTTAAAGATGTAAAAACCGGCGCTGTAGTTATTGAGTGGAACTCGTTGCATGCTGAGGGGGGTAGGTTGTCGAAAATGCTTAATCTTCTTCAATCGGATAAGCCGTATGTTTTTGATGGTTCTTGCATTTCATCGGAATGGAAAAAATCAAT
>Ga0114942_1000314_pt1 | contig 13598 bp, 11 predicted proteins | sample LowerColdCreek_FD_88674 | JGI IMG/M metagenome (GOLD analysis project Ga0114942, IMG submission 88674) | Groundwater microbial communities from Cold Creek, Nevada to study Microbial Dark Matter (Phase II) - Lower Cold Creek | ecosystem: Environmental > Aquatic > Deep subsurface > Groundwater ... | reverse complement strand
GCAGTTGAAGCTGCCCGAACGCGCCTGGCCGATGCTGGCGGAGTCAGGGCTGGACATCCTCAACCGCTTTCACGCGCTGGCTGTGCAGCCCGCCTGGCAGGCCCTGCTGCTGCAGGCGCCCGATGCCGTGCTGCCGCCCCCGCGTTGGTCGCTGACGCTGGCCATCGCGGACGAGGGCTTTGGCTTCGCCACTGGCGAGCAGCCCGCGCGCGTCGCCAGCGTGCAGGGCGACGCCGACCTCGAATACCTGATCAATGACGGCTTCCCCACCCGGCTGTTCGGCGCGGCCGAGCTGCAGGCGGCTGCGGCCTGGACGGAGCGTCTGTCGGACAGCACAGCCGTCGACGCCAGGCTCGCCCCCGCGCTGGACGCGCTGGCCGAGTGCGCCTCGCCGCTGCTGGGGGCGGCCGAACGCACGGCGCTGGCGACGATGGCGCTGGAAACGCTGCTGCTGCCCGAGGTGCGCAGCGGCCTGTCCGCCACGCTGGAGCGCCGGCTGTCCCACCTGCTCGGGCAGGACGAGGCCGAGTGCCGGCGCAGCGGCGACAGCGCCCGGGCGCTCTACAAGGCGCGCAGTGCCGCGGTGCACGGCGAGGCGCCGGCCGGCGCGGCCGATGGCCCCGCGTGGCTGGCCGCAGCCATCGTCGCGCTGGACGGCCACGCCGGCGCAGCCGCCAAGCCGGTGGGCGACTTGCTGGCAGACCTGGACCTGCAGCCGCTGGGCGGTGCCTTGCCGCGCCCAGCCACCCCGAGCGCGCCGGTGCTGCTGCGGCCGCGCACCAGCAGGGTCACGATGGTCGGCAGTGGGCTGGCCGCGCCCGACGATATCTGGCTGATGTGGGCACCGCTGCCCGGGCTGCTGATCCGCCAGCCGTTGGCGTTGGGCGCGCGGCGCCGCTGCATGTTGGTGTCCCTGTCCGGCCACGAATTGCTGACGCTGGAGGAGCGCGACATCGCCCGCGACTTTGCCGGCGCGCTGCGCACGCAGGCCGACGAGATCGCCACGCTGTGCCTCGGGCTGCCGGCCAGCGAGGACGACCCGTCGCACGCGCTGGCGCTGCTGCAGCGGGAGCGCGATCTCGCCGTGGCCGCCCTGCGCCTGGCCGGCCTGCACGACTTCTGCGACCCGGCACTGGCCGGCCCGGTGGCGCTGCGCGGTTCGCTGCGCTTTCGTCAGCCCTCGGTGCTGCGGCAATCGGTGTGGCAGCTCGTCGCGCGGCAAGAGGGCGAGGCCACCGAGTTGCAGGCCCCCATGGCCGAACCGCTGGCCGAGGCATGGCACACGGTGGACGACTACCGCCAGGCCAGCGGCCACCCCGATCTGGAGCGGGCGCTGGCGCTGTACTGCCGCGGCTTCGACCGGCGCTTCAGCACCAGCCACGCCTGCGCCGGCCTGCACATCGCGGCGATCGAATCGCTGCTGGGCCGCTTTCGCCCGCCGGGCGACGCGCAGCCGCTGGAGGCGCTGGTCACGCGGCTGCTGGGCCAGGCGCATGCCAGCGCGGCGTGGTTCGAACGCGAGGGCCGCGCGCTGCGCAACGCCGTCGCCCATGGCCGCATGACGGACGGTGTCGGCGCCGAAGCACTGGCCGCGCTGGCCACCATTGCCGGCGCCGCCTGGCGCCGGGCCGCCGAGCTGCACGCCGGCAATCCCGCCGACGCGATGCGCCCGGCCAAGCGCCTGGTCCGCGCCCTGAGCGGCTGAATAGACTCGATGAACAGCGGCGCGACGCGCCGCCGGTGGATCAGACCTGGTGCGCCGCCACGGTGCGCCGCTCGCCGATCAGGAAGGCATCGGCCACCAGCTGGAACGGCCGCCAGTCAACCTCTGACCGGCCGGCCGCGACCATGTCGGCAAAGCGTGCGTACAGGCGCGGGTACTCGCCAGCCAGCGCCTCGTCGGCAGCCACCGGCTGGCCGTCGATCTCCAGCATGCCGCCGCCGTGCGACAGCCGCAGCCGGCCGGTGGAGGAGAACAGCTCGATGTCCCAGGTCTGCTCGCCCTTCTGGCGGAAGTCGAACACCGTGTCCACCGCGATACCGCTCTCGGTGCGCAGGTCCAGTTGCGCGGCGATGGGCGCCTGCTGGTTCTCGGGGAACTCCAGCAGCGCCTTGCTGACGACCACTTCCTCGGCCAGCACCTCGGTCAGCACCGAGAGCGCGTTGATGCCCGGGTCGAACACGCCCAGGCCGCCGGCGTCGAAGATCCATTGCTGGCCCGGGTGCCAGTGGTGCACGTCTTCCTTCCAGGTGATGCTGCCGCCGGTCAGCGTGCGGCCCTTGACCCAGTCGCGCGCCGCATCCACGCCGGCCGCAAAGCGCGAGTGCCAGGTCTGGAACAGCGTGCGGCCGTGGCGCGCCGCCTCGGCCTGCAGCAGCGCGATCTGCCGCGTCGTCGCGGCGGGCGGCTTTTCCAGCATCACGTGCTTGCCGGCCCGCAGTGCGGCCAGCGCGGCGTCGAAGTGCGCCTGCGGCGGTGTGCAGATGGAGATGGCATCCAGCTCGGGCACAGCGGCGAGCATCGCTTCGACCGTCTTGAAGCTCGCCACGCCGTCCACGCCTGCATTGCGGCTGGCGGTGGCCACCAGCTCGAAACGCGGGTCGGCGGCGAGCGCCGGAATGTGTTGATCGCGGGCAATTTTGCCGATACCTACCAAGCCCAACTTCAGTGCCATGCTGCTTCCAGAAAATGATGTCGCGTTGTGTCGTGCGCCGCCATGTTGGCCGTGCTTGCGGGCGGTTGAGCCGGCGCGTTTTCATCTTAAGGGGCAGGGCCGCGCTGTTCGACCTTGCCGTTCAACGCGCGGGTTTGTTGAGGCCGGCGCGCTGCAGGCTGGCCAGCAGCAGGGGCAGTTGCTCGCGCGCCCGGGCTTCGCCTGCGCTGCGGGCGTACCGAAAGTAGCTGGGCAGTGGAGACGCATCGAACGCCAGTTCGGCATGGATGAGGTAGTCGGCCTGCGCGGCTTCGGGTGCGATGCGGCGGCTGCGGCTGACGACACGGTCGCGCTGGGCGGGCGACGCGTCGCCGGGCGCTGTCTCTGGCCGCGGGGTGACGTCGACCGCAATGACGAACTGCGCCCCGGCCTGCCGGGCCGCGCGCACAGCCAGCGGCAATGACTCGTCACCGTCTTCGTACTCGGTGCCCTGGATGCCGACGGGCGAGAGGATGCCCGGCACGGCGCTGGAGGCCCGCACGGCCACGCCCGCGTTGCCGGTGGTGAAGAACACCGGCACCTTGTCGTCACGCCGCGTCGCGCCCACCACGACACGGCGGGGCAGCTGCTCGATGGGGCGGCCGCCCAAGCGGGTGTTCACGTAGTCCTGGAGCCGCTGCCCGCGAATCCAGCCTCGGTCGGCGAAGGGCGATGGGTCAAACAGCGTCAACGGGCCGCCCTCCTGCGAGAGGCCGTCGATCTCGGCGGCCGAGCGCCCTTCAGCCCAGAAAACCCCCAGCAACGAGCCGACGCTGGTACCCACGACCAGGTCGATCTCGATGCCGGCGTCTTCCAGCACGCGCATCACGCCGATGTGCGCATAGCCCCGGGGGCCGCCGCTGCTGAGCACCAGGGCCACGCGCGGCGGCGGCTGCATGGGCTGCAGCGCCGTCTGGGCTACCGGGCTGTCGGCGGCGGTGTAGTTGAAGGCGGCGCAGCCCGTGAGCAGGGCACTGGCGAGTGCGCCCGCGGCGGCGATGAACGGCGAGTGACGTAGATGACGCATCGGCGGCCTCCGTGCCGTTGCACGGCGTCTAGTTGACGGTGTCAACCATTGTTCGTAGAGTTGTTGACACTGTCAACCCGAATCACCCACCACTGGCTGCGCCCCTCGGCTCGCATGTCGGTGTGCCCTGCTGGAGAAGTCACATGCCCTCGCCATCGACACGCAGCCGGATCGCACAGCGCTACGGTTCCTGGGCGGTGGTCACCGGTGCGAGCGACGGCATCGGCCGCGCATTCGCGTACCACCTTGCAGCGCAGGGAGTTCACCTGGTACTGGTGGCCCGCCGCGAACCCCTGCTGCAGGAGCTCGCCGCAAGCTTGCAGCACAGCCACGGCGTGCAATGCCTCGTCGTTGCCGCCGACCTGGGCGAGCTGGACGCCGTGCAGCGCTTGGCAGAGCGCACTGCCGCGCTGGACATCGGCCTGCTGGTTGCAGCGGCAGGCTTCGGCACGTCCGGGCCGTTGCTGGACGCCGAGCTGGGTGCCGAGACGGCGATGGCCGACCTGAACTGCACCTCGGTTCTGGCGCAGGCGTGGCATTTCGGCCGGCGTTTTGCGGCGCAGGGGCGTGGCGGCATGGTCTTCATGAGCTCGTTGCTGGCCTTCCACGGCACGCCACGCGCTGCGCATTACGCCGCCACCAAGGCCTATGTGCAGACGCTGGCGGAGGGGCTGCGCGCCGAATGGGCGCCGCTGGGCGTGGACGTCATCGCCTCGGCGCCAGGCCCCATCCGAACGGGTTTTGCTGCGCGCGCCAACATGCACATGGCCCAGGCCCTGCCGCCCGAGGTGGTGGCCCGCGTGACGATGCAGGCCCTGGGCCGCAAAGCCACGGTGCGGCCCGGCTGGCTGTCCAAGCTGCTGGGCTGGTCGCTGGCCACGCTGCCGCGCTGGGCGCGGGTGAGGGTGATCGGCCAGGTGATGAAGGGCATGACTGCCCATCAGGTGCGGCCTGTGAAACCTGGATCGACATGAAGACGAGGGGCTGCAGCCCGCGCTGATGCCTGTGGTAGCTTCCACCGGCATCGCCTCCCAGCCATGACACCGAATGCCCCCGAAGAAGACGGCCCCTGCCCCACCGCTTGAGCTGCGCGATGCCTGCATCGTGGCGGCACAGCAGGTGATCAGCGAGCGTGGCATCGAGAACCTGAGCCTGCGCGAAGTGGCGCGCAAGCTGGGCGTGTCGCACCAGGCGCCCTACAAGCACTATCCCAGCCGCGACCACCTGCTGTCTGAGGTGATGCGCCGCTGCTTCCAGCACTTTGCGGCGCACCTCGACGCGCGAGCCCACTTCGACGACCCGGAGCAGGATCTCCAGTCACTGGGAGAGCAATACCTGGCGTATGCCGTGCAGCACCCGCTGGAGTACCGCCTGATGTTCAGCACCACCTGGCCTGAATCAGCCGAGGCGCTGGAACTGGCCAGCGAGGCCACGCAAGCCTTCGACAGGCTCCGCAGCGTGTTGCGGCGCATGCATGGCGACACGGCCGCGATGCGCGACATCGTGGAGTTGGACGCGCTCTACATCTGGTCCACCATGCATGGTCTGGCCGGCGTGATGAGCGGCCAGTGCCTCGACAAACTCAACCTCAAGGCCAGGGTGCTGAAGCAGGCGGTTCGCCACGCCATGTGCCGCATGGGCGTCGGCCTGGCCGCTGATCTCGACAAGCTTCGTTGACGCAGCGGCACGGCTCGGGGCATGGCCGACACTGGCATCCCAACTCAGGAGAGCCCATGCCATCTGCCCCCACCGATGCCCTGATCCAGGCGCTTGTAAATTGCCATCGCCACGGCAGCCGCATGACTGCGGCCGACTGGGGCGACACGGTGCGCAGCGAGGCGGATGCGTATGCCGTGCAGCAGGGCGTGGCCACCGCTTTAGGCTGGCCGCTTGACCGCTGGAAGTCCGGCGGCGCAAGCGCCACCGGACCATTCAGCCATTCGCCGGTGAACCCAGTGGCCGGCACAGCGCTGCTGGGTTTGGAAGCCGAGGTGGCGCTGCGGGTCGGCGCGGATGGATCGCCCGAGGCCATGTGCATCGCCGTCGAGCTGGTGGCCTCGCGCTGGGCCGAAGGCCTGGACGCGCCGGCGCTGCTTCGGATGGCCGACCACCAGTCCAACGCCGGCCTGCTGCTGGGCGCCTGGCAGCCGTATCGCGCGCTGGACTGGGGCCAGCTCGAATGGCGCCTGGCCCTGCCCGGCCAGCCGGACATCGTGCGGCGCGGCGGGCATTCGCTGGCCAACCCAGCCGGTGTGCTGGCCGCCTGGCTGAAGCACGCCACAAGGCATGGCGCCACGATCAAGGCTGGCGCCGTCGTGACGACAGGCGCCTGGGGTGGGCTGCACGCATGGACCGGCCCGGTGCGCGGCAGCCTGGCCTTCGAGGGCCTGGGCGAGTTTGCATTCAGCGCAACGGCGTGACGGTGATGCCCTCTGGCGGAGGGACAGAAAGCTCGCCTTCGGGCGACAGGGCGAACACCGCACTTTGTGCAACCAGGCTGGCCTCTTTGTGGGCCTGTGTCGCACCGCGATAGAACACGAACAGCCGCTGCGGCCTGCAAGCAAAGCCCAGTTCTCCAAAGCCGGTGGGTTCGGTCAGGAGTAGGCCGAGTGCTGTGTTCGTCAGGTCGGCCGTGCGTCGCGTTGCCCCGTCCTGAACAGTCAGTGTGACGGCAGTCGCCCGCAGCGCTTGCAGCGATCTGGCCGCAGTCAACGTGTACGTCCCATGGGCGCATGTGGCGCCATAGGTGGTCGCGACGTCGGTGGCTGCCGTGAGGTGCCACATCGTCATCGTCAACTGCTCCGTAGCTTGGGCCAAGGTGCACTGCGGCCAGACCACCATCGACAACAACGGCAAGAGCTGCTTCATACGCTGGCTTCATCGCTCAATGAGGCGCAGGATGCTAGGCGCCGCCAACACCACGCCTGCGGGGCAATATTCCCATCGGACCTCTTCAGCGCAGCAGCGGCGTGAAGACCGCGACGAAGGCCGCGATGTTGACCACCACCGTCAGCCAGTAAAGCCGCCGGAACTCCCGCTTGGCGCTCTTGTGGCGCAGCAGGTGCTGGGCCAGCAGAGCGCCGGGCCAGCCGCAGGCCAGGGACAGGCCGTGCAGCGTGCCCTCGGCCACGCGCCAGTCGCCGCGCGCGGCGGCGCGCTTGTCCATCCAGTAGACGATGAAGGTCGCCGTGCTCATGGCCGAGTAGGCGCCCCAAAACCATTTGGGCACGCCCCACAGCAGGTGACAGACCAGCACGAAGCCGGCGAACGCCGGGATCAGCAGCAGCGCGCGGCCACCGTCGCGCGGCGCACGGGCGGGCGGCGCGGCGCGCGGCTCCAGGCTCTGCACATCGACGGCGCGCTTCTTGCCTTGCGCGTCCTGGCCTTCGCGGTAGCTCAGGCGTTCGCCGATGAAGGGCCGCTGCGGCCGCAGGCCGAAGGCCTTGATGTGGACGAAGAGCTTGGCGCCGCCGCCCTCGGGCGTGATGAAGCCGTAGCCCTTGGCGTCGTCCCACTGGCTGAGGCGGCCATAGGCCTGGGCAGTTGCTGTTGTCATGCTGGGAGCGGACTGTGCCAGAGGCAAGACCCGCCCCGCAGCGCGACGCCGCTACGGCGTGACCGGCGAAGTGACGGGAGAAATGCGGAACATCAGCACACCATGGCTGGCCACAGTGCCGCCATGGCGGCCGGCCACGCCCAGGGTCTTCTTGCCCGACCACAGGTCCAGCACATCGGCCTTGAGCCTGGCCGGCAGGTCGAGCTGCTCCCAGGTCACGGCCATGTCGGCCGGCTTGTCGCCGCGGTTGAACAGCACGGCGGCGCGGTCGCCGCCGGCGAGCGTGCGCACCCAGATCTCCAGGTCGCCCTGGCGCCAGATGCGGCGGCCCTGGCGGCCGAGCGGGTCCTGGTCGACCTTGATGACCTCGGCATTGGTCAGGATGCGCCGGGTCGCCTCGTCCATCCTGGACAGGTCGTTGCCGGCGATCAGCGGCGCGGCCAGCATGGCCCACAGCGAGAAGTGGCTGACGTACTCGGTGTGCGTCATGCCACCGTTGCCGACCTCCAGCATGTCGGGGTCATTCCAGCCATTGGGCCCGGCCTCGCTCCACAGGTCGGCATTCATGTCGAGGATGTCGAGCATGCCGTGAGACCACTCCTTCTTGCCCTTCCAGGCGTCCCAGATGTCGCCCGTGGTGCGCCAGAGGTGACCGACCGGGTGGGCCCAGCGGCCGGGGCGGCTGTTGCCCCATTCGCAGATGGACAGCACGATGTCGCGGCCGGACTCGCGCAGCGCCTTGGCCATGATGGTGTAGGCCGCCTCGGGGTTGCGCGGGCCGGTGTAGCACCAGTCGTACTTCAGGTAGTCCACCCCCCACCTGGCGTACTGGCGGGCGTCCTGAAACTCATGGCCTGCGCTGCCGGGGCGGCCGCCGCAGGTCAGCGCGCCGGCGTCGGAGTAGAGGCCGAACTTCAGGCCCTTGCTGTGCACGTAGTCGGCCAGCGCCTTGATGCCGCTGGGGAAGCGCTCGGGGTCGGCCTGGATGTTGCCGTCGGCGTCGCGGCTCTTCTGCCAGCAGTCGTCGATGACGATGTACTGGTAGCCGGCGGCCTTCATGCCGGACGCCACCATCGCATCGGCCTGTTCGCGGATCAGCTTTTCGCTGACGTCGCACTTGAACTTGTTCCACGAGTTCCAGCCCATCGGTGGCGTGGGTGCGAGGTTGGGCTTGGGGGCGTCGAGCTTGAGGGTTTCGTGGCCGATCTGCGCCTGGGCGGCCGTGGCGGCAGCGCAGGTCAACACGGCCAGCAGCGCATGGCGCAGCCAGGTCGAGGTCATGAGCAACTCCATGAACAATGTTGGTTGTTGACTTTCGGGCCGAGCGCCGGGCCGCTCCCAAGCCGGCCCATCGGGCGATCGGCGCGCGGCTCCATGCCGCGTGCGTCGCCATCCCCTCGGGGGATCGACTGGGCACGCCTGCGTTCAGCAGGGCGAGACCGGGCGAGGGGCTGCATTTCAAACGGTGCCGCGGCGGGCTTCGAGTTCAGTGCGGATCTCGTGCATGCGCTGCTCGGTCAGGAAGTAGCGCGACACCACCACCAGCGCGATCAGCAGGCCGACGATGGGGATGCCCGAGAGGCAGACGCGGATCAGGAAGATGGCCTCTTCGCTCTGGACGGGCAGCTTGGCGTTGAAGCCCGTGAAGGCCAGCACCCAGCCCGAGGCGCTGTTGCCCAGGGCCAGGCCGACCTTGCTGATCCACGAGCCGCAGGCCGCGAACGAGCCCTCGCGGCGCTGGCCGGTGGCGAGCTCGTCGTGGTCGATGACGTCGGCCATGGCCGAGCCGTAGATCGTCCAGAAGCCCGCGCCGATGAAGGCCACACCACCGCTGGCGAACAGCTGCAGCCAGGGCAGCTGCGGGTTGTAGAAGAACCAGTCGCCGATGAAGGCGGCGATGCCCAGCCACAGCACGGTCATCAGCGCATTGCGCTTGCCGTAAGCCTTGGCCACCCAGCCCGCGAAGACGATGCCGACGAGGCCGCTGACGAGGCCCGCCACGCCCATCAGCGAGTTCCACTTGGTGGCCTCGACGACGTCGCCGCCGCAGACGTAGTAGACGGTCGCGTAATAGCCGAGCAGCCCCACCATGGCGGTTGCCATGTTGTAGGTCAGCATGGTGCCCAGCATCAGCCGGAAGGGCTTGTTCTTCAGCGTGCGGTAGAGGGTGTCCTTGAAGGGCACGCGCTGGCGGCTCTGGGCGACGAAGCTCTCGTAGTAGCGCTCGCGCGTCAGCGAGAAGATGACAACAGCCAGCACCACCAGGATGCCGCCCAGGATGGCGGTGTAGACCTGCGCACCCAGCAGGATGTCGGGCTTGCCGCTGGCGTCGTGGAAGAAGTACAGCGTCGTGAACTGCGCGGCGACGAACATGCCCAGCTCGGGAATCTTCTGGATCGCGTTCTTGATGGACATCACGCGCGTGCGCTCGTGGTAGCCCGGCGTGAGTTCGGCACCCAGGCTGTTCCAGGGCATGGCGAAGCAGCTCATGACCGGCGCGTACAGGCAGGTCGAGACGACGATGAAGATGAAGTACTCGGTGTCCGTCCAGCCCCGCCCGACGGCGAACAGCAGCGGCAGGCCGATGCCGGTCAGGATGCCGCCGACGAGGATGAAAGGACGACGGCGCCCCCAGCGCGTGCGGGTGTTGTCGGAGATCCAGCCGAACATGGCGTCGGACACCGCGTCGGCAAAGATCTTGATGCCCATGGCCATCGAAATCAGCTGCGGCGCCACGCCCAGGCCGATGTTGAAGACATGGAACACCAGGGACTGGTAGAGCCAGTGCCCCCACATGTCGTGGAAGGAGCCGAGGCCGAAGCCGACTTTCTGCGACGTCGGCACGCGGTCGTTGATCGACGCCGTCGTGCTGGAAGCCGCAGGCGCGCCCGGGCGGGGTGTCAGGGGCACGGCCGCCCCGTCACTGTCGGCAATCACGTTCTCTGTCTCCTCGGCCGCTTTAGCGACGCGTTTTAGTAAACAGAGCTATTTTCGTTCGACAGTTGGACGAATGGAGAGCGGGTAAGACCTGAGAGGTCGCGCGGGGTCAGCGCTGCTCGGCCGTGGCCGGCTGGCGCCGGGCCTTGCGCGCGGGTGCGGCCGCCGCAGCGGGCGCGGTGAAGCGCGAGCTTTCACGCACCACCAGCTCCACGGGCAGCGAGGCCTCGCTGGGCTCCACGTCGCCCTCGACGAGGGCCCGGGCCGCCATGTGGCCCAGCGCCTCCTTGTCCATCTTGACGGTGGACAGCGGCGGCTTGCAGTGGGCGGCTTCCTCGATGTCGTCGTAGCCGACAAAGCGGATGTCCTCGGGCACGCGCAGGCCGCGCTCACGGCACAGCTCGATGGCGAACATGGCCGTCGAGTCGTTGTAGGCAAAGACGGCGTCGGGCGGCTCGGGCAGCGCCAGCAGCCGGCGCATCGCGTCGCGGCCGGATTCGCGGTAGTCCATCACCGGGTCCAGCGTGACCTCGTACTCGGGGTCAAACAGGCGCCCGGCCTCGAAGAGCGCGCGGCGGAAGCCCTTGGCGCGCAGCGATACCGAGTAGTGCGTCGGCGGGCCGAAGATGGCCGCGACACGCTGCGAGCCGCCCTCCAGCAGGTGGCGCGTGGCCAGCCAGGCACCCAGCTGGTTGTCATCATTGATGCAGCGCACGCCCGGGTAGAAGTGATCGACGAGCACCAGCGGCAGTTCGCAGCGGCGCACGGCCTCCATGGTCTCGGGGTCGAAGTAGCCTGCCCCCAGCAGCGCGTCGGCCTCGTGGCGGCGCACCTGCCCAGCGATGTCGTCGCCGGCCACCACCGACATGAGGCTCAGCGGCACGCCGGCCTCGCGGCAGGCCGTCTCGGCGCCGTGCAGCACATAGGAATAGAACGGGTTGTTGGCCAGTGAACCGAGGTGGCGGCTGTAGATGAACAGCATGCGGCGCGGCTTGCCGGTGCGCAACTTGCCGACGTCGTAGCCGAGCTGCTGGGCGACCTCCAGCACCTGGCCGCGCGTCTGCTCGGACAGGCCGGGCTGACCCTTGAGCGCGCGCGACACCGTCCCGATGGACACGCCCGCCGCCTGCGCCAGCTCCCTGATCGTCACCCCCCGCTTGTCGGCCATTGCCCGAACTCCCGCTGCTGTTTAGTCCCTCGCGAACCGGAGCGATTGTGGCACCGGCACTTCGCTCACCCTGCCAGCGCCCAGGCCAGCGGGGATGCGCAGGCCTGGACAGGCCTTTGCGGGATCGCCCTCGTTGCCGATTGTTCACTAAACAATTATTGTTGCCTAGAATATTTCATCCCTTCCCAGCCGCCGATGCCTCCCTGCTCCATTGCCGTCCTGGGCGAAGCCCTGGTGGACGAATTCCATGACGGCCCCGTGGCCGGCGGCGCGCCCTTCAATGTCGCTCGCTCGCTGGCAGCGCTGGGCGTACCGGCGCTCTTCATCAGCCGCATCGGCGCGGCCGACGCCAACGGCCGCCTGGTGCTGGACAGCGCCCACCGTTACGCACTCGGCGAGCAAGGCCTGCAGCGCGACGCGGTGCGCGCGACCGGCCGTGTCAGCGTGCACGAGCGCGCGGGTGGTGGCCACAGCTTCGAGATCCATGCCGACGCGGCCTGGGACCATCTGGACCTGGACGGCGCCCGCGCCACGCTGGCCGGGGCGCGGGCCTCGATGCTGTACTTCGGCAGCCTGGCCCAGCGGCATACCGTCTCGCGCGCCGCCATCCGCGCACTGGCCAAGCCCTTCGCCGGCCTGCGCTTCCTGGACCTGAACCTGCGCGCCGGCATCGACAACCCTCAGTTCGCCGCCGAGTCGCTGATGCTCGCGGACTGGGTCAAGGTCAACGACGAGGAGCTGGCGCGGCTGGCGCACTGGTTCGGCATCACCGGCGACGAAGCCGAGCAGGTGGCTGCACTGACGGCCCGCTTCGCGCTGCAACGCGTGGTGCTGACCTGCGGCGCCGACGGCTGGCGCTTCTACGGCCCCGGCGGCGTGCTGCTGGCGCAAGGGCCGGGCGAGCCGCAGCCCCATGTCGTCGACACCGTCGGCGCAGGCGACTCCTTCACGGCGCTGCTGCTCGCCGGCCTGGGCCTGGGCCGCGACCTGGCGGCGACACTGGCGCTGGCCAACCGCTATGCCTCTTTCATCTGCGGCGTGCGAGGGCCTCTGCCGGCCGACCCGCAAGCCCTGACCCCGTGGCGCGACGCCCTGCAGGCGCTGCCGCCGTCTTCCTGACCTTTGATCCTCACTCCATGGACCTGACCACCCCGCCCTCGCTTGCCGACCTCGTCTCCCCGCCGGCCGGCTCGGCCATGCACCGCCCCGGCTTCATCTTCGGCGCCGGCACCTCGTCCTACCAGATCGAAGGCGCAGCCCACGCGGACGGCCGGCTCGAATCCATCTGGGACCGCTTCTGCGCCACGCCAGGCAAGGTGCTGCGCGGCGAGAACGGCGACATGGCCTGCGACCACTACAACCGGCTGGATGAAGACCTGGACATCCTCAAGCGCCTGGGCGTGGATGCCTACCGCTTCTCCATCGCCTGGCCGCGCGTCATGGACGAAGCCGGCAAGCCCAACGCCAAGGGCATCGATTTCTACAAGCGCCTGCTGGACGGCCTGGGTGCACGCGGCATCAAGGCCTTCGTGACGCTCTACCACTGGGACCTGCCCCAGTACCTGGAAGACCGCGGCGGCTGGCTGAACCGCGAGACGGCCTACCGCTTCGCCGAGTACGCCGACCTGATGAGCCGCGAGCTGGCTGGCCACGGCGACGTGGCCGCCTGGACGACCCACAACGAGCCCTGGTGCTCGGCCTACCTGGGCTACGGCGACGGCCACCATGCGCCGGGCCTCAAGAGCAACCGCTGGGCTGCCCAGGCCATGCACCACCTGCTGCTGGGCCACGGCCTGGCGCTGCCCCTCCTGCGCGCCAACGCGCCGCAGGCGCTGCACGGCATCGTCATCAACTGCGCGCCCGGCTATGCCGACAAGGACACCGCCGAGGACCGCGATGCCGCATCGCTGTTCGAGACCTTCCAGAACCGCTGGGTGCTGGACCCGCTGCTCAAGGGCGAGTACCCCAAGGACCTGTGGCGCCTGTGGAAGGGCTGCGAGCCGCTGGTGCTGGACGGCGACATGGACATCATCAAGCGCCCCATCGACTACCTCGGCATCAACTACTACAGCCGCGCCGTGCTGCGCTCCAAGGGCCCGGACACCATCGACTGGGTGCGCCACCCCGAGGTCGAGCGCACGACCATGGACTGGGAGGTCTACCCGCAAGGCCTGCAGGATTTGTTCGAGGCCTTCAAGCGCGACTACGCCAACCTGC
>Ga0114942_1000313_pt1 | contig 13610 bp, 13 predicted proteins | sample LowerColdCreek_FD_88674 | JGI IMG/M metagenome (GOLD analysis project Ga0114942, IMG submission 88674) | Groundwater microbial communities from Cold Creek, Nevada to study Microbial Dark Matter (Phase II) - Lower Cold Creek | ecosystem: Environmental > Aquatic > Deep subsurface > Groundwater ... | reverse complement strand
TATCCCTGGCATCCGCCGTTGGTCCCAGGCCTATCTGCCGAAGATCTTCGAGGCGTCGCGCGTCGATCGCGTGCTCGATATTTCCCAGGACGAGTCAGAAGTGATGATGCGCAGATTGGCGGCCGAGGAAGGAATTTTTTGCGGTGTGTCCTCGGGCGGGGCCATCGCCGGTGCGCTGCGCGTCTCAGGTGAGATCGAAAACGCTGTGATCGTGGCTATTATCTGTGACCGTGGCGATCGCTATCTTTCTACCGGCGTGTTTGGTGGCGGGTAAGGGATAAGGGCAGGGATAAGGGCAGGGGTAAACGAGGGGATAACACTGTTATGGTCCAGGTCCGTCAGCAGACGCTTGTAGATGCCCAGGGCAGCATTGACCTGGGGCGCTGGCTTGCACAGTTGCCGCTGGTGCTGGAAGAGGACAACCAGCGCCGTTTGCTGGACGCCTGTGAACTGGCGCGGCAGGCGGAGCAGCAGTCGGCAGTGGATACCGGCGATTGGGCACGTACATCCAATTGTTTCCTCGCCGGACTCGATATCGCGCTCATTCTGGCCGATTTGCACGTCGACACCGACTGCCTGCTGGCCGGCGTGTTGTACAGGGCCGTCCGCGAAGGGCGCCTGTCAAAGGAGGGGGTGGCGGCGCGGTTTGGCGCAGCCGTAGGCGATTTGATTGGCGGCGTGCTGCGCATGGCTGCTATCAGTGATCTGCCGCTGCAAACGGATAATCCGGTGCTGGGCCAGGCGCACGGCCAGAAAGACAATATCCGCAAAATGTTGATTGCGCTGGTTGACGATGTGCGAGTCGCGCTGATCAAGCTGGCCGAGCGCACCTGTGCGATACGCTCGGTAAAAGAGGATGAGCAGCGGCGCCCGCAGGTGGGGCAGGAAGTGTTCGATGTCTATGCGCCACTTGCGCATCGCCTGGGCATCGGGCAACTGAAGTGGGAATTGGAGGACCTGTCGTTTCGTTATATCTACCCCGAATCGTACCGCAAGATCGCCCGCCTGCTGGACGGCAAGCGGCTCGAGCGTGACCGCTTCATTGCGACGGTGACCGAGGAGTTGACGGCAATCCTGAACAGCGCTGGATTGCGTTTCAGGATTGCCGGGCGCGCCAAGCATATCTACAGTATCTGGCGCAAAATGCAGCGCAAGGGCATTGGCTTTTCCCAGGTATACGATATCCAGGCGGTACGGATTCTGGTGCCGGAGGTCAAGGACTGCTACGTCACGCTGGGTCTGGTGCACGGCCTGTGGCGCAACATCCCCAATGAATTTGACGATTATATAGCCAACCCGAAGGAGAATGGATACCGCTCCCTGCACACCGCGGTTATCGGTCCGGAAGGCAAGGCGCTCGAGGTGCAGATCCGCACCGAGCAAATGGACGATGAAGCGGAGCTGGGCGTCTGCGCGCATTGGCGCTATAAAGGATCGGACGAGGAATGCGGGCTGGCAAGTACCTACGAGGAGAAGATCGCCTGGTTGCGCCAGGTCCTGGACTGGCATGAGGAAACAGGTGATGCCCGTGCAGTGGCGGAGCAGTTCAGTTTCAGCATGGCCCAAGACAGGGTCTATGCGTTCACCCCGGATGGGGATGTGGTAAACCTGGCCTATGGCGCGACTCCGCTGGACTTTGCCTATCATGTGCACACTGAAATTGGTCACCGCTGCCGGGGAGCCAAGGTCAATGGCGTCATTGTTCCGCTTACCTACCAACTCAAGACTGGTGAACGAGTTGAAGTGTTGACCAGCAACGAGGTGCTGCCGCGGCGCGACTGGCTGCAGGCTGGCCTCGGTTATCTGAAAACATCGCGCGCCAGGGCCAAGGTGCAGCACTGGTTCAAGAACCAGGCGCGAGAGCACAGTATCGACACGGGTCGGCACCTGCTGCAAAAGGAGTTCAGGCGCCTGGCCCTCACCAGCGTCGATTATCAACGCATCGCCCGCAAGATGCAGTTTAATACCGTGGAGGATATGTTCGCCGCGGTGGGTGCCGGCGAAGCATCATCGGTCGCAGTGTTAAACGCTGCGCAGGAGTTGGTGGAAAAGGCGCCGGAGCCGCAATTTCGCCGTATCAGGTCGACCAGCCCCATTCGGGACAAGGTGCAGGTGCGCGGGGTCGGCAATCTGCTGACGCACATGGCCGGTTGCTGCAAGCCACTGCCGGGAGATGCGATTACGGGATTTATCACCAAGAGTCGGGGTGTGAGCATCCATCGCAGCGACTGCGCGCGTCTGTTCAAATTGCAGGAGACTGCGGCAGGTTGCGTGATCGAGGTGGAGTGGGGCGAGCATCCCGAAGATAACTATGAAGTCGATGTCGCCATCGAAGCCTATGATCGCCAGGGGCTGTTGCGTGACATTACGGGGCTGTTTGCCAACGCCAGGATCAATGTACTGACTATAAATACCCAGACCGATAAGGAGACTCACCTGGCGACCATGCGCTTGCGGGTAGAAGTTCCTGACCTTGGCTCATTGTCGAAGCTGCTGGAGCGAATCGACCGTCTGAAGAACGTTATTTCCGTCACCCGGGTCTCGGATTAAAGGGCGCGGATGAGCGGATCGCCTTATACCCTAGCGGACTTACTGCTAGTGATGCAGCGCCTGCGCGACCCACAGTCCGGTTGCCCCTGGGATCTGAGCCAGGATTTCAAGAGTATCGTGCCCTCGACTTTGGAGGAGTGCTACGAACTGGCACAGGCCATCGAGCAGGAGGATTACGCGCACATCGCCGAGGAACTGGGCGATGTACTGTTCCAGGTGATTTTCTATGCACAACTGGGTCAAGAGCAAAATCGATTTTCCTTTGAAACTATTGTTTCTACCCTGGTGCAAAAATTGATTCGGCGTCATCCGCATGTATTTACCACTGGGGACATCAAGGGTGTGGCGCACGTCCAGAGCGCCACGGTCGAAGAGGTCGGCCAAACGTGGGAGACGATCAAGCAGACGGAGCGCGCCAGCAAGAACCACCGGGGCATGCTGGCGGACGTTCCTCTGGCATTACCTGCACTGCCGAGGGCGCAGAAGATACAAAGGCGCGCCGCGCAAGTAAACTTTGATTGGGCTGATATACCTTCTGTACTCGACAAATTGCAGGAGGAACTGGATGAAATGCGTCGCGCGCTTTCCACAGATGATTGCGATGCTATCCACGAAGAGCTGGGCGATCTATTGTTTACTATAGTGAATCTCGCCCGGCATCTCGATCGCGATGCCGAGCAGAGCCTGCGCCGTGCTACCGCCAAATTCGAGGCCAGGTTCAGTTTGATGGAGGAGTCAGCCGCGGCCAGCGGGGTCAGCTTGGCGAATTTGAACGATGCGCAGCTCGATGAGCTGTGGTGCCAGGCGAAAGAAGAGCTTGGCGCACATGAGCGGGGCTTGTAACCTTTATTTCCGCTGTGTAAGGTTAGCCCCCTTCAGCCATCCGGATTACTATAACGGCGCTGGATGTCTCTCGCCGCAGCATATTGTAGAGGAATAATTCAAATGCGATTGATCCTATTGGGTGCCCCCGGGGCGGGAAAAGGTACGCAGGCCAAGTTCATCAGTGAAGAATGCAGCATCCCCCAAATTTCCACTGGCGATATTTTGCGTGCCGCAGTGAAGGCTCAAACTCCGTTGGGATTAGAGGCCAAGGAAGTGATGGATGCCGGCGGGCTGGTATCCGATGATGTCATTATCGGCCTGGTAAAAGACCGCATTGCCCAGCCTGACTGTGTTAACGGCTTTCTGTTCGATGGATTTCCCCGCACGATTCCACAGGCGCAGGCGATGGTGAGTGCTAAAGTGACAATTGATCATGTGGTGGAAATTGCGGTGGATGACGAGGAGATTGTGGCGCGCCTGAGTGGTCGCCGGGTGCATCCCGGATCCGGTCGCGTCTACCATGTACTTTTCAATCCACCCAAGCGTGAAGGTCTGGACGATGCAACCGGCGAACCGCTGGTACAGCGAGACGACGATACCGAAGCGACTGTGCGCAAGCGGCTGAACGTCTATCATGAGCAAACGAGTCCGCTCATAGATTTCTATCAGAATATGAAGGATGAATCGGCGCCGCACTACCACCGAATAGAAGGTGTAGGCAGCGTAGACGAGATTCGAAAAAGACTTTTTACTGCGCTGGAATCGTAGTTGTTAAGCGTGTTGAACACTTAGAAAAATAAATTTTTCGCGTCCGAGTCGCTTCGCAGTTGTAAAAAAAATTGACACGCACAATTTCAGAGATGCGAAATTTCTACAATTTATTTTATTGTATCCCTCTTGCATTGTTGCTATTTTTGGACTCGCGGGACCCTCATCAACAGTCTGGAGAATTGCATAATGGCAACGACTAAGAAGAAAGCAACAGCCAAACGCGCCAAGGCCACCAAGAAAAAGGCACCGGCAAAACGTAAGGTAGCGGCGAAAAAGGCGACAGCGAAAAAAGCCAAGCCAAAAGCGAAAGCGAAAGCGAAAGCAAAGCCAAAGGCGAAAGCAAAAGCCAAGCCAAAGGCGAAAGGGAAAGCCAAAGCGAAAGCGAAAGCGAAAGCGAAAGCGAAAGCGAAACCCAAGAAGAAATAGAGCACCAGAGCTGACAAGTAACCCGCTGAGAGAGATCTCAGCGGGTTTTCTCATTGGTGTGTAGGAATTGCCGGGGTGATCTCTTTCTCCCTGAGCGTGTGCCGGTGGCGCATACTACGACAGCGTATTGTAGTTCCTGAAACTTTCCCTCTGATCCGAAAAATCGACAGCGACAGTGTGTCGACACGCATACCAATCGCGCACTGCGCGAAAACCTTCATTCAGGAAGCCAGGGAGTGACGACAAGCATTCGGTCCGCATGGCCGCGCACAGGTATTGTGCTCTTGTTCCGTCATGTGCAAAGCTGATTTCGGGGCTATTGTCATTGGCTTGTAGCAGTGGAAAGAGCAAACGCGCGACAAAACCGGTGGGTAATTGCGGCATGTCGCAACTCACTACCACCAAAAATGCCGTACCGATATAGGGTGACGCTGCCTCCAGGCCCGCGAGGGGTCCCTGATAGCTGCCCCGCCGGTCGGCCACCGTCCGTGTGGCATACTTTTCGTAGTCGGCGACATTGCGGTTACAACTAATCAGCATTTCTCCAACCTGGGGCTTGAGGCATTCGCTGACATGAGTAATGAGTGGCTTCCCCTGCCACAGGATCAAGCCTTTATCTCGATGACCGACGCGACGCCCGGCTCCCCCGGCGAGGATAAGGCCCGTAATGTTGCTTCGAGATACCATCGCGTATAACCGATTGTCGTGTTTTTGAATTGGGGTAGTGCTCGTTTGCAATTGGCTGTGTGATAATTGCCGACTTTAACCGTAACAGCTCAGCAAAGTAATGGGTATAGGGTAGTGCCGTACCAGAGGCAGAGACATGACCGGAATTTTGGCCATCGAGACTGCGACTGACGCCTGTTCAGTTGCGGTTTGCATTGACGGTGATATCCGTGAGTGTCATGAGATAGCGCCGAGACAACACAGCCATCTGCTATTTGCCATGCTGGAGGAGTTGCTACCAGGCGGCGACCTTAGGGGTATTGACGTTATCGCGTATGGCATGGGTCCGGGTTCATTCACTGGTTTGCGTATCGCCGCGAGTGCTGTGCAGGGTCTGGCCTATAGCTGCGGCTTGCCTGCGGTTGCTGTCTCGACCCTGGCGGTGCTGGCACAGACGGCGTTGCGATACCGCGGGGTCGAACCTGCCGATACAGTGCTGTGTTCGATTGATGCGCGCATCGATGAAGTATTCAGCGCAGTATATGGCTACGAAGATAACCGGGCGGTATTGCGGGATGGGCCATGGGCCTGTGCACCCGCTGACCTCGCACCAGCATACCCGGACGATTTGCGCGCGGTAGGTAGCGGTTGCCTGTTTGCGGAGCAATTTCCACAGTCGCTGCGCGCCAGGATTCGTTCGTGTGCGCCCGGGCTGCTGCCCGCTGCAAGGGATATGTTCCCGCTGGCGCTGGAGCAATTTCGAACCGGTAAAACCCAGGCGGCCCACAATGTACAGCCCGTCTATGTGCGCGATGAAATTGCCTGGAAGAAGCTGGCGGAGCAGGGCCGTACTCATGGATAGTAATTTACGAACGCGGAGCAAGCAGGGCTCATGAACCAGGATGAATTCAACCGGCAGCTGTGCGATTTTCTGGCGCTGGCAACCACGCCGTTTCACGCGGTGGGGCAGATAGCGAAGCGCTTGCACGACGCCGGCTTTGTACGTTTGACGGATACGCTAGAGTGGGAACTCGACGCGGGTGGGCGGTACTACCTTACACGCAATGACAGCTCAATCGTGGCTTTTGTCGTAGGCATGGACAGCCCGCCGGCGGCTGGTATCCGAATCGTTGGAGCACACACAGACAGTCCCTGCCTGATGGTCAAGCCCACACCCGAGATTCGGGCGCAGGGTTTGCTGCAGCTGGGTGTGCAGGTCTATGGTGGCGCGCTGCTCAATCCCTGGTTCGACCGCGACCTGTCACTGGCTGGCAGGGTGAGCTACTTGTGCCCCGAGGGACAACTGCGCCTCGCCCTGGTGGACTTTCGCAGTGCTATAGCTACCATTCCAAGCCTCGCGATACACCTTGATAGGGAGGCTAACAACAATCGCGCTATTAATCCGCAAACGGCCATTGTGCCGATACTGTGCCAGTTGGCAGATGAGGAAGAGGTTGATTTGCGGGCGCTGCTACGTGCCCGACTCGAGGTGGAGCATCCTGGTAGCGCTGTACAGCAGGTGCTGGACTACGAACTGTCCTTTTACGATACCCAGGCGCCGACGTTGCTCGGTCTGCACCGGGAGTTTGTTGCCTCTGCGCGCCTGGACAATCTGCTCAGTTGTTTTATAGGCCTGCAGGCCATGCTGCAGAGCGATGGCGCCATGAGCACGCTGCTGGTGTGCAATGATCACGAGGAAGTGGGTAGTGTATCCACCTCAGGTGCGCGTGGACCGTTGCTCACGTCTGTACTGCATCGCCTGGCGGGCAGCCAAAATGAGTATTTGGCGCTTGCCGAACGGTCCATGATGATTTCCACGGACAATGCGCATGCTGTGCACCCTAACTTTGCCGACCGTCATGACGAGAAGCACGGACCGCTGCTGAATTGCGGGCCGGTTATCAAGGTCAACGCTGGCCAGCGTTACGCCACCAACAGCGAGACCAGCGGGCTGTTTCGGATGCTCGCTGCGTTGGAAAATGTACCGGTACAGACCTACGTCGTGCGCAACGACATGGCCTGTGGCAGCACGATTGGCCCAATATCTGCGGGTGTGACAGGGATTCGGACCTTGGACGTCGGTGTTCCCACACTGGGCATGCACTCCATACGCGAACTGGCCGGTGCCGGCGATGCCGCGGACCTGTGCCGGGTGCTGCGGCGCTTTTACGACTGTGTTGGCCCTCTGTGCGCAACCTGAGGCACGAATAGGATTCGGCGCATGCTTTCTACTGCCCAGCTATGTTGAAATAGCCAGCCGCACTCAATCACAGTATCATTGACGGCTTTTGCAGGTGTTCAAACGTTCATGGCCACGCAACGCGTACTCACGGGTATCACGACGACAGGTACGCCTCATTTGGGCAATTATGTGGGCGCGATACGCCCAGCGATAGCCGCTTCCAGCGACCCGGCGGTAGAGTCTTTCTTCTTCTTGGCCGACTACCATGCGCTGATAAAATGCAGCAACCCGCAGCTGATTCGGCAATCCAGCAAGGAAATTGCCGCCACGTGGCTGGCGCTTGGTCTGGACACCGACCGGGTCGTGTTCTACCGGCAGTCTGATATACCTGAAATTACTGAACTTACCTGGATTTTGTGCTGCAATGCCGCCAAGGGCCTGATGAATCGCGCTCATGCCTACAAGGCAGCCGTGCAGGCTAATGAGGCAGCGGGCGAGGATCCGGACTTTGCCATAACCATGGGTTTATTCAGTTACCCGGTATTGATGGCAGCGGACATCCTCATGTTCAATGCGCAAAAAATTCCCGTCGGGCGGGATCAGATCCAACACGTGGAGATGGCGCGGGACATCGCCCAACGTTTCAATCACAATTTCACCCAGGTATTCACCTTGCCTGAGGCGGTGGTCGGTGAGGATGAAGCAGTCTTGCTGGGCCTCGACGGACGCAAGATGAGCAAAAGCTACAATAACACTATTCCCCTCTTCCAGCCGGAGAAGCAGCTACAAAAGTCAATCAATAAAATTAAAACCAACCTGCTAGAACCAGGCGTGCCCAAAGACCCGGAAGATTCCACCGTCTTCCAGCTGTGGCTGGCTTTTGCGTCGCGCGACGAGGCAACGCGCATGCGGCATGAATTTGAAAATGGGATTGCCTGGGGTGAGGCCAAGAAGCAGTTGTTCGAGTTGATCAACGAGGAATTAAAGGACGCACGGGATCGTTACGCGCGGCTGATGGATGATCCCGGGTACATCGACAGTGTTTTGCGGCGCGGTGCGGAGCGCGCGAGGGAGCACAGTTCAAGATTGATGCAGCGGGTGAGAACAGCGATCGGAATCGCGGCCATTGGCTAGGTGCGCCCCTGTCGCGGGGGGGTTCTCCAGTTGATAATCCTTATCGTGACGGGATTCACAAATCCCCTGAGTTTGTGCGGTTGAGTACTATGGCCGCACCTCAAAGGCTTCTTTTTCGCCTGCTAATATGTCATTGTCGCGCATAAAGAAAGGCTGGTGAGGCTGCAGCATTCAATAAAAAGCAGAGGTCTGTTGGATAATGAATCGCCCAGTAAGAGACCATGAAATCCTGTCGGCAGTTTTCGCCAAAATGGATGTTCCCGCAATGACCGTGGCGATGGGTGTGGTGTGTTCCTTATTTTTGTTTCTGGCTACTACCACGCTGTTACTGCAAGCAGTGCCGCAGGACTATCCAGTGGGTCCTCATCTGGAGTCACTGGCGGCGTATCTTCCTGGTTACAGGGTGAGTTGGGTGGGTGCGGTATTCGGCGCGTTTTATGGCTTCCTGCTCGGTGCAGTTGCCGGCTTTGCCGCCGCTGTTTATTGGAACCTGACGCATTACATAGCGCTTGGAATGATGCTGATCAGTTCTGCTGAACTGGCGGATTGAGGTCGTAATTCAGATGGGGAATTACCAAAATATGCGAGCCACCAATCATAGCGTCAACGGAGTCAACCTCAAGCTGCTGAACGCTGCAATCAGGTTTAATGCTCTCATGCTGGGCTTGACCGGCGGCACGCTAGCAGCGGTCATTGTATATGTGGCTACACACACCTCGATCGCGAGGTGGGGCAGTAATTCCAGCGCCTATCTCGAATTGCTGGCCATCTTTTTCCCAGGTTATTCAGTGACGAGCAACGGCGCCTGGGTGGGCGCGTTCTGGGCATTTGTCTATGCCGGAACGTGCAGCGCGTTGAGTTACCGGTTGTACGGTCGCGTGTTAGGGACTCGAATAGCCGATGTATTGCTGAGTACAGTACCGACCGAGAACCCGGTTCTCAAACCCTCCGTATTGCGGTTACATGGGATTAGCCTGGGTGTTGCCATAGGCGCTATAGCGGCCCTTGGCCTGTTCTGCTCCACGGCCTGGTTGGTAATGCGTGGAACGGCCGATGAAAGCTTTCACGCAGCACTGTTTTCGAATTATATACCCGGCTACAGCGTAAGCATTCTGGGTGGCTTGTTGGGTGCGGTAGAGTTATTCGCTCTGGTTTTTCTGGCCTGTCTTCTACTGGCAAGCGTCTATAACCGCATTGTGGAAATGAGGCATAAAAAGCCTTGATGGTATGGTTGATATGAAAAATAACGAACATGTAGTAATACTAGGCGCGGGTCCCGCAGGTCTTGCCACCGGACACGAGTTGAGTGTGAGCGGCGTCAAAGTGTCTGTTCTTGATCGCAATGATTTCGTCGGTGGTCTGTGCAACACCAATGAACACCGGGGATACAAATTTGATTTGGGAGGCCATCGCTGGTTTACAAAAAATGAGGACTTGAACAGCTGGTTTCGCAGATTGATGGGCGAAGAGATTGTCTGGGTAGAGCGCATCAGCCGTATTTACTACGACGGTGGTTATTACAGCTACCCCATCAGCATTATCAATGTGGTTAGAAATGCGGGCATCGTTACGATCATGCACGCGGGTGTTACCTATCTGTTGTCTGCGTTGCAGTACTCAGTTTTCAACAAAACCATCAAGAATATGAAAGACGCTTATGTCGCGCAGTTCGGAGGCAAGTTATATGACATGTTCTTCCGTCGTTACAGCGAGAAAGTCTGGGGACTGCCCTGTGAAAAGCTGTCTGCTGATTGGGTGTCTCAGCGCAGCGCCGGCCTCTCCATCTGGACCGTCATTCAGGAGTCGTTGCTCAGAACCAAATCCGATAACGAAAGTCTCATCGAGGAGTTCATGTATCCTCGAGATGGTTATGTCCGTATCCCGCAGCGCATGGCTGAAGATATCGTTCGCCAGAGCGAATCCAATGCCGTCCTGCTGGAGTCGACAGTTACCAGGATAAAATATCGTGGACCCAACGATTTCGAGGTGTTTTACACTGACGTAAAGGGCAAGGAGCATTCCATTGCTGCCACCAAGGTAGTTTCAACCATACCGCTGGGGGTTTTGCCGAGAATCATTGAGCCCGCATGTGACCAGAACGTGATTGACGCGGCGCGGGGACTTACGTTTCGAGCACTGATCACGGTCAACGTTATCCTGCGGAAGGAGCGGGTGTCCATTGATACCTGGCTCTATGTTCAGGATGAGGACATACTGTTTGGACGTATACATGAGCCGAAGAACTGGAGCCCTGCAATGGTTCCCGATCAATCGACGACTTCCCTAGTGCTGGAATGTTTTTGTACCAAGGACGATCACATCTGGAATATGACGGACGAGGAAGTCGGTCGGCGTTGTATAGAAGATCTTGAAAAGAAATTGAAGTTTATTGACAGCTCCGAGGTAATAGACTTTTCCTGCATTCGCACGCTGCAGGCTTATCCGGTTTACGATCTCCAGTACGGTGATAAAATCAAAACCATCAACGATTTCCTGCAAGTTTTTGAAGGCTTGCACATTGTCGGTCGCGGGGGTACTCACCGCTACAATAACGCCGACCACTCCATCGAGATGGGGCTTCTGCTGGGCCGAAAAATTCTCGGGTACGATGTGGAGTATATGGACGTCAACACAGAGCCTGAATATCATGAGATAAAAACTTCCAAGGATCCCAATCGGGACTTTTACAAGGTAGAGGAGAAGTGCAACTGACACGACTGCTCGTGGTCGGCTTCATTCTTGTATACATATAGCAAGTAGGGTATGACGGTTGAATATTGGCATTGACGCTACCTGCTGGTGGAACAATCGCGGGTTCGGCCGATTCACTCGCGATCTACTGACTGCCTTATTCGAATTAGACTCTGGACATAGATTTTATCTTATAGTGGACCAACCGCTGGATGGACTCGCGCGATTTACCAATGTAACTGTGGTGCGGGCTGCATCATCACGTCCCACCACTGAAGCCGCGGTGGCGGATAGCAGTAGGTCGCCGTTCGACATCTACAGGCTGTACAGGGCGGTGGCGCAGTGCCCCATTGATATGATGTTCTTCCCTGCGGTTTACTCCTGGTACCCGGTTCCCCGAAAGTTACCTACAATGGTCACGGTGCACGATGCAATTGCCGAACATTACCCCAAACTGATTTTTCCCGGTTGGAGGAGTCGGCTTTTCTGGAGTATAAAAATGAAGTGCGCAATCTCGACCAGTCGGCGGATACTGACTGTGTCTGACGCGGCGAAACGGGAGATAGTGCAATATATTGGCGCAGACCCGGATATCATAGATATTGCCAGTGAGGCGCCGAATGCTCAATTTACGCAAACGCACGACAGTGCGCACATTATTGCGGCCCGGCAGCGGGCTAAGCTGCCCTTCGATGCCCCACTCATTGTTTTTGTCGGCGGGTTGGCCCCACACAAGAACCTGCACGGGTTGCTCGATGGCTTTGAACACGCACTGCGTATGGGGCGTGCGCATGGCGTGCACCTGGCGTTGGTAGGTGACTTCAAGGGTGGCGGATTTTTCTCCAATTACGACAGTCTTCTCGCGCGGGTGCAAAACAATCCGGAACTGCGCGCTAATGTGCATTTCACTGGATATGTCTCCGATTCGGATCTGGTCGCGCTGTACAGTTCAGCGCTTGCAGTGGCCATGCCCTCGTATTCCGAGGGGTTCGGTTTACCTGCCATCGAGGCTATGGCCTGTGGCGCGCCAGTGCTGGCGAGTGACAGGGGGTCGCTGCCGGAAGTTGTTGGTAATGCGGGAGTTTACTTTGATCCATTCGAGGTAGAATCAATATCGAAGGCCATTAGCAAGATGGTGGAGAGCGGTACCTTAAGGACGCAGCTGTCCGCCAACGCCGTGGCCAGGGCCAGGGAGTTCACGTGGGAGCGCGCGGCGCAATTAACGCTAACGTACCTTGAAGCCATGAGCCATGCATGAATAATGAGATAGTCGAAATCGATACAAATCTGGAAACGGGCATCGGCATACCACGTATGGATGACATCGAATCGGGCGGTGCGGACGTGATACAACGCAACGCCGCGCATGCGAGAATAAGCGTTATCATGCCCGTGTATAACGGAGCGGAGTTTATCATACGCAGTGTGCCTCCGCTGCTCGCCATGGAACAGCGTGGAGAAGTCCTGGAAGTTATCGTGATCGATGACGGTTCGACAGACGATAGCAAAGCCACGGCCGAAAGGATGGGTGCCAAGGTAATTTCCTCGAGTGGTCGTTTGGGCCCGGGTGGAGCGAGAAATGAGGCTGCGGAAGCAGCGCGGGGCGATATACTTTGGTTTGTCGATGCCGATGTCGTAGTGCATGATTCCGCAGCGCGCAGCTTGCGCAGGGGCTTCGATGACCGGCAAGTGGTTGCCGTCTTTGGTTCCTACGATACACACCCGCCGGCCAGGAATTTCTTTTCCCAGTACAAAAATCTGGTACACCATTATTACCACCAACGGGCCAGCAATGAGGCGCGCACATTCTGGTCAGGGTGCGGGGCGGTCAGGCGCGCCGCTTTTATCGCCGTAGGTGGCTTTGATGTCGAGCGGTACAAGTATCCTTCGATCGAGGATATTGAGCTCGGATATCGCTTGATCAGGGAAGGTGGACGTGTGCAATTGCACCGTGACGTGCAGTGCACTCACCTGAAGGTCTGGCGTTTAGGCAATCTGCTGCATACAGAAATCTTTAGACGGGCGATACCCTGGTCGCGCCTTATATTGAGTACCGGTGAAGGCATACCCAATGATCTCAATGTCGGAGTCGCGGAACAGGCGCGTGCGTTGGTGGCCGCCGCCTTGCTGATGACAATACTGGCCGTACTTTTCGGTTATTTGAGCCCGCGGTTGTTGGTATTTTCGATCTTGCTTGTTCTATTCGCCAACATTGAGATGGCCGTATTTTTTTATCGACGCGGTGGTTTGACTTTCGCCTGCGGCGCCATGTTGTTTCACCAGGTATATTACTTGTACAGCTCCGTCTCCTTTGTTCTGGTCTACATCGAACAAATGCTTTGGAAGCCGAAGAACGGTAATTCAT
>Ga0114942_1000312_pt1 | contig 13614 bp, 9 predicted proteins | sample LowerColdCreek_FD_88674 | JGI IMG/M metagenome (GOLD analysis project Ga0114942, IMG submission 88674) | Groundwater microbial communities from Cold Creek, Nevada to study Microbial Dark Matter (Phase II) - Lower Cold Creek | ecosystem: Environmental > Aquatic > Deep subsurface > Groundwater ... | reverse complement strand
CGGGCAACTGTGCGTTGTCATTCAGCCGAGTGCCGCAAATGGGCCGGCTGGGACCGAACGTCTACTACGCCTGCGGCTATTCGGGCCACGGCGTGGTGGGGAGCCACCTGTTCGGACGCATACTCGCGCAAGCGGTAGACGGCGACCTGACTCGTTTCGACACGTTCGCGAAGATTCCCTGGCTGCCGTTCCCAGGCGGCCGGCGCTTCCGCGTCCCCTATTCCGTGATTGGCTCGTGGTGGTACGGCCTGCGCGATCGCCTCGGACTCTGAATTTATCATGGACCACTTCGATTACGACCTCATCGTCATCGGCAGCGGCCCGGCCGGAGAGAGCGCCGCGCTCAATGCGGCCAAGCACGATCGCACAGTTGCCATTATCGAGCAGGATCATTGGGTCGGCGGTGCCTGCACCCATCGCGGCACGATTCCCTCGAAAACGCTGCGCCACGCCGTGAAGGAATTGATGCGCTTCAACACTCACCCGATGTTCCGCGATATCGGTGAACCGCAGTCGCTGTCGTTCCAACGCCTGCTGGTCAGCGCCGATACGGTGATTGAGCACCAGGTAAAAATGCGCAGTAAATTTTATCAGCGCAACCGCATCGATGTTGTGCAAGGCCATGGCCACTTTATCGATCGACATACCATCGAAATCGCGCTACACGACGGCGGAGTGGCACAGCTGCGTGCCTGCAATTTTATCATCGCCAGTGGCGCGTTACCGTATCGACCGGCTGATATCGATTTTTCGCATCCGCGTATTTATGACAGCGATACGCTGTTGAATATGGAGCATACGCCGCAGAAAATTTTAATCTACGGCGCCGGGGTTGTGGGCTGCGAGTATGCATCGATTTTTTCCGGGCTCGGCACCAAAGTCGAGTTAGTTAATGCGCGCGATCGCCTGCTCGAATTTCTCGATGACGAAATCTCCGATGCGCTCGGCTATCACTTGCGCGATCACGGTGTAATGATGCGTCATCGCGAAACCTACGCATCGGTCGAGGCCAGGGATGACGGCGTCACCCTGCATCTACGCTCCGGTAAGCGCCTGCATGGTGATGCGCTACTGTGGTGCAACGGCCGTACCGGCAATACCAAGGATCTGCAGCTCGACAAAGTGGGCCTGGCCACCGACCATCGCGGCTACATCAGCATCGACAAACACTATCAGACCAATTTAGACAACATTTTTGCCGCTGGCGATGTGATCGGGGTACCGAGTCTTGCCAGCGCGGCGTACGACCAGGGCCGCGGTGCTGCGGCTTCGGCTCGGGGCAAAGAACACTGTCGCTTTGTCGAAGAAGTGCCCACCGGCATTTATACGATTCCCGAGATCAGTTCGGTCGGTAAAAACGAACGCGAGCTAACTGAAGCCAATATTCCGTATGAAGTGGGCCGCGCGTTTTTTAAGGAAACCGCCCGCGCGCATATCACCGGCGAAGATGTCGGCATGCTGAAAATTCTTTTCCATCCGGATTCATTGGAAGTGTTTGGCGTGCATTGTTTTGGTGCCGAGGCGACTGAGATCATCCATATCGGCCAGGCCATTATGCAGCAAAAAAATGGCGGCAATACGGTGCGCTACTTCATCACCACAACATTTAATTATCCGACAATGGCGGAAGCCTATCGCATCGCAGCACATAACGGGTTGAATCGACTTCACATATAATGCGGTTGAATAGCACAGCCAATCCTGTTATAAGTTTTAGGCCATGAACGTCCCCTTCTCCAGGTTGGGTCGCTACCCGCGTCTTGCGCTGCTGCTTCTGATGCTGGCGGCACAAGGTGTTGCCAATGCGCACGAGCTTGGTGATAGCCATGCTATCACTTCGGATTCTTGTGCAACCTGCATTATCGGCCATGGGCTGGGTACTGCCGTCACCGACAGCCCTGTCGCGCTACAGATACCGTTTTGCCATGCGCCGGTCAGTCTTCAATCAATCACCAATTTAGCGATTTCACGTACCCATTCCCATTTCGCCCGAGCTCCTCCCGCGTCTCTCTAGCACACCGAAAACCCAATCCAATCCCTTTTTGGTTTTTGTCACTTGCGTGGTGACTTGTGATCTATCAGAGAGTCAAACTATGCGTTTTTCAATACGAGAGGGCGTCGCACTGGCGCTATTTACCAACCTGTTCGCGACCGTCACCGTCGCCCAACAGCCGACTGATACTGGCGCCTCGACAACCCACAAGCACGATAAGCTCGAGGAAGTGGTGGTCACCGCAAACCCGCTGGGTCGTGGATCCACTGATCTGTCGCAGTCCGCTACCGTGCTGCAGGGCGAGGCTCTGCGCCGGCAACTGGCAAATACGCTCGGCGAGACCCTGGCACGCGTGCCCGGCCTGTCGAATGCGAGTTTTGGCGAAAACGTCGGGCGCCCGGTAATTCGCGGCCTGCAGGGCACGCGCGTTGGCGTGCTCAGCAATAGCATGGCAGTCAGTGACGCCTCCGCAGTAAGCCAGGATCATGCCGTAGCCGTTGAACCCTTCCTGATGGATCAGGTGGAAGTTTTGCGCGGCCCATCCACCCTGCTTTACGGCTCCGGCGCCATCGGTGGCGTGGTCAATATGGTGTCACCATCGATACCGCAGGCCGTCCCGGAACAGGGCTACAGCGGGCGCGCCCTCGCACATGCCAACACAGCCGCGGACGAGGAGTTTGCCGCGGGGCGGCTGGATCTTGGCGGCGGTTCATTTGCACTCCATCTGGATGGTTTCCACCGCCGCACCGATGACTACGAGATCCCGGGCGACGCAAATCTGTACCCCGAAGACGACCATGAGGAAGAGGAACACGAGGGAGAAGAACACGCGGGGGAAGAACACGAAGAGGGGCATGACGAGGATGATTCCGGGACACTGGCGAACAGCTTCCTGAACAACGAGGGCGCTACGGTAGGCGGCAGCTGGATCGGGGCGCAGTGGCGCCTCGGTGCGGCGTATACGGAATACAAGTCTGAATACGGTATTCCCGGCGACGCCCATATGCATGCACACGAGGAGGCGCACGAGGGCGAGGAGCACGAAGGAGAGGAGGAAGAGGAAGCCCCCGTTTCCATAGATCTGGAATCGAAACGCACCGAGGTCGAACTCGCGGGCAGTGATCCCTTCCGCGGCTTCGAGCAGTTAAAGGTGCGCTTTGCCGACACCCAGTACGAACACACCGAGTTTGAGGGCAGCGAAGTCGGCACCGTGTTCAACAGTGATAGCCACAACACGCGGGTGGAGTTGAAGCACAATCCGTGGGGCGTGTGGCAGGGTGTTTTCGGACTGCAATATACCGACCTGGATTTTTCGGCGGTCGGGGCGGAGGCGTTTGTACCGGGCTCGACCACCGAAACAGCCGCCGTGTTCTGGATCGAGCATGCCGAGTTCGACGCATGGCAATTTGATGTAGGCCTGCGCTACGATGATGTCGAGACCAAGGTGCCCAATACCCTGGTAGTGGAAGAAGGCGTGGTGGGCCCAAGGGCAAACGCCCAGTTTAACCCTTTTAGCGCTTCCGCCGGCACCATCTATCAACTGAACGAGCACATTGACCTCACGTTCACCGTGGCCCATGCCGAACGGGCTCCGGGTGTAGATGAGCTTTTTGCCAACGGCCCGCATGTCGCCACGCAGGTCTTTGAAGTGGGTGATGCATCGCTTGATAATGAATCCAGCCTGCATGTGGAAGGCGGTGTGCGGGCGGAGTATGGTCGCCTGACCGGCAGTGCGACCGTTTACAGTGACACCTTCAATGATTACATCTACCAGTCGAACACGGGCCTGGAGGAGGATGGCCTCCCGGTACTGTTCTGGTCGCAACAGGATGCCGATTTCATCGGTGCTGAAGCTGAAGTGCGCTATGACTTCGAACCAAACGCTAGCGGTCACTGGCAAGTGTTCGGTGTCGGGGATATCGTCGATGCAGAGCTGGCAGACAATACCGATGTCCCGCTGTTGCCGCCCAAGCGCGTCGGCCTGGGACTCGATTGGGATCGCGAGGGCCTCGCTGCCAATGTCCTGTGGATACACGCCTACAAGCAGGACAACATCGCCCCATTTGAGACAGAGACCCCCGGTTACGACCTGCTCAATGCGGAACTCGCCTATACGGTACCCAGCAGCAGTCAGTTTGACTGGCAGGTGTACCTGCAGGGCCAAAACCTGATTGACGAAGACATCCGCAACAGTACGTCCTACCTCAAGGACTTTGCCCCACAGATAGGTCGCAACATCGTTCTGGGTGTGCGCGCATATTTTTAGGGATATAAGTCCGGCAATGCGGCATCGCGTTGCATGAGTCTATATTCGATCACGGCGCACAACCGACGGCGTAGTGTTGGACCAGCGCTTGAATGACCGGCGAAAGTTGGTGGTGTCGCTAAAGCCGAGCAAGCTGGCAATTTCCGCAACCGGCAATGTGGTCCCCAGCAGATACTCCTTGGCCAGTCGATAACGCACCTGGTCCAGTAGCTGCTGATACCGACAACCTTCCTGCGCCAGCCGACGCTGCAGCGTACTTTCACTCATGTGCAACTGCTGCGCGACTGCGGCGGCCGTGGGGAACTCTGATCCGGACTGAAGTAGCACCTGCTGCACACGCTCACTCACCCGACCACGACGAGAATCCAGCGCTGACAGGCGGTCACACTCGCGGCGAAAGATGTCTTGCGCCACCGGGTTGGCCGTGGAGATGGCGATGCCCAGGCTGGCCGCGTCAAAACTCAGCGCACAACGCTGGCTGGCGAATTGGACGTCGGGTCCAAACAACTGCACGTACAGCAGTGCATCGGGCGGCGCCTCATAATCGAGTTCGAGGGTGGTCACCACCACCCTGTCGCCGATGAGCAAGCTGCCGTTATGGATGATGGCTGCAAACAATACCTCGCAATAGAACCGTTCCAGTGCCAGAGGCAGGTGCGTGGCCTCGACCACCACATCGACCCGAGCGTCGTGTTGCTGCACCTCGATATGAATACTGGGCAGGATGGCACGACTGTAGCGGATCAATAGTTTGAGCGCGTCGCCGACTGTGGCGCTGGTCATCAAGGCGTAGCCAAATATTCCCTGCGAGGAGATATTGATACGCGAACCCAGTTGCAGTCCAAACTGTTGATCATCGGTCAGCTCGAGGGCATGCAGACAGACCGTGTCCATTTGACCGGCACTGACGCTAAATTCCTCCTTCATATCGATAGACTTCAGCCCCGTGCCCTGCAGCAGTTGGTCCACGCCAACGCCTTGGCCTGCGAGCAAGTCGGCCATGGTGGACAAATAGTAGGTATGCATGGTGATGGTATTTGACCCTACGAATGACGCTTTTTAACCCGGTTATTGATGGTATTTAACCCTTTTCCATGCACTATTGTCAATTAGGATCACTCCCATCAGTCACGCACCATCCTTTAAATAGAGAATTGTTATGAAATCAACTCAGACAGCATCAACGATACCAGCCAGCACTCAATCGAGCACTCCCAGTGGCGTGCAGATCAAGCCGCGCAATCGCTCCCACGATATCGCCGCCGCACTGCACGGCGAGTGGCTCGATAACAACGCGTTTCTCACCGCGTTCTTTAACGGTATGTCGACCGCTTTCCCGGTTGGTGAAAAGTTTTTTATCGATAGCGTGCGACATTACGCGGATCAGATTACGGATCCCGAACTGAAAAAAAACATCAAGGGCTTCTCTGGGCAGGAAGGTTTCCATCGCCGCGAGCACCAGCTCTATAACGAGACGCTGTGCGTCGCGCGTGGCTACGACCTCGAGAAGTTGGAGGGCACCCTGACACGCCGCCTGAACTGGGCACAGCAAAATCTATCGCCCCTCAAAAATCTGGCCATTACAGTGGCCATCGAGCATTTCACCGGAGTGTTGGCGGAATTGATGTTGAGCCCCGGATCAATTATGGACAGGGCCGAGCCTTCGATGCGGTCACTGTGGCGCTGGCATGCGGCGGAGGAAATGGAACACAAGGCGGTGGCTTTTGATGTCTACCGGGCGGTCGGCGGTAGCGAGGAGTTGCGCCTGGCTGTGATGCGGCGCGTGTCGGTACTGATGAGCATCGAATTGACACGAGCACTGCTTTACATCCTGAAAAAGGATGGCCAGCTGTTCAACTTCAAGCTGTGGCGCGCAGGATTGGCGGGGCTCTTTGGCAAGAATGGGGCCTTCAGCGGTGGCTGGGCACCGTATAAAGCATTCTATACCCACGGCTTTCATCCCTGGCAGCAGGATACCCGTGAATTACTTGTACAATGGGCGCAGGAACCTCAACCATTGAGCACCTGAGCATGAAAAAGCTGGCAGTAGCGTGTGTTGTCATCGCGGTTGCCGCGCTCATAGCCTGGAACCAATTCAGTGCGGCACCCGTTGCCCGGCTGGTACTCGATGATGGCGGTACGCAGTGGCGTCCGCAGGGTAACCCGGTCGTGGGCGCGTTTGACGAGCACATGGCCACACCCATCACATTTCGCACCATGCATGTCGGCTTGAATAACAGCGACCAGCTGTGGATCGCCACCGCACCGGAACAGGAACTGGCCTGGGTGGCGGAACAGGATTTGTTCATCCCCGAAGGTCCCACCATGGACAACCTGGGGCAGATCTACTTCAGCCCCCTGTATCCACAGGAAGATGTGAGCCTGGTGGTGCTGGACCCCGCCAACGGTAAACGCCTGTGGACCCTGCCCAACAAGGGCGATCGCCAGGGCGCAGGGGCGCCGCTGATTCTCGATACGCCCAACGAGGCAAGCGCGCAGACCATTTATCACGCGACTTATCACTGGGCCTGGGCGGTAACACCGCAGGGTCAGGCGCTGTGGCACAAACCCACCGGGCTGAATTTTGCAGGCGCGGCAATTCCGCATGCCTGGGGCGTGAATTACGTTCCGCAACTCGATGCGCTGACGGTGGTGACCGGTAATGGCGAAATTGCCGTGCTGGCGCGCACCACTGGCGAACCACTGCTGGCCGCGCCCTTTGAACTGCCCGGGATGCCCGCCGCGGCGACACCGAGGAAAATGCCTGCTCAATGGGTTCTGCAACGCGGCGACAAGCTGGCCGAGCAGCGTTTTGGAAAAATGCCGCTGCCCGATGGACTGTTTACCGACATGGTACGCATTATTTTTGGCGCGGGGTCTGAAGTGTCCAACTTTTATGCCGTTGATCCCAACAGCGGCAGGCTGTTTGTCGCGGCCACTGCACCGGACGACGCTGACGGCAATCAAGATGGCGTCTCCACCAACGGTGCGATCTATGCGCTGGATCTCGTCCCCAACGGCGACACGCTGGCAGTGGTCATTGCGGGGCGTTATGACTTCGACGGGGGCACCGGCTCCACACCCACGGTGAGCAATGATGGCCAGCGCCTGTATATTACTGACGAAAACGGCAACGTCATGGCGCTTGATCGCGACCTGCAAGAGATCTGGCGCATCAATGTCGGCGACCAGGTCGCCGCGTCAGTCGCAGTGTCAGCTGATAATCATGAGCTCTATGTGGTGACGGCAACAGATGTGTTCAAGCTGTGGGACAAGGGCGATCACGGCGAGCACGCCTGGAGAGCTCAACTCGACGTGTTCCCGGATCACGTGAATGTCAACGCGCTGACACCCACCATCACTGCCAACGGGATTGCCGTGTCCATCGGTGCCAGCAGGGAACTGGGCGAGAATTCACTGTTGATGGAAGCCGGATTTGGTTTGCTTGATCGCGACAGTGGTAAAGTGCGCGGCTTCGTGCAGGGCGTGGAGGAAGGCATTGCGGTGACCGTGGTGGCCGCTGACGGCGGTTTCACGATTGCACATTCTCCGGTTCGTAGGCTGGGCAGCAAGGCGATATTCGGCGATAGCATTTCGCCGATTATCGGCGGCATCGCGCGCTACAAACCCAGTAACTACGCACGCCTGGCGCGTGAAGCCAGTTGCGCAGCGGCTGCTATAGAAGCACGCAGTGCTGCGCAGCAGGGTGTGCCCGGCTATGACGTGGCAGCGCAGCAGTGGGATGACAGGCAGGTCGAGGCGCTGATGACACAGGCGTCCGTGGCACTGGGGCACACAGGTCTCGCCGTGCCTGCGAGCCAAGGGCCGCAGCAATGGTGCGCACTGTTAGACACGCTGGGGCACATGGGTCTCGCCGTGCCTGCGACCCAAGGGCCGCAGCAATGGGCCGCACTGTTAGGCGCGCTGGAACAAAGACCAGAAAATATGGTAGCTGCACACCAGCGCCGGTGATTACAGCGCACGCTGCGTCATTATGGCCAGTGGCTCGAACCTGTATACCTTATAGTCGGCGTTCGTTATCATCGAAGCGCGATTGAATTACATCATGAACGGGCTCCATACCCTGCGAGCCAATCGTGGGGGCAGCTTCGCGCTCGGAAAGCTAACAAGTATCGCCTGCAACGCGAAGCTGAAAACAACGATGCAGGAAACCGTATGGAACTTTGGCAGTTGTGTGAGCTATAAGGAATCTCCATCCGCGCGGCGGCGCGAAATCGAAGTCATCTCGCTGGTGGGCTTCGGCCACGGCGTGTCGCATTTTTTTCACCTGCTGATTCCGCCGCTGTTTCCCTGGCTGATGGCCGACTTCGGTTTGTCTTTCACCAAGGTCGGTACGACCACGGCGCTGTTTTTCCTCGTGTCGGGAGTCGGCCAGGCGATATCGGGCTTCATCGTCGATCATCTCGGTGCGCGCCGCGTACTGTTCGCCGGTATGGCGTTGTTCGCCACGGCCGCGGTCACGCTCGCCCTGGCGAATTCCTACACGATGTTGCTGCTGGCTGCCGCGCTCGCCGGGCTTGGCAACTGCGTTTTCCATCCGGCGGACTTCACGCTGCTCAACCGCAATGTTTCCGCGCCCCGACTAGGCCACGCGTTTTCGATACACGGGTTGTGCGGCAACCTCGGCTGGGCGCTGGCGCCGGTGTTCCTGAGCGGCCTGGCGGTTACCGTTGGCTGGCGCGCTGCGGCGTTCAGCGCCTCGGGGGTGGCGTTGCTGGCCATCGTAGTAATTTTCCTGCGCCGCGCCACGCTGCACGAACCACCGTTGCACGCGGAGCCTGCAGCCGCGGGCGAAGCGCCGTCGATTTTCGCGTTCCTGTATTCGCCCGCGGTGTGGATGTGCTTCCTGTTTTTCTTCCTGACGACCAACGCCTTCGGCGCACTGCAAAATTTCGCGCCATCGGCACTGCAGCATCTTTACGATTTCTCGATCTCAAGCAGTGCTTCGGCGCTGACGGTCTTCCTGCTCGGCGGCGCCGGCGGAATCTTCGTCGGCGGCTTCCTCGCCTCGGGCAGCGACGCGCATGATCGGGTCATCGCTGCCGGACTCGCTACCGCGGCAGTGATCGCCCTCACAATCGCCATTGGCGTGCCATCCTGGAGCGTTGTGCCGCTGATGGCGGTCGCTGGATTTGGCAGCGGGCTTGCCGGCCCCTCACGCGACATGCTCGTGCGTCGCGCGGCCACGGCGCAGTTTGGCGAGCGCGCCTTCGGGCGCGTGTACGGCTTTGTCTATTCGGGGCTTGATACTGGCCTGGCCGTGGCGCCGCTCGTGTTCGGCCCATTGATGGACGCCGGACAATTCGCGTGGATATTCGGCGGTGTAGCGATGACACAGGGTCTGGCAATCGCCACCGCGCTGCGCGTGGGACGCAGGATTGCGGTCACCGCATGAGAAGGTCTGCTAACGAAATGTAATCCGCACCGGGTGGCACCAATGCTGGCGCCACCGCTGCCGTTTTTGCGCTGCCGCGTCGCCGATGTAATCGACTACCACCGTGGGTGAAAACCCGAGTTTATTACTTAGGCAATTGGCATTCAGGGCGCCGTACGTCTCGCCCTCGATATCCGCAGTAATGAAAACGAGTTCTCCACAGTTGCCGCACTCATGAAAACGCGCAACTCCACTGCCTTGGGTAACGATATGGTGCAGGTCTGCTTTATGTATCAACACCTCAATCGCCGTACCGGACTTGGACACATACGCCGCGCCTTGCGCCCAGCAATAATCGCATTGGCAGGCCCTGGGCACGGCACTATAGTCCACGGTGTGCCACTGCACTTCGATGTTGTTACAACTACAGCTACCGCGCATGCTTGTGCCCTCTTGATCCTGTGAAATAATTGGGCGACCGTTTTATCTTTCAATTATCATTGAATGCCCATGGTAGATGGAAGTCATACCGTCGTGGAGATAAATACGAGGATACCGTCATGTTGAGGCTACGCCCAGCTTTAGGAGTGCCGTTATGTCAGTGAAGATTGGAACGCCGCTCAGCCGCAGCGCGAAAAAGGTGTTGCTATGCGGCGCGGGTGAACTTGGCAAGGAAGTCACCATCGAGCTGCAACGCCTGGGAGTCGAAGTGATCGCGGTCGACCGCTATGCAAACGCGCCTGCGATGCAGGTCGCCCATCGCTCCCACGTGATCAATATGCTCGACGGCGCGGCCCTGCGCCGTGTCATCGAGCTGGAACAGCCCGACCTGATCGTGCCGGAAATCGAGGCCATCGCCACTGCAACATTGGCTGAATTGGAAAACGAGGGATTCACCGTCATTCCCACAGCAAAAGCCGCGCAACTCACGATGAACCGCGAGGGGATTCGCCGCCTGGCGGCGGAGGAACTGGGGCTAAAGACCAGTGCGTATCGATTCGCGCAAACGAAAGAAGAATATTTAAAGGCCGTCAAAGCTATAGCTCTACCCTGCGTGATAAAACCCATTATGAGCTCCTCCGGCAAGGGCCAGTCGCTGGTCAAGGACGAGAGCGAGATCGACGCGGCCTGGGAGTATGCACAAGCCGGTGGACGCGCCGGCAAGGGGAAAGTCATCGTCGAAGGTTTTGTGGATTTCGATTTTGAAATCACGCTGCTCACTATCCGCCATCGCGATGGCACCTCCTTTTGCGAACCTATCGGGCATCGCCAGGAAGACGGCGACTACCAGGAGTCCTGGCAACCCCAGCCAATGACAGCGACAGCCTTGCGCGCTGCGCAGGACATGGCCGGGAAGGTGACCGCGGCCCTGGGGGGAAAAGGTCTGTTCGGTGTCGAACTGTTTATCAAGGGCGACGAGTGTATTTTCAGTGAGGTGTCGCCGCGCCCGCACGATACCGGGCTGGTGACGCTGGTATCGCAGGACTTGTCAGAGTTTGCCTTGCACGCGCGCGCCATTCTGGATTTGCCGATTCCCGCAATCCGGCAACGTGGCCCCAGCGCATCGAGTGTCATCCTGGTCCAGGGGGAAAGCAAGAACGTCCTGTTTGGCAAATTGGAGAAAGCGTTGGCGATCGCAGATACCCAGTTGCGGCTGTTTGGCAAGCCAGAGGTGTCCGGCTCGCGTCGCATGGGTGTCGCGCTGGCGGTCGCCGATTCGATCGAGCAGGCGCGGGAGAATGCGAATGCCTGTGCTGCGGCCGTGAGCATTGACTTGTAACGCAAATTCGAGGAGAGATCAACTGGGCCAGAGTGATCGCACGCGCCAGGTTCGACCAAGAGCGGGTGCTCTTGAAAAACCGCATTCTGTTTTTCACCGCACTTGGTCCAATGAATAAACTGTTGGGCCTCTTCGTGGTGGCGCTTGAATGGAAATTGAATATTTAGCAGTTCTTACACTTGCGGTCCTCATCGTCGCGTTTCTCTACTCCTCTGTGGGGCACGCTGGGGCATCGGGCTACATCGCAGTGATGTCACTTCTCAGTGTTGCTCCTGCCGCAATCAAACCCACTGCGCTTACCCTGAATATCTTGGTCGCGTCTATCGGCGCTTGGCAGTTCTGGCGCGCGGGTCATTTTTCATGGCGATTTTTCTGGCCGTTTGCTCTTCTCTCTGTTCCTTTCGCTTTTGTGGCCGGCTACGTCAATTTGCCTACACACTCCTTCAAGCTGTTGTTAGGGGCCGTTCTCATCTATTCGGCGGGGCACTTGCTTTTGCGTCCACCTCAGGAGCAAGAGCCTACCCATCCTTCTTTGGCTAAGGCTTTCTCTGTTGGCGGCAGCATCGGATTCTTCTCCGGCCTAACTGGCACAGGTGGCGGAATTTTTCTAACTCCCCTATTGCTCTTTCTGCACTGGGCTAGAGCCAAGCAGGCAGCAGCAGTTTCTGCGCTCTTCATACTTGTAAACTCCATGGCGGGGCTGCTTGGCAATTTTAGTAGCACCAAGCAATTTCCAACCTTCGCACTTGCTCTCGTTGTGGCAGCAGGCATAGGCGGCACTGCAGGTTCTTACTTTGGAAGCCGCCGCTTTGCTCCAGCAGTTATCAAACGTTTTCTGGCTGTTGTGCTGCTCATCGCCGGCGCAAAGCTAATGTTCACATGATGGCCAGGCCCAACAAGCCGTTGCAGCGCATGGCAATTTGATGGAATACTGCTTGGCTGTGCCTTCACTTTCTGAATGACCAACATGCAAACCAATATCGGACTACTGCTGACCAAACGCGCGCAGATCTGCCCCAATCGCGAAGCCTTCGTGGAATTCGAGCGCGGTCGTCGCTTCACCTTTGCGCAGCTCAATGCGCGCGCCAATCGCGTTGCCAATGGCCTGCTGGCGATAGGCATCCGCCCCGGAGACCGGGTCGCCACCCTGCTCAAGAACAGCATTGAGTTTGTGGAAACTTACTTCGCTGTGGCCAAGATCGGCGCGGTGATGGTGCCGGTCAACTGGCGCCTTGTAGCGGGGGAAATCGCCTACATCCTGCAGGACTCGGGCGCAAGGGCGCTGGTGTATGACTCTGATTTCGATGAAGCAGTGAATACCCTGCAGGGCGCTGCGCACGGCACGCTCGACGTACGATGGTGGATACGCCGCGAAAACGGCGCTGCCGGCACACCGGACTGGGCGTTGGAATACGAGGCTTTCTCTGCTGCATCCTCGGAGAATGAACCGCCAATCGGCGCCTGCGACGAAGATAATCTTTTTATTATGTATACCTCGGGCACTACCGGTCGCCCCAAGGGCGCCGTGCACAGCCACGACGGCATGCTCTGGTCTCAGCTGACCAGCATGTCCACGTCCGACATGCGCGACGGCGACCGCTGGCTGCTGGCGCTGCCCATGTTTCATGTCGGCTGCTTGAGCCCGACCTCGCTGCTGGTACATCGCGGCGGCTGCGGGATCATTATGCGCGAACTGGATCTCGGCGCGATGTTTCGGTGCATCGACCAGGAAAAAGTCACCATCTTCATGGCGGTGCCCGCCCTGTTGCAGTTCATGCTGATGACGCCGGAACGCCAGCAGTGCGATGTTTCCTCCGTGCGCTGGATCGCCACCGGGGCGGCGCCGGTGCCGGTCTCCCTGCTGCACGAGTACGAAGCGCTTGGTATTCGCATATTCCAGGCTTATGGCCTGACCGAATCCTGCGGGCCAGGGACGCTGCTGCTGCCCGAGAATGCGGAGGCCAAAGTCGGCTCCTGCGGTCGCCCGCAGATGCACACCGAGATTAAGATTGTCGGCCGCGACGGCAACACCATTCCCATGGGTTCACCGGAAGCCGGTGAACTGCTGGTGGGCGGCCGGCACCTGATGAAGGAATACTGGAACAACCCGAAAGCAACGTCGGAAACCCTGAAGGACGGCTGGCTGCACACCGGCGACATCTGCACATGGGACAGCGAGG
>Ga0114942_1000311_pt1 | contig 13656 bp, 13 predicted proteins | sample LowerColdCreek_FD_88674 | JGI IMG/M metagenome (GOLD analysis project Ga0114942, IMG submission 88674) | Groundwater microbial communities from Cold Creek, Nevada to study Microbial Dark Matter (Phase II) - Lower Cold Creek | ecosystem: Environmental > Aquatic > Deep subsurface > Groundwater ... | reverse complement strand
ACAGCTAAATGGCATGGTAGACTACATGAAACGGCGAGCTAGCAACAGGGTGCTATTTATGTTTCACCACAAGGAAGATGAGTATATACCCGTATTAATATCGCCCCCACTGTTCGATTGGGTAATAGAAAACTTATTGAAAAACGCTTTAGACGCAATGGATGGCAAAGGCACCATAGAAATAGTGCTTACCGAAGATGCATCACAAATATTTATTGATATTTCCGATACGGGAAAAGGCATACAGAAGCACCAATTTAATAAAATATTTAAGCCAGGATTTACTACCAAAAAAAGAGGTTGGGGCTTGGGATTAACACTTACCAAACGCATTGTGGAGCAGTACCATAAAGGACAAATATTTGTACTGTGGAGTGAAGTAAATAAAGGAACTTGCTTTAGAATTGTGCTACCGAAAGGTGGTTATTAAGTTATTGAAAGCAAATAATAACTAATTTACATTCATAATATCAATAGCGTTAATTTAAGCAACCCTTACCTATGGTTTTAAGCTGGAACGAAATAAAAGATAGAGCAATAAATTTTTCAAAAGAATGGGCAGATACTGCCAACGAAGAGGCAGATGCAAAACCTTTTTATACGACCAATTAACTATGTTAGCGGCTTTAGCAAAAGCACATAACGAGTTAAACAAAGTAGTTAACTTGGCTTACCGACAAAAACTCTTTACAATTGAAGCCAACAGAATGGAATTTTTATTTGAATTGTACGAAAAATATACTGCTGACTTATTTTACAATGAAAAAACTAAAAAAGAAAAAATCATGATACATATATCCAATGTAAAAACAAAATCTGAGACCCTAACCTATTGGAGAAACCCAACAAAAGCAGAGATAAGATTTGGGCATGGAGCTACACACTATAGAGATTTTGAGTTTGAAAATGCTTTGATGAAGATGGCTATCAAAAGTTAAAAGTAAAAGCATGCGACGATAATTTAGTTTATTACTACAGTGGTCTGGAGTATTATTCCACATCTAATGCAAAACAAAAATTGATTAATATATAGTACGCTAACGAAGCATGAAATAAGAACATTACGTTTCAATATAACGAAAAATACAAGATAGGTTCGTCTACTAAAGAGAAATGGAGGAAAGGTAAGAATGAAAACAAAACATAAATTTGCAACATGTATTACAGAAGAAAAATCATTTTAGCCTTAATTGAATTATTCGAAGGAGAATTAGAAAAAATTCGCTTACAAAAATTACTTTTTCTTTTCACCCAAATGCAGGAGAAGGCTGAGTATGATTTCATTCCTTATAAATTCGGCTGCTACTCTTATTCTGCAAACGCTGATTTGACAACGATGGCGAATAAAGGAATGTTGACTGAGACCGATAGCCATTTTAAAAGCAATGAAAAAACCGATTATTTAAAAGCATTAAAAGAAACTGACAAAAAACAGTTGCAGGAAACTAAAATGCTTTATGGTAAAATGAGTGCCAATGCTTTGATGAAACATACTTATATCAATTTCCCTTATTGGGCGATAAAAAGTATAAAAGCAGAGAGCATATTAAGCCCTTTCGAATTTGAAAAAGTGAACAAAAGTAAACCCCAAAATAACAATACCGTTTTATACACCATTGGTTACGAAGGAATTTCGCTGGAGGAATACTTAAACAGATTATTAAAAAATGATATTAAAATTTTGGTTGATGTTCGGAACAATCCATTAAGTATGAAATATGGATTTAGTAAAAGTCAATTAAAAAGATATTGTGACAATTTAGGAATACAATATTTGCATTTTCCAGAAGTTGGAATACAATCAAACCAAAGACAAGAATTAAATACTCAAAATGACTATGATAAATTATTTTCCCTTTATCGGGAAAGTAATTTAACTGCAACTATTGCTACCCAAACAATAATTTTAAATTTATTAAAAGAGCATAAACGTATTGCGTTAACCTGTTTTGAAGCCAACATTTGTCAATGTCATCGTAAGCATTTAGCAGAAGCCATTGAAAACCTTCCTGATTTTAGTTATGAAGTAAAACATATATAAAATGGCGTTAACTAAAGTATTGATTACTGTTAAAACATATCCCACACTTTCCGCCAAGTACGATGAATTGGTATGCACAGCAGGATTTAAGGAAGATGGGACTTGGATAAGACTTTACCCTGTTCAGTTTCGGAAAAAATCATATAACGAGCAGTACAAAAAATACGATTGGGTAGAAATTGATTTAGTAAAAAATATTAACGATTTCAGACCCGATAGTTTTAGACCAAAATCCATTAACACCGAAATAAACGTTATTGGGCATATTGATACAAGTAACAATTGGGCAGAACGTAAGAAAATATGCTTAGGCAAAATTTATTACAATCTCACCGAGCTGATTGCAGAAGCCAAGGATAAAGACATTCGTACTTCATTAGCCGTTTTTAAACCGACAGAAATTTTAGATTTTACAGCCGAATCTGTCGAACGTGAGTGGGATAAAGCCAAACTAGAAAAACTCAACCAACTAAATCTTTTTGAAACCAACAAAGAAGGAAAATTTGAAGTGGTACAAAAATTGCCTTACAAATTCAAATTCCATTTCAAAGACAATCAAGGCACCATAAGCCGTATGATGATTGAAGATTGGGAAACAGGACAACTATATTGGAAATGCCTTTCCCGGCATGAAGGAGACGAAGAGAAAGCGATTGCAGATGTTCGCAAAAAATACTTTGACGACTTTGCCAAAACCAAAGATCTTCATTTTTTCTTAGGAACAACTTATGAATTTCATCTAAGAAATGCACCAAATCCGTTTATCGTCATTGGAACATTTCATCCTAAAATTGAAATACAAGGCAGCTTGTTTTAGCATACACATTGAAAACATCTCCTCTCCTACCCGGCTTAGGGATGTGGCGGGCTTGGTGCCGTAGCGTAGCGGAGCACCGGAACGAAGTGCAGCCCATAACAGCCCGACCCATTGCTTGGCCTTGTGCGTTGGCATGGGGAAGCCCCAAAAAATAAAAATATAATTTACTTAGGTGCTTTTTTGTACAGAATAACCGCTACAATAGCGAAGCATACATTGGGAATCCAGGCTGCTAGCAACGCTGGCAGATTGCCCTTGGTAGAAAAAATGGTAGAAAACCGATCCATAATAATATACAATGCCGCTGCTATAAAGCCAAAAGCCAAATGTGCTCCACTGCCGCCCCGCACTTTACGGCTAGCTACAATGGCACCAATAAGGGTAAGTATAATTACGGAAAAGGAGGTAGCATCTCTTCGGTATTTCTCCACCTTTAGGGTATTTAACCCCTCTACTCCACGAGATTCCTGGCGCTTAATAAAGGCCGCCAACTCTGGTGTGGTTAGCCTGTCTTTGGTATAATCGTCTCTTTTAAGTTCTATTGGTTTAAATGGATAGGCCACTGATTTTTCGCCAATTTGGCTTACCCTTTCCCCTATTTCATCGTTATATCTTTCGTATACATTAACTAATAACCAGTTTTTTTTAAGCGTATCCCACTTAATACTTTCGGCTCTTAGGTTATACGTTACTTTATTGTTTTTTACGGTATTTACGAAGAAGGGGCCTCCACTTTTATACAGTGTATCGTAATACTGTATGCCGGCGAAGGAGAAGGAATCTAGCCGAAAATAAATATTGTTGTTTTTGGCCATTAAGGGGTTGTAGCTTGAGTTACCATTAACATACACGGTTTCAAAATGGGTTCTTATTTCATTTGCCTTGGGTATAATATATTGGTTGGCAAACCATAGAATAAGCCCTAGCAATGTGCCGCCAACCCAATAGGGCCTTAAAATGCGCCTAAGCGATGTGCCGCTTGCAAGTATGGCTACAATTTCGGTTCTACCAGCCAGTTTGGAGGTAAAAAATATTACCGCAATAAATACGAACAATGGAAAAAGCAAGGCTATAATATGTGGCACAAAACCAATATAGTATTGCATTACCACTTGAGAAAAACTGAGTTTGCTACGCACAAAATCTTCCGTTTTTTCACTAACATCTACTACCACCGCAATAACCGTGAATAGAAAGATGGAGAAGAAAAAAGTGGTAAGAAAATTTTTAAGCAGGTACCAGTCTAGTTTTTTCATGTTAAGCTATAAAAGGCTTTGAAGCATTTGGCAAATTAATAGATTAATGATAGGTTTTCTAAAGTCGTTGTTTTAATTTAACAACCATTTCGTTTTTCCATGTGGTGAAGGTGCCTGCAATAATATGTTGCCTAGCCTGCTGCACCAACCACAAATACATACTTAGGTTTTGTATGCTAGCTATTTCCAAAGCCAATATTTCATTGGCAATAAATAAATGCCTTAGGTAAGCTTTTGAATAATAGTTACTGCAATTATTGCTTAAGGCGGCATCAATTACCGAAAAATCAGTTGCCCATTTTTTGTTACGAATATTAATAACCCCTTCCGTGGTAAATAACATACCATTTCTGCCATTGCGGGTGGGCATTACGCAATCCATCATATCAATACCAAGGCTTATGCACTCTAAAATGTTCCAAGGCGTGCCAACCCCCATTAAATATCTTGGCTTTTCCGTGGGTAAAAATTCGCAACAATGAGCGGTAAATTCGTACATCATTTCCTCGGGCTCGCCAACACTTAATCCGCCAATGGCGTTACCAGTGGCGTTTTTGCTAGCAATATATTCACTACTGGCTTGGCGCAAATCTTTATAAGTACTACCCTGCACAATTGGAAAAAGGTTCTGTGTGTAATTATACAAATCTGGGGTTTCATTTAATCTAGTAAAACATCTGTCTAGCCAGCGGTGGGTAAGTTCCATGCTTTTTCGGGCATAGCTGTAATCGCTTGGGTACGGTGGGCATTCATCAAAAGCCATAATAATATCGGCACCAATTTTTCGCTGAATATCCATTACCGATTCTGGGGAAAATAAGTGCTTACTACCATCAATATGCGATTGAAAAAGGGCACCTTCCTCAGTAATTTTCCTTTTCTCGGCCAATGAAAATACTTGGTAGCCACCACTATCGGTTAATATAGGTTTTTGCCAACCTATAAATTGGTGTAAGCCACCAGCAGCCTGCAACACATCAGTTCCTGGCCTTAGGTATAAATGGTAAGTATTACCCAATATTATTTGTGCTTGCACATCGTTAGTTAGCTGTTGTTGCGTTACCGCCTTTACACTACCTACGGTGCCTACGGGCATAAAAATGGGCGTTTGTATAATGCCATGATCAGTAGTTATTTCTCCTGCCCTAGCATTAGAATGGGTATCGGAATGCTGTAATTGAAAACTTAATGCTGCCATAAGCGGCAAAAGTAAGGCATAGTATTTACAACCATAAGCATAGGCAACTTTGTAGCAATTGCTTTGTGGGTAAATAAGCGTAAATAAAATAAGAGAATCTTTATTTTTGCCCGATGAACATTCCAACATATGTATGGCTTATTGCATTTGTAGTACTTTGTTTTGCGGTACTTACGCAACTATTCTATTACCTATATTTCTTTAGGCGTTTGGCTTTTTACAAAGCCCCTGCCAAGGCTCAATCTCAAGAATATCCGGTAAGTGTGGTTATTTGCGGCAGAGATGAGGCGGAAAACCTAGCAACCAACTTACCCGGTGTGCTAGTGCAGCAATACAGAAGCAGCCATGAGGTTATTATGGTAAATGATAATAGCGTTGATGATAGTAAATATGTGTTAGATGAGTTAAAAAAAACATTTAAACACCTGATACCGCTGGATTTAACACAAGAAGCCATGATGATTCCGGGAAAAAAATTTCCGTTGAGTATGGGTATTAAATCGGCTAAATATGAGATTGTGTTACTTACCGATGCAGACTGCCTACCCGCTAGTGAACATTGGATACAATTAATGCAAGATGGATTTGCCCCCGACAAGGAAATAGTATTGGGCTATGGTGCTTATAAAAAAAGGGCGGGTTTGTTAAATAAAATAATCCGCTTCGAAACTTTTCATACCGCTTTGCAATATTTAAGTTATGCCCTTGCAGGAACCACTTATATGGGCGTTGGTAGAAACCTTGCTTATAAAAAAACCTTGTTTATTAAAAACAAAGGTTTTTCCGCTATTAACCAAATACCAGGCGGTGATGACGACCTATTTATTAATAAAGTTGCTACGGCTAATAACACAGCAATTGTTATAAACCCAGACGCATTTACCCTAAGCGAGCCTAAACACACTTGGCAAGAATGGATGCGACAAAAAACAAGGCATTTTAGCACTGCAAAATACTATTTAACCAAGCACAAGCAATTGTTGGGTTTATATGCTTTTTCACACGGAATACTTTACCCTAGCTTAGTTATTAGTTGCCTTTTTTTCAATTGGTGGTTAAGCCTATGTGTATATGGTGTTAGGTTAATAATACAAGGTATTGTACTTAAGAAAGCAATGCATAAGTTAAAGGAAGATGATTTGTGGCCATTGTATCCTTTGTTTGATATTTGGATGATTATTTATTACTTTTTATTTATACCCTCATTATGGAAGAAGCCGGCGGCAAATTGGCGTTAGTAACCAAATATTTTGCAGATTTTACGGAAGAGCAGCTAAGGCAGTTTGCCCTGCTAGAGGCACTGTACACCGAATGGAACAGTAAAATAAACGTAATATCTAGAAAAGATATTGAAAGCTTATACCTTAAGCATGTATTGCATAGCCTAAGTATTGCAGCAACCATACATTTTCAACCGAGTACTAAGGTGCTAGATATTGGAACGGGTGGCGGTTTTCCGGGTATTCCGCTTGCCATTTTTTTCCCTGAAGTACAGTTTCATTTAGTGGATAGTATTGGCAAAAAATTGAAAGTAGTAGAAGGCGTTGTAGAAGGCTTAGGATTGAAAAATGTGAGTACACAACATTGCCGCACAGAAGATATTAAAAATAGGAAATTCGACTTTGCAGTTTCTAGAGCTGTGGCACCGCTAAAAGATTTGTGGGAATGGAGCAACAAGTTGATAATAAAAGGGCATAAACAAGATATTCCCAATGGCCTCATTTGCCTAAAAGGCGGCGACTTAACACAAGAAATATTTGATAGTAACTTAAAGCCCAATTTGGTAAAAGTTACTAGCCTATTTAAGGAAGATTTTTTTGAGGAAAAGGTGGTGGTATATGTACCTAAATAGCAGCTGTTACCATGTGTAAAAGCGATTTATTCTGAAAGCCATAGGCAGCCAATTGGTGCATTAGCGTTGTGTTACCCTTCATTTCTACCAACTTATTTATGTGGCGTTGGTGGTGCACATCAGTACCAGCGAATGCATATAAGTTATTTGATAATAATATATCTGCAAATTCCTTAACAGGTGAGCCGTAATAACCACTAAAAGATAGCAGATTGGCTTGCAGTAAGCAGCCCCAACTTACTATTTCGCTTATTTTATCTATTTGCTTGTTATAATACAAGTATCGTTCTGGGTGAGCCAAAATAGGTTTGTACCCCGCCATACATATTTCATAAATGTATTGTTGCAAGTTGTTGGTTTCTGCAACGTAAGACATTTCTACCAACACATATTTATCGGCAATGGTTAGTAATTGCTGCTCCTTGGGCAATGCTATAAAGTCAGTATTAAGCATATACTCAGCAGCCGGCTTTAGAAAAAACCTATTATTGGAAACCTGCTTAAAAGCAGCTTCTATAGTTACTGAGTTATTATTATGTACCGTTGGGTATATATGTGGGGTACTAATACTGTGGGTAAAGCCTAGCGCTTCCATGGCTTCAACCATACTTATGGTAGCAGCTACATTTGGGGAGCCATCATCAATACCAGGAAGTAAATGATTGTGCATATCGAGTGATAGGAATGAAAAGTCTATTTCATCTAATGCATTCGAGTTGCGTTTGGAAAAAAATTTGAATAGCATATTATTCTTCTAATTCTGCTATTTCGGTAGTTTCAATATTATCGAAGCTTTCGTATACCGAGTTTTTGCTTTTATATTCAGGCACTATCTGCTTCATTGCTTTTACCACTTCTATATCTTTATTTGCCACGGCTGTGACAATAAGTTTATTAACGGCATCGCTAATTACCTCATATTCTTGCTCAAGTACTTTTGCAATTAGTATTTTTTTATTGTGTGTTGGCACCACTTCTTCCGCCTTATTTAACAACTCTTCAAATAGTTTTTCACCTGGCCTTAATCCGGTAAACTCAATATGTATGTCCTTATCAGGAATTAAGCCTGCAAGTCGAATCATTTTGTAGGCAAGATCTAATATTCTTACTGGGGCACCCATATCAAACAAAAACACTTCACCTCCGTTGCCCATAGTTGCAGCTTCTAATACCAAGTTGCAGGCTTCAGGAATAGTCATAAAATACCTAATAATATCAGGATGCGTAACGGTTATTGGCCCACCTTTTGATATTTGATCTTTAAACCTTGGAATAACAGAACCGTTAGAGCCTAACACATTACCAAAACGTGTAGTTATAAATTTGGTTCTGCGTCTGTTAATTCTTGGATTAGGCTTCTCATCAATATTACCTGTTACATCTACATAAAAAGGTAAAGTTCTATGTTGTAGTGCTTGCACATACATTTCAGCAATACGTTTTGAAGCCCCCATTACATTGGTTGGGTTAATGGCTTTATCTGTAGATACTAATAAGAATCTTTCCACATGAAACTCCTCCGCTAAATCTGCCAATACCATTGTACCCAATACATTGTTGCGTATTGCTTCGGATGGATGCTTTTCCATTAAAGGCACATGCTTGTAGGCAGCGGCATGAAAAACAACATCGGGCTGATAAGTTGCAAATAATTGCCTCATTCCCTTTTTATCTCTAACGTCACCAATGTATTCTTCTAATTTTAGTTGAGAGCCGTATGCCTCACCCAGGTTATATTCTAACTCAAATAACCCACTTTCATTTTGGTCGCAAAGTATTAATGCTTCTGGATAAATGGCTGCCACTTGCCTTGCCAATTCACTGCCTATTGAGCCAGCAGCGCCTGTAATTAATACCCTTCTCGATTTTAAATAAGCACTTACATGTGCATTACCTAATTTAATGGTTGGCCTGTTTAATAAATCTTCAATTTTTACTTCCTTAATCTCATTAATATTCAACTGTCCGTGAATCCATTCATTAACAGGTGGTAAATTTTTAACCCTTATATTATTGAGCAAACAAAAATCTACTATTTCGTTTTTTAGCTTTAAATCAAAATCTTGCTTAGCAAGAAAAAGCATTTTTACCTCAAAGGAGGCAAATAGTGGTTTAAACTGTTCGAAGGAATAAATTTTTACTCCATCAATTGATTTACCAATGTATTTTTCCTCATCATCAACAAATGCCATTACATGAAAATTATTCTTGCCCGCCTGCTCAATTGTTCTTTTAAGTACTGAGCCATCCAGCTCGCCACCGAAAATTGCTACATTGGTTGTGGTATCATTCTTAAAGCTTTGGGTGTATAAGTTTTTCACCAAAAAGCGGTAGCCAAAAACTAAAAAAGAAGCAGTAAAAAAGTAAATAATTAAGATGCTCATTGGCACCAAATCGTCTTTCCCAATAATTCTGCAACCAATATTTATAACAGAAATTAGGAAAAAGGAATAAAAAATAGCGGTAGCGGTACGTAAGGATTCTTTTAAACCAGAGAAACGAATAATTCCTTCGTAAGTTTTGAATATTAAGAAAAAGAAAGCATTTACCAAAGATAAAATGGCAACTTGCTGTGCTACTGTAGTGGTAGTTAACCTTTCAATTGAAAAATTGAACCTTAAGTAATTGGCATAAATTAAAGAAAGGTTGCAAATGATAATATCCAAACAGAATATCATCCACCGTGGGGCAACTTTATTTTTTCCTAGAAACCTAAATACTTCTCTCATTCATTTGTTAATTTATCAGTTGGTCTTGTCTTTGTCTTCTCAGGGTTGGGGGTGATAAATTCAACTTGTTCAAAAATAGGAATAAATGTTAACAAATACTGCCATTGGCCGTTTAATGCTAATTTAACCGTTGACAATCAATTAGTTATTAATATAAATTAATGATTAGTTTATAATTGCTAGTAAATATTTACGGAATTTTAATTAAATAAATTCAGGATAGTATCGGTAACGCTTAACAACTCTTCCGCTAATAAATTACTGCCCGATGGCAAACAAATACCATTATTAAAAAGCATCTCAGCATTATTTTCTCCATAATAAGGTGCATCTTTAAAAATTGGTTGCAGGTGCATTGGTTTCCAAAGTGGCCTTGCCTCTGCATTTATTTTGTCTAAAGCCAATCTTATTGTTTCTCTACTAACGCCGCCAGATATGGTTTCATTAACAGTAATGGTAGTAAGCCAACGGTTAGAAAAATAGCCAGCAGGCTCAATATAAAAATTAATACCAGGCAGTTCACTTAACTGCTGCTTATAAAACTGGTAATTGGCCCTACGCTGTGCAACACGGGTGTCAATTACTTCCATTTGGCCACGACCAATACCTGCGGATATATTGCTTAGCCGGTAATTGTAGCCAATAGCCGAATGTTGGTAATGTGGTGCATTGTCTCTTGCTTGTGTAGATAGAAAGCGGGCTTTTTGTACCAACGCTTCGTTGTTAGATACTAAGGCACCACCACCAGAAGTAGTAATTATTTTATTACCATTGAAAGACAGTATACCTATTTCACCAAAAGTTCCCATTTTTTGCCCATGCAAAGTGCTGCCAAGTGCTTCTGCAGCGTCTTCAATTACTGGAATTTCATACTCATTAGCAATGGCCATAATTGCAGGCATATTAGCAGGCATGCCATATAGATGAACAGGAACAATAGCTTTAGGCTTTTTGCCCTTTGCCAACCTATCTTTTATTGCTATTTCAAGTGCAGCAACATCCATATTCCAAGTGGCAAGGTCGCTATCAATAAAAATTGGTGTAGCGCCTTGATACACAATTGGGTTAGCAGTGGCTGAGAAGGTCATACTTTGGCAAATAACTTCATCGCCATAGCCTACGCCTAAAAGTACTAGTGCTAAATGTATGGCAGCGGTACCAGAGGTTAGTGCAGCAGTATGTACCGATTGTTGTAAGTATTTATTTATATCGTTTTCAAAACCATCAACATTTGGCCCTAAAGGTGCTATCCAATTGGTTTCAAAGGCTGTATTAACATAGTTAATTTCATTGCCACCCATATGGGGTGATGATAGCCAAATTTTTTTGTAATTATCCTTACTCATATAATTTTTTTATAGTATTCGTCCGGGGTTTCCAACTACTTTACTGCCATCGGGCACATCTCTTATAATAGTAGCGCCTGCGCCAATGATACAGTTTTTTCCAATATTGATGCCTTGTATAATGGTTGCACCAGCACCAATATGCGTTGCTTCGCCCACTTTTACACTACCACATAGGGTAGCATTGGGCGATAAGTGTACATAATTTTCTAACACACAATCGTGGTCAATAGATGCGGAAGTGTTTACAATGCAATGTTTGCCAATAACGGTATCTGGGTTAATTATGGTGCCGGCCATTACTACTGTTCCCTCTCCTATTTCAACATATTTACTAACAATAGCAGATGGGTGAATAGCAGTAGCGTAGTTCGCAAAAATTTCCATTGCCCAAGCTTTTCTGGTTAAGTTATTACCAATGCTTAATATTAGTTCATCCGTAACTATATTAAAGTTGCCCGGATATTCCTCTGTAGCCCATTGTAATACTTGCTTGTCCATTATTTTATCAAACACACCACCAATTTGCCCATTGTTGCTTAAAATAATATCTGCAATAACCTTTGCATGCCCACCGCCACCGAATAGATAAATCATACTAATCATTTAATGCATTATCGCCCATAAATTTCTCCATTGTAGCACTACCATTGGCACTAATGCCCTCTGGCTTTAGCACTTTAAAAACGGTGAGAAACAATATTTTAATATCTACCCAAAAACTTTGATTATTAACATACCAAACATCTAACTCAAATTTTCTTTGCCAAGAAATGGCATTCCTACCATTCACCTGTGCCCATCCTGTAATACCTTGTTGTACCAAATGCCTTTTATTTTGCTCGGAGGAATATCTTGCAATATACTCCACCAATAATGGTCTTGGCCCCACAAAACTCATATCACCCTTTGCCACATTTAACAGTTGTGGTAATTCATCTAAAGAAGTTTTTCTTACAAATTTTCCAACGGCAGTAAGCCTTTCAGCATCTGATAATAAGTTGCCGGAAGCATCTTTTTTATCATTCATGGTTTTAAACTTAATTACCCTAAATATTTGTAATTTTTTCCCTACACGTTGTTGTGTAAAGAAAGGTTTTCCGTTATTGGCTACCATAAGTAACAACACCAGCATTACAAATATTGGGCTTATTACTATTAGTAGCAAAATAGAAAAAAGTACATCAAAAAAGGGCTTAATGAATGCTTGATACATTTATATTTTTGGCTATTAACAATTGCAAATATGCTTTTTTTATGGCTGCATGCACTGCCTTTCTATCATAATTGGTAATTATTTTTTCTTTAAGTACTATGGCTTTAGCCTTAGCATTTGCGTAATTTGATAATACAAAATTCATTTTTTCAACAAGCTGTTGCGTATGCTTTACCTGAAACAATTGTCCTTCAGTTTCGTTTTCTACAATATCAATATTGCCAGAAATAATAGAACATACAATGGGGCAGCCCATAGCGCCAGCCTGCAATATTACATTGGGGAAACCTTCCCTATGGCTTGCATGCACAAAGCATTGGCATAAATGCATAAAGTATTCTACCTCATTGCTCCAACTAATATGTACAATATTTGAATGAGATTGTATAAGTGTAATGTAGCTATCTGGTAGTGGATCTAAACTTTGTTCAAAAGGACCAAGTATAAAAAGACGGGTGTTTTTATGTTGATTATTAATGGCTATAAATGCATCCACCAATTCAATAATTCCTTTGTCCTTCACCGCCCTGCCTACGGCAAGAAAATTAAATTGTTCCTCCGAAAATGTATACACATCCTTTATAGCTTCAATTCTAGCCTTATCTAATTTTTCAGTGGCATATTTTGTTAAGTCAATTCCATTACTACTACCATTTAAAATCATCACCGCTTTTGTAGCAGGAAGCAATTTATTACCTACCACAAAATCTTTTAAATTCTTTGAATTTACCCATACTTGCTGTGCAAAAAAATAAGTGAGTTGTTCTGCATAGGTTAAAATTTTTCGCTTAATCCCCGTTGTAGTCATTAATGGCAAACCCGCCAAAGTATGAATACGGATAGGTGCCCCAGCAAAGGCTGCTGCCATCATACCTAACAGGCCAGCTTTAGGTGTATGTGAGTGTACAATAGTTGGTTTTGTTTTTCTAAAATACAGATACAAAAGCCATAGTGCTTTAACATCTTGTATCAGAGAAATTTGTCTTGCCAAAGGTATTTTTTTGGTGGTAAATGTGTCAATAGACGGTATTTCTTTCCACTCGGGGCCTTCAGCACTTATTAATGTTACATCAAAGCCAGCCTGCTGCATGTACTGCGGTTGCTGGGTTATAAGCATTTTAAGGGAAATTGGAGCAGTAGTTATTCTTACAAGTTTAATAGAATTTTGCATGTAGTATTGCATGAATGCCAGAAAGCGTTT
>Ga0114942_1000310_pt1 | contig 13682 bp, 12 predicted proteins | sample LowerColdCreek_FD_88674 | JGI IMG/M metagenome (GOLD analysis project Ga0114942, IMG submission 88674) | Groundwater microbial communities from Cold Creek, Nevada to study Microbial Dark Matter (Phase II) - Lower Cold Creek | ecosystem: Environmental > Aquatic > Deep subsurface > Groundwater ... | reverse complement strand
TTTAGCTATGTAGTGAATCGAAAAGCCTGGACGTTTTTGCGTCCGGGCTTTTTGTTGGGGGTCGATTTACTTAAGGACCTAAAGATTAAATATTGAGATAAGCCTGCCGATGAATCCCGAAGCCGGTTAACGCTGGTGCCAACTGTTCTGCTGCTTCGGTTGCTTTGGTAAATACCGCGAGATGCTCGGGTAAATAATCTGCAGGTGGCTCTGTCGCATCGGCTAGTAAAAACTCTACTCGCCGCGCGATGGCCGCACCCGAGTCAATCAACTTCAAGTGCGTTGGCAGATGTTGCGCTAACTCATCTTTCAACAAAGGAAAATGAGTGCAAGCCAAGACCAGTACATCCATTTTTTCTGCTTGATCCGGGCGCATCAATTCCTGCGTGATCCTGCTAATCGCATCCTCATCAATTGCTTCACCGCGCAATTTTTGTTCCGCGATTTGCACCAACTCGCTACTGCCCGATGAAATTACCTGACAGTTAGCAGCGTATTCGCGGATTAATTCGTGGGTGTAGGGGCGCGCAACTGTGGCTGGCGTGGCGAGCAAACCGATCACCCCGGTTTTGCTCATCAGCGCCGCCGGTTTGATTGCCGGTACAACGCCGACAATCGGCAGGCTCAACTTGCTACGTAAATGGGGCAGGGTGAGGGTGCTGGCGGTATTGCAGGCGATGACGAGGATATCGGCCGGATAGTGCAGCAAAAGCTCACCGATTACCTGATCCACTCGTTCAATCAGTTCAGCTTCACCCTTGGTGCCATAGGGGAAAAAAGCGTTGTCCGAGGCATAGACCAGCGAAGTCATCGGCAGGCGCTGCTGGATCTCGCGGGCGACACTCAGGCCACCGACACCGGAATCGAATACCAGAATGCGGGGGGCCTGAAAGGATTGGGTGGAATTGGTCATAAGTGAGTTAATCAATGATGCGTTAAATCAATGGCCTGAATACGGCGATATGTTGCTAAAATGGCCGCGATTTTAACGGCCATGGCTGATAATGCCTAGCTGCGTTTTACATTCTGGAGTTTTCTTGTGAATCCATCGGTATTAACTCTTATTGCGGCCGTGACGGGCTTGGTTATCGGCGCCCTTATTGTGTACTGGATTATTGGTCGTCGTATTGACCAAACCGTCTTCGCTAAAACGCATGAGCTGGAATCCGCCCAGCAGCAACTACAGCACGGTCACGCTCTGCGCGAAGCAGCACTGCAACAAGAGGGCAATCAGCTCAAACTGCAGTTAGTAGACATCAAAATCCAGTTGCAATCTGCCTTGCAACACGCAAGTGAATTACAGCAATCGCTGGGCGTTTCCCAGCAGGACGCAGCTGGCCTACTTGAGAAAACCCGTCACTTTGATGAACTGCAACAGCAATCCTTGCGTAAAGATGAGCAGCTTACACACCTTGCTAAAGAAAACACCGAACTCAAAACCCGTTTGGAGCAGGAACGCAAAAATTTCGCTGAGCAATTGGCACTCTTGCAAAATGCCAAAGTGGAATTGGCTAAAGAATTTGAAAACATTGCCAACAAAATTTTTGAGAACAAGCAGCAGCAATTCAATTTGAATAGCAAAAGCCTGCTCGACAATACGCTCGACCCTCTGAAGCTACAGCTCGCCGAGTTCCGCAAAAAAGTAGAAGATGTGTACGAAAAAGAAAATGCTGATCGCAATCGCCTGTCCGGGCAAGTGATTGAGTTACAAAAGCAGGCGCAAAAAATCGGTGAAGATGCGGTTAATCTTGCGCAAGCATTAAAAGGGAATAGTAAAACGCAAGGTAATTGGGGCGAAGTTGTGTTGGAGCGTTTGCTGGAAGAATCCGGTTTGCAAAAAGGCCGCGAGTACGACACGCAAGTTAATTTCACTGGCAATGATGGCTCGCGCTTGATGCCGGACGTGATTATCCATCTGCCGGAAAATAAAGACATCGTGATTGATGCAAAATGCTCGCTGGTCGATTACGAAAAGTTCTGTAGTTCCGACGATGAAACTGAGCGTAAATATTATCTGAATGCCCATGTGAATTCACTGCGCAGTCATATTAAAAGCTTGAGTATTAAAGACTACGAAAAGCTTGACGGTATTAAAGCGCTCGATTTTGTATTTATTTTTATCCCGATTGAAGCGGCGTTTATGTTTGCCTTGCAGCATGAGCCGGGTTTGTACCGCGAAGCCTATGATCGCCATATTATTTTAGTAAGCCCAACGACACTCTTGGCGACTTTGCGCACGGTTGAGAATATTTGGCGCTACGAAAAGCAAAACAAAAACGCCGAGCGTATCGCCAAAGAAGCGGGCGCTCTGCACGACCAATTTGTATTGTTATTAGAGTCTCTGGATGCGATTGGCAATTCGCTCAACAAAACCCAGGAAGCCTACAGCAAAGCACGTGATCGTTTGCAAACCGGACGCGGAAACTTGGTGAAACGTGTTGATGATATTCGCCGCTTGGGCGCAAAAACCAAAAAATCCATTGCCGGACATTTATTGGAGGATGCTGGTGCTGAGATTGAGCCTGAAGAACTTTTATTAGATGTTGATCAACGTGATGATGCCGGTGGACGTTAGGTGAATTTTGGCGAGACCGTTCAGCCACATGGATGTGGATGACGAGCCCCCACGGATGGGTTTACGGCGTGTCGCGGCAATATTTACCTAACGGCCACGAAATTAGCAATTTTTGAGAGCGTAGTAACAATGAATGTGTTGTCGATATTAATTATTTTGGGTGCATTAATTATTCTGGTACTGGCAGTTATCGCCGGCCGTTTGGTCTATAAAGTGTATGTTCAGAAAAAAGACCGTGAAGTTAAACTACAAGCGCTGGAAGCCGCTAATCAAAAAGCACAAATTGAGCGGCGCGAATGGGTGAATAAAAGCATCCAAATTCTGGCACAGGCAGTCCATAAAGATGAATTGACTCTGACCGAGGCCAGTATTCGTATTTCCGGTTTGTTGGATTCGCTTGATGTGCATGCGGATATTAAAACCGAATTTTCCGCTTTTTATCAGTTGCGTGAAAAAACCAGTCATATTCCTTATTTGGAAGCTTGGCAAAATCTTTCTGATGCCGAGCAGAAAAAATTTGATCTGGATCGTTTGCGTCACGAAGCCACGTTTAATGATTTTGTGATGGATGCCGCCAAGCGTATTCAGGGGCGAGAGTTTTAATCATGTCTGAGTTTGTTTGTCGTGCCATGCAGTTGCGCGACCTTGAAGTTGTTATTCGAATTCAGGCAGAAGCCTACATCGATGAAATTTTGGAAACTGATGAGGTGATTTATACTCGCTTTGCACAGACGCCGGATACATCCTGGGTGGTAGCGCGTAACGGTGAGGTTTGCGGTTATCTTGTTGGTTATCAATCGGCGCTGGGCGAGGTGTCGCCTTGGGGGAGTGAATTTATGCATAAACCCCAATCGACAGCGTTGTATTTACACGATCTCGCCATCAGTAAATCAGCAACAGGTTGCGGTTTGGGACCATTGCTGGTGAATCATGCTTTGATGGAAGCGCGTCAACGCGCATTGCGCGCAGCGGCTTTGGTGTCGGTGCAGAACTCCAAATCCTTTTGGCAGAAGTTAGGTTTTAATGAATCCATACGGCTCGATGAAATACAGCAACGCAATCTTGCTTCCTATTCTGGCCCTGCGATTTATATGACGCGCGAACTTGCCAGCTAGTGAAACTCTGAAAGTACTAATTATTTCCCTTTACTTTTTCTGCAACACTACACCGCATTCAACATGGTGTGTGTAGGGGAATTGATCAAAAATCGCAAAGGCTTTAATAACGTGCGTCTGCGTTATGGCCTTTAGATTTTCACGCAGCGTATCCGGGTTGCACGAAATATACAGGATATTATCAAAGCGCTGGGTAATGCTGGTGGTATGTGGATCAAGCCCGGCGCGGGGTGGATCGACAAAAATAGTAGAGAAATGGTAATCCGCTAAATTGACATGGCGCAGGCGATTAAATTCACGCACACCATCCATCGCCTGCGAAAACTCCTCACTCGACATACGTGCAATCTGAATATTTCCGATCTGGTTGACAGCAATATTAAATTGCGCCGATTCCACTGATGTTTTGGATACTTCGGTCGCCAACACCTTGCCGAAGTTTTGTGAAAGCGGCAGCGTAAAATTGCCGTTACCGCAGTAGAGTTCTAATAAATCTCCACTCAAACCTCTGCTATTTTCAACCGCCCATGTCAGCATGGCTTCGCAAATTTTTGCGTTGGGCTGAGTGAAGCTGGCTTCCACTTGTTGGTAAGCATATTCGCGCCCGGCAACAGTCAAACGTTCAATGACATGATCGCGCTCAACCAATAACCGCTGCTTGCGGCTGCGGCCGATAATATCGATTCCCAGCAATTGTTTAAGTGATTGTGCTTTTGCGACCAAGGTTTCATCCAGCGGTTTGTGATAAATCAAAGTCACCAGTGCTTCACCACTTTGAGTCGTTAAAAAATCGACCTGGTAGAGTTTGCGGCGCAATAAATCATCGCTATTAATTTCTTTTAATACACGCGGCATTAGTTGGTTCATCAATGCAGAGCCAACAGGAAATTCATGGATGGGGTAGGGGTGTTTGAATTCGTCTTGCGTGAACATCACATATTCAGTGCGTTCTTGTTGGTGCCATACGCGAAACTCTGCACGCATGCGGTAATGTTTTTCGGGCGAACTGAAAACGTTGATTTCCGGGAGCGAGAATTCGGCAAAATCCTGCTGGATTTTAGTGAGTTTTTCGGTGAGTTGTTGTTGGTAGCTGGCAGTGGAGAAATCTGTGGGCGTCATACTGGGGCTCATAAAATAAGAAGCAAGCCGCAGGTGGCTGCGGCTTGGTATGGCCCATTATAACTTCTTCGTCTCACATTTGCCCCATTCACAGGTAATGACGCTCACTGCCTTTTCACCACAGAAATTCGCATAAGCTTCCTTCGGCCATTGATTGACAATGCTCAGCGTATAAGCAGCCGTGCAGCTGGATTCATGCGCTTTGGCGATGGTGAAATAAGTGGCTCCTTGGGATGTGCCTGCGAGCCCGCCAGCGAGTTGTGGTGCATCAGCAATGTTGAGATCAAGCGGTACATGCGCGAGTAGTTCGGCCTGGTAGGGCGCGATCAATGGATCATTTGCCAGCGGGAGTTTGTTGCCACTGATTTGCGCCAAGCGAAATTGGCAGGTTTTTTGTTTGTTAGCAGGGCTGCGTTGCGCTAGCGCCAGTTCATCGGTTGCTCGGGCGCGCGCATCCAGCACAAGGCGAATGGCTGTCGGTGCAAGGGTTTTGCCATCGTAAGTAAATGCATTGTTTGCTTGCTGTTGGCTGTAATAGCTATCGGCGGCAGCGACCAGTGTTGTGTTTTCGTTGAGCCAGTTTTGCTGGATATCGATTGCATCAAGCTCGGTATCGCCACCTAAAGCAGAGCAAGTAGTAAATAGTGTGGAGAAGTAAACTGACTCACTGAGTATATGGGTTGCTACTTTTTCAAGGCTCTTTGCATCAGTAATGACTACTGGTTGATTCGCGCAGCCGCTCATAAGCGCAACATTCAAGACGGCAAGGTAAAAAGTTTTTTTATTGATCATTATTAGTTCTCGGGGAAACGATGAGGTTAATGGTTATTGTTACTGTATCGGCAATTGGATAATAAAATTACTACCTTTGCCAGATGCAGTTTTTACATCAATCGTTCCCTGGTGCCGCTCGGTGATAATGAAATAAGAAACAGATAATCCCAAGCCAGTTCCTGAACCCAATTCCTTAGTGGTAAAAAAGGGTTCAAATATGTGCTGACGGATAGTATCGGCCATGCCGGGGCCGTTGTCTTGAACTTCGATCACAAGATGATGGTTTTGTGGGTAGGCTCTGATCCAAATGCAGGGCTGTTCTATCGCACCGCTTGCCAGTGCTTGTTTTGCATTACGTAATAGATTTAACAATACTTGCTGCAATTCAGGGGCAGACGCATGTAGCGGCGGAAGTGGATCGGCAAATTCAGTGATGATCTGCAGCGCGTGATCGCTTTGCGGTTTGGGATAGCTGCTGCGGTTTAGTGCGATGGTTTGTTCGATGAGATGTTTGATATCGACCAAACTGGTTTTACGCTGTGAATTGTGGGAAAACTCCAGCATATTGCGCACGATAGTGGCTGAGCGTTCTCCTGCTTCGCGAATGGAGTCAAGCATCTGGGGAATTTCGCGTGCGTGGAGATAGGTGTTTACTTGTGGGAAATCGATACCTAATTCGGTAGCGCGCGTTTGATTGACGGGAAAGTTGGCGTCAGTTCGACGCGCAATATTTTGCACGTTTTGCAAAATGACACTGAGCGGATTATTGATTTCGTGTGCAATGCCTGCGGCCACTTCGCCAAGTGAATACATCTTTTCATTTTGTATCATCAAGTTTTCGATAGTCACTTTTAAAGTCACATCGTCCACACGAATAACAGCGCCTTGTTGGGTGCTGGAAATTAATGGATAAATAGTGATTTCAAAATAACGTTTTTTTTCATCTTCATCACTATGTGTGTGTTGTATTGCGTGAGGTTCGCCACTGCGGATGGAATTTTTTATCGCATTGAGCGTAACAGGGAAGAGTGGTAACAAATCCATTATTTTTCGGTTGAGTGCTTCATTGGAGAAAATTTCAAAGGTGTTTTCAGCAGCGGCGTTCCAATGCGTCACTTCGCCGTGTGCCGTCACACCAATAATAATGGACGGCATGGAGTTGATCATACTTTGCAGATAAAGTTTGGTCTCGCGTAATTGACGCCCGGTCTGTTCGTGCCTTGCAACTTCATCGATCAATAGATTATTGGTCGTGTAGAGGCTTTCCGTGCGTTCGCGAATTTTTTCTTCTAGTGCTTTTTGCGATTCTTTTAATGCCTTGCGCGCGCGTTTATTGCTCAGGCGGCTGCGTTGCAAACCAATAATCAATAATGTTTGTAGTACGAGCAGCAGTATCACCACTATGCCCATCCAGGGGCTGGAATCACTGTGGGATAAACTGGTGATGAGCGGGTCTGCAGTCATAGGGCATAGGTGGGGTTTGGATTAGGGTATCGATAATCTACTCTTTGCATTTGAATATATCGACTTGAATTCTGTATGGGATCTTCAATTTGCGTATTTCCGAATCATTTTCGCTGCATTTTTATCCGTGATTGACGAGCTTTTAAGCGAATCTGAAAAAGTTTAAATGTTTAGGTAAAAAATGTTTGACAGCCAAGCCAGATTCGATAGAATGCGCACCTCTCAACGAGGGGCGGTTAGCTCAGTTGGTAGAGCAATGCCCTTACAAGGCATGGGTCACAAGTTCGAGTCTTGTACCGCCCACCACATTTTTACGCTCTCATGAACAAGGGCAAGAAAGTAAAAATGCAGGTGTTGAGAAATATGCGGACCGGTAGTTCAGTCGGTTAGAATGCCGGCCTGTCACGCCGGAGGTCGCGGGTTCGAGTCCCGTCCGGTCCGCCACTATTCAAGAAACCCGCACTTGTTGCGGGTTTTTTATTGCCTGAACTAATCTTCTGCTTTTCAATCCTGCCTATTTTCCCTCTCGAATGTCAGTCCCTCTTACTTTTGGTTATTGGCTAATAGATATTGGGTATACATAAAATTGTCATCTTCAATTGGTAATTTGGGTTTCGAGGAGTAAAGTCCGTGAACGGCCAGGTTGTTTGGCTGTCTCTGATCCGGCGGTGCGCCTCATCATTAAATCATTCCCTTAAAGGAGTAATAAATCATGCAAGACTATATAGAAGACCTGTTGGATGTTCAGTACGACGACTCTGACGATGAAATGACTGAGGATTACTCAGATATCTAGCCCGGGCTGCTGCAGCATTTTGCTGCAAGGCTCGCGGTAACTTCCCCTCTCGATACATTCTTTCTGTTTACCCTGTTTCTTCATAACTCTTTTCCTGCTTCCTTCAGATCTCTATAACCAGTGGTTTTTGATGACATCAACCTTAACGGTAATTTACGTCGAGTAGGCCGCAAATCTGGCTAAAAGTCGCTATTGCGGGTGGTTGTTCACGTTTTCGTGCCAGTTGGTTTTCTATACTGCAAGAACTTCCCCCGGTAATAACCCGCTTGGTTTGAGACGATTGCCTATGCCCAATTCTCCTGCAGAGCAACTCGAAGCGGTCTTTCTGTTTCAGGAAGAGCAGATTTCCCGAGAGTTACTCTATCCCGAATTTGAAGCCATCCTGGATGGTTTTATCCCTGTCCCTGATTTTGCCAATACTTCAGCTAGAGCTGCTTATGTGCAGGTGGATCATTCCCTGTGTGTTACCGGTGTGGTCTTTTTTTTGCTGGGTTTTGATGCGAAAGGAATGGTTGACCGGCGCTGGAATGTTCCGCTTCGCCAGTTAATCGAAACCGCTGGTTCAGGGCCAGATATGGGTGCAGGCGCTATTCGCTTGGCTTGTTACAGCCAGTGTTCGATTGCCTGGCACCAAAAAAATTTATGGGACCCGCTGATGCAGCGCGGCAATAATAGTTTTGTCGCTATGCGCAAGGCAGTAAAGGCGAATCGTTTGGGGTTAATTGTTAAGCCCCCAGCTGTAAGAGAGTCAACGCCTGCTGCACCTTTACAGACCGTGCGGTCTGCTCAAGAGGTGGAGCGCGAACAGGTGGTATTGGAGCAGAAGCTTCACGACCATTACGCACAGGAGTTGCGCGACAAAATGGCGATGCTGATCAAAGAGCAGCGCCTCCGCATCGCAACCTTGATGAATCAACATCAATCCAAGTTTCACGCGGTTCAGCACGAGCATCAGCAGCGGCTGCTGGTCTATCAACAAAAGCATCAGCAGTTTGAGCAGCAAAATAAAGAATTGGCTGAGCGCAACCGCAACCTCAAAGACACTTTGGATGTTCAGGCGACCAAAATTGAGGGGATGCGTGAGTATTTTGCGCATAAGCTCAAAGCGGCGCAGCAGGATGAATCCAGCCAAGTGCAGGTGTTACAAGAAAATTTTGCGCTAGAAATGGATGCCAAAATTCGCGCTGCTACCGCTGAGCTGCGCGAAATGTTGGATATGCGTGAGGTGGAGCTGTTTTATCGCCACCAAAATGAAAGCGCGTTGAAAGAAGAGATTGTGAATCTTAAGCGTGAAAACCAGCAGCTGCTCAAAAACAGCAGCGATCAATTACTTGGGCGCCTGACTAAAGCCGGCGTTAATCTGGTTGTCTTCTTACCGGGGCTGGGAGAAATAGCGATAGCATTGGATGATATCGGCAGTTATCTCGAAGATCCCCAAGCCTATGCTGCGGACAAAGCTGGTGTGAGTGAAGAGATTTATCTCGCCTGGTTAGAGCATCACAAATCGCCCTGCTGCAATGCGATTGATTCACGTGGCAACCTTTGCGGTAGAGGCATCCCGATGCTTGAAACTCCGTTAGAATTCCACCCTGGCGAAAGCGACCGCTGTGCGCAGCATCAGTCGGTGGCTTTTTCATTGGTGGCAGAACGACGTTAAAGGTTAAGTGCTGTGTTGATCGATTCGGTGGATGAGTTACTGGGTGTCGCCCGAAAGGTTCCTGTGCAGCAAGTAGTGCATGAGACATTTACTGATGCAGGTATTGACGTGTTGGTGCGCAGGGATGATTTGATTGATCAGCAATTGTCGGGCAATAAATTTTACAAATTATTTTTTAATTTGCGCGCGGCGCGTGAACAAGGATTTACTCGTCTGTTAAGTTTTGGCGGTGCCTATTCCAATCACTTGCACGCGCTGGCGGCAGCAGGAAATCGCTACGGTTTTAATACGCTTGGTGTTGTGCGCGGTGAACGATCAACGCAATTAAGCCCAACCCTTAGCGATGCTGAGGCCTGGGGGATGCAGCTGGTTTTTATCAGCCGCACGGATTATCGGGATAAAAGTGAGCCGGAATTACTTGCCGAGCTACAGTCCCGCTACGGTGATTTTTATCTGATCCCCGAAGGGGGCGCAAATCTGGCTGGCGCGCGCGGTATGCAGTTGCTGGGGCAAGCGCTAGAGCAGCAATTGAAAGGTGACTATACTGCGATATGCATGGCCTGCGGAACCGGCACTAGTCTGGCTGGCTTGGCGGCGGGAATTGATAGCACCAAACTTGCGATAGGCTTTTCGGTGTTAAAAGGTGAGGGTGGTTTGGGTGAGTCAATATCCACTACTTATCGACAGCTTTGCGATTCTGATGTCGCCGCCAACTGGCGTTTGATAACAGGATTCCATGCCGGGGGCTATGGCAAGAAACACCCGGAATATTTGTCGCAATATTGGCAAAATTTGGAACGCAATAGCGGTATACCACTTGATCCTGTTTACACTTTAAAACTGTTTTGGGGGATTAATTCCCTCGCACAACAGGGTTATTGGCCTCGTGGTTCGCGTATTGTTGCAATACATTCGGGCGGGCTGCAGGGGCGACGGGGTTTTGCTTGTCCATAAATAATTGTTGCCCATAAATGATTGTCGTGCTTGAGTGAATGAGTTGTCTTAAGTAGTTGCTTTCACCTTGAAGGATGTTGTTATGCAAGCCCAGAAAACTGCTCAAATACTACCGGTTGAATTCGATCTGAACTTAACGCGCACGCTCGTGCCGTTAAAAGATATGAGCGAAAGTCATTTGCTGGCATTGTTGGATGATGCAGTGGTGGAAGTGGTCTGTGCTGGACAAACCCTGTTTACCGCAGGCAGCTACGACGCCCAACATGTTTATTTGCTGCATGGTGATGTCGCTTTGGCTGCGGAAGATGGCAGTCATACCCGCATCAAGGGGCGTTCTTCATTATCTCCTATTGCGCATCAGCAGCCGCGCCAATATACCGCCATTGCTGAGACCGATTGCAGTGTTTTACGCATCGATAGCGAGCGTCTGGATAAAATGCTGACCTGGAGCCAGGTTGCGGATTATCTACAACTGATTATTTCGCGCGAACGCGATCTCGATGAAGACGTTGACTGGATGATGATTGTTTTAAAATCCAATCTGTTTTTTAAAGTTCCACCCTTAAATGTAGAGCAAATTTTTTCACGTTTGACGCCGCAGGTGGTTTACGCCGGCGATGTTATTATTCGCCAAGGTGAAATGGGTGACCAATGCTATTTCATCAAAGAAGGTGAGGCTGATGTGACTCGCCACAGCGATAACAAGCGGCAACATCTTGCGACTATCAGTGTCGGGCGTTGTTTTGGTGAAGATGCACTGGTAAATGAAACTGTGCGCAATGCCACTGTGATGATGCGTACCGATGGTGTGTTGATGCGTTTGGATAAGCAAGATTTTTATCGTTTGCTTAAAGAACCCAGTGTTGCGACTTTGGCTCTAAATGAATTGGAAGGAAATATCGCTAAAGGTGTTGTGGCAGTCGATGTGCGCAGTGAGGAAGAATACAGTGAAATGCATTTACCACAAGCGGTGAATGTACCACTGAATATTCTGGCAATTAAATCGCGTTTGCTCGCCAAAGATAAGCTCTATATTTTTTATTGTGATACCGGTCGTCGCAGCCGTGCGGCAGCACATCTACTAGCGCAACACGGCTATAGCACTCTTGCCTTGGATAATTGTCAGCTGCTGTTTACGCAGGCAGGTGTCCAACAATATTTGCGTGATACCAATAATTATGTTTTGCGCGATGGTGTGGCGGTGCTTGGGCAAGGTTAATCTACTTGTCATGTCTCTGGGAGCTTCTTAAAACCTCATAAGCATTTTTTAAACACAACCCTTCAATCTGATCGGCGGCGGTAGAGCGCATGCTGGTCTCAGATTTTCATCGGGATGGGATATACTCTACTCGGCAGCCTATTTATTAGGATTAATGCAAATCACGAGTTTCCCTGACCATGATATATCATTTTCGGCGCCTTAGCTTATCCCTATTGATACTCGGTTTGTGTGCCTGTGGTTATGTCCCGTTAAAAGCGCCCATGAGTATTACTGGCGGCAACTATGAGCAGGCTGCGCTCGACAGTCAAAGCATTCGGCTTCTGGTGTGGAACATTCATAAAGAAGGCAATCTTGAATCCTTGCAGCGCGAATTCGCACAGCTATCCAATACTCAAAACCCCAATCTAATTCTACTGCAGGAAGTGCGCCTGGATAACACCTCAAAAGCGCTACTCAATGAACAAAAGCGCTATGGCTGGGAACTGTCGGCGAATATATATCAACCTAAATTGACTGCTTACTCTGGCGTATTAACTGCCGCCACTGCTGCCCCCTTGGATAGCCGCGCACTGCTCTCGGAGAGCCGCGAACCTATACTTGGCTCTGCCAAACCCAAGCTGTTAAGCCGCTACCCGCTAAGTAATAGTGATTTAACACTTTTGGTCTTGAATATTCATGCCATTAACTTTCAATTGGATACCAAACCCCTTGAGGCACAACTGGCGCTTTTTAAACAGCGAGTACAAGAGCACCGTGGGCCAGTGATAGTGGCGGGAGATTTCAATAGTTGGAGTAAAAAACGCATAGCGTTAATTGAACAGGCTGCGGTTGATATGCACCTTACTAAAATTGATTTTGGTAACAAAGCGGCTTACCTTAAAACTATGTTTGGTCACCCTTTGGATCATATTTTTTATAACCATCAATATTTGCAATTAAAAGAGCTTAGTGCGGATGTTTTCGAACAGCTAAGCAGTTCAGACCATCGGGCACTGTTTGCCGAATTCACTTTACGAAAACCAGCGCAAGAGCAGTGAGTAACACCATGAAAAAGCTTCTTTTTTTTCTCTGTTTATGCATCGGTGGCTGGGCACAGGGGGCACCGTTGAACGCCCAAAGTCAGGCGGAGATTGAGCATTTATTTGGTTTTCTGCGTGAGTCTAACTGCGAGTTTCAGCGTAATGGTACTTGGTATGCTGCGCCCAAAGCAGCGGAACATATTCGCGATAAATACAACTATTTAATCAAGCGCGATCTCATTAACAGTGCTGATAAATTTATTGAGCTAGCAGCTAGTAAGAGCAGTGTGTCAGGTAAAGAATATCAAGTGAAATGCGCAGACAAAGTGACATTATCCAGTGCCAAGTGGTTCACCCAGGAGTTGGCGCGTTATCGAGCTGAAACACAGCACTCCACTACCAAAAATTCGCAATCGTTTTCCAGCAAGTAATAAATCCATCTTGTTATCCACTTTGGCAACCATGCTTATTAAGGGCTTTCTTCATGGATGTATTTAACACGGCGCAAGCTCTGGATTCACTCAAGCGTTCACTCACAAGCGGTATATGGCTCCTTTTGAGTCTGTCGATATTGTCTGGTTGCAGCAGTTTGCCCAAGAATGTAGTGCGTGAAAACACCTATGCATTAACTGATACCAGCAACACATTACTCGCCCAAAAAATTGCTCCGCTGCTCGCTAAGCATCCTCATCAATCGGGCTTTTATCGATTACATATTGGTGAGGAAGCTTTAGCGGCGCGCTTGAAAATTATTCAGCAGGCGCAAAAATCCATTGATGCTCAATATTATATTTGGCACAACGATCAGGTCGGTAAAGTTATCCATGAACAACTAATGCAAGCTGCGGATCGCGGTGTGCGCGTACGTTTACTATTGGATGATATGGACACTGCCGGCAGTGCAGAGGCACTGCGTTTTATCGATGCGCACCCCAATATTGAAGTGCGCCTGTATAACCCCTTTCCTAGTCGTACTAAACGAATGAG
>Ga0114942_1000309_pt1 | contig 13686 bp, 12 predicted proteins | sample LowerColdCreek_FD_88674 | JGI IMG/M metagenome (GOLD analysis project Ga0114942, IMG submission 88674) | Groundwater microbial communities from Cold Creek, Nevada to study Microbial Dark Matter (Phase II) - Lower Cold Creek | ecosystem: Environmental > Aquatic > Deep subsurface > Groundwater ... | reverse complement strand
TTCAAAGATCGGGAGACAGGGAAAACGCTGGTATTTCTCACCAACAACTTTGCCCTGCCAGCATTGACCATCACCGAGCTTTACCGGTGCAGGTGGCAAGTGGAGCTGTTCTTCAAATGGATGAAGCAGCATCTGCGAATCAAATCCTTTTTTGGCACCACAGAAAACGCCGTGAAGACGCAAATCTGGATTGCCGTATCCGTTTATGTCCTGGTGGCCATAGTGAAAAGACGATTAAACATCAGCGCGAGCCTCTATGAAATGTTACAGATATTGCGTTTTGACAATGTTCGAAAAAATCCCATTGGATTAACTGCTTGCAAAATCCGTGATGGACGATGTTCATGCGGCATCTGCTAACCAGTTGATTCTCTTTGAATAAACGTTGGGACACTACTGACTTACCTTATGTGGTGTGTATGCATGCTCCAATATTGCTTCTTCAGCGCAGGGTATGCGCACGCGAAATATTGATCCTTGTCCAGGGGTGCTTTGTACGCTGATATTACCGCCGATACTACGAATAAAATCGCGGCTCTCAAATGCGCCGATGCCCATGCCAGTCAGACCCTTGGTTGAATCGAATGGCTTGAAAAGTCGATACCGAATGAAATGTTCATCCATGCCAATGCCGCTATCTTCGATCTCCACCACCGCCGCGCCGTGAGTACGCAGTAGGCGGATGACAACCCGTCCATCCTTTTCAGTGGCCTCTTGTGCATTTTGTATCAAGTGTCCGAATACAGTGTGTAGTCGTTCCCGGTCACAAGTCAGTGGAAAATTACTTTCCACAAGGGCGAATTCAGGAGAGGGTGCTCTGAGTTTGCTCTCCGCTATAACCTCCTCGAGTAATTCGACAAGCTCAAATTTCTGTTGCTCGGTTTGTCCCGTATCGCTGCGCAACTGTGCCATCAATTTGCTCATGCGACTTACTGTGTTACTAACAGTATTCACCATATCGTCAATAAACGCGGGATTGTGTTTGTGCTTTTGCGCATTGGCAACCATGAGCGAGAGCTGCGCCAGAATATTCTTGAGATCATGGATGACATAGGCGGACAAGCGATTAAATGCCTCGAACTGTCGCGACTCAACCAAGGCCTGGTCTGCCTGGAATTGTGCCAGATGGCTTGCTGCTTGCCTCCCGGCCAGTTTCAGCAGGTCGCGATCTTCCCAGTTCAGGTCGCGCACCAGTTCGGATTCGCGCAGCAGGAGGATTCCCTGAAGTCTATCGGCAAATAATAGGGGAATAATAAGCCATGCACGAGAGATAGCGATCAGCTGGGTTGGAATCTCGAGGTTTCGATAGATATCCGGAGCAATTTGCCACTCCCTCAGATCAATTATCCAACCGTGTGTTTGCAGCCACATGGACAGGCTGTGCAGATCGATGTCAGTATCGGGAGGAAGCATCTCCCAGTTTGCCACAATATTGAACCTCCCATCCTCGGCTTTACTCCAAAGAATACCGGCCGGACTTTTGGCAAGATTGGCGACTGCGCGGGTAATATTGTCAGGGATATCTTTGCTGCCGCTGGCCAAAATTTCAGTGAATTGCAGCCACTCTATGCGGTAGTCATATTTGTAGCTGAAGAAATTCTTGCTGAGCCAAACGCGAGTGCGCGCGCGTATTTGCCCTGAGAAGAGCAGCATTATCAAGGTAAGTCCAGAGGCGCACAGAAATGTAATTTGCAAGACGCCACCCCAACTACCGCCAAGGTAACGTATGAAATAGGCAGCCAAGGCCATGGTAATCAGGTATATACCTGAAGCCATTAAGGTTAGTGAATGAAACGCAACGTGGCGGGAGAGATGAACGCCTTGCTTATTGATTTCTATATCACTGCGACCCGTACGACTGATACTTATTCCCATCAGGAGAGCAGCCATCGTGGAAACGATTCCCCGAGATTGCCACAAGTTACTGTCTAACTGGCGAAACAGCAAACCCTCGGCATACATAAAAAAGTCAAACGTGAAGAAAATTCCCAAGCCCACACAAAGATGCTTCGTCGCCCAAAGTTCACCCTCGTTGCTATTGCGGAAAAATTGCTCCAAAAGCAGCATTCCCACAATGGACATCGCGATCCACGCGCTAAAGCTTGCATATGTCGAAAGGTCGTAAATAGGGGTAATTTCCTCACCGAGCCGCACTGCTGAATACAGCACGAGAACAATTAAGGCCGTGGCTATAGCAAACCAGGGTATCCAACGATTGGACGCCAGTATATGATCCGTACCACGCAAGCGCAGGCCAATGAGTTTTAGCAGTACGAATATCCATGCGGCATTCCGCGCCACCTCGGACAGCTGAATAAGTAGAACCTGCGGCTGTTCCACTACGGTTGAAATCGTGACGATCGCGGCCCATAGCGCGGTCAGCGTACTAGCTGCCAGCAACGCACTGCCAAGCGGATTATTACGTCTGGCGATGAGAACTAGGACAAGCAACATGGTATAGGCGAGAAAAGCCGTACCGTAGCTGTATAAGCCGATACTGCTGAGTACTCCCGTCTGTGCTTCGAACTCCAAACTCACTAATTCGTGTACCAAGTCACGTTCCGCGATAGCGGGACCTTACGGGAGACATTATACTGCTGCACCACTAGTGTAAATGCCGCCAGGAAATAAGTGAGATGCGCCGCACACACACACATAATTATTCACAGGCTCGCTAAACAAGTTCGCAAGACACGCTCGCCAAAACATCGTATTAAGGAATTTTTCATTGACTACAACTGCCTACGAGGTACTTAAGATACAACTTGTACAGCGGCCAAGGCGGTGGCTGGTTACAGGCGCAGCAGGATTTATTGGTTCCCATTTGGTAGAGAGACTGCTCACGCTTGGGCAGGAAGTTGTCGGCCTGGATAATTTTGCGACAGGTTTTCAGTCTAATCTTGACGCTGTTCGGATCAGGGTGGGTGAGCTTAACTGGAGCCGGTTTTCCTTTATGGAAGCGGATATATGTGACCTCGATGCCTGTAAAGTGGCGTCACGTGGAGTGCACTATGTACTACACCAGGCCGCATTGGGTAGCGTGCCGCGCTCCATCGCTGATCCTGTGCTTAGCAACCGCGCTAACGTCGACGGGTTTCTCAACGTATTAATCGCAGCCAGAGATGCCAATGTAAAGCGCTTCATCTATGCCGCATCATCCTCCACCTATGGAGACCATCCGGCACTACCGAAAGTTGAAGAGATCATTGGTAAACCCTTGTCTCCCTATGCGGTTACCAAGTACGTAAACGAACTGTATGCTGAAGTGTTCTTCAGAAGCTATGGCCTGGAGAGTATTGGATTGCGCTATTTCAATGTGTTTGGTCCGCGACAGGATCCGCAAGGCGCGTACGCGGCGGTTATTCCTCGTTGGTTTGAGCAGCTTTGCCAGGGTCTCGAACCCCAGATAAATGGGGATGGTGAGACCTCCAGAGATTTTTGCTTTATTGATAACACAGTGCAGGCAAATTTGCTTGCGGCTACCTGCAAAAATCAGGAAGCTTGTAACCGAGTATATAACATTGCCATAGGGGCGCGAACCACACTGAATGAATTGTTTTACTCAATCCGCTCCCTGTTGTCTGGGGTATTGGGAGTCGAGAAAATTGAGCCGCGCTATGCGGATTTTCGTGCGGGGGATGTGCGCCATTCCCAGGCGGATATCAGCAAGGCTTGCAACTTGCTCGGTTATAATCCTACACACACGGTTGAACAGGGGCTGGCGGTCACCAGCGAATGGTTTCTAGGGAATAAAAGATAAGGATCGACAGGGAATGGAAAAAGCGGACACGATAGCTATTGTCGGATTGGGATATGTTGGACTGCCGCTGGCAGTTGCGTTCGGCCGCTTGCGCCGAACTATCGGACTGGACCTGAATGAAGAAAAACTCGCGCATTATCGCTCCGGTCGCGATCCCAGCGGCGAAGTTGAGCCTTGGCAACTGGCTCAGGCGAGTATGCTAGAGTTCACCAGCGATGCCAGCATATTATCTGACGCACAGGTTATAGTCGTGGTTGTACCCACCCCGATTGATCAGGCGAGACGACCTGATCTCTCGCCATTGGAGGGTGCCTGTCGCGCTGTAGGCACCCACCTGCAGCCCGGGGTCATAGTCATCTTTGAATCGACTGTCTACCCAGGATGTACTGAAGAAGTCTGCGTACCGCTACTAGAAAGGGCATCCGGCTTACCCTGGTCCGGACGAAATGCGAACAGTGCGAAGGGTGGGTTCTATGTCGGCTACTCCCCGGAACGTATAAACCCGGGCGACAAAGAGCATCGTCTGGAAACGATCACCAAAGTTGTTTCGGGCGATACATCGGAGACTCTCGACACGGTTGCCATCCTTTACAGTTCGGTGGTCAAGGCGGGTGTCCACCGGGCGGCCAGCATTAAAGTTGCTGAAGCGGCCAAGGTTATAGAAAACACCCAACGTGATCTCAATATAGCGCTTATGAATGAGTTAGCACTGATTTTCAATCGCCTGGACATTGACACACTCGATGTGCTTGAGGCGGCGGGTACCAAGTGGAATTTCCTCCCATTCAGGCCGGGTCTGGTTGGAGGGCACTGTATTGGCGTCGACCCCTATTACCTGACTTATAAGGCCGAGGCGGTGGGGCACCATCCACAAGTAATTCTGGCGGGGCGCAAGACCAACGACACAATGGGCAAGTTCGTCGCTGAGCAAACGGTGAAGCGCCTGGTGGAGCATGGACATCGGGTGAGTGGCGCCAAAGTGGCCGTCCTTGGTCTGACATTCAAGGAAAACTGTCCGGATTTACGCAATTCCAAGGTCGTAGATATCATCGATGAGCTTCGGGAATATTGTTGTGAGGTTCTGGTGCATGACCCTCTGGCACATCCTGCGGAAGCGCAGTCGGAGTACGGGATTTCGCTATGTGCACTGGAGGATTTGCGGAATTGCCAGGCTGTCATTTTGGCCGTTCCGCACGCGCAGTACATGAAATTGAGTGTGGCGGAATTTGGGGCAATGATGGATCAACGCGCCACTTTGATTGATATCAAGTCGGTAATAGACAGGGAAGCACTGGAAGAGGCCAAATTGAACGTATGGCGGTTATGATACTTGCCAGAATCGCTAGTGCTCACGATCCCGTGTTCCGACATCTTCTGGGAACGAAACCTCATTATGGAACCGCCGCATCCACGTTTTCCTGACCAGGTGAGGGAGTAGAAGATACAGCGGCATACGCAAATAATGCGAACGCGCATACAGCAGATTGAGTGCCAAACCCGTGTATGGCAGCTTGCACTGTGGATGATCCGGACGAAATGCTCGCAGAAACAGAAAATCCATAATCGGCTTGCGTAACGACCTCGACCAACTGCCGGCACTCTCGACAACATCCGCTGGAATGGGCGTTCCAAAGACCTGTTGCGCATAGCGCAGTCCGTGGAATAGTGATGCCAGCAAGTCAAGTTTCCGTGCTCTTGTCACCAATCCATTCCAGAAATGTGGGTCACGCTTGGGGAAATCTCGCAGCATTCGATTTAAGTCCCAGAGGTCGCGCAACCCATGGTGAAATTCACTCTCGTGAAAGAGATGGGTTGCACTATGAATTACCATGTCTTGCCAGGAGAGCGTGAAAATCCCAGGCTTTACTTCCAGCAGATTATCAAAGAGTAAACCTGCGTCGACGTTCGGTCCTGCCGTTGGAGGCATTATATTGTGGTGCACATCCAATGTCGTTCCACGCTTGCTATTGGTGAGCGGCGGAATCTCATGCCCCCAGAGTCGATAATAGCGTTCATTGTAGGCATTGAGATAACTACTCTCCCAGCCAAATCTATTTAACGCTCGCTCCACCTCGTCGATGCGCCGGTGGGGTACGAGAATATCAATATCTGTAATCAGGCGGCCCTGGCCGACCGGAACTTCAGCGAGCAGGTAGGCCGCACCCTTGAGCAGCACCAGTTTTTCACCAATTGAGTCCAGTGCTTGTTTTACATTTTCGCAGTCGTAGGCAAGATCCCGTTTCTGCTTTTGATGTGTCAGTAATGCGGATTGTAAATGGCGAGTTATAGTCGGGGGGAGCAGAGAATCCACCCCGTCGAGTTGCAATCCGCTGGCGAGGGAAGCCAATAGTCTGGAACTGCGTGCTTGTGAGAACACTTCGTGAATTTGGCGATTGTCGAGTTTCAGGATCTCGCGAGGCTCGAGCAGCAATCGCTGTAGCGGAAAGCTCATTAAATGGCCTGCAGGCAGGGTAGCTCATCCACGGCCTTAACAGCCCAGTCCAGGTCATGATAGACCAGGTCGTAGCACTCCACATTTCCTATCAGAGTTTTCATGGCCTCAAAACCTGCTTCACACAGCAAGCTATAGTTGAACGAATGGTAAGCGGCCAGGATAAAGCTGTCCGTGCGCCGGCGAGGGCTCAATTGCTGCACTTCGTTTTTGGCATACCGGGGGAAAATCATTGCTCGAGCCCGCACGCTATCAGTGTTGTGACTTTCCGCATCCAGATCTGCCTTCATATGTACTACAACACCTTTGTGTGTCTCCTTGCTCACAGGCCCAAATACGGCACTGGATGAGAAAGATTTGATCACCTGTATGCTCTCATTTTTTAAGCTCACCGGGCGACACAATGGAACTAGCTCCGCGGTATCAGGTGGGATCATTGCGTGCTCGTCGGACAGAACGCGCCAGCCGCTTAAGCCCAGTGCCGCGCACAGAGTACTTTTCCCGGCGCCCGGCACGCCCGGCATGACTATGGCATTATTACGCTTGGAAACGGCCGCGGCATGTAATTTGAGATATTCGTTGGTATGCAGGGAAACACACCAATTCATGCCCCACTCCAGAAAGGCATAGGCCTGCCCGGTCGGAATGCGGTCAAATGGTCTTTGACCATCAAAAAGAAAATCAGCTTCGGCTCGTAGACGCTGAATGAGGCCGTTGGACCGCATTGCGACATTAAAGTCTACGAATTCTTCGGCGCCGGCAAGGCTGAAATCCGCATAAAGAGTTTTAAGGCCAGCAGCCACCGTTGGCAAGTTACTTTGAATATTGTAAATATACGGACCGACACGCAGTGGCAACTCACCGCACGCCAGCCTTCGATTGAATTCGTCTGCTGATAAGTGACCGAGGAGCTGCATCTATACTCGTTTCAGGATATCGAGGACGGCGAGTTCTTCCAGTACACCCGATATAGTCTCTTCCAAATCCGAATTGCCTCCGGCTTCAATGCTAGGCGTAACTTTGTGCACGAGTTCTTCGGTGGTCACCGGTTGATCGCCAATCTGTTGCAAGAGAAAGGCAGCAAATTCGCTGAGGAGATGTGTGTCTCCACTGTGTGCATCGAAATACACCACGGTGCTCTCATTAGGATCGTAATATCTGCCGAAGGTATTATTTTGCCATCTCATAAACAATGGAGTTTGCTCTCACAAACGGCAATTATTCCAAAAGGTTATCTACATGACCAGCATAAGCTGACCTTGAAGAAAATAAAACCGGGTGGTGGGGTTGAACACCCTTGAGGCAAAACGCTTATGCTTTCGTCGGAGTTACAGCTAGGGGCATTTCTTACCTTTGATCAAAACGATGCTATTGATCGAGCCGGGATCCTTGCAGGTTGTATACGTCCCGTCGGTGCCCAAGTAGCTGGGTGGATCAGCAATGCGGTGTATTTCTTTCGCCAGATCTACGTTGCGTCCTGGTTCGATGGTTTCCATTGCGGTTGAACTGGTAGTTCCCCCGGGGACTGAGGCGAACGCCATACGATTATTCGTGCCGAATGAGTCTAAGGTCGGAACGGACATAGTACCCACAATTTGGGCCGCGCCCCAGGCAGATCGATTCGCCAGCGACAGCAGAACTGCACTACTTACCAATGCATTGCGGGAGAATCGGCGTCGATTGGCATCTTGCAGATGCCCTGCCCCTGGCAACGGGATATCCAGAGCGTCTAGGTCGTTGTCTTTGTCGGTGAAACTACTCACGCCAACCCCCAATGATTAATGTCTTAATTGATCGCTACCGATTATCAATGCCAACTAGTGACAATAATAGCCAACGCAATTGACTTTACCAGCACCAAACTGTCCCTGACACCGATTTGACAGATGCCTGTGAGCCACTGCACAGAATTGTTCACAAGCACTGCGGAGTTTATTTATGCAAAATTCATACCGGAAAATATAATAATGCAATAAATACAATAAGTTATGATATTTACTTAGCTTGCCGCGTGTGTTGAGATTGCATTTTCGGTACAAATTGTAAAGAAAGCTGACAGTAAGTATCGATGACGAGGGTGATGGCCAATCCACAAGCCACCCCGCCCGAGGTATGGCTTGCAGGAGTCATAGCGCGGGCTTGGGAGGGGTATAAACGGTTTGATCTCTATTTTGTCGTCGCTCAATCCTACGGCTGTCTCGGCAGGGATTCTAATTTGACCAGGCACGCAAACACCATCATACCCACGCCGATATTGAACACAGTTGTGGATTGGTATCCGGCCAAGTAATAATAGCCTGCGAGACGAGCCAGCCCAGCAATGAAGCAGACCAGTGCGCCCAAAACTCCTGAGATCGAACCGGCTAACGCCAGATGTTTATACATACTGTCCTCCGAGTCGTTGGCACCACAGAAAGTTTAGATTGTGCTGGGGTGCTCTTTTTGGTGTGAGTGGCCCAGTTTAGGACAAATTACCCCGTACGGGTAACGGTAATGTGCCTTGCAATGGGTGTGGAAGTCTGTGAAGCTCTTCGCGAGCGCAAACATGTAAGCGAAAATCCCGGATGTATGAAGTCTTTTACAACCTGAAAGCAGAGCCATTCCGACTTAGTCCTGACCACAAGTTCTGCTTCGAGCATAAAAGCTATGCCAAGGCGCGGGCTTACATAGCGTACGCTTTCAAGCGGGCTGAAGGGTTTGTGATGATTACTGGTAGGCCTGGCACGGGTAAGACAACCCTGATTGGCGAATTGGTGGAGAGTTTCGCCAAGGATAGGGTGTTCACGGCGAACCTGGTCTGCACCCAGATGGACGCTGACGATTTGTTGAAAACAGTGGCCTACAGTTTTGGAATCGGTTCAGCAAAGCTCGATAAGGCTGAACTTCTGCAGCGCCTGACAATCCTGTTTCACCGCTGGCACCGGGAGGGTAGGCGGGCGCTGCTGATAGTTGATGAGGCGCAGGACCTTTCCTCGTCAGCGATGGAAGAGCTGCGTTTGCTAACTAATATTCAAATAAGCGGACAACCACTCTTGCAGATATTTTTGCTGGGCCAGCCGGAGCTTAAGGATCTGATTCTCTCCCCTCCAATGGAACAGGTACACCAACGCATTGTAGCGGCAACGCACATCGATGGGTTGGAGGCTGATGAAACCGAAGCCTACGTGATACATCGCCTTCTCGCGGTTGGCTGGCATGGCAACCCGGCGATCGACAGAGCTATTTTCCCTGTAATCCACAGATTCAGCGAAGGAGTTCCCCGCCGGATTAATCTTATTTGTAGTCGTTTGATCCTGCTTGGCAGTGTCGAGCAACGGCATGGCATCGAATTGGAGGACGTACGCGTCGTCATCAGCGAGCTGCAGGCCGAAAATCTCGCCGCGGGTACAGGTTTTTCGCGGGAAGATTTTTTGGACAGCGGCCAGACCGAGTGGGTGCAAGTGGCCTCGCCAGAATCGCCGGGACGGCCCGAACCGCACTTGGTCGCGGTGAACGGCGAATCATATACCACTGCTACACAAGCCCGTGTCGAGGATGAAAACGAGGCAAAAAAAAAAGACATCACTGAGGTAACTCCAAGTTTCCACCATGTCTCGGCTAGTGATCTATTTGACTCCCATCGTTCCAACGTCGACGAAAGAAGGCCAGCTGATGACCAGGGTCGTGAGAGCTTTCGTGAAAGCGAGAGCATAAGCGGATTTTTGGAGGCGGATGCCAACCTACAGTGGATAGAGCCGGAAGACGGGGAGGGGCTCTTCGCCACTGAGACAGACGATGCCGTTAAATCGCCCTCCAGGTGGAGGCACAGCATCGCTATGGTGACTGTGGCGATTGCGGCGATCGTCATGACACTTTTTCTTTGGGCATATCTGTCCCACAGGGAGAGCCGGTCGAACCCCCAGAATAGAGAATCACGGGCTCAATCTGCGAACGATCATTCAGCTACATCTGAAAAAGAACTTGTAACTTCAGGCTCTCTCGTTTCCACTCCGTTGACTGAACAGGTTGTAACGCCACTACCGGACGTTCCGGAAGTGACTGAAATCATGGCACCACCTTCGCCACAGGATGCGGCCATTGACGACGACTTCGCTGGCCAGCCACGTTTGAATACACGGCCTGTAAGCACGCTCGAATTCGCTTCAGCAGAGCGTTCTCCAGTTCAAGACGATAAGTCACCACGAGACGCAATTGCAAAACCAGAAAATTCCGAAGAGAAGATCCTGAAACGTTTTGCTTCGGATAGCGACGACATACTTCCCGATTCGCATCAAGCGCTCCACAGCGCCTTGGAAAGGTTTCGTGATCAACCTGACAGCCTTGCTTCCATCGCGGGTTTCAGCGATAGCCGTGGAGATACGGATTACAATCTTCAGTTGTCTCGCAAGCGAGCTGATGTCGATGAGCAACTTCCCGAGACGGAAGCAGGCATGGAGCCCTATCGGATTGTGCAAATGACATTTAGCAGAGATCGTTCGCAATGAGCTTACGGAGTTGGTTGTATCGTAATATACAGAGCAATGAGAGTATTGAAGATGCAGAGGGTGGAGTGCTTCTTGAAGTTTTAATTCGGGTGGACCCAAGTATCTCTGTGACGTTTGTCACAATGTTAGTTTTGTAAGCGAATTCCGTCACTGGCTGCGTGATAAAATCTGAATATCTAGTCGGGTGTTGTTTAGCCCTAAGGAGAAACATATGAATGACAAAAGTGTGACACTTTTTAATCTATGCTCACCACTGCGTAGCCTGATTACCAGTGTTGTCGTCTTTCTTTTCGTATTATGCGCTGGATGTAGTTCCAATCCGTTCGCATCTGATGACTACCCACCGGTTCCGGAGTCACAAAGGGATGTGGATGTCGATTACGATTATGTTTTGGGACCCGGCGATTCGATGAATATTTATGTCTGGGGCAATGAAGAACTCACTACCGACGGGGTGGTGCGCCCCGATGGAAAACTTACCACGCAATTGGTCGAGGACATCCAGGCCAGCGGCAAGACATCCACTCAGCTGGCTCGAGATATCGAAGTCGCATATTCCGATTATGTCCGCCAGCCCGTAGTCAGCGTGATCTCAAACACCTTCTCAGGAGTGCCATGGCAGACGATTAGGGTTTTGGGCGAGGCGACCAATCCAAAACGCATACCCTATAGGAAGCACATGACCTTGCTCGACCTGATGATTTCAGTGGGGGGGCTCACCGACTATGCCGACGGCAACAATTCTGTCCTGATACGTATGGTCGATGGGCAAAGAGTTACTTATAGCTTGCGCCTGGACGATCTTGTCAGTGAGGGCGACATCACCGCCGACTTGTCCATGATGCCGGGTGATATCGTTATTATCACGGAGTCCTGGTTCTAAACGATCAATGATGGTGGGGTAAGGGGAAGGAGCGGATGCAGGAAATTCTTTCACAGGTATTTTCATATCTCTGGGGAGTATGGCGTCATCGCTGGTTGGCACTTGCCGTCGCCTGGATATTTGCCATCGGCGGCTGGATTTGGGTATGGCAGTTACCTGAAGCCTATGTGGCCGGTGCCAGAGTTTACGTGGATACCAACAGTCTGTTGCGCCCACTTTTGGCAGGGCTCACGATCCAGCCGGATAGCGAGGATCGTATCGGGCTGTTGAGCCGCACATTATTAAGTCGCCCAAACCTGGAAAAACTAATGCGTATGACAGACCTGGATCTCCAGGTCACGACCGCGAGAGAAAAGGACAAGTTGCTCTCCGATTTAGCGAAATCAATTACCTTGTCTGGTGGCCAACAGGACAAGTCCCTCTACTCAATTGCTGTCCAGGATCCCGATCGGGATACGGCAAAGCGAATTACGCAGGCACTGATCACTGTCTTTATAGAAAGTTCATTGAGTGGTAAGCGCGAAGATACGTCTGGCTCCATTAGTTTCCTCGAAAATCAGCTTAAGGCATATCAAGAGCGTCTCGTTGCTGCCGAAACCAATGTGGCGAATTTCAAGCAAAAAAATGTTGAGGTCTTGGGCGGCGGGCCGGGTGGGTATTATGCGAATCTCAACAACGAGAGAGCAAAGCTAGATCAGGCTCGTCTGATGCTCAAGGAGGAGGAAAACCGGGAAGTTGAACTGCAGCGACAAATCGAAGGTGAGGATCCGCTTTATGATCCGCTGTTCATACCAGAAGCGCCGGCGGCAATAATTCCTAAAACGGCTAGCGGTCAACCCCGACTGACACCGCTGGATTATCAGATTGTTACTGTCCAGGATCAGCTCAGCTCGTTAACTGTCCGGTATACGGACCGACACCCTGAGGTTCGTCAGTTACAAACGATGTTGGACGGCCTATTGGCGGAAAAAGCCGTGGAAGAAAAGAAGCGAGTCGCCGCATATCGCGCACAAGCTAGTAAGCCGAAAGCCGAGCGAACCACGGAGCCCGACAAACTGCCGCCTTACTCTGGGCTGACCAGCAGTCCAGTGTATCTTGCGATGCGTGAGGCATTGGGTGAAACCAGAGGCAAGATTGGAGCACTCAAGGCGCGGGTCAAGGAATATGAAGTGCGAGTCGCTCAACTCGAAGAGCAAGCGAGCACCATTCCTGAAGTCGAAGGACAGCTGAGGCATCTTACTCGCACGTACGAGATTATCAATAGTCAGCATTCGGCGTTGATGCAGAAACGTGAGTTGGCCCGTCTCGGGCAAGATGTTGAAGAAAAAGCCAGTGACGTGACGTTTCGCGTAATCGACCCTCCATATGTTCCATTGAAACCCAGCGAGCCAGATAAATTGGTATTGAATGCAATTGTTTTGGGTGTGAGTATTGCCGCAGGTGTGGGTGTAAGCCTGCTCCTTTCATTGCTTTATCCCGTGTTCTTTGATGTGCGCTCGCTCATGATAGTTTCCGGTTTGCCAGTATTGGGATCGATCAGCATGAACCTGCAAAACGAACAGAGGCGAAGAGAACGCAACGGGATTTTGGTGTTTACGTCACTGAGCGTGTGCCTGCTTCTTCTCTTTGTGGGTATGGCAGTGGGGCAGAGCGGCTTGCTCTCAAGCTGAAGTTGCGTCAGTTGAATAACAACAACCTGAATGAAATTGAGCGGGATCAGTCATGAGTATTATTGAGAAGGCGATCAGCGCGCTCGGCAAAGGTAAGGTTGGCGAACGCCCGAAATCGGGCGACGTCAGTCAGCAGGTTCGTGGACCACAGGCAGAGTCCGTCAACACGGTGCAGCGCTCCGAAAGCAGTACAACCCCGCCGCCCATTCAAACCACCACTGTTGATTTCCAGGAGGAGGCAACAACTCTCCAGAGTGCAGAATTGCGCCATACCGGTTCCGGCGAAATGGTCAAAATTCCGTTTAAGGAGTTGCGCGAATTGGGTATATTGACCCCGGCAATCCCACGCAGCGCCATCGCTGAAGAATTTAGAACAATCAAGCGACCATTGTTGACAAACATCGCAGGAGACTCGGTGACGCCAGCAATCCCACATG
>Ga0114942_1000308_pt1 | contig 13688 bp, 13 predicted proteins | sample LowerColdCreek_FD_88674 | JGI IMG/M metagenome (GOLD analysis project Ga0114942, IMG submission 88674) | Groundwater microbial communities from Cold Creek, Nevada to study Microbial Dark Matter (Phase II) - Lower Cold Creek | ecosystem: Environmental > Aquatic > Deep subsurface > Groundwater ... | reverse complement strand
CCCAGCATGCCGGCCTCGGCCTCGATGCCGCCCACGCCCCAGCCGACGACGCCGATGCCGTTGATCATCGTCGTGTGGCTGTCGGTGCCGACCAGGCTGTCCGGGTAGTAGATGCCGTCCTTGCCCTGGTGCACGCCGCGCGCCAGGTACTCCAGGTTGACCTGGTGGACGATGCCGAAGCCCGGCGGCACGACGCCGAAGGTGTCGAACGCCTGCATGCCCCACTTCATGAACTCGTAGCGCTCGCGGTTGCGCTCGAACTCCAGCTTCATGTTGAGGTCCAGCGCCTTCTTGGTGCCGTAGTGGTCGATCATCACCGAGTGGTCGACGACGAGGTCCACCGGCACCAGCGGCTCGATGGCCTTGGGGTCCTTGCCCATCGCGGCCGCCACGTTGCGCATCGCGGCAAGGTCGGCCAGCAGCGGCACGCCGGTGAAGTCCTGCAGCACGACGCGGGCGACGAGGAAGGGGATCTCGTCCACGCGGTCGGCCACCGGCCGCCAGTTGGCCAGCTGCTGCACGTGCTCGGCCGTCACCTTCTTGCCGTCGCAGTTGCGCAGCACGCTCTCCAGCACGATGCGCATCGAGATGGGCATGCGCGCGACGTTGGGAAAGGTCTTGGCCAGCTTGGGCAGGGAGAACAGCTGGCCGGTCTTGCCGGGCGCGATCTTGAACTCGGCCCGGGTGCTGGAAAACGCATGGGCAGGGGGTTTCGGCATGGTTACTCCTATAGGATTCCGGCCCATTCTGGCGAGCTTGCTGTGACTTGTGTGAAACCCGGCCTTAGGACCTCGCCATGACGGCCCCGTCCGCTCGCCCGCGCCTGTTTGCGCTGACCTGGCCCATGCTGCTGGAGCTGCTGCTGGGCATCGGCATCGGCATCATCGGCACGGCGCTGGCGGCCCGGCTGTCCGACAACAGCGGCGCTGCCTTCGGGCTGGCCAACCAGGTCTTCGCTGCCCTCTTCGTGCTGTTCCGCGTCATCGGCGCGGGCGTCAGCGTGGCCGTGACCCAGGCGCTGGGCGCCGGCCGGCGCGACCAGGCGGACGCGGTGGCCCGCGCGGTGGTCGGTGCCAGCACCTGGCTGGGTGTGGGCGGCGCCGTCGCGGCGCTGATCGCGGCCGGCCCGCTGCTGGGGCTGGTGAATGCGCCGCCCGAGGTCGCGCCGCTGGCCAAGACGCTGCTGCAGGCGCTGGCGCCGGCGCTGCTGCTGGACGCCTGGAACGCCAACATGTCCAGCGTCATGCGCTCGCACCTGCGCAGCCGCGAGGCGCTGTTCGTCGTCGTGGTCATCCAGGTCATCACGCTGGTCGTGGCGCTGCTGGCCATGCCCAGCCTGGGGCTGGTGGGTTATGCGCTGGCCTGCGCCGTGGGCCGCGGGGTGGGCCTGGTGATGCACATCCTGCTGTGGCGCGCCCGGCTGAACCTGCGCCTGCGCGCGGCCGACTGGTGGCGGCTGGTGCGTGCGCCGCTGGCGACGGTGCTGCACATCGGCATCCCCGGTGCGGCTGAGAACATCTCCTGGCGCCTGGCCTTCATGACCAGCCTGGCCGCTGTGGCCCAACTTGGTGCGCATTCGCTGGCCACGCACGCCTACACGATGCAGTTCCTGCACGTGATCCTGATGTTCAGCCTGGCCATCAGCTTCGCTGTGGAGATCATGGTGGGCCACATGATCGGCGCGGGCCGGCTGCATGCGGCTAACCGGCTGGTGCGGCGCTCGCTGGCGCTGGGCATCGTGCTGGCGCTGGTCGTCTCGTGCGCGTTCGCGCTGGCCGGGCCGTGGCTGCTGACCCAGTTCACTTCCGACCCGGCCATCATCGCGCTGGGCTGCACGCTGCTGTGGTGGACGGTGCTGGTCGAGCCCGGGCGCAGCTTCAACCTGGTCGTCATCAACGCGCTGCGGGCGGCCGGCGACGCGCGCTACCCGGTGGTGGTGGGCTCGGCCTCCATGGCCATCGTGCTGGCCGGCGGCAGCTGGTTCCTGGGCGTGCACCTGGGCTGGGGCCTGGTTGGCGTGTGGATTGCTTATGCCGCTGACGAGTGGATTCGTGGCCTGTTGATGTGGCGCCGTTGGGCGACACTGGGCTGGCTGCCCCACGCCAGGGCTGCGCACCGCAGGTTGCGCGCTACCAGGGCAGGGTGAATCCGTTGGGCCGGCGCCGGGCCGTCCCAAGCTGGCCCGCGTCCCCTTGGGGGACCGGCCGCCGAAAGGTGGCCGAGGGGTCGGTATTTTCCTGGTTAGTAAAACTCGGACGTTGCTTTCTACAATGCCCCCCTTTCGCCTTGCATACCCCACGCCCATGACGATCTCCTTGCCCCGCCTTGCTGCCCTCTCGCTGCTGGTTGCAGCGGCAATGGCCCAGGCCCAGCAGCCCGCAGTGATCTTCGACATGGGCGGCAAGTTCGACAAATCCTTCAACCAGGCTGGCTACCAGGGTGCCGAGCAGTGGAAGAAGGAGACGGGCAAGAAGTACCTCGAGTTCGAGATCAGCAACGACACCCAGCGCGTGCAGGCCATCCGCCGCATGGCCGAGCGTGGCGCCAGCCCCATCATCAGCATCGGCTTCGCCCAGGCGTCGGCGCTGCAGCAGGTGGCCAAGGACTTCCCCAAGACCCAGTTCGCCATCATCGACGCCAAGGTCGACCTGCCCAACGTGCAGTCGCTGCTGTTCAAGGAGCATGAGGGCAGCTACGTCGTCGGCGCCATGGCCGCGCTGGTCAGCAAGACCGGCAAGGTCGGCTTCGTCGGCGGCATGGACATCCCGCTGATCCGCAAGTTCCAGTGCGGCTATGAGCAGGGCGCCAAGGCGACCAATGCCAAGATCGAGGTGTTCTCGAACATGACGGGCACCACCTCCAGCGCCTGGAACGACCCGACCCGCGGCGGTGAGCTGGCCAAGGCGCAGTTCGCCAAGGGGTCGGACATCGTCTTCGGCGCCGCTGGCGGCACCGGCGTGGGCGTCTACCAGGCCGCCAAGGACGCCGGCAAGCTGGCCATCGGCGTGGACAGCAACCAGAACCACCTGCAGCCCGGCACCATGCTGACCTCCATGGTCAAGCGCGTGGACGTGGCCGTCTACAACGTGCTCAAGGGCTGGAAGCCCGGCGTCAGCGTGCTGGGCCTGAAGGAAGGCGGCGTGGACTACGCTGTCGACGAGCACAACGCCAAGCTGCTGAACCCGGCGCTGAAGGCCAAGGTGGATGCGGTCAAGGCCGACATCATCAGCGGCAAGATCAAGGTGGCCGACTACATGGCCGACAACGCTTGCAAATACTGATGAACTTGCGGGATGGGCCTGACGGCGTACGCGCCGGCAGCTCTGTCCTCAACTGACTAGAGAGCGTTCACGCCCTGACATGCCAGAGCAAGCGAATCCCGCAGTCCGCCTTCAAGGCATCTCCAAGCGCTTCGGCGCCGTGCAAGCCAACCGCGAGGTGTCGTTCGACATCGCGGCCGGCAGCGTGCACGGGCTGGTCGGCGAGAACGGTGCCGGCAAGAGCACGTTGATGGCCATCCTGTACGGCTATTACCGTGCCGATTCCGGCGTCGTCGAGGTCGATGGCCGGCCGGTCGACATCGGCAACTCCCAGCAGGCCATTCAGCTGGGCATCGGCATGGTCCACCAGCACTTCATGCTGGTCGACACGCTGACCTGCCTGGAAAACATCATGCTGGGCGCGGAGGGCGGCTTCTTCCTGGCGCCCTCCAAGGCCAAGGTGCGCGCCAGGCTCGTCGCGCTGATGCAGGAGACCGGCCTGCAGGTGCAGCTGGACGCCGTCGTCGCCGACCTGCCCGTGGGCGAACTGCAGCGGCTGGAGATCCTGAAGGCGCTGTACCGCGGCGCCAGGATCCTCATCCTGGATGAGCCCACGGCCGTGCTGACACCGCAGGAGACCGACCAGCTGTTCGTCACGCTGCGCCGCCTGAAGGAGCGCGGCACGACGCTGATCCTCATCACGCACAAGCTGCGTGAAGTGATGAGCCTGTGCAGCGCCGTCACGGTGATGCGCGCAGGGCAGGTCGTCGAGACGCGGCCTATCGCTCAGTGGAGCGAGGAGGCGCTGGCCGAATCGATGGTCGGCCGCAAGGTCACGCTGGGCCGGCCGGAAGGCCTCGAAATCAAGACCGGCGACGTGCGCCTGCAAGCCACCGGCCTGAGCCTGAAGCACGCCAACGGTGTGCCGGCGCTGAAGGACGTGAGCCTGACGCTGAAGGCCGGCGAGATCGTCGGCGTGGCCGGCGTGTCGGGCAATGGCCAGAGCGAGCTGCTGGAGGTGCTGTCCGGCCTGCGCGCGCCCGAGGGCGGCCGGCTGCAGCTGGGCAGCACGTCGTTCACGCCGGATGCCTGGCTGGACACGGCGCAGGCCCGGCCGCTGCGGCTGGCGCATGTGCCGGAGGACCGGCATGCGGTGGGCCTGGTCATGAGCTTTCCGGCCTGGGAATCGGCCGTGCTGGGCTACCAGAACCTGCCGAAGTACCGCCGGGGTGCGTCCATGAACCACGCGGCGATGCGCGAGGCGACCCGGCAGATGCAGGAGCGCTTCGACGTGCGCCCGCGCGACGAGAACCTGGGCTCCTCCAAGTTCTCCGGCGGCAACCAGCAGAAGCTCATCCTGGCCCGCGAGATCGGCGAGCAGCCGACGGTGCTGCTGGTGGGGCAGCCGACGCGCGGCGTCGACATCGGCGCCATCGAATTCATCCACGGCCAGCTGCGCGCGTTGCGCGACGCCGGCTGCGCGGTGCTGCTGGTCAGCAGCGAGCTGGATGAGATCCTGGCGCTGGCCGACCGCGTCGTCGTCATGAACTGCGGCCGCATCACCGGCGAGCTGGCGATTGAGGACTGCGATGAAAAACGACTCGGGCTGTTGATGGCCGCACAAGAAGAACGAGCGGCCGCATGAGCCAACCTCTCCAACTCCCCCGCTGGATCGACATCGGCCTGCTGCCGCTGTGGAACCTGGCCGTCGCGCTGCTGGTGGCCGGCCTGGTCGTCATGGTCATCGGCCACAGCCCCTGGCAGGCGCTGACCGTGCTGCTGGACGGCGCCCTGGGCAGCGTGCGCGGCCTGGGCTATTCGCTGTATTACGCAACGACCTTCATCTTCACCGGCCTCGCGGTCGCGGTGGCCATCCATGCCGGCCTGTTCAACATCGGTGGTGAAGGCCAGGCGACGCTGGGCGGCGTGGGCGTGGCGCTGCTGGCGCTGTGGCTGGGCGCCTCGTTGCCGGCGCTGGTGCTGCTGCCGCTGCTGGTGGTTGCCGCCGCGTTCTTCGGCATGTTGTGGGCAGCGCTGCCGGCCTATCTGCAGGCCTGGCGCGGCAGCCACATCGTCATCACGACGATCATGTTCAACTTCCTCGGCGCGGCGCTGAATGCCTATCTGCTGGTGAACTGGCTGCGCCCGGCGGGCAGCATGTCGGTGGAGTCGGCCGAGTTCAGCGAGTCCGCCCGCATGCCCGCCCTGCACCAGATGGCGGCGGCACTGGGCTATGAGCTGCCGTCCTCGCCGCTGAACCTCAGCCTGGTCATTGCGCTGGTTGCCTGCGTCTTCGTCGGCTGGTTCCTGTGGAAGAGCGCCGCCGGCTACGCCGTGCGCGCCGTCGGCAGCGCGCCACGCGCAGCCCACTACGCCGGCATCCGCCCGCGTGCCCAGGTCATGGTCGCGATGGCCATCTCCGGCGCGCTGGCCGGCATGGTGGGCATCAACGAGATCTCCGGCGTGCAGGGCAAGCTGACGCTGGACTTCGTCGCCGGCGCCGGCTTCACCGGCATCGCCGTGTCGCTGATGGGCCGCAACCATCCGGTGGGCATCGTGCTGGCGTCGCTGCTGTTCGGTGTGCTGTACCAGGGCGGCGTCGAGGTGAGCTTCGAGCTGCAGGGCTTCAGCCGCGAGATGGTCGTCACGGCACAGGGCCTGATCGTCCTGTTCTCGGGGGCGATGGCCACCGTCAGCGCGCCGCTGTTCGCGCGCATCTACAGCAAGTTGAAGGGAGGCCGCTGATGGATGAAGTCCTGATCGCCTCGGTGCTGGCGTCCACGCTGCGGGTCAGTGCGCCGCTGCTGCTGTGCGCGATGGCGGGCGTGCTGTCCGAGCGCGCCGGCGTCGTCGACCTGGGTCTGGAAGGCAAGATGCTGTTCGCCGCCTTCGCGGCTGCGGCCACCGCCTCGGTCACGCAGTCCACCGGCTACGGCCTGATGGCGGCCATCGCCGTGGCCTGTTCCGCGTCGATGCTGCACGGCTTTGCGTGCGTGACCAACCGTGGCGACCAGGTCGTCTCGGGCGTCGCGCTGAACATGATTGCCGCCGGGCTCACCGTCGTGCTGGGCATTGCCTGGTTCCAGCAAGGCGGCCAGACGCCGCCCATCGCGCCCGAGGTCCGCCTCACGGCGGTCGCCCAGGGGTTTGCCGAGCCCCAGCCGGGCAACTGGTTCGCTTCTGTCTTCGGCCACGGCCTGCTGAGCCACAACGCGCTGGTCTACGTCGCCTTCCTGATGGTGGCGGTCGTGTGGTTCTTCCTGGAGCGCACCCGCCCGGGCCTGCGCCTGCGGGCCGTCGGCGAGAACCCGGCGATGGTCGAGGCGGCCGGCATGTCCGTCCAGTGGCTGCGCTACCAGGCGCTGCTGATGAACGGCGTGCTCTGCGGCCTGGCGGGCGCCTACCTGACGCTGGCGCAGAACGCGTCGTTCTCGCCCAACATGACCGCTGGCCGCGGCTTCATCGCGCTGGCCGCGATGATCTTTGGCAAGTGGAAGCCGCTGCCGACCATGGGCGCCTGCCTGCTGTTCGGCTTCCTGGACGCGGTGGCCATCCGCATGCAGGGCGTGCAGCTGCCGGCCGGACTGGGCGGGGGCGAGGTGCCCGTGCAACTGATCCAGGCCTTGCCCTACATCCTGACGGTCGTCCTGCTGGCTGGCTTCATCGGCTCGGCCATTGCCCCGAAGGCCTTGGGCAAGCCTTATGTGAAGGAGCGCTGAAATGGAACTGACCCAAGACCTGCTGGACCGCCTGCTCGCCGAATCGCTGCGCGCCCGCGAGTTCTCGCATTCGCCTTACTCCAAGTACAAGGTCGGTGCCGCCGTGCTGGACGAGCAGGGCCGCATCCACGTCGGCGCCAACATCGAGAACGCCTCCTACCCGCAGGGCTGGTGCGCCGAACCGTCGGCGCTGACGGCCATGCTGATGGCCGGTGGCAAGCGTGCCGTGGCCGTGCTGGTGACCGGCCCTGGCCCGGACATCATCACCCCCTGCGGCGGCTGCCGGCAGAAGCTACGGGAGTTCTCCGTGCCGGAAGAACTTGTCATCATTGCCGGCGATCCTGGCGGCATCCGCCAACGCTGGACCCTGGCCGAACTGCTGCCTTACAGCTTCGGCCCCGAACATCTCAAGACCTGAGGTCCCCCATGATCGATCACCAAAAGCTCGGCGTCGCCATCACCGCGAGCGTCGAGAAGCTGCAATCCCTGTTCGGTGACGCTCCCGCCGTCGCCGTCGTGCTGGGCTCCGGCTGGGCCGGCGCCGTCAGCCATGTGCAGGATGCCAAGAGCCTGCCCTACACCGAGCTGCCGGCCTTTCCGCAGCCCAAGGTCGAAGGCCACGTCAACGAGATCGTCGTCGGCCACATCGGCGCCCAGCGCGTCATCTTCCTGCGCGGCCGGGCCCACACCTACGAGAGCGGCGATTGCACCGGCATGGCCGGCGCGCTGCGCACCCTGAAGCGCTGGGGCGTGAAGCTGCTGCTGCAGACAAACGCCTCCGGCTCGCTGCGCGGTCACATGCCGCCCGGCAGCCTGATGCTGATTGCCGACCACATCAACGCGCCGCAGCGCAGCCCGCTGGTGGGCGAGCAGGGCAGCCATCGCTTCGTCGACATGAGCACGGCCTATGACGCCGACTTGCGCAAGCACGCGCTGGCCCTGGCCAAGCGCGAGAACCTGATGCTGGGCGAGGGCACCTACGTCTGGGCGCTGGGCCCGCAGTTCGAGACGCCGGCCGAGATCCGCATGTTCGCGGCCTGGGGCGCCGACGCCGTCGGCATGAGCACCGTGCCCGAGACCATCCTCGCCCGCCACGCCGGCCTCAAGGTCATGGGCGTCGCGCTGATGACCAACATGGCCGCCGGCCTGTCCGCTGAGGCGCTGACGCACGACCTGACCCTCAAGCAGGCGCAGCTGTCGGGCGAGCGCGCGTCGGCCTTCCTCGCGGCGTTGGTCGCGAGCTTTGCGGACCTGACGCTATGACAGCCGATCTGAAGGCGGCCGCCCGCACGGCGCTGGCCTGCCTGGATCTGACCAGCCTGAACGACGGCGACACCGCCGCCGACATCGACGCGCTGTGCCGCCGCGCCCGCACGGCCCATGGCGATGTCGCTGCCGTCTGCGTCTGGCCGCGCTTCGTCGCCCAGGCGCGTGCCGCGTTGCCGGCTGCCGTCAAGGTCGCTGCGGTGGCCAACTTTCCCGATGGTTCGCTTGACGTACAGCGGGCTTTGGCCGACGTCGCCGAGATCGCACAGGCCGGTGGCGACGAGGTCGATGTGGTGCTGCCGTACCGCGCGCTGCTGGCCGGCGACAGCACCGAGGTCGCCGAGTTCCTGTCCGAAGTCCGCTTCGCCAGCCGGCCGCTGACGCTCAAGGTCATCATCGAATCCGGCGAACTGCACACACCCGAACGCATCGCCCAGGCCACGCGCCTTGCGCTGGCCGCCGGCGCCGACTTCGTCAAGACGAGCACCGGCAAGACCAAGACCGGCGCCACGCCCGCCGCCGCTGCAGTGATGCTCAAGGAGATCGCCGCGAGCGGGCTGTCCAATGCCGGCTTCAAGGCCTCGGGCGGTGTGCGCTCGGTGGCGGATGCCGCCGGCTACATCGCGCAGGCGCAAGCCGCGCTCGGCGCGGATGCCCTGAATCCCCAACGCCTGCGCTTCGGCGCAAGCGGCCTGCTTACCGACATCGAAGCCGTGCTGACCGGCGCTGAATCTGCTGCCGTCACGGCCGCCTACTGACCCGACCCATGCTTGCCCAAGAAATCATCCGCGCCAAGCGCGACGGCCACGCGCTGAACGAAGCGCAGATCCAGAACTTCGTCGACGGCCTGACGCACAACTCCTGGAGCGAAGGCCAGGTCGCCGCGCTCGGCATGGCCGTCTTCCTGCGCGGCATGGGCCGTGACGAAGCCGTGCTGCTGACGCGCGCGATGATGAATTCCGGCCGCGTCATGCGCTGGCCCGACATGCCGGGCCCCGTGCTCGACAAGCACAGCAGCGGCGGCGTGGGCGACAAGGTCAGCCTGATGCTCGCGCCCATGGTCGCCGCCTGTGGCGGCTATGTGCCGATGATTGCCGGCCGAGGCCTGGGCCACACCGGCGGTACGGTCGACAAGCTCGAAGCGATTCCTGGCTACACGACCACGCCCGACCCGGCAAAGTTCGACCAGATCGTGCGCTCGCTGGGCTGCGCCATCATCGGCCAGACCGCCGACCTGGCCCCGGCCGACAAGCGCTTCTACGCCACGCGTGACGTGACAGCGACGGTGGAGAGCGTGCCGCTGATCACCGCCAGCATCCTGTCCAAGAAGCTCGCCGCCGGCCTCGAAGGCCTGGCCATGGACATCAAGTGCGGCAATGGCGCCTTCGCGTCCACGCCCGAGTTCGCCAAGGAACTGGCCGAGAGCATCGTCGCGGTCGCCGGCGGCGCCGGCCTGAAGACGCGCGCGCTGATCACCGACATGAACCAGATCCTGGGCAGCGATGTCGGCAACGCGCTGGAGATCGTCGAGACCATCCGCTACCTCAAGGGCGAATACTGCGAGCCGCGTCTGCACGAGGTCACCCTGGCGCTGTGCGCCGAGATGCTGGTGCTGGGCAATCTCGCCGCTGACACCGCAGCCGCGCGCGTGAAGCTGCAGGCTGCGCTGGACTCCGGCGCCGCCGCGGAGAAGTTTGCCAAGATGGTTGTCGCGCTGGGTGGCCCGGCCGACCTGATGGAACGCCCCTCGGCCTATCTCACAGCGGCCCCCGTCGTGAAGGCCGTGCCGGCACCGCGCGCCGGTGTCCTCACGACGATGTCGACGCGCGATCTGGGCGTGGCCATCGTCGAACTCGGCGGCGGCCGCCGCAAGGCCGGCGACGCCATCGACATGCGCGTCGGCTTCTCCGAAGTCCGCCCCATCGGCACCCGCGTCGCCGCCGGCGAGCCGCTGGCGCTGATCCATGCTGCTGACGCCGCCGCCGCCGACCGCGCCATCGCGTCCTACCTGGCCGCCGTCTCGCTGGGCGATGCCGACGTGCCCGCCACGCCGCTTGTCATGGCGACAATCGGGTGATGGACGAACAGAACAGCAACCCACCACAAGAGCCGCCCCGCCGCGCGATCAAGAGTTTCGTCACTCGCGCCGGCCGCATGGGCACGGGCCAGATCAAGGCGCTGGCCGAACTGGGCCCGAAGTTCGTGCTGCCCTACAAGGCCGAGCGCCTGGACGCCCAGGCGGTTTTCGGCCGCCAGGCCCCGCTGGTGCTGGAGATCGGCTTCGGCATGGGCGGCGCCACCGCCGAGATCGCCCAGACGCTGCCGGATCACGATTTCATCGGCTGTGAGGTCCACGAGCCCGGTGTCGGCGCGCTGCTCAAGTTGATCGACGAGAAGCAGATCCCGAACATCCGCATCATTCAGCACGACGCGGTCGAGGTGCTGCGCGACATGGTCGGCCCCGACCTGCTGGCCGGCGTGCACATCTTCTTCCCCGACCCCTGGCACAAGAAGCGGCACAACAAGCGCCGCCTGATCCAGCCCGAGTTCGTTGCCAAGCTGGTGCAGCACATCGCGCCCGGCGGCTACCTGCACTGCGCGACCGACTGGCAGCCCTACGCCGAGCAGATGCTCGAAGTGCTGTCGGCCGAGCCGACGCTCCTGAACACTGCAGCCGCTGCAACGGGTTACGCTGACAAGCCCGCCTACCGTCCACTGACCAAGTTCGAGAACCGTGGCATCAAGCTCGGGCATGGCGTCTGGGACCTGGTGTTCAGGAAGCGGTGATGACAAGTCCTCTGCACGGCAAACACATCCTTCTCGCGATGACCGGCGGCATCGCCGGCTACAAGATTGCCGAGTTGACGCGGCTGTTCGTGAAGGGCGGTGCGACCGTGCAGGTCATGATGACCGAGGGCGCGCAGCAGTTCATCACGCCTGTGACGATGCAGGCGCTGTCGAACCGCCCGGTCTACACCGATCAGTGGGACGCGCGGCCCGACAACAACATGGCCCACATCAACCTCAGTCGCGAGGCCGATGTGATGCTGGTGGCACCCGCCAGCGCCGACGCCATCGCGGCATTGGCGCAGGGCAGGGCGGACGACCTCGTCAGCCTGACCGCGCTGGCCCGCCGCATCCATGAATGCCCGCTGCTCGTCGTGCCGGCCATGAACCGCGAGATGTGGGCCCATCCGGCCACGCAGCGCAACGTCGCGCAGATCACGGCCGACGGCGCGACCGTCGTCGGCCCCGCCAGCGGCGACCAGGCCTGCGGCGAGATCGGCGATGGCCGCATGCTGGAGGCGCAGGAGATCTTCGACGACGTCGAGGCCTTCCTCGCGCCCAAGCCGCTACGGGGCAAGAAGCTGCTCATCACCGCCGGCCCCACTTTCGAGCCTATCGACCCGGTGCGCGGCATCACCAACCACAGCAGCGGCAAGATGGGCTTCGCCATCGCCCGCGCCGCCGCCGAGGCCGGCGCCGAGGTCACGCTGGTGGCCGGCCCCGTGCACCTGCCCACGCCACGCGGCGTTCAGCGCATCGATGTGCAGAGCGCGCAGCAGATGTTCCGGGCCGTGCTGCCGCTGGCGCCGCAGCACCAGGTCTTCATCGCCACCGCCGCCGTGGCCGACTGGCGCCCGGCGACAGCTCACGACCAGAAGCTCAAGAAGGTCGAGGGCGATGCGGCCGCGCCGACCATCGCCATGGTCGAGAACCCCGACATCCTCGCCACCGTCGCGGCGCTGGCACGCCCGCCGTTCTGCGTCGGCTTCGCGGCCGAGAGCGAGAAGCTCGCCGAGCATGCCGAGGCCAAGCGCCTGCGCAAGAAGCTACCTCTGATCGTCGCCAACCTTGGCCCCGCGACCTTCGGCCGCGACGACAACGCGTTGCTGTTGATCGACGAGACCGGCCAGCGCGAACTTGCGCGCGCCGACAAGCTCACGCTGGCGCGCGAACTCATTGCCGACATTTCCAAACGACTCTGATGGCCACCATTGACCTGCAAGTGCTCGACGCCCGCATGGCTGAGCAGATCCCCGCCTACGCCACGCCCGGCAGCGCCGGCCTCGACCTGCGCGCCTGCCTCGACGAAGCCATCACGCTGGCCCCCGGCCAGACGACGCTGATCCCCACGGGTTTGGCCATCCATATCGCAGACCCAGGCCTGGCGGCCATCATCCTGCCGCGCTCGGGCCTGGGCCACAAACACGGCATCGTGCTGGGCAACCTGGTGGGCCTGATCGACAGCGACTACCAGGGCCAGCTGATGCTCAGCTGCTGGAACCGCGGCCAGACGGAGTTCGTCATCCAGCCCTTCGAGCGCATTGCACAGTTGGTCATCGTGCCGGTCGTGCAGGCGCAGTTCCGGCGCGTGGATAGCTTCGACGCGTCTGAGCGAGGCGCCGGCGGTTTCGGTTCCACCGGCAAGTCCTGAGTAGCGACGAAGTTGGCGCCGTGAGGCGCCTTGGGCTCAGTGAATGGGCTCGTCCGGCGGCGCGCTGGTCTGCACCATGAAGATCGGCTCGCCGACCGATCCGGCCTCGATCTCCGCTTCCGTCGCCGCGCGCACGTCCAGCAGCGTCACGTGCATGCGCAGGCCGATGCCGGCCAGCGGATGGTTGCCGTCCAGCACCACGTGCTGCGGATAGACCTCGGTGACCGTGTAGACCGCTTCCGGCATGCCCTCGGTGGCGGCACCCTCGGGCAGACCTTCGAACTGCATGCCGGGCGCCACGTCCTCGGGGAACAGGCCGCGCGCCTCGAAGCAGACGAGATTGGAGTCGTAGTCGCCAAAGGCTTCTTCGGGCTGCAGCGCCAGGGCAGTCTCGAAACCGACCTCCTGACCCTCCAGCGCGGTCTCGACCTTGGCGAACAGGTCGTCGCCGCCGAGCAGGAACTCCATGGATTCGGCCAGCTCGTCGATGAGCTGGCCCTGGGCATCTTCGAGTCTCCAGCGCAGGGAGACGACACAGGGGCGGGTGGCTTGCATGGGCGCATTTTGGCATCGGCACAATGCCCGGATGCAGACAGCTCTCCCCACCCCGATGCTCGCCGGCTTGAGCCCGGCTCAGTTCATGCGCAAGCACTGGCAGAAAAAGCCGCTGCTCGTGCGCCAGGCCTTCGCAGCCGCCGTACCGCCCGCTTCCTTGAAGGAGTTGGCCGCCCTCGCTGCGCGCGACGATGTCGAATCGCGCCTGGTCACGGCCTTCGACGGCCAATGGAAGCTCAGGCACGGCCCCATCGCCCGACTGCCGGCGATGAGCAAGCCCGGCTGGACGCTGCTGGTGCAGGGGCTGGACCAGCACCTGGCCGAAGCCCGCGCGCTGCTGGACCTGTTCCGCTTCGTGCCCGACGCCAGGCTGGACGACCTGATGCTGTCTGTCGCCAGTGACGGCGGCGGCGTCGGGCCTCATTTCGATTCCTACGACGTCTTCTTGAT
>Ga0114942_1000307_pt1 | contig 13690 bp, 11 predicted proteins | sample LowerColdCreek_FD_88674 | JGI IMG/M metagenome (GOLD analysis project Ga0114942, IMG submission 88674) | Groundwater microbial communities from Cold Creek, Nevada to study Microbial Dark Matter (Phase II) - Lower Cold Creek | ecosystem: Environmental > Aquatic > Deep subsurface > Groundwater ... | reverse complement strand
CCGGGCTGGCGGCGCACTTCAGCCTGCTGGTGCCCGACCTGCCCGGCCACGGCGGCAGCCAGGCCTTTGCCGACCGCCAGGCCGGCCTGCCGCGCATGGCCGCTGCGGTCGGCGACCTGCTCGCCGCGCTGGACTGGCAGCCCACGCTGGTGACCGGTCACTCGGCCGGCGCGGCGGTGATGGTGCAGATGAGCCTGGACGGCCGCCTGCCTCAGGCGCGCGGCCTGCTGGCCGTCAACGGCGCGCTGCAGCCGCTGCCCGGCCTGATGGGCCTGGTGGCGCCGGCCGTCGCCAAGCTGGCGTCACGCAGCGCCTGGCTGCCCGCCTGGGTGAGCCGCCACGCGGGCCAGCCAAGGGCGCTGACGAACCTGATCGCCTCCACCGGCTCCCGCCTGGACGAAGCCAGCGTGCAGCACTACCGCGAGCTGCTGAAGCAGCCCGACCATCTGCGCGGCGTGCTGGACATGCTGGCCAGTTGGCAGCTGGAAGACCTGCAGGCCCGCCTGCCCGAACTGCGCACGCCGCTGTGGCTGGCGGCTGGTCTGGCCGACCGCACGGTGGCGCCGGTGCAGTCGCTGGAGCTGGCGCGGTGGCTGCCGGGGGCTAGCTTTCATCCGCTGCCGGGGCTGGGGCATCTGGCACATGAGGAGGCGCCGGAGAGGATCAATGCATTGCTGCTGGCCTTGCGAGACGAGACCCGCGAGTCGAATGAGGGCACTGTCAGTGCAGTTCCGCCGGGGCGCCACAGCACTTCTTGAACTTCTTGCCGCTGCCGCACGGGCACGGCTCGTTGCGGCCGACCTTGGTGCTGATGCGCTGCGCCAGCTCCCGCTCGCTAACCGCTTGCCGCAGCGGCAGCCAGAACGCGTGGATGCGCAGCAAGCTCTCCTCGATCTCCTCCGCCAGCGCCGCGCGCTGCTCGGGCGTGCGGGTCAGCTCGTCCTGGTCGGGCGAGAAATCGTCTTCGCCCAGCAAGCCGATGGGCCGATACCAGCGCTGGCCGTCCGGGTGGTTGAACAGCGCCTGCCACGCCCCCGAGCTGAGGCTCACGGCGTCGGTGAAGCCAAAGGTCCAGGCTTCCGCGTCCTCGAATTCCTCGTCGGGACCGTACAGAACCGCGTGCCACAGGGGCGCCAGTAGCGGCGGGTTGTGGTCAAAGCCAGCCACGATGCTGTTGAAGTGGCGCATCACCAAACCCAGCAGATGGTTGGCCTGAGCCAGGTCGTCCACCGGCGGCAACATCGCGCCTTCTTCCTGCCCCCACACCCTGGGCAGCCACTGGCTGGGCATCACCGTTTTCGGCCCGATCGCCAGCGCGTGCAGATAGCCGTCGAGCATGTCCAGCGTCATGCTCTCTTCGGCATCCAGCTCCAGCAGGAAGATGTCCAGCTCCTCAAGTTCCTCCTCGGACAGCGGCGTCATCATGTCGCGCATGCCAGCCGGCAAAGAGGGCTGCTCGACCTCCGACAGCCGGCGCAAAAGCTCGGGCTCGGCTTCCTTGGCTCCGCGCTGGGCCTCGATCACGAACGCGTGAACCCCACCTTCCGCCTCGATCGCCTCGAACGCGGCGGCCAACGCGGCGGTGTCGGTCTCGAAGCGGTCCCCAAACACGGTGGACGTGCCGATTTCGTCCTCGATCTCCAGAATCCACGGCTCGCCCGCGCCACGGTAGATCTCGATGCGCAGCGTGTGGCCCTCGGCGCTGTGGGTCTGCGATAGCGGGGAGAAGATGAGTTCGATGTCGTCGTCGGTCATGGGGTATCTGGGTCTGGTGTGCCGGTTGAGCTGGGTGCGGCGGGCAAGTCGCGTTGTGCGGGGATCAGGCGCTAGAGCTCCAGCTCAATTCGCTACACAGCGTGTAGCGAATCTGCACGGCTGCACTGACACGCCACCGAGTACGCCGGTTTGCCCCCGAGCGTGTCAGGGACTTCATATTTGAGACCTGACCCCGAATTTTGGGCTGCTGCCCAGCAGCCAGGCGGCCTCGATGCCGGCGGCCAGTGGCGTGCCGCCGCCGCCGGGCAGGCCCGAGAGGGACCGCCGCGCGCGCACCAGGGAGCGGGTGGGCGGCAGCAGCACCTCGGCGCCTTCGCCGCGAAAAGCGATTAGCGCGACGCGGTCGCGCCGCACTCAGCAGTCGGCCAGCAGCAGTTCCACCGCGCCCTTGGCTGACGGCTGCGGCTCGGGCGAAGCTGAAGGCTCAGGTGCCTGCGCTGATTCGACCTCAGCCTGCGACTGCAGCAAGGCGCGCGCTCGCGGCGCCAACACCAGCCGAGCGGCCAGTTCAGCATCGGCCTGCGTCACTCCATCCCGCCCCGCAATGGCCGCCGCCGCGCAGGCCGCGCGCCAGGCCTGCCAGGGCGCGCGCAGCGACTGCAAGCCCAGCGCGCTACCTGGAGAGACGCGGCGTTTTGCGGTCGATGAACTCGGCGCGCTGCGCCTTCAGATTCGGGCCATCGATGTATTGGGCCATCTGGTCCAAATCGCGATTGCTTACGCCGAGCTCCTGGAAGAACTCCTTCCACCCGTCAACAGCAACAGCGACGCTCGTGACAGTCTCCACCGCCACGTCCTTGGTGAGCCCAAATGCTTGCGCCTCTGACAACGCATTTTCGATCGACGCATCGGCTTGGTCCTTGCCGACCCTGAGCTGCTGTTGACCAAGTCCCTGGACCGACGGCACCACGTCGTAGGCCGGGGACAGGTCGTAGAACCCGTCTGCCGCGCGCAAAAAGGCGTGGTTCTTCTCATGGTCATCCGTGTTGTCCATCAGGATGTTGAAAACCATGCGCCTGAACAACTCCTTCTGCTGCTCGCGAATGGCCTGCGCTCGGCCGATCCGACGCAGGCTCTGCGCGAGTTCGGGATAGCCCATGGGCAGGCCGTTGGCACGCAACACGGTGTTGGCCGAAATCACATGCGAGCGTGTATCACCGAAGCGATCAAAGCGCCTCACTGCGATCGCGTGCCCGCGTGCCAACGCGAGGGCGCGTGTCTGCGCAACGTTCAGCCCGCACTGGCTGGCCAGGCGCATGGTGGCGTGCTCGACAAGCTCCGTGTTGAAGTCCTCACCTTCGGAGAACTTCACGATCCACTGCGCGCCTTCCATCTCGATCAAGGACTTGGGCCGAGCGCCGCCAAACGACGGGCCGGGCTTGACCAGGCGCACCAGCCGCTCGTCCAGCTTCTCGTCGGCCAGGACCGCAGCAACGGCACGCTGCATGTCATCGAGGTTCGCCAAGCTCGCCATGGCACCCCCGCTGCTGGGCAGGTAGCCGCCAGCATCCGTCGACACACCCAGCGCGCCGAAGCGGTCATCGCCCGCAAAGTAGAGGTACTCCAGCACCGACAGCCGTGAGGGTTTGTAGAGGTTGCGAATCACACGCTCGCCCCAGCGATCCGGGCGCGCATCGTCAACGGCGCCGGCAGCCATGTCTCGCTCCTTGGGCACGTAAACGCCTCGGCCCAAGGGCAGGTCTTCGCTGAGGGCGAAGCCGTGCCGCAGCCAGTCGGCCGAGTACGCCAGGCCGACTTTGCGGTTGCCTTCGGTCAGGAAGATCTGGCCGACGCTTCGCGGCGACGCCGGCCCGTCACCAAGCCACCACAGGCTCATGGTGTCTTGCGGCTTGTAGGCGCTATTCACGGCGTCGGCTCCCCTTCTTCTCAATGGCCAGGATCTCCTGCGCCAAAGCCTGGACGTCGTGCTCTGGCGCCGCCAGATCCCGCAGCGCGCCATCTCGGCCGAGCAGCCACAAAGCAGTGGCATACACGCCCATGCTGACGCGTGGATCGCCTTTCTCCATCGCAGCCAAGGTCGGAACGGAGACATCCATCCGCAATGCCCAAGCGCGGAGCGACTCCTTCCGTCGCTTTCGGCCGAGCCGCAGATGGCCACCAAGGACTTCCAAGGAAATCTGTACGGGACTGGGCAGGCTTGCTACTGAAAACGCGGCTTTAGGCATCAATCAAGATTACACAAGAGCGACATTTTGTGCAATTTTGGTTTTACAAACTGCAATGCCACCGACTGGCTGCACTTCGACGGGCCGTCGCTTGATGACGGGGGTGGCGAAGCTCGCGTCACGCAGGTACTTCAACATCGCGGCACAGGCGTCAAAGCGACTCGTGATTCGGCTACTGCTGGTCGGCGCGCACCGCCATGAAGTCGTCCGAGACGCGGAGGCCGTTCTGGAAGAAATCGCTCTACGTGTGGCCCACCGGCGAAATGATGCGGTCCAGGCCTCGGGCGCGCACCTGCACATTCTTGACACCGTCAGGCAGCCGCGCGTCCACCGGCAGGTGCACAACCTGAGCGCGGTTGATGATGAAGACGGTGGTGATGCTCATGGGAAGCCCCTGAAAGGGATATGGCGAAAGTATGTGGCGCAGACGCCAGACCTTCAAACCGCCGCAGACACCGCCGCATAAACCTGCGCCGCCTGCCCCTGCGGCAACGGCACATAGCGCGCCGCCATGGCCTGGGCCAGCGCCATCGCGGCGGGCTGGGGGCGGGGTGAGGTGTCGATGAGCACGCTGGCCAGGCCGGTCGCGCGCAGGCGCTGGGCGGCGGCCAGCGCGTCCTGCATGGCGGGGCCGCGGCCGGGGCTGCCGTCGCGGGCGATGTTGGCGCGGGCGTCGGTCAGGAAGACGAGCACCGCCCGCCCGCCGTCGCGCGACTGCAGGCTGCTGCCCAGCAGCCAGGCGGCCTCGATGCCCGCGGCCAGCGGCGTGCCGCCGCCGCCGGGCAGGCCGGACAGCGACCGCCGCGCGCGCACCAGCGAGCGGGTGGGCGGCAGCAGCAGCTCGGCGCCTTCGCCTCGAAAGGCGATCAGGGCCACGCGGTCGCGGCGCACGTAGCAGTCGGCCAGCAGCAGCTCCACCGCGCCCTTGGCCTCGGACAGACGGTTGAGCGCCTGCGAGCCCGAGGCGTCGACGACGAAGACGGTCGTCGTCTCGCTGGGGCGGCGGTAGCGCTTGATATGGAAGTCGTCGCGCCGCAGCAGCAGGCGGGCAGTTGCGGGGGCCAGGCCCTGCTGCTCGCGCTCCAGCAGCCGCAGGCGCTGCCAAGGGATGGCGGCGCGCATCGTGGCGAGCAGGTCCAGCCGGCTGCCGGCGCGCAGGCTGCCGCGCCGCGAGGCCAGCGGCCGGCCGCTTTGCGCCGGGCGGGCCGCAGCGCCGCGCCGGCCGGCGCCTGCGCCGCCGTTCGTGGGCGAGCCGGCCAGGCTGACCAGGAGGCCAGGCGGGATCGCGGCTTGGGTGGCGGCGATCATCTGCTCTTGCAGTTCCTTGGCCTGCTGCTCGGCGTCGCTAGCGTCGGGCGACGGAGCGTCGGCCGATTCGGGCTCAGGCTGAGGCTGCGGCTGATCCGGCTCGGGTGGCGCGGCGGACTCGGGTTCCGATGAGGACTCGCCTTCCGCCTGCGGCAAGGCCCGCGCGCGCGGCGCCAGCACCAGCCGTGCAGCCAGTTCGGCATCGGCCTGGGTCACCTCGTCTCGCCCCGCGATGGCCGCCGCCGCGCAGGCCGCACGCCAGGCCTGCCAGGGCGCGCGCAGCGATTGCAAGCCAAGCGCTGCAGCCGTTCCGCACAGCGCCTGCACGGTGGCGTCGTCATAAGGGATACGAGCCAGCCGCTGCCGCGCTTCGGTCAGGTCAAACGGCAAGTCCTGACCCTCGCCCAGCCCAGCCAAGCCCGCCGCAAGATCAAGCGCGGCGGGGCTGGCGATCAACGCCAGCCGCTCAAGCAGGCTGGCCGGCAGCTGCTCTTCGGCGGACTGCCCTTCGTCCAGCGCCACGACGCAGAAGCGCGAAGTGCCCTGCTCCAGCGCCGACGCGAGCTTGGCCGCCAGGCCGGTATCGACGCGCTCGGCCATGGGCAGCAGCAGCACGCCGCCATCGGCCTCGGCCAGCAGCCCGGCCTGCGCCACGGGCCGGCCGGCGGCCAGGCTCAGACCCAGGTCCAGGCCGCCAAGCAGGCGCTCGTCATCGACCTGCAGCGGCAGGCGGCGCCAGGGAGTGCCGTCAGGCAAGGCGCGGCGAAGGGTGGCGAGCAGGGCGTCACGCGCCGGGCCGGCGGGGCCACGCAGGCACAGGCCGCCCAGGCCCGCCGGGTCCACCGCCAGCAGCCAGGCGGCCAGGGTGGCGGGGTCGGTACCGGTCATGCGGCGTTGTCGGCGTAGGTTGGGGTGAGCCTTGCGAACCCCAACATCGAACAGGACCGTGGGTGTTGGGGTTCGCGGTGCTCACCCCAACCTACGGAAGCCGGCTCCGTCATGCCCACAGCTCGGCGACGGCGCGTTCGATGCGCTCGCCGGAGCCCGTATCGTCCAGCGGATTGCGGCGCAGCCGGTGGCGCAGCGCCGGCACGGCGATCTCGCGCAGGTGCGCCAGCGTGACCTCCGGTGCAGCCTGCAGTGCGGCGAGCGCGCGGGCGGCTCGCATCAGCGTCAGCTCGCCGCGCAGGCCGTCGCTGCCCACGGCCACGCACAGCTCGGCGGCGCGGTGCAGCACGGCATCGCTGACGGCGAGGTCGGGCAGGCGCTCGCGGGCCTGCAGGATCTGCCGGCGCACTTTCACGTCCTGCTTGGCCCACTGCGTGGTGAAGGCAACCGGGTCGCGCTCGAAGGCATCACGGCGGCGCACGACCTCGACGCGCTGGGCGATGTCGGTGGGCGTCTTCACCTCGACCGACAAGCCGAAGCGGTCCAGCAGCTGCGGTCGCAGCTCGCCCTCCTCGGGGTTGCCGCTGCCCACCAGCACGAAGCGCGCAGGGTGGCGCACGCTCAGGCCCTCGCGCTCGATGACGTTCTCGCCCGAGGCGGCCACGTCGATGAGCAGGTCGACGAGGTGGTCCTCCAGCAGGTTGACCTCGTCGATGTACAGAAAGCCGCGGTGGGCGCGGGCCAGCAAGCCGGGCTCAAAGACCTTGATGCCTTGCGACAGCGCGCGCTCCAGGTCCAGCGCGCCCAGCACGCGGTCCTCGCTGGCGCCCAGCGGCAGGTCGACGACGGGGACGGGCAGCTCCTCGGTCTTGATGCGCCCGGCCGCCTTCAGCCGCGCGCAGTCTTCGCAGGCGGAAGACGCCGCCGGGTCGCAGTGGTAGCGGCAGCCCTGCACCGCGCGCATCTTCGGCAGCAGCGCGGCCAGGCCACGCACCGCCGTCGACTTGCCGGTGCCGCGGTCGCCCAGCACGAGCAGGCCGCCGATGGCCGGCTCGACGGCGGCGATCAGGATGGCGCGCTTCATCTCGTCCTGGCCGACGATGGCTGAAAAAGGGAATGGAGTGCTCATCAGCGTTCAGACCGCCTCGTTCTCACGCGCGCGGCGCCGCGCCTTGCGCACCGCATTGAAGGCCAGCAGCGCCAGCACGGGCACGCTCAGGCCCACGAACAGGTCGACGTCCAGCGGCGCGCCCAGCGAGCGCCCGCCCTTGGCGACGTAGCCCACCACGCCGGCCATGTAGTAGACGATGGCAGCGATGGACAGGCCCTCCACCGTCTGCTGCAGACGCAGCTGCATCTTGGCGCGCCGGTCCATGGAGGCCAGCAGCGCGTGGTTCTGGTGTTCGCGGGCGATGTCGACCCGCGTGGACAGCAGGTGGCTGGCCTGGGCGACGCGCTCGGACAGGTCGTGCATGCGCTGCGACACGGTGGCGCAGGTGGCCACGGCGGGCGTGAAGCGGCGCGACATGAATTCCTCGACGGTCTGCAGGCCGCTCAGGCGGCGCTCGCGCAGCTCGCGGATGCGGGTGCGCACCAGGTCCGCGTAGGCCCGGCAGGCGCCAAAGCGGAACTGGCTGGCCGACAGGCCGCTCTCCACCTCGGCGGCCAGGCGGGTCAGCTCGTGCAGCAGTTTTTCGTCACGGCCGCCGTCGCTGGCGATGTCGTCGGTGAGGCCGGCCAGCGCGCGCTCGATGGCCAGGATGCGCGGCGACAGGCGGCGCGCCACGGGGAAGGCCAGCAAGGCCATCATGCGGTAGGCCTCGATCTCGAACAGGCGCTGCAGCATGCGGCCGGCCATCAGCGGTGTGAGGCCCTGGTCCACCAGCAGCATGCGGCCGAAGCCGTCGGGGTGGGTCAGGAAGTCGGAATAGGCCAGGCCCGCGCCATCGCCCACCGCACTGCCGACGATCGGGTTGCCGGCGAAGAACTGCTGCTGCAGGTCAGGCAGCGCGGGCGCATCCTCGGCCTGCAGCAGTTCGGCATGGCCGGCATAGACCGTCATGCCCGGCACGCCAGGCAGCCAGCCGGGCGGCAGGTTGGCAGCGGCGGAGTCGACAAAAGGGGCTGCTGCGCGTGCCGCCATGAGCAGCGTGTAGCTGGAGAACTCGCCATGCCGCTCCCACTTGAGCCGCACGGCGCCGATCAGGCCGCTCCAGTGCACCGCATCGGCCGCGGGCGCCGCCTGGCCGTGGGTGCGGCACAACTTGGCCAGGTGGGCCAGCTCGCGCTCGCGCTCATCGGCGTCCACCAGCACGGCCACATAGCTGGCGCGGCCGGGTGCCGCCAGCGGCTCCGACGGCCGCGCATGCACCTCCAGCGAGAGGGCTGCCCGCTCGGGGAGATCGGCAGGCAGCAGTCTCATGCGGCGTTGCTTTCAGCGGCTCAGGGCTTTTTGGCGTAAGCGCTGCACCAGCCCTTGGCTGCCACCTGCTTGCCCGGGAAGATGCCGCAGGGCCCGGCCGCCGCGCCGGCCTTGCCTTGGTAGAGCGCGCAGTTGCCGCAAATCTGGCCGGCAGCGTACTTGGGGTACTTGGTCTTGTTGGTCTTGGTGGCGTCGGCCACGTAGCCGAGCGAAGCGGCCATCGCGTCCTTCTCGTCCACCATCGCCTGGGACCAGGCGGTGCCTGCCAGCATGCCGGCGCCTGCAATGGGGACCAGGCGGATGAAATTGCGACGTGTACTCATGGTGATTGCCTTCCTTGCCCGAGGGGCTGGGTGGGTGTGAAAACTTCTGGGTGGCGGCGGCGTGCCCGCAGGTCCAGCAGATGAGCCAGGCCAGCAGCAGCCAGGCAGAGAACGATCCAGGCGACGTTTGAGCCGACAAGGCTCAGACGCAGCGCCAGGGTCAGGCTCAGCCCCGCCAGCACATTGGGCGCCAGATTTGCCAAACCCGTCGGCCGGCGTGCCAAGAGCCACAGCAATTCGATCAGGCTCACCGCCAGCACCAGGTCCACCAGGTGCAGCAGCAGTTGGGCTTCGGTCAGGTTGGCCATCACACCCGCGCCAGCCCGAGCAGGTGAGCCACGTCCTTGAAGAAGATGCGCGCATGCGCCATCGGCTTGGCGCGCACGAGGCGCTTGTGCATGTAGGCGTCGAAGGTGAGCTGCTGAACGTCGCGGTCGCGACAGATGCTCACAAACCGCTCGCGGCGCTTGTCACTGGAATACCAGAAGCGCTGCATGATCCCCAGGATCCAGAACACCCGCCCGTGCTCCCGCATGAAGCGCTTGCGGGCCAGCGCCAGGGACTTCACGTCGCCGGTCTGCAGCAGCTGCTGCACCGCCTCGGCGGCCAGACGGCCACCCAGCATGGCGTAGTAGATGCCCTCGCCGGACGCCGGGGCGACGACACCGGCGGCGTCACCGGCCAGCACCACGTCGCGGCCGTTGTCCCAGCGCGGCAGCGGCTTCATCGGGATGGGCGCGCCCTCGCGGCGCAGCGTGCGCGCATGGGCCAGGCCCGCGCTGGCGCGAAGCTGCATGACGCCACGGCGCAGCGAAAAGCCCTTGTCGGCGCTGCCCGTGCCGATGCTGACGCTGGCGCCATGTGGGAACACCCAGCCGTAGAAGTCGGGCGACAGCTCGCCCCGGTAGTGCACCTCGCAGCGGTTGCCGAGGTAGCCGGCGGGCGGCTGCTCGGGCACGGCAACGATCTCGTGATACGCGAACACGAAGCGGCCCTTGTCGGCACCCGGCACGGCCTGCTGCGCCACCTGGGAGCGGGCACCGTCGGCACCGATGACCGCGCGAGTCCGCACGCTTTGCGGGCCGCCATCGGCGCTGTAGTGCAGCACGCTGATGCCGTCCGCATCGCGCTCCAGCCGCTCGAAGCTGCCGGTGCGGCGCACCGCGCCATGCGAGGCAGCGCGCTTGCGCAGCCACTCGTCGAACTGCTCTCGGTCCACCATGCCGACGAAGCCGCCTTCGATGGGGATGTCCACCTCCACCGCCTTCGGCGAGATCATCCGCGCGGCCGTGGCGCGGGCCACCAGCATGTGCTCGGGGATGGCGAAGTCGGCGATCAGGCGCGGCGGGATGGCGCCACCGCAGGGCTTGATGCGGCCGGCGCGGTCCAGCAGCAGCACGCGCTGGCCCTGACTCGCAAGGTCATCGGCCGCTGTCGCGCCGGCGGGTCCGCCGCCCACCACCACGACATCAAAGTCCACCGGCTGGCTGCGGTTCATAGCGCTCTCCCAGGTTGATGCGCAAGGACGTGGCGCGGGGCTCGACACGGGCCGCCAGACGGGCCGCCCAGATGAACAGCGCGGCGTCCAGCAGGAACACCAGCGCATAGGCCAGGCCGGCGTCGGCGATGAGCCAGCGCGTCAGGTCGCTGGCCGCCGTGCCCAGCACGCCACCCAGCGCAAAAGCCATGGCCTGCGCAGCGCCCCACAGGCCCATGCGCACACCCTCGTGGCCCGCCTCGCCGGCCCCGGCCAGGCCCATCATGGAACCGATGGCCGCGATGGAGAACGCGCCGGTAGCCAGGCCCAGCGCAAAGACATTGGCCTTCAGCGGCCATGCAGGGCCGACGAGGCCCGCACACACCAGCCCGCACAGCGCCAGCGCCGAGGCCACGCAGCCCCATACCGTCCAGGTTCGCAGCGAGCCCCAGTGCCGGCCGGCCCAGCGGCTGCCGGCTGCGGCGGCCAGCAACATGCCGACCAGCGCGCCGCCGTGCTGGGTGCCGGAAAGCTTGGTCGTCGCGCCAGGCGTGAGGCCGAACACCAGGCCGGCGAAAGGCTCCAGGATCAGGTCCTGCATGCTGAAAGCCAGCATGGAGACAAAGACGAAGATCGTGAAGCGGCGGGCGCGCGACTCGGCCCAGGCGTCTTGCAGCGCTTGCCTGAACGACACGGCGACAGCGGACTCGGGCGCTGACGGCGCCGGTCCTTCCAGGCCGATCAACGCGAGCGCGGTCAACGCCACCGCAGACAGCGCGACACCGCCCGCCACCGACAGCAGCCGCGCTGGCGAGAACGGGTCGAGCAGGCTGCCCGCCACGCCGGCCGTCACGACAAAGCCGGCGATCATCATGATCCACACGGTGGTGGCCGCTGCGGCGCGCTTCTCTGCCGGCACGCGCTTGGCCAGCAGGGCCAGCAGCGAGGTACCGCTGGCGGCGACGCCCAGGCCGATCAGCGTGTAGGCCAGCAAGGCCAGTGCGATGCCCGCTGCCGGATTGCTGCCCATCCACGCGGTGGCGAGCGCCGCCAGCCAGCCACCTGCTGCCAGCGTGACCATGCCGCCGAGGATCCAGGGCGTGCGGCGCCGCCCCAGGTCCGAGCCATGGCCCATGCGCGGGCGGCTGATCTGCACGACGTAATGCAGCGCAAGCAGCAGGCCGGGCAGCAGCGCCGGCAAGGCCATCTCCACGACCATCACGCGGTTCAGCGTCGAGGTCGTCAGCACGACGATGGCACCCAGGCTGGCCTGAACCAGTCCCAGGCGCATCACGCTGAGCCAACCAAAATCCCGGCTCACGACACGATCCCCCGCAGCGCGAACGCGCTGACCAGCATGCCCGACACGAACAGCGGCACGCCCGCGCCGCTGTACCAAACGGCACGCGCCAGCGGCTGGGCGACGAAGCGCTTCATCATCAGCAACTGCACCGCCAGCAGGCCGGCCACCGCCAGGCCGTGCCAGCCCTGGCCCCAGTGCCACAGCAGCAGCGCCACGACGACCTGCGGCGTGGCCATGACGATGCTGGCCACATAGGCCGCGCCCGAGGCGCCGAGCATGACCGGCAAGGAGTCAATGCCCATCTGCCGGTCGCCCTTCATCGACTTGAAGTCGTTCAAGGTCATGATGCCGTGCGCCCCCAGGCTGTAGAGCAGTGCCAGCGTCAGCGACCTTGCGTCGGGCCAGCCGCCCATGGCCATGACGGCCGCACCGGTGATCCAGGCCAGGCCCTCGTAGCAGAGCCCGCAGGCGGCATTGCCCCACCAGCCGTTGCGCTTCAGGCGCAGCGGCGGCGCGCTGTAGGCCCAGGCCAGCAGCAGGCCGACCAGGCCGGCCAGGAAACCTGCCGGGCCGAGCTGCCAGGCCAGGACCAGCGACAGCAGTGTCCAGAGGATGGCGATGTACAGGCCCCAGTGGCCCGGCATGCGGCCGGAAGGGATGGGGCGTTGCGGCTCGTTGATGGCGTCGACATGGCGGTCGAACCAGTCGTTGACGGCCTGGCTGGTGGCGCAGACGAACGGCCCGGCGAGCAGCACGCCCGCCACGATCAGCGGCCAGCGTCCCTCCGCCGACATCCCCGAGGCCACCACACCGCAGGCAAACGCCCACATCGGCGGAAACCAGGTGATGGGCTTAAGCAGTTCGGCGACAGCCGAAAGAGCGGGGCGCTGCATGCAGCCTATTCTGGGCTGACGCAACGCAATGTCAAGTTAGATTTACACTTACGACCGACGCGGCGGACGGACGCTATTCGCTGCCAGCCGGACCCATGTCTTGAATGCCGTAGCGGCGCAGCTTCACGTAAAGGCTCTGACGGGACAGGCCCAGCATTTCCGCCGCCGAGGCGCGGTTGTCGCGCGTCAGCTCGAGCGCCGCCTCGATGCAAAGCCGCTCGATCAGGTCGGTCGTCTCGCCGACGATGTCCTTCAACGGCAGGCGGCCCACCAGCCCGGTGAGCTGCTCGGCCGAGCGCGGCAGCTGGCGGTTGGAGCGGCCTTCGGCCGGCAGGCGCCGCGCCACGTCGCGGATGGAGAAGCCCAGGCAGGCCTGCGGGCCGTCCGGCACCGCCACGGCCGAGATCTCGACCGCGCCTGGCTCGCCATAGCCACTGCGCAGCGTGGTGGGGAAAAGCCGCAGCACGCCGTGCTGGCGCAGGTTGCCGATCAGCACGTTCAGGTCGACAGACGAGCGGCCCAGCCAGCGATCCAGCGACTGGCCCTGCACCGATTCACCGACAGCCAGCTGCAGCATGTCGCTGAAGGCCTGGTTGGCGCTGAGGATGCGGCCCTGCATGTCGGTCAACACGAAGGCATCGGGCATGGCGTTGACGACATGCAGCAGCGACGGGACTTCCGCCGCACGGCTGGCGACCTGCCCCTGGCTCATCGCGTTGGCCGGCGACAGGCGCACCAGCAACGAGGTGGTGCTGTCCTGCTTGAAGACAGTGGCGGACAGCTTCAGTTCGATGCTGCCGTTGGCCAGGCGCACCAACATGTCGTCGCTGCGGCCGGCACTGCGGGCCTGGGAGAACTTGGCGTACGACTCGGCCTGGCTCTCGACGGCCAGCAACTCGGTGAAGCTGCGGCCGACGATGCGCTTGGTGGAATCGCCCAGCACACGGGCGGCGGCGGCGTTGTGCTCGAAGACGACCAGCGAGTTCGCGTCCAGCACCAGCACCGCCTCGTCGACCGCCTCGAACAGCAGCCGGTAGCGAGCTTCGGTGTGGCGCAGGCGCAGGTAGTCGCGCTCCATGGACTGCTGGGCATCCACCAGGCGCTGCTGCACGGT
>Ga0114942_1000306_pt1 | contig 13700 bp, 15 predicted proteins | sample LowerColdCreek_FD_88674 | JGI IMG/M metagenome (GOLD analysis project Ga0114942, IMG submission 88674) | Groundwater microbial communities from Cold Creek, Nevada to study Microbial Dark Matter (Phase II) - Lower Cold Creek | ecosystem: Environmental > Aquatic > Deep subsurface > Groundwater ... | reverse complement strand
TTTCGGGCGGCCCCATCGCAAAGACGAAGGCCGCGCGTCTTGCGACTTCGCGGCCTTCCATTTGTTGCATCTTTCAGCTTGTTAGCGTCCAGAGCGCATTTCCCAGTGATGTAGCGCTCGAATGCTAAAGCCATTGATCAGCGTCTGACTGCGGAGCAACCCTGATGGCGGCCTAAGGCGTCACGCACGTCCAATCGGCACTGGAATCACAAAACGACTCCGGGGAGGAGCAAAGATGAAATACCGATTGGCCTTGGACCTCGGCTCGACCTCGCTCGGCTGGGCCATGGTGCTGCTCAACAGCAAGGCAGAGCCTTGCGCCGTCATCCGGGCCGGCGTGCGCATCTTCCCGGACGGCCGCAACCCAAAAGACGGCACCTCGCTAGCCGTCACGAGACGCAACGCCCGTGCGATGCGACGCCGCCGCGACCGGTTGCTTAAGCGAAAGGCGCGCATGCAGCGGCTACTGATCGAGTTCGGCTTCTTCCCTGCTGACGAAGCGGCTCGCAAGGCGCTGGAGACGCTCAACCCCTATGAGCTGCGCGCCCGGGGTCTGGACGCAGCACTGACGCCCGCGGAGTTCGCCCGCACCCTCTTCCACATCAACCAGCGGCGCGGCTTCAAGAGCAACCGCCGCACCGACAAGAAGGACAACGACAGCGGCGCGCTTAAGGCGGCCATTGGCAGCCTGCGCGCGCAGCTGGATCTCGCAGGCGCTGGCGGCAGGGCGCGCACGGTGGGCGAGCTGCTGTGGCGACGCATGAACGACCCCGACGTGCGCACCGTCCGTGCCCGCTATCGCGAGCAGCGCGTCACCAAGGAGGACGGCAAGACCCGCGTCGACAAGAGCTACGACCTGTACGTGGACCGCGCGATGGTCGAGGCCGAGTTCGACGCGCTGTGGGCCAAGCAAGCCGAACTCAATCCTGTCCAGTTCAGCGTAGCCGCCCGCGCCGCGCTGAAGGACTGCCTGCTGCATCAGCGCAAGCTGCGCCCCGTCCGCCCTGGCCGCTGCACGCTGGAGCCCGACGAGCCGCGCGCGCCCCTGGCCCTGCCCAGCCAGCAGCGTTTTCGCATCTTGCAGGAGGTCAACCACCTGCGCCTGCTGGGCGGCCGGCTGCTGGAGGAGACGCTGAGCGTGGCGCAGCGTGACAAGCTGGTGGCGGCGCTGGAAGAAGGCAGCAAGTCCTTCAAGACAGCCATCCCCAAGCTGCTGGGCCTGCCGGGCACGGTGCAGTTCAACCTGGCCGACGCCAAGCGCACCGAGCTGAAGGGCAATGCCACCAGCATGCTGCTGTGCAAGAAGGACTTCTTCGGCCCGGCCTGGCATGGCTTCAGCGAGGCGCAGCAGGACGAGATCGTCATGCGCATCCAGGAGGAGGAAAGCGAAGCGCGGCTGGTGGACTGGCTGGTCAACTCCACGGGCGTGGACGAGGCCCATGCACTAAAGATCGCCAATGCCGCGCTGCCAGAAGGTTATGGCTCGCTGAGCGCCAAGGCGCTGGCTAAGATCCTGCCGGCCATGCGCGCCGAGGTCGTCACCTACGACAAGGCCGTGGTTGCCGCCGGCTACGACCATCACAGCCGCATCAGCCATGCGGCCTCGACCGGGGAGATCCTGCCCGAGCTGCCCTACTACGGCGAACACTTGCAGCGGCATGTCGGCTTCGGCACCGGCGAGTTGAAGGACACGCCTGAGAAGTGCTTTGGCCGCATTGCCAACCCGACAGTACACATCGGCCTGAATCAGGTGCGCGTGGTCGTCAATGCGCTGATCAAGCGCTACGGCCATCCCACCGAGGTGATCGTGGAGGTGGCGCGCGACCTCAAGCAGAGCCAGGACCAGCGCCGCGAAACCCAGGAGCAGCAGGCGAAGAACCAGAGGCGCAATGAGCGGCTGCGCAAGGACGCGGCAGCGATCCTGGGCATGGCCGAGGAGCGCGTGCGGCAGGCCGACATCCAGAAACTGATTCTCTGGGAGGAGTTGAGCTTCGACATCGCCGACCGGCGCTGCCCCTACAGCGGCGTTCAGTTGAGCGCAGCCATGGTGCTGAGCGAACAGCTGGAGATCGAGCACATCCTGCCCTTCTCGATGACGCTGGACGACAGCCTCAACAACAAAACGGTGGCACTGCGCCTGGTCAACCGCCTCAAGGGCAACCGCACGCCCTGGGATGCGCGCGAGGCCTTCGCCGGACAGGGCTGGGACTACGACGGCATCCTGGCGCGCGCTGAGCGCATGCCGCGTGCCAAGCGCCAACGCTTCGCGCCGGACGGCTACGAGAAGTGGCTGAAGGAGGACAAGGACTTCCTGGCCCGCGCGTTGAATGACACACGCCACCTGAGCCGCGTGGCGCGCGAGTACCTGAGCCTGGTATGCCCGGCCGGCACGCGCGTGATCCCGGGGCAGATGACAGCGATGCTGCGTGCCAAGTTCGGCCTCAACGACATCCTCGGGCTGAACGGCGAGAAGAACCGCGATGACCACCGGCACCACGCGGTGGACGCCTGCGTCGTGGCCGTGACCGACCAGGGGCTGCTGCAGCGTTTTGCCCAGGCCAGCGCCGATGCGCGTGGCAAGGGTCTGGATCGGCTGGTCGAGACCATGCCTGACCCATGGCCCACCTATCGCGAGCATGTCCGACGCGCGGTGAGTGCGATCTGGGTCAGCCACAAGCCGGACCATGGCTTCGAAGGCGCGATGCACGAGGACACAACCTACCGCCCACCGCATCTCGACTCCAAGAACATGTGGCGCACGCGCGGCATCGGCGGCGGCAAGCCCAATGAGAAGGAAGCCGCCTCCAAAGCCATGGTCGGCTTCACCGGGCCGGAGCATCTACAGCGCCACCACCGCGATGAGGCCGGTCAGCAGTTGCCTTACAAGGGCTATGTGGCCAGCCCCAAGTTCTGCATGGACATCGTATGCAACGACAAGGGCCGCTGGGAGAGCGAGGTGGTGTCGACCTTCGAGGTCTACCGCCTGGTCAGCGAACTGGGAAGGGATTCAGCCCTGGCGCGCATCCAGTCCAAGAGCCACAGCATCTCCGGCAAACCCTTAGTAATGCGTCTCCAAGGAGGTGACATGGTCCGCCTCGAAGATGACGACGGTCGACCCGCAGTGTTGCGTGTCGTCAAGTTGAAAGCCAACGGCCAGGTCTTCTTCGCGCCGCACAACGCGGCCAATGCGGATGCGCGCGATGCAGACAAGCAGGACGCTTTCGCCTACTTGTCCAAGTACGCAGGGTCACTACAAAAAGCCCGTGGCCGCCGCGTAGCGATCTCACCAAGCGGGGACCTGCACGACCCTGGCTTCAAGGAGTAGCCCAAATGATCGGCCGCATCGTCGAAGTGGCCGATGACCGGCGGCACCTGTTCATGAATCGCGGCTTCATGGTGGTCAAGGACACGGAGTCGCACAAGGAACTGGGCCAGGTGCCGCTGGACGACATCGCGGCCGTGATCGGCAATGCCCAGGGCCTGAGCTACACCAACAACCTACTGGTGGCTCTGGCAGAGCGCGGTGCCCCGTTCGTGCTGTGTGCGGCCAACCACAACGCGGTCGGCATGTTGTGGCCCATCGAAGGCAACTTCGAGCAGTCCAAGCGCATCGAGGCACAAATCGCCGCCAGCCTGCCCACGCACAAGCGCCTGTGGGCTGCAGTCGTGCGTTCCAAGCTGGAGCAGCAGGCCGCCGCGCTCGAGGCGGCAGGCTCACCCACGGCGCCGCTAACCGCCCTGGCGACTAAGGTGCGCAGCGGCGACCCTGACAACTTAGAAGCTCAGGGCGCGCGGCGCTACTGGGGCCTGCTGTTCGGCGATGCCTTCCGGCGCGACCAGCAGGGCGGCGGTCTCAACGGCTTGCTGAACTACGGCTACACAGTCATGCGCGCCACGATGGCCCGCGCCATCATCGCAGCTGGCCTGCATCCCGGCATCGGCCTTCATCACAGCCACGACAACAACGCGATGCGTTTGGTTGACGACCTGATGGAGCCCTTCCGCCCCATCATCGACCTCAAGGTCTGGCAGCTGCGCCGAAATGGCGAGGAGATGGTCACACCCGAGTCCAAACGCGCATTGGTTCGCACGCTTTACGACGACATGCAAACCGCCGCAGGTGCAACGCCGGTCATGGTCTGCACGCAGCGGCTGGCCGTCTCATTGGCGCAGGTGTATCTCGGCGAGCGCGACAAGCTGGACTTGCCACTGCCCGGCCTGCCGCTGTCGCTGGCGTCTGCGCTGCAGGACGAAGAATGAGGGGCGCCCAGTGCTCACGGGATACCGGCTGATGTGGATGGTGGTGATGTTCGACCTGCCGGTGGTCGAGAAGGCCGAGCGCCGCGCCGCCACCGAGTTCCGAAATGCCCTGCTGGACATGGGCTTCGAGATGAGCCAGTTCAGCGTCTACATGCGCTTCTTGTGATGTTCCACCTGCTCTGGGGTGAAACCGGGAACGGGCGGGAAGAACTGGGAAGGGGCGGGAAGGCTTTGCGGCACAACGACTTAGCCATGTTTGAGGGGGTCGGGGTAGCAACACTTCGGGCGGCGCATGGTTTGAGGTGTGGGTGGCGGGCGCGGAGAGCAGGCCCGGCCGCCGAAGAATAGCGCCCAAGCCCGTTCGCACCTGGGACAAACCGCCCTTGAGAGGGGTTTGGGGACCGGCCGCCGAACTGTGGCGAAGTGTTGCGGGAAGCGTTGCGAGCCTGGCCAACCCCTCTCTATAGAAGGGCCTGGACCGTCCGAAAGCCCGAAGTGTGACGCGGCGCAACGCTTACGACCGCCGAAACCGGCCCGCCAGATCGGCCCAGGCGGCGCTTTCCGAGAGGCGGCAAGGCCCTGGCCTCACCGCCCCGGCGGCGCGCTCCAGCGGCCTCAAAACAAGCCGACCGGTTCGGCCGCCACGTCCCACGACCAGATCACCAACTCGCGCCTGGGCGCCTGCTTGTCGCCGCCGCCGACCGTGTAGTTGATCTCCAGCGTCTCCATGTGGAAGCCGGCAAAGGCTCGCCGGATGTCCGGGTGGTCGTTGATGGACAGGATGGCCTTGCCCTTGAGCTTGCGCATGACCTGGGCCATCAGCTCGTACTGGTCGAAGGCGAACGGCACGCCGTAGCCGGCGGTCTCCCAGTAGGGCGGGTCCAGGTAGAAGAACGAGTGCGGCCGGTCGTAGCGCTCGATGCAGACCTTCCAGTCGAGGCGCTCGATGTAGGTGCTGGCCAGGCGCAGGTGCGCCGCACTGAGCTGCTCTTCGATGCGCAGCAGATTGACCGGTGGCGCGGTCGTCGCAGTGCCCCAGGTTTGGCCTTCAATCTTGCCGCCGAAGCAGTGGTGCTGCAGGTAGTAGAACCGCGCCGCGCGCTGTACGTCGGTCAGCGTCTCCGGCGGCGTGTCCTGCGTCCACTTGAACATCTCTCGGCTGCTCAGCGCCCACTTGAACTGGCGCATGAACTCTTCGGGGTGGGCCTTGACGACGCGGTACAGGTTGACCAGCTCGCCGTTCACGTCGTTGATCACCTCGACCTCGGCAGGCAGCCGCAGGAAGTAGATAGCCGCGCCGCCGGCAAACACCTCGACGTAGCACTTGTGCGGCGGGAAGCGAGGAATCAGCAGGTCTGCCAACCGGCGCTTGCCACCCATCCAGGGGATCAAAGGAGAAGTCATTGTTGATATCGCGAATAGACTCGCGCCCGCCTCCCGGGAGGTAGCAGGGCCTTGGTCTGATCGCAGCTCACTCTGCGTGAAGGCGGCCAGGTCGGGTGTTGACGCACTTGACCTGGTCGCCCTGTTTTTTTACGCCCGCCAGACCTTCAAGGCGGCGGCCGCAGCGGCCCGACGTTCGGCCAACTTCAGCAACGCCGGGCCATTGACGATTCGAGTGATTGCCTCGTCGTCGCCGGCATCTGCAAGGGCCGAGCATTCACGCGCGTCCCAGAACGCGAACGCGATACGGGCGGCGGGAATCGGATCACGCGCCCACTCGGGATGGCCCACCAAATCAAGACCAACGAGCGCGCCGATCTCGGCATAGTTCGCGCGACCGGTCAACTGCTTGTAGCCGCTGCCGCGATAGCGCCAACCGTCACCTGATGACTCAGGCCCGTTGCCCAGCCGGCCGCCGTAGACCCTGTCAGCGATGGCGGCCTGTCCGCGCCGGATCAGCGCCTGCGCATCGTCGACGCCGCGCACCGCGCTGAAGATGGCGTCCAGGCGCACGGGGTCGCGCCAGGCCATGTTCTCGACCAAGGCTGTCAGGCCATCGGTCTCGACAAGCACCTGACCCATGAAGTGCGCAAGCCGACGCGGCGTGTTGACGCTGCTGTTGACGCGCGCCGCTTCCAGCGCTGCCGCGTGCAGCTGCGGCTGAGAACAGCGCGGTGCAAAGCGCTTGATGGTGTCCGCCGTGATCATCTCCACCGCTCCTCATAGAACCGCTCTGACGTGCTGACGATTTCTTTCGAGTCAGCGCCATTCACACCGAGGAACTCGCGCTGCGGCATCGTCACCTTGGCGCGAAGCAAGTACTGCACAACGCCGTTCTGGTCGACCAGCATGAACTGCCCCTTGATGCTCTGCGTCACCTTCAGCCCTTCGAAGTTGCGCGGGCTGCCGGCCCTGCGTGCTTCAGGCGTGACCGGGATTGAAAGGAACGGGCCCGCCTTCGCGCGAATGACGCCGCCGAAGTTGTGCATGGCCGCGTAAGCCACGTTCGTGCCCCAAGAGACGCCCGTCTCGGTGGCCTCGTAGGTGATCGAGTTGCGCAGCCTGCGCGACAAGCTCAGCGTTTGGCCGCCCTCGTCCAATGCCCGCCGGCTCTTCTGCCAGGGCTTGCCATCAGGAGAGACCTGCATTCGAAAGCGCATCTGCGTCGACGACTTGCCGATGCGACCGATGCGCTCCCACAGCGGCCGCATCCGGCCACCCAGCGGCAGGCCCAGGCGCACGCGCTCGATGGCAGCACGCAGCGCCCGGTCCTCGACCTTCACCTGGATATCACTTGCCATCGCGGAAGGCCCTTTCCTTCTCGGCCAGCAGCTCGCGCTGCAGATCGGCGCGGCTTGCGCCGGGTGTGTAGTCCCAGCCGAACCCGACGCCCTTCGGCACCTGGCTCACTTCGCCGGTGCGCGGGTTCGTGTACTCACGCATCACCACAGGCGGTGCCTTGTCCGGCTCGGCCTTGCCCATCGCCACCGCCTGCTCGCGGCTCAGCTGGATCAACCCGCAGCGGCAGCCCCAGTCGTTCGGCGGCGTGTGCGTCTGCAGCCACGGGTCATCAACGCTCAACACCAGCCCATCCCAGGCCGCGTGCTCGGGCCGCGTGTTCGCGTCGCCGACAGCGTCGTACATCACGAAGGGCGCATCGTCCTTGGTCTGCTGAATCTGCGCCCAGTCGCCAGCGGCATAACTGGTTCTGATGTTGGTTTCAAAGATGGTTTGCAGCCGGCGCGGCGAGCCCAACTGCACCAGCTTCGTCTCGCCAGTCAGCGGGTCTTGCAACTCGGCCTTGCCCCACCAGCCGGCCTCTATCAAGCGCGGCTGCAGCTCCTTCTTGAACTGCTCCAACGTCTGGCCTTGCGCGATGGCCTTGTCGACCGCCATGCGCACGTCACGCAGCATGTCGACGTTGGCCATCTTGGCGACGGTGAACGCCTGGTCATGCTCTGCGCGCCATACGTCTTGCCAGGCAAAGCTCGTGGCGTAGCCCTTCCCTCGGAAGAACTCCAGCGCCTTGCGAGGCTCAAGGTCGAAGCGCAGTTCCGTCGTCATCGTTGCTGCCTCGGATAGCAGGTCTGCGCAGCTGCACCGACCTCGGCAATAAGCTGCGCAGCGACACCAGGCCAGTCCAGGTTCGTCAGTCGGTAGCGGTCTTCGAAGTGGTCGAACACCACGACGGCGCCAAGCTCATCGCGCAGGCGGCGCAGGTCGCGTTTGAATGTCGCTGGCGAGCTGCCATGCACGCCGCCCTTCGGAATGCCGCCGCCGCGCAGCCTGCTCTCAAGCGAGAGCAAGCGACGAGCTTCGGCAGACAGAAGCGCGGCCATCTTTAGCCCGCCGCGTGCTGCATCTCGCGCAGCGCGTACCCCATCAGCGGCCACAGCTCGCGCTTGGCGTTGTCGATGGCCACGCTCTCCCCGATCTCGGCGTCATCGTTCGCCGACGAGACAGAGGCGGACGGTCGACCGGTCACGGCGAAGCCGCTCTTGGTGGTGATCACCGCCCAGCGCAGCACCTGGCCGGACTTCGAGACGTGCTTGGCGATTTCGACATCGACGATGTTCGCCTCCAGGTCTTCCTTGCTGACTCGGGGCGCCGTCAGCCCCTTGCGCTGGACCGCTTCTTCAACTTGTGCGTCGTTCAACTTCAACTCCTCGTGATCAGCTGCTTCAACTTGCCGAGCAGCCCAGGCTTCTTCGGCGCGAGCCCGCGCCCAATCACATGCCCCGCGAACGTGGCGCGCGCGATGGTCTCGACGGTGGCCGGGGCGGGCTTGTCATCGAGCAGCCGCGCCATCCCCTCGCGGAAGGCCACCAGGTCGCCGCTCTCTTCCAGCAGCGCCGTCAACCGCTCAACCGGCTGTGCCATGACCTGCCGCCACTGGCCGGCCAGCTCCTCGGCGCCTGCCGTGATGGCCTCTTGCCGCACCTTGTTGAAGGCCCGCTGCGATCTGGCCGCACCGAGTGGTACGCCCTCGGCGAACTCGGCCTCGGCGTCATCGACATCGCCACCAGGTGGGAAGCCGCCACCGAACATCGGTGGCATCGGCGCGGGCGCCTTCTTCGTCCAGCCCTCGCCATAGGTCTTCTGGATGTACTGCTCGCTCGGTTCCCAGCCCATCGACACCAGCTTGCTATCGCGGTCGGCCAGCTTGGCGGTGTCCTCGGGCTCATCGAACACCCGGCGCACCTTCGGCGGCTTGGCGCCGGGCACGTTGAACTCGGTGATCCAACGAACCACCGAGCATTCCAGCGTCTCGCTCAGCTCGTCGGCGTCGTCGCGGGCCACCTCCTCGCGCACGCCGTCCTGCACCTGAGCCTGGCCGCTGCCCATGCCGGCGGCCGACGCAGTCGTGCTCATCGTCTCGCCCAGCACGGCCTTGCTGATCAGCTCGTCCATGTAGCGCACGAGCTTTTCGTAGGTGTCGACGCTGCCCGAGCGCGATGCCTCCAGCAGCTCGATGGCCATACCCTCCGGGATCACGACGCCCGCGTCACGGCTGATCGCCTTCAGCGCTTCGAGCAGCTTCTTCTGCTCGGCTTTCTGCGCCCCTGCCGGGTACTTGCCCAGCGCCGTTGGCGCGCCGAACTTGTCGGCAAACGTCAGCCAGAACGTGATGCCGTTCCTCTTGAAGAACACCGGCCAGAACAACATCGACCCGACGCCCTCGCCATACGGGCTGTCCTCGGTGTCGGCGCCTCGGCGGTGGACGATGAACTTGCGCGGCGGCAGCGCCTCGCCCAGCATCGGCGCCTCGCGCGTCAGCAGCCGCAGCTCGTCCTTCAAGTCGAAGGTGAAGCGCCTCGCGTTGCGGGCCTTGATGCGCTCCGGCAGCAGCTTGCCGTCCACCACAGCCCACATGATCTCGGCCACCGCGTAGCCCTGCAGCGTCGCCTCCAGCAGGCGCTTGCAAAGCGCGTTGAACTGCATGCCGCTGAAGTAGTCGCGCACCAGGTCGGCAGCGGCCACATCAGCCGGTGCCTCGCTGTGCGGCTCCACCACCCAGGCCCGTCCCGTCACCGCCAGCTTGCGCTTCGCCAGCACCGCGCCAGCGTGGGCGTCGCGCTTCAGCTCCTGATAAATCTTCAGGCCCTTAGCGCCGCCGCGCGACTTCAGCGTGTCGTCTTCGTTGAACTGAATGCCGCCGAAGAAGACGCGGTTCGGGTCGCGCTCGATGCTCGCGATCTCTTGGTGAATCGGCAGGCCGTTCTGGTCAAGGATCTCGCTCATCCGTACATCTCCATAAAGGCGTCCAGGTCATCGCTCACGCGGCCGTCCTCAGTGCTCTCAAACTCGATGGGCACGTAGTCGCAGCGGCTGGCGTAGTGGCCCAGCAGCAGCGACACGCCTGCGTCGCCGTGGCGCTTGTTGCCATCGCTGTCGGTGGTGCGCTTGTCCGGGATGCGCGGCACGCCCTTGATCACCTCGAACGCGCGCAAGTCGTTCAGCGTTTCGGCGTCGGCCGGCAGCTCGATGCCGTCGTCTTCAAAGGCCGCCTTGAACGGTGCCGTGTTCTCGCGGTACCAGGTCTCGGTGAGCATCACCTGCTCGATGACCAAGGCGCCGTAGCGCTGCATTGCCACCTCGGCCAGGTACTGGCCGTTGCCGCGCGCGTCCATCGCACCCTTGCGCAGGCGCGGCAGGCGGTCGCCGATGTAGAACAGCACCTGCTCCTGCTGCTTGAACGGCACGTTGCGCATTTCCACCAGGAAGGGGAAGCGCCGCTTCAGGTTCGGCAGGATCTGCCAGGGACTGATGTGGCTCAGGTCTCCCGTGCGGCCGAAGTCCTCACCGAAGCCGCTGGACAGTGCCGGGTCCAGCTTCAGCAGCTCGGGCAGTACTTCCCGCTCCAGCCAGTCCTTGCACTCCGCAATGCGGATGTGCTCGGGCAGCATTTCAAAGCCCTCGGGGCACTTCCACTTCAACACTGGCAGTTCCTTGCGCATGCGCGACTCGATCAGCGCACGGCTCAGCCAGGCTCCGCCGCTGTTGGCTGGGATGCAGTCCAGCTCCTCGGCCGCGCCCGCGCCGTAGAAGCTGTACACGCTGGCCATCCATGCGGCCTCGTCCTCGGCCGTCCAGGTCTTGCCCAGGCGCAGGCACACGCGCCGGTAGAGGCCTTGAGCCACCGCCTCGCGAAACGGGATGTGATGAATTGAGCCCTTGCGCGTGCCGGCGCGAATCTCGTTCAACAGCACGTTGAACGGGTTCTCCACGCCGTTGTGCGTGCTGATCACGCGCACCTTGCCGCCCCAGATCAGCATTGCCATTGCGGCCTTGAGCAGCTCCTCCAGCTTGTCGTGGAACGCGCCCTCGTCGATGACGATGATCCCCTGGCGGCCGCGCAGGTTGCTGGGCCGCGAACTGAGCGCCACCACCCGAAAGCCCGACGCGGGGAACCGGATGGTGAACGTCTTGATGTGCTTGTCTTCTTCGGCCTCGTCCCAGAAGCCCTCTTCGATCTCAGTGGCCGCCCGGTTGAACGCCTTCACCCACATCGAGCACGCCTGGATGTACTCGATGGTCATGTCTTGGTTGTAGGCGATGTAGTAGCAGTTCTGCCCGCCCGCGTCGCGCGAGCTGCTCGCCGTCAGCACGTCGTCTGCCGCCTCGGCCCAGGTCAGCCCCGTGCGGCGGCTCTTGTCCGCCAGCTTCAGTGGGCTCGGGTCCGCGATCCACGCCTGCTGGTACGGCAGCAGCACGGCCGGCACATTGGCGCCGGCCGTGTTGGGCAGCTCGACAGGGACGCTCGCCATCACCGACCCTTGAACAGGGCCACCAGCGCCACGACGGCAGTGACTGCGCCGACGCCCAACAGCGCGAGCGTCAGACCGTCGACGACGAGCTGCAGCAGGGTCACACCCGCTCCGGCCAGTACGCCGCGAACTGGTCGGCGGCAGTGACGCCGGACACCGCATCCAGCGCCGCCTGCTCGCTGGCATACAGCCACACCGAGCCCTGCGGCATCGGCGGTGCCGCGTCAGGGAAGATGGTCAGGTTGACCATCTGCTTGCCGCCCTCGCTCGGCTCGCCCCACACGCGGGTGACGATGGCTGCAGCGCGCGTGGCGCCGTTGCTTTGCGCGCCGACGCCTGCCACCAGTACGGTGCGGCCGATGGTGGCGCGTTGAATGGTTGTGACTTCCACGAGTGGCCTTACTGGGCAATGCCCAAGATCGCGCGGCGAATCTCCGCCGCAGAGTCGGCGGACAGCCCGCCGGTTTTGACGATGCGGTCAGCGGCGTCGGCCGCAGCGGCGATGCGCTCTTTGACCTGGCGCATGTACTCCTGCTGCGCGATGGACGCGCGGGCCAGCGGCGCGATGGCCTTGGCGAGCTTGGCCAGGTCCACGTCGTTCGGGTCCACGTCGTCCATGTCGCGCAGCACCTGGAACAGCCGCTGCTGCAGCATCTGCATCGTGGCCCGCGACATCGCATCGGTGTCGTCAGGCGCCGCCGAGACGAGCGCGCGCGCCTGCTCGGTCGAAGCCTTCAGCTCAGCCAGGCGGCGCTCCATCTGGCTGCCGTAGCGGTGGATGCTGCTCTTGCCCACCTCGAAGCCCTGCTTCTTCAGCCAGGCCTCCAGCTCCACATAGCCGCTGAAGCCGCCAGCCACCAGGCGCTGATCCAGCTCGGCCCGCGTGGCGTCCGGCAGCTCCAGGATCTTGCTGCGCTCGCCCATGCTCAACCCGTGATCTTGGGCCGCGCGATGCCCGGGAAGCAGTCGCGGGTGTACTCGACGATGTCCACCCCGTAGTGCGTCAGCTCACACTGCCAGCGGTCCAGCGGGTCGCGCGTGATGCTCACCAGCTTGCGGTCCTCCAGGTAGTCCAGCTCGCGGCGGACTTCCTGCTCGGTGGCATCCGTGTACGAGGCCTGGATGACGCTCATCAGGATCAGCGTCCCCGTGCCAGCAGGCCGCGCTACGTTCAGCGCCACCAGCAGGAACCAGCGGATGCTCTCGCTGCGGGCACGCCGCATCTGTTGAACCATGTCGGCGCTCATTGCTGCCCCTTCTTCGAATAGGCGTCACGGATAGCCTGCTCGATGCGCAAGGCCATGTTCTCGATGCGGACCTGGATGGTCGCGATGGTCTGCACGAAGTCCTCGCGCCGCACGTAGTCGCGCGGCATCGTGGCCTTGAAGTCCATGAAGTCGCGCTCCAGCTGGCGCGTGCTCAGCGCCTGCTCGCTCAGGCCCTCGCGGATGTCCTTGAACTTCTCGTCAATGGACTTTTGGAACTGCCCCGCCAGCACGCGCCCGATGGCCCAGAAGGCCCCCACGATCACGCCAGCGAACGACAAGACCTGCCACAGGTCGATTTGCAATTGCATCAGCCACCCCTCTTTTGCCTGGCTTCACTGATGCCCTGGCAGTCCACACACAGACGGCAGCGCGGCATCAGCCGGCGCCGCCGTTCAGGAATCGGGGCACCGCAGCCGGTGCCCTCGCAGTGCTCCGCGCTCAGCTCGCGCCAGCGCTCGGCGTCGCCCTCGCTGCCGATCACGGCAGCCGCCCGGCGCCGTTGATCGGCCAACGCGTCATCGCGCATCTCCGCGTCGCGCGCCTGGGCCTGGTCATAGACATCGATCAACGTCAGGCCCCGTTGCGCTGCAGCTGCGCCGCCATCAGCTGGTCCTTCTCGCGCGAGCCGCGTGAGGTGCCGAACTCGAACTGGTGCGCGTCGCGCAGGCAGAGGCCGAAGATCGACGCGATGGTGCTGATCAGCCCCACAGCCTCGCCAGGGATCTCGCTGCGGAAGAAGATCAGCACCACGAGGCAGGCGATCAGGCCCAACGCGTCCAGCGCCACCATCACGTCAGCGCGCACGTTGTGCCGCCCGGCCCGCACCAGCTCGATGTCGCGAGCGCGCGCGTTCTGGCGGTCGCCTAGGTAGGCCTGATCAAGCTGCGCGTCCAGCTCCATCGCCCGCAGGTTGAACTGCGCCTGCAGCTCGGCGTCATGCTTGATCGCCTCCAGCGCCTCG
>Ga0114942_1000304_pt1 | contig 13748 bp, 22 predicted proteins | sample LowerColdCreek_FD_88674 | JGI IMG/M metagenome (GOLD analysis project Ga0114942, IMG submission 88674) | Groundwater microbial communities from Cold Creek, Nevada to study Microbial Dark Matter (Phase II) - Lower Cold Creek | ecosystem: Environmental > Aquatic > Deep subsurface > Groundwater ... | reverse complement strand
TCGCGTGCAGCCGCTCGGCTTCGAGAACGGAGCCTTTACGTCGGCGGGTCCCGCCGTCGTCACCATTCGCGCGCGTCCGCAGCGTCCGCTTCGCGGTGGTCGCCTCGTGGCGGACTTCACGCGCACGGGCGCGACGGCAACGGGTCTGCTCACGCTCGTTCAGCTCGTCGTGGCGACTGACGGGCAGTTGCTCTCAGGCGACCCGATCAGCTTCGCGGCTCTCTCGCCCAACGCTTTCGGTGTCGGCGTGAACCTGTCGCCGGCTGCCGTGGGTAACGAGATCTTCGCGACGGTCGCGATCAGTGCGCTCCCGGCTGCCGCCGATCGCGTGGACTTCAACCTCACGCTGTTCGGCCTCACGGTCGGGTAAGGAGCGGACGATGGCTGACGAAGAAACAACCGCGCTCGCGCATCGTGGCGAGTCTGCGAGCGCGCGTAGCACGTTCGATGTGCTGCTCGCGCTCAAGGAGCTGGCGGCGGCAGAGCTGGCAAAGGGTCCGGGGATTTCCTCGAATGCCTGGCGCAAGCTCTACGACGTGATCAACGAAACGCTGGGCGAGGAACCGCTCGCGCACGCCACGCCGGTTACGGGGCGTCAGCCGTCGTTCATGCCGCGTTGGAAGAACCCTCCCGCGAAGGGTGGGGCGACTCCGACGCAGCCGGATCAAGGCGTCCAGCCATCTCCCGCCGACATTCGGAAGCGCGATGACGTCGCGGCCGAGTTGGAGCGGGTGAAGCAGGGCAAGAAGCGATAACAGATGCGTCTGACGATGGTGATACCGGACCTCCCGCACGCGCTCAACCAGGCGCTAGAGGGGCTCGTGCGTGTCAACGTCGCGATGCTCGTTGCGGCGATTCGCGCGGGGCGTCCGGTGCCACCGTTGTACAAGCTCGGAGTTCGCTACAAGCGGGAGCCTGTTCCGCGCGAGTGGTGGCAAACGGTCGCGGATAACGCGGTCGAGAAGACAGCCGATTGTGAGGATTTGGCGTCGCATCTCGCGGCTCAGTACCGCGTGGCGGGAATCCTTGCCGGCGTAAAGTATCCGGCTCGTGCGGTCTGCGTCCGCACAGGTCCCAAGTCTTATCACGCGATCGTCCGACTTCCGGACGGTCGCATCGAAGATCCATCACGCGCGTTGGGCATGGGCTCGAAACGTCGCCACTGATGGGGAGGAGACACAGAGATGGCGAAGAAGGGAATCCACGTCAACGTTTACAAGCTGCCGGATGGCACATGGCGTTGCGATCTGAAGCTCAACACGAGCGAAGCCGGCGAAGGCGTCACGGTGCGCGGTACGTCCGAGGGTGACGACTCGCCAGCCATGGGCGCATGGTGGGACAAGCTCAGCGGGGCAGGTAAGGCGCTCGCGAAAACGCGACTGATCGCGCGGGCGATTCTGAATAACCCGGCGGTGGCGGCTGCGTTCCCGCAATACGTGGCTCCCGCGTTGCTCACGCTCAAGGCGATCGAGAAAGCGGAAAAGCGCGGCCTGCTCGGCAAGGTAAAAAAGCAATTCACCGATCCGACGCTCAAGAAGCTGGCAACGGAGATGGACGAGATGAGCAAAGGCACGCGCTCGGCGATGAGCGGCGGCGGTTGCTGTATCGCGGCAGAACCTCGGGGCAGCAAGCGTCACGGCTACAACGTCGGGGCCATGATGGGCGATTCGTTCCCGTCGTCGAAGTTCAAGGTTTCGCCGTTCGGCAACGACATCAACCAAACGGGGCCGTTCGGACTGCCGCAAGGTAATCCGCATCCGTTCGCGGAGTGGGTGCGTCGTGACATCGCGAAGGGAGCAAAGGACCCGCTCGAAATGCAGAAGCTCGCAGCGATGCACGCGATGCAGCGGCGGCTCGCGAGGAACTCGCGCTAATGCAAAGCCCGGAGGACATGGCGCGGGCGCGTGCGAAGGTTCCTAGCCTCGTCGCTAACATCCCGGTGCAGTACGGGCAGAGCTTGCAGCTCCAGGTGCCCGCGCAGGCGACGCAAACGATCGCGGTCGGTATCAAGGACGTTGTGCGCTGGAAGGGCGTGACCGAGAGCGACCTGCAACCAGCTCGCGTCTACCTCGGACCATGGCAGCCGCAGCCGGGGCTCGCGCCGATCGCGGCTCCGGTGAATCCGTATGCCGCTCCTACTCCGTGGACGTCGTATCCCCCGCTCGTTTTCGATTCGATGATTCCGCAAGGCTTCAGCGCAACGGGCAACATGCTCTATGCGCGAATCTCGTTCGGCGGCGGTGGCGTTCAGCATCAAGCCTATATCGATTGGCCGCCGCGCGGCCTGCTCTTTCAAATCAGCGCGAGCTACATCCAGGTAGACGGGGTTGTGAGCGGCACGGCTCCGATCGATCCGGCGACGCTGCCGCGTCTGCTCGCGCATGTGGGTCCGGAGCCTGGCGGTGGTGATGCGGTCAACGCGGCGACGTTCACGTATCCGTTTCAGGAGTTCGGGACGACCTCGATTCTGTTTCAGGTGCCTCCGTTCGCGCGAGCGTTCACGCCTCTCATGGATCGACGGCAGATGATTGCGCTCGGTCAAACGCAGCTCTCGATCGCCCAACTCTCGATGCTCAACACGCCCAACGTCAACACTCACGTATGGGATGCGACGGTAGGCAACGACTGGCCCGACGATCGCGGCATTCCGCTCTCCGGATACACGTCGGGTCTGTTCATGTCCGTTCAGACGACGGGCGGCGGCAGCAATGAAGCGGTACGCGCGGGGATGATGTTCCACCTGGACCTGTAGCCATGCGCCTTGCACAAGACATCTCCGCGATCGCGCGGTTCGTTTTCGATTCCTCGACGGTGCGCAGCAGCTCGAGCGGCTCGAGCTCGGGCGCGTGTCTTGTGCAATGCGGGTGCGCGCGATGAGCGATGAGATGGGGCAGGGCGGGCCGCTCGCGCGCATCAAGAAGGGCAAGCTCCCGATTCCTACGCCCCAGGAAATCGTGAAAGACAAGCTCAAGGAGCTGGCGCTAGAGCATGGGTGGGATGCGGTCAAGTGGGCGTGGCGCGAAGTGTCCGCGCCTCTGAAGCAGAAGCAAAAGCCGTCGGCTATCGGTGGCGGCGGTGCTCTCGTCGCGCTCGCGCTCGTCGTGATGGCGACGAAGAAAGGAAAACGACGTGGGCGACGCTAGCGATCCGCAAAGCAATCCGCTCTCGTGGGCGTGGAAGCTGTTTGACCACGAAGCAAACGAGGGAACGCGAGACACGCTCCCGCCGCGAAGCGAACGCGAGGCGCTCGGCCTCGGAGACTTCGCACACGTCACGCTCGTATCTCCGTCCATGGCGCAAGGGCTCGGCGAAAACGTCTGGGTGCGGGTGCTGAAGCGCGGCCAGCTCGGCGGGCTCGTGACGTACAGCGGCGAGCTAGACACGACACCGAAGCTCGTGAGCGGCCTCAAGGCGGGCTCCGCGATCACGTTCGGGCCGGAGCACGTCAAAGAGATCGAGTCAACGATCCGCAAGCCAGGCACGACTAGCAGCGGCGGCGGCGGTGGCGTTCTCCTCCTCCTGGCGGCGCTCGCGTTCGGTGGGCGGAAGGGTCGACGGTGAAAGCTCGCAAGCTCGTGCGCGTTCGGTTGTCAGTGGAGCAAGCGCAGCAGCTCGCGCAGCTCCGCGAGGCGCTCGATCGCGTGGGGCTCGGCATGGGGCGGACCACGGTCGGATGGTCGGATGCGGAGTTCGTTGCGTTCGTGCTGCGTGTCGGCGCCGATGAATTGCAGAACGCAGCGCGCGAGCGTTGGCGCAGGCGTCACCCGGTAAAGGAAACCTGATGCGGCGCGAAAACGTCGTGTGGGAGCCTGGCGCTCGCGGGTGGCGTCGAGTTCGCGCTCGCGTTCCCGCGAGTCCGCGCAGCGGACGCGCGTCCGAAAGGGTCCCCCGCCCCCCCTCGTTCCGGTTCGCGGCTGCCGGTGCGGAGGACGCTCGGCGCTCGCGTTCGTCCGAGGTGGAAATGCTCGGCGCGCATCTCGCGCGCGAGGTAGCGCGCGAGGTGGTGGAGCGTATCGGCGGCGGCTGGGCAGTGTTCGCGCTGCTCGCGCTCGGTCGCAAACGGAGGCAGCCATGATGCTAGGTGCAGACGGAAAGCAGCTCGGGCTGATGAGGCCACAATGGCCGCTCGCATCGTTCAAGGTGGCCGAGTTCGGCAAGTACGCCGCGCGACGCTTTAGGCCAGACCAAGGCGCGTGCGGCGTGACGGGCTTTCCCTGCACGCATTGGGGCGCGGACCTGTCAGCTCCAGCGGGAAGCACGGTGCGCGTTCCGTTCAACGGATACGTGCTCTATCACGGGCCGGCGAACAAGCCGCCGTTCGTCGGTTACGGTCCCTACGTTGCGCTGATTGCTCACGCGGACACAGATACACCGCTCTCGTCGAGGGTTTGGCAATGGGCAACGGGTCCGCTCGTCGATGTGTTCGACTTGCCAGAGGGCGCGGTGTCGGTTCGCTATTCGCTGATCGCTCACCTGTCCGATCCGACATCGCTTCCCGGCTTCTACGATGACCCGAAGGACAAGGAGCTAGCCGAGTTCCCGCTCGTCGATGACATCTGGAACGCAGCGAAGCCGAAGCCGGATCCGGATCGGTGGCGTCCGATGCAATCGGCAAAACAAAACGTGGTGATGTACACCGACGCAGACGGGGCGAAATCGTCGCGGCTCGTGTTCGCCGGCCAGAAGCTCGGCACGGTCGCGGAGTCGGCGCATCCACATATCCACTGGGAGCTACGCACGTCTCCGGTGACTCCTGCCGCGTCGGGAACGTGGCGGCTCAATCCGATCGACGTGTTCGCGCAAGGCTACGGGCTCCCGTTGCCTGAAGGGTTGCCGCCGCAACGTCAGCAAGCTCCGACGAGCGGCGGCGGTGGTGCGGGTGCTCTCGTCCTCCTGGCGGCGCTCGCGTTCGGTCGAAAGAAAAAGCGAAAGGGATAAGGACATGGGTTCACAGCAAGGCGACGACCTACAACTAAACGGCGACCTCGCGTGTCAAAACGCGGAGGTTCGCGGTCGGCTGACCGTCGGCGGAAGTGTCATCGGCGGCGGCGAGCCGGCTCCGACGTACGTCTATCGGCCGGGAGGCGTTGCTGACAGCAACGTCTACACCGATTGGTCGTTGTTGATGGCGGCGCTCGACAACACGCGGGAGCTTGGCTTGCGCGTGCTCCAGTTCGATTCGACGTTTCAGAATCCGGCGACGATTCCGGCCGGCGTTTGGAACATGACGAACGTCCGGTGGTACGGCATCGCTACGCAGGTCGAAATCCTCGACGGTGCGAAATTCGTGTGGGATCCGGTCGTCGTCGGCGATCCGCTGGAGCATGTGATCGAGGGGTTCGCGCTTTCGATTTCGTACAACGGCACCGGGCCGATCACTCCATTCGAGGGAATCAATGTCCTGTGTACTGGTAACTTCGTGCGGTTCAACAATCAAAACCCGCTCGCGAAGCCGATGTTTAAGTCTGACGGGTTCAACATTATTCTTTTCAGCGGCGAGCAGGCAAACGGCGGGATACAAAACTATCCCTGGCCCGTGCTCGCAGCTCCGGTGCTCGACTGCAACGGTAATGCGTTCTTCATCTTTGGGGGCGCGGGTGTCATCGCCAACAACTTCGCTACCGATCTCTCGGGTGGTCCGGCTGGCGTCGTGTTCGGTGACACGTTCAACGCTTTTTACGGAGATTTCGTAAACGGCTTCTATGACCAGTGGCACGCGCCGGCACTGGAAGCGGCGGGCGGTGCGGTGGGCTTCGATGTGAACCGCGCGAGCGTTCGCTACCGGGTCAATCCGAATTTTCTAGGCGTGCCGATCGTGCCGGCGATGTCTCCTTATCCGGCCGCTTACAATGAGTTCGTGCCCGTCGACGTCGCGGGAGCTGGCGGGCCTGCTCCGGTTGTCATCGAGGCGCCAAGTGCTCAGCGGTCTTTCGGTGAGCGGTTCACCGTCAAGGACGCGGGCGGCAACGTCGGCGCGCTCGGCCAAACCATCACGGTCGTGTCGACCTACGGAGACACGATCGACGATCCGGTTATCAATGTCGACGGTGGCGCGAAAACGTGGGTGTGCTGGGGGCCTGGCGTGTGGTCGCGCATCTGAAAGGAAAATGAACAACATGAATCATCCAACCAAGACACCGTCGTGGCCCGTTGCCGTCGCAGCGAAAGCGAAGTGGGACGACGCGCGCCGAAACACGAACGCGACCGACAAGGAGCGCAAGGCGGCATGTGATGCGTATCGCGCGGCCGTGTTCCGTTGCATCCGCGAAAGCGGGCTCGGCTAGCTCGTTCTGTGCTGTGATGCGCGTCCAACAACGGGAGGCATCATGGCAGGTGGAACAGGTCGCATCGTTCGCGGTTACGGGCTCTACGAACAACTGAGGGAGCACAAGCCGGCGTGGTTGGTCGCGGTCGACGGCGACGGCGACGAAGTCAAAATCAACGTGCCCGACGTGCGCAACAAGCACGCGCGGGTGATGACGGCGCTACGGGAGATCGCGTGGGTTCGCTGCGACCTGTTCGATAAAAAGGGCGGTCTGCTCTATCGGCACCAGCGCAACGCAGACGACCGAGACGCACCAGCGGGCGAGGTGGAGGACTTGCCGGTGTCGCGCTCGGCGGCAGAGCTTGCCGGCCTCGTTAACATCATGCTCAGAGCACAGGAGACGGTGCTAATCCGTCACGGGCAAGCGATGCAGCAAGTGCTAGACGCGCAGCAAAAGCTCGTGGATGCAACGATGCGGCGGCTCGACTTGCAAGAGAAGCAGTACGAGCACGCGATGGCTCTAAATCACTCGCTGTCGAGTGACCTGGTTAGCGCGCAGCTCCAGCAGCTCCAGCTCGTCGCGCCCCAGGTCGACGAGGACGGCAACGCGCGGCCGGAATCGGATCGCGCGATGGCTTCGCTACTGCCGGCGATGCTGCGTGCGGCGTTGTCGCCCGACAAGCCAAAGCCTCCGGACGCTCCGAAGAAGCAGCAGAACGGCGCTACGAAGACGAGGGAACGTCAAGAATCCGCGAAGCCTGCTCCGACCGACTGAGGCAAAGCGCGAGCGCCTCGACGAGCGCGCGGGCCTCCTCGGGGCTCGCCTCCAGCTCGCCTTCAGGCGTGCAGAGCACAATCGTATCGTCGTCCGCTCGATATAGGATGGAATCGCACCAGCTCGGCAGCAGCTCGACGCGGCGAGCTTGTGCGCCTCTCACGGCATACCCATACGTTGCTGCATCATGTGCTCAAGCACGACTTGGCCGGCGTCGAGTCCGTCCGCGCTTGGGCCGATGGAACCTCCACCGGGAACCACCGGCATCGTCACGCTCCCGGCCGGCGTGGCCTGGTTGCTCGTCAGGTCGCCGGCTGCAACGGGGCCGAGTGCAACGACCTCGATCGCGCGGGCGAGTTCGTGCAGGTCGCGCTCGGCGGTCTGTAGCTGCGTCTGCGCGTCAGCGAACGCACGCGACACCATTTCATAGTGCCGCGTTGCCTCGTGCCATTGGCGCGTCGCGTTCGCTAGAGCTTGCGTGAGTTCGGGCGGGAGGGTGGGGGACATCCCGCAGGATTATCACGAGCGGCGCGCACCGTGCCCGTCCGATCCTCCGTGCGTGTGCGGCTCGGAGCGTCCGCAGATGGGGCAGCGCCGATCCGTCTCGATGGGGCCGCGCGAGCGCATCATGAGCGAGCGGACCCATTCACATACTTCGCTGTCGAAGTCAGCGAGCCACGCCAGCAGGCGAGCATCGTGCATCGTCGGAATGCCGATGCACTCGTGGAATACCTCGGTGAGTTCCTCGTGGCGATGCGAGGCACACTGGTAGCTCCCGTGGCACTGGCACCGATCGCGCTGTTCGTTGCCGCTCGTCATTTGTCGTTCACCATTTGCTCAATGCGGCCGAGGGTCGGCTCGTTCTTGCCGATGTAGATCGTTTTGCTCTTGCCGGTCTTCGCGTTCCAGTGGACCGCGTACCAGTACGGTCCGTGTGATGCGCGTCCGCTCGCGCAGCCTTTCCGGCAACGCTCCTTGCCGCAGACAACAAGGCGACGCTGATAGGTGATGCCTTCAACGTGCATCGTCTGCGTGATCGTGGGTTCGGCCTTCTTCTTTTTCTTCGTCATGTGCTCATTGTGTAAGACAGGACGTCCGGATCGTCAATCCTTGCCTAAGAAAACCGACTGTCTTAGGCAAGGAGCATCCTGTTTCGTGCCTAAGACCTGGTCGGCCGCGCGCAGCTCGCCGGCGTCGAGTCTTGTGCAATGGCACTGTACGAATTACACCCCGTAAGCTACCTCACAACTTGCGAATGCCGCACGTTCTCGCCTCGGACGTACACAGACAGGGGTCCGCGTTGCGGTTCGTCCTGGGGCAAACTACGCAACATGCGCGGGATCGAGCTATCGCCGGGGTCGTCGTTGGTTCGTCCGGGTCGGTCGGTCATGTTTCACGGGCGAGCGGCGGCGGCGGGCCAGCTCGCCGGCCTGCTCGTTGGTTCACGGCGTGACGAGTTCGATCCGTGGACACCAGCGATCGACGCGATCACGGTCGAAGCGGTGATCGTCCACGGCGTATCGCTTCACATCGGACCGTGGGCAGACTTCATCAACGCGGGCGATCTTGGGTGGCCTGTGTTCGGTCGCGTGCGCGGTGGTCAGACGCTCGCGGTGTACGTGCGCAACGACGCGCGCGAGCTTCGCGAGCTTCGCGCCGTTCTCGCGTTGCACGGCAGAGGGTCCCCCGCCCCCCCTCGCACCGGACGCAGCCAGCGGCGCATCGGACAAGGGGGAAGCAGAGAGCCGAAGTAGATCAAATGACGCGAGGCGATGCAAACGCCAAAACAGGATCCATGTGTTCAGTGTCGATCCCTCCCGCGTTCGGTGGCCGGCGAAGTTGACCCGCGCGATCAGCCGCGCGAGGTTGGCCGCACTCACCCGAAAAGGGTTGAGCCCAGGCGAGTAGTAATCACCTGGGCTCGATGCTCGCACTGTGGACGCAGCACGAAGCCAGGAAACACTACCAGAACCCGCTGACGCGCTCGACGCCGATCAGCTCTCGATGTTCGGCCGGCGCGGTCAGCTCGCGCTGCCGGGATCTGATGCGCAGCTCGGGCTCGATGGGGTCGCCTACGCCCCGGATTCGTCCGATCGAAGCCCCTAAAGGGCGAGCTATTCCCTCGGTACCCACACGGGTTTTTGCAAACCAGCGGAAAGCCTCGCGAATGGCCCCGGCGACTGCGTAAGCCAGCTCACAACTCACGAACCGGAAAACACACCGGGCGGCACTTTCCAGCCGCAGCAGCTCGCGCTTGACCTAGAGGCATGGAAGGACGCGCCCCAGCTCTCCATGTGGGGGCGTCTTGAGGTGCAACGCGAAGTGCTCGCCTATTCCGAGTGGGACCGTTACGCGAAGTGCGGGTGGACCCGCTACAAGGCACAAGCGGACGTGCCGACGCGGCGGCGAGAGTCGGGCTCGTGGTCGATCGGCAACGTCGTGCGATGCGGATATCCGGGGTGTCCGTGGTGCGGTACGCAGCTCGCGCAGGAGCGCGCGAGCGAGCTGGGCGCTTGCATGGACGCGCACCGACGACGAGATCCGGACGCGGATGCTGACGTGTGGATGCTAACGCTGACGGTCCCGCACTTTGCGAGCGATGCGGCCTCCGTCGTCGTAGAGCAGCTCTACGCGGCGCAAGCGATGCTCTTGCGTTCGCGCGAGTGGCGCACATTCAACAAACAGTGGGGCCTCGTCGGCAATGGCGTGCGATGTCTCGACGCTGTGACGGGCGGCGCGTCCGGTCTGCACGCTCATTTCCACGTTGCCTTGTTCCCGACGAGAGCAGGGCTCCCGACGTCGGAAGCGTGGCGGCTCGGCCTCGACGAGAAAGCGACGGCGAGCGAGTGGCTGATCGCGCATGACTCGATCGAAAACTTCTGGGCGGCGACGATCGCGGCCGACGTTCGCGCGCTGCCGGTCGACCTGGCGACGCAGCTCCGCGCGTTCGGCGTATGGCGCAAGCTCGCGACATGCTCTCAGCGGGTTCGCGAGCGATACCTCGCAGACGTTGCAGCTCCGCTCGTCGAGGCGTGGCTCCGATGCTGTCGCGCGGTCGGCGTCGTCGTCGAGAATGTCGACGCCTTCCGGCGTACCGCGCTCCGTCTGACTCCTTCCGAGGAAGCCGTGTCGTATTTCGTCGGGTGGATGCTTGCCGACGAAGTCAGCCGCTCGACGGCGAAGGACCGCAATCCGTTGCGCCTCCTCGACGCAATCAAAGCCGGCATCAAGGGAGCGGCGTACACGTACAAGCAGTTTCGGCGCGCGGTCGACGGTCGGCAATGGGTGACGGGGATAACAGACCTGAGAAAGCGGCTCGGCGTGACGGATGAAGCCGTCGAGGCATACGCCGAGGAGCGCAAGCGGCGACGTGAAGCAGAGCTGGAACGCGAGGGGACACCAGTGCAGAAAAAACGGGAGCTAGATCTCGTGGTGCGTGCTCACTTGTTCGGGGCCGTTCATCGGCTCGGATGGGAGTGCGTGTTTGCGTTCGTCGATGAGTGCGAGGGAAAGCTCGACGCGGCGTTACCTGTCGAGGATGTGACTCGACTGGTACAGCGCGAGCTTGATGATTTCCTCTGGTCGCATCTTGCGGTTAGCTCCGGTTCGGCAATCGGCTCCGATCGCTCTCTCGAATAGTTCGCGAGCTGGCGCTCGTCGCGGCGGTTATTTCTCCTCGGTCCTCGCGTCTTTGTTCGGGTCCGCAATTCCGTAACGCTGGAAAACGGCGGCGGGCTCGTCGAAGCTCGGCCGATCGATGGCCTCGGGCGGCGATACAGACTTGGGTGGTGATGCCTCGTGCGAAAACGCGACGGTTCGGTGTCATCTCACGGTGGGATGCGATCTGAATCTCGGCGGCGATCTGTACGTCGGCGGCTCGATCTTTCCTCCTCCTCCTCCTGGTCCTCCTGGTCCTCCTGGTCCTATCGGTCCTGTCGGTCCTCCGGGTCCTGCCGGTCCTCCGGGTCCTGTCGGTCCTGTCGGTCCTGCCGGGTCGTCGGCTGTGCTCGCGTTCGGCTGCAATTCGCTCGGAGCAAACCCAGACACGCGCTATGTGGACGCATGGAGCGGCGGCAACGTGTCGACGGCGTCAATGGTCGAGACGTTCGCGATCGTCGCGCCTCGCGCGGGAACGCTGCGCAGCATGTTCGCGCGTCACCAGCTCGCGGGCGGCAACGGTAACGCGGTCGTCTACACGGTGCGCGTCAACGGAGTAAACACGCTGCTCACGGTGACGCTGCCGTCCGGTGCGGTCGGCCAGGGTTCCGACCTCGTGAACGTCGCGGCGGTTGCGCAAGGCGACCGAATCACCGTGAGTGCGTTCAAGGCGATGTCACTCGGCGGTGGCTCCGTTCAGCCGACTATCTCTATGGAGCTTGCGTAATGGCGTCCGTGGTTCGTCGCTACACGTTCGCCGGTCCTCCGCTTCAATCGCTCGTGGATGAAATCGGGCCGTCTGTTTCGGTGCCGTTGCTGCCGTTCGTTATCTGCGTTGATGTGAAGTGGGATAATTCGGTCGCGTCGGCGGCGACGGTCGATCACCTGATGGAGCAGCTCGGTTGGATGCCCGACATGCTCGGGACGAGCGCGCTATCCCCGGAGCCTTTCATGGGGTTGATTTCTCCGCTCGGCGACGTGTGGCGCTTGGTCGTCGACAACCTCGGAACACTCGCCACGAAGAAAGTCACCTGATGAACTGGACCGACGCTTACAAGCAGATCGATCGACCGTCGTACACAAACCGCGACGCGAGCGGCGTGATCGGGTTCGCTCGTGCGCTGTTCAACACCTACGCGAAAGAGCCATCGGTGGCTCTTTCGCCGTGGGACTGGTATGCGTTCGCGCTGCCGGCGCTCGGATGGGGAAAGCCGGGCGATCGGTTCAAGGTGGACACCGCGCACCAGCTCGGCGCGTATCGCTTCACCAAAGAGCTGCGCGCGTCGCTCGCAACCATGGCGCGCGAGCTGGACGCGGCGAACGTGCCGTTTCGGATGCTCGTCGATCCGCGAGGCACTGACAAAGGATTCCGCAAGCTCGCGCTAGATGCGTGGGACGCGATGAAGCAGCTCGGACACGAGTCCTCGCAGTTGCCTGACGCTCTCAAGGAGCAATGGGAGAAGCAGCTCGGGCCGAAGGGCGCGGCGACGGTTGCGGAGTCGGCGGCTCCCGGTGCGGCCGAGGCGGCGGCTCCTAAAATCGTAGCGACCGCAGCATCGGCGGCGAAGGCAAGCGCAGCCGCAGCGGCGGCGGCGGCAGAGGAACAGCTCCCGCTCCCTGGCGTTCCGCAAGTCATGCCGCCACCAGGCAGCAAAGAAGCGCGCGAGGCGCGTATCCAGCCGGTCGAAGACGAAAGCAGCGGCGGCGGCAAAGGTAGCGGGCTCGGCCTGCTCTTGATCGCGGCTGCGTTCATGTTCGGGCGCAAGAAACAAGGAAAGAGGCAGCAGCGATGAGCAAACCGCGAAAGGGGGTAATCCCTCCGCATCTCCGTCCGTATCTGTTCAAGAAGAAGGGAAAGGCAAAGAGCATGGGCAAGCGAGCGAAGGCAACGAAGGCAATCACCGTGTACAAGCGATCGGCTCCGGTCGTCGTGACACGCACGAGGCGCGTCAAGGTGCCGGTGCGCGTGCGCAGCAAGGCGGGCGCAGGTCGCTCGCTGATGAAGCGGGAGCATGGCTCGGGCGAAATGATGCCGGGTCCGTTCCGGATGCGCTCGGCGGCGGTTGCTGGCCTCATTGGCTACGCCGAGGCGGGCAAGGGGCTGACGCAGCTTGCCGACCTCCTCAACAAGCTCCCTTCGGTGGGCAAGCTGCCGAAGGAAGCAATCGCGGGCCTGGTCCTCAACTACTTCGCGGATCGCGGCGATTGGGTCGACTCGGGCGCGCAGGCGTTTCTCGACGTCGGCGCGTACAAGCTCGGCCAGCAGGGCTTCAGCATCTCCGGAGATGATGACGACTACTAGGTGAGAAAGCGGCGCGCAAGCGTCGCGATTTCGCGGAGTGTCCGACGCTCGGACGCTGCGCGAGCTCGCGACGTCCGACGCGCGGACAATATCGCCCGCGCGCCAGACTTCACCGCAAGCCAAACAACGAAGGGGGCAACATGCCCGGTATGGATCTCGAAATTCTGAGTGGGTTGCAAGGCATGGACGACGACGACGGAATGGGCTTTGACTCGTTCAACTACCTCGCGGGCGAGGACGACGGCGAACAGGCGATGCTCGGCATGATCGCCGGCTACAACCCGGAGCTGGCAATGATGATGGGCTGGAACCCGCTCTCCGCGTTGAAGCGCGGCGCGGGTGCGGTCGGTCGCAAGTTCGGAATCGGCAAGAAGTCTCCGAGCAAGATGCTCGCGCTCGCCAAGGTGGCCGCGCTCGCCAAGGCGACGCAATCGCCGCTCGCGCAGTCAACGCCGCTCTCCGCAGTACAACCGCAGATGCCCGGTGTTCCGGATCGCGGTGGTCGCGTGCAGCCGCTCGGCTTCGAGAACGGAGCCTTTACGTCGGCGGGTCCCGCTGTCGTGACCATTCGCGCGCGTCCGCAGCGTCCGCTTCGCGGTGGTCGCCTCGTGGCAGACTTCACGCGAACGGGCGCGACGGCAACGGGTCTGCTCACGCTCGTTCAGCTCGTCGTGGCGACTGACGGCCAGTTGCTCTCAGGCGACCCGATCAGCTTCGCGGCTCTCTCGCCCAACGCTTTCGGTGTCGGC
>Ga0114942_1000303_pt1 | contig 13779 bp, 14 predicted proteins | sample LowerColdCreek_FD_88674 | JGI IMG/M metagenome (GOLD analysis project Ga0114942, IMG submission 88674) | Groundwater microbial communities from Cold Creek, Nevada to study Microbial Dark Matter (Phase II) - Lower Cold Creek | ecosystem: Environmental > Aquatic > Deep subsurface > Groundwater ... | reverse complement strand
TGACCTGCCCCCAGAACCCGTACCAGTCGATTTGAGGAATCCGCTGGGTTGAAGGAGATTACTCCTGGGTTTGCAGCGGCGCCGGGACGGCGCCGCCTGTTGTTTGACGATGCTGTGCCGCGAATTTGGCCGGCGGCATCCGCCCGCAGCTGCTGTGCGGCCGCACCTCGTTGTAGTCGGTCCGCCACCGCGCGATCTCCACGCGAGCCTGCTTCAGGCTCTGAAACCAGTGCTCGTTGAGGCACTCGTCGCGGAACTTGCCGTTGAAGCTCTCGATGTAGGCATTCTGCGTGGGCTTGCCCGGCTGGTTGAGGATGTGGCGCACGCCCTTGGCCTGTGCCCAGGCCATGAAGGCACGACTTGTGAACTCCGGCCCCTGGTCGGTTCTCACCGCCTGCGGGTAGCCCCGAAACCTGGCCACCTGGTCCAGCACTCGCACGACGTACTCGCCGCCGATGCCATGGTCCACGGCGATGTCCACGCACTCGTGGCTGAAGTCGTCGGTGACAGTCAGGCACTTGATGCGCCGCCCGCTGGCCAAGCTGTCGCTCACGAAGTCCATGCTCCAGACTTCGTTGACGGTCTGGCATTCGTGCAACGGCACGCGTTCGAGCTTCAGGCGCTGCTTGCCGCGGCGCTTACGCACCGACAGGTCGGCCAGCTTGTAGAGCCGGTACACGCGCTTGTCGTTGATCCTTGTGCCTGCGGCACGCAGCAGGTCGCCGATGCGTCGGTAGCCAAAGCGCCGTCGCTCATGCGCCAGCTCGACGATGCGCTGGCTCGTGGCCTGGTCGTGCTGCGCACGCTGGGGCGGGTGCCGCCAGCTGTCGCGGGACAGGCTCACTAAGGCGCAAGCGCGCCGTTCACTGATCGAGGTCGCCTTCAACATATCGCCCACCGCGCGTCGCTTCGCCGGTGGGCTCAGCGCTTTACGCCGAAGGCCACCTTCAGCGCCTCGTTGTCCAGCACCGCCTCGGCCAGTAGCTTCTTGAGCCGGCTGTTCTCGGCCTCCAGGTCGCGCAGCCGCTTGGCGTCGCTGGCCTCCAAGCCGCCGAACTTGGCCCGCCACTTGTAGAAGGTCGCCGAGCTGAACCCCTCTCGGCGGCACAGGTCCGCCACGCTCATGCCAGCGTCGGCCTGCTTGATGAACCCGATGACTTGCTCGTCTGTGAATCTGCTCTTGCGCATCGCGCTTCCTCTCGGTTGCGCGGATTCTTCTCTATTGCCGTGGTACGGATGACGGGTGGCAGGTCATGGGATGTAACGGTAGCCGCAGGCTCAACTGCTCGTTTGAACCTGTGTCCCGGTACCGTCTATCGCGACCGATCTCGACGTTCCGCTTTGGGCACTTTGCTGACCCTCGCATGCCCACTGAGAGCGGCAGCAGCCAGTCTCAGGAGCTGACTTCGCTGCGGGTCTGAGTCAAGAAGACCAACTCCGCCCAGGGCACCTTTTGCAGCGAAAGTTCGCCGCCGGGCGGGTTGGGCCAGGCAGCGCCGGGAGGCGCTTCTGCTGGCGCGCAGCGCGGAAACCCCGCCATGGACCGCGAACGACCCTGCACGCGGCGTTCACGCCCGAACGAAGGCTATCCGCCGTCACATCCTGAGCCTTCCCCTGGAGACCGCTGGCAGTCCAGCGAGCCCGGTCACCGTGCTCCGTCCTGGCATCCGAAAAGCTCAGACTTGAATGAACAAAGTTCAGAACTGAATGGTTTTCGACACTGGGTTTTCGATCAAGCCCGCGTCACGCCGCCGTCACGGCCGCTGCGCACGATGCGCTCTTCAACGCTGGAGACAACCCGTGCACTTCAAGATTGCCCTCATCGCTTCGATCTGCGCCGCCCTTGCCGGCTCCTCGCAGGCCCAGACCCTGACGCTCAACGGCACGACGCTGGTCGTGCAGGAACTGGCCGGTGTCGGCCGCCTGGCGGCTAACCTGCGTGACGAGCATGGCGAGACCTTCGGTTCGATCTCTGGCCTCGTGGCCGACAAGTCGAGCTGGGCCAAGACCGGCAACACCTACAGCGGCATCTTCTATGCCTCCCCGGACCGCGGCTACAACGTCGCGGGCACCATCGACTACACGGCGCGCGTCAACCAGATCGCGCTGAGCTTCACGCCCGCTGCCGCCGGCAGCACCGGGCTGGCGCAGAACCAGATCGGGCTCAGCCTGACGCAGTCCACACGGCTGTACGAGACGCTGCCCGGTGGCGGCACGCGGCCGTTCAGCGGCCTGGACCCCGTGCCGGGCGGCATTGCCACCGGCGGTGCACGCCCGGCCATCGGCTCGCTGCCCCAACTGCCCCAGGCCCACAACGGCAAGCTGTCGCTGGACGCCGAAGGCATCGTCATCCTGTCGGATGGGTCGCGCCTGATCAGCGACGAGTACGGTCCGTCCATCTACCGCTTCGCGGCCAACGGCCAGTTCATGGGCGCCCTGCCCGTGGCCGCCTCGGTGCGCCCGGTGCGCAACGGCGTCAACGACTACAGCTCCAACAACCCGACCGTGGGCCAGCCCGCGCCCAGCCCCGCCAACCCGACGGCCGGCCGGGCGAACAACCAGGGCTTCGAGGGCTTGTCGCTGTCGCCCGACGGACGCACCCTGTTCGTCGCCCTGCAGAGCGCCACCCGCCAGGACGGCGGCACCAGCCCGGCCACGCGCGACACGACACGGCTGTTCACCTACGACGTCAGCAACCTCGACCAGATCGCGCTGAAGGGCGAATACGTCGTCCAGCTGCCGAAGTTCCAGCAAGGCAACAACACGCTGGTCGCGGCACAGAGCGAGGTGCTGGCGCTGTCGGACACGCAGCTGCTGATCCTTCCGCGCGACAGCAATGGCCAGAGCGTCGGCACGCAGCAGTCGCTGCTGCGCCACGTCGACGTCATCGACATCAGCGGCGCGACGAACATCCTCGGCCAGGCCGGTGAAGCGCTGGTGGCGCCGGGCGGCATGCTGAACCCGTCGATCACGCCGGCCGCGTACCGCGCCTGGCTCGACATCAACGACAAGGCCCAGCTGAACCGCTTCGGCCTGACCAACGGCGTCTCGCCTGGGTTCGACAACCTCTCCGAGAAATGGGAAGGCCTGGCCCTGCTGTCGGCGCTGGACCCGACTCGCCCGGACGACTACTTCCTGTTCGTCGCCAACGACAACGACTTCGCCACGACGGACGGCTTCCAGGTGGGCTCGGCCTACAACGACGGCAAGGACCTGGACACCATGTTCCTGGCTTACCGCGTGACGATCTCGGCGGTGCCGGAGCCGGCAACGGCGGCGCTCTGGCTGCTCGGCGCGGCGGCACTGGGCGTCGCAGCACGCCGCCGCCGGGCGGCCTCGGACGGGGCTGGCGTCTAGGAGGCTGGCGTCCAGGAGGCAGTCCGTCAGGTGCAGCGCCGTCTGCTGCATCATCGACGGATGAACACGGCAACCCGAACCGGCCTGGCCACCAGGCTCAAACAGGAAACACGTCCACTGCACACCCGGGTGGAGCAAAGCGGCGTCATGGCGGCGCTGCTGCAGGGACGCCTGGGCCTGCCCGGCTACTGTGCGCTGATGCGCAATCTCCACGCGGTCTATGAAGCGCTGGAGGCCGGCCTGCGCCAGCACCCCGTGGACGCGCGGCTGTGGCGGCCTGAACTGAGCCGGCTGCGCCCCCTTGAGCAAGACCTGGACCGTTTGCATGCCGGCGCCTGGCGCAGCAGCGAACCCTTGATGCCGGCCACGGCCGCCTATGTCGACCGCCTGACGCTGCTGGCCCGCACCGCCCCCCTCCTGCTGCTGGCGCATGCCTATCTGCGCTATCTGGGCGACCTGCATGGCGGGCAGATGCTGGCCCGCCTGATCAGCCGGCAGTTTGCGCTCGAGGGGCAGGCGGGCACTGCCTTCTACGCGTTTGGAGACCCGGCGCAGGTCGAGGCGCTGAAGGCGGAATTCCGCGCCGGTCTGGATGCCTTGCCCTTGACCCCCGAGCAGGCCGACGCCTTCGTTGCCGAGGCCTGCGAGGCCTTTCGGCTGCACGAGCAGCTGTTCGAAGAACTGGCCTGTTAGCCGGAAAAACTGCGGATCTGCGCGTACAGCCCGGCCGCGCGGCGGGTCGAGGTTTCCAGCTCCTGCAGCAGCGGCGCCACCGGCGGGCCGCCGCGGGCGTCGGCGATGTCCATGGCGGCCAGGCTGGCGTTGGTGAGGATGGCGGAGATCACTTCGTCGGCCTCGCTGGCACCGCTCTGCGCGGCCAGACGCAGAGCGCTCTCCAGGTGGAGCCGCGCGGTGTCGGCACGACGGGCTTCGCGCAGGTCCACGAGGGTCAGCACGAAGCCCAGCAGCTTGCCGTCGCGGCCACTGACCGGCTCGGCATGCACGGCCATGGGCACGGTGCCGCCGTCGCGCACGCGCAGGTCCAGCTCGCGCCGCCAGCCGTGGTGGGAGGCGCGCATCTGCGCCAGCGCCTGCTGCACGGCGGGCGCGGCGCAGAACAGCGCGCTGATCGGGCTGCCCTTGTCCACAGCCTCGCCGCGCAAGGCCAGCAAGGCATCGTTGGCGAAGACCGCCTCGCCCTGCGCATTGGCCACCAGCACCGGCTCGCGCGAGCCGGCCACGGCGCCGCGGATCTGCACCAGCTGGTGCTCGGCGATCAGCAGGCGCACCGCATGCACCTGCACGATGATGTCCACCAGCGCCACGCCGATGCCGCGCGCCAGCGCGACCTCGGTGGTGGACCAGGGCACGGCCGTGCCGCGCACGATCTCGGACCAGGCCGCGAATGAGCGCCGTGGCGACAGCTCCAGCGGGTTGTTGGCCACCATGGGCTTGGCGGGGTCGCCGGCCCAGGTGATGCTTTGCAGCTGCTCCTTGCGCAACCAGATCAGCCAGTCCGGGCTGTTGGTCGACAGGCGCACCGCGAGCACGCCGCTGGCCGTGGGCGTGAGGCTGGCCAGCGCCGGGTTGGCCTGGCCGACCGACGCGCAGGCGAAGGGCTCGTCGCCGCGCTCGGGCTGCTGCTGCACCCAGGCCAGCAGCGCGCGCAGCTCGGGCGTGGACGGCGCCTCGCCGGTGGTCAGCACCTCGCCCTCGCAGAACAGCGCCGCACCGGTGGCATCCAGCGGCTGCAGCAGCGTGCGCGGGTTGCGGAACAGCGCAAAGCGCCAGTCACCCTCGGTGGACGTGGCCTCCACCAGCCGCTGCTCCAGCCGGCGCACCATCAGCGCGACCTGGGCATGGGCGTAGTTCTCGATGGCCGAGATGCGCGTGGACGCCACCTCAGCCAGCAGGTCGGCCGCCGCACGCACGGTGCAGCGCAGGTAGCGCGGCGAATAGTGGTGGCAGGCGATCAGCCCCCACAGCTGCCCCTCGCGCACCAGCGAGGCGGTCAGCGTGGCGGTCACGCCCATGTTGCGCAGGTATTGCAAGTGGATGGGCGACATGCTGCGCAGCTGGCACAGCGACATGTCCAGGGGAGCGCCCGTCGTCGGCAGCATGGCCGGCAGCAGCGGCGCCTGCACCGCATCCACATCCACCAGCATGCGCACGCGGTTGAGCAGGTACAGCGCGCGGGCGCGCTGGGGGATGTCGCTGGCCGGGTAGTGGTGGCCCAGCAGCGACTCCAGGCGCGGGTGGCGGGCCTCGGCGATGACCTTGCCGTGGCCGTCGGGGTCGAACTTGTAGACCACCACGCGGTCATAGCCGGTCAGGTGGCGCAGCACCTCCACCACGGCATCGGCCAGCACGCCGACCGAGGGCGCGGCGCCAAAGCGCTGCAGCGCGCCGGACAAGGCCGTGGCCATCACGTCGGGTGCGAGGTCTTGCAGCTCGACGCCGTCCGGCGCTGTCGCTGCCGGCTCCAGCTCCAGCACCAGCGCGCCGTCGGCCAGGCGGTGCAGCGCGCCGTCGAAGCGCCGCCGGGCCGGCCCGAGCCGGCATTGCAGCGCCACGGCCTCGCCAAGGTCGGCGCTGCGCTGCAGGTGCGCGACGCGCTCCGCCACATCGCCGCCCAGCACGGCCAGCGGCCGCTGCAGCAGCGCATCGGGCTCGACACCCAGCAGGCGTGCCACGTTGCCGCTGAGCTGTAGCACGCGCAGGTCGGCCTCGGCGAGCACCAGCAGCGCGCCATGCGGCTGCACGGCGCCCGCCAGGTGGATCAGCTCACGTTCGCAGTTGGTCAGGTCAGCCTGACCGAAGGCAGGTGCCGTGTGCATGGTCAATTGATGAGCGGCGGCGCGCCGCTGCCGCCGCCCGGGTAGCCCAGCCCGGACAGGCCATGGCGCTGAATGCGCAGCTCCAGCGCCTCGGGTGTCATGCCCAAGGCATCGGCGGCCGCCGTGCGCTGGCCACCGGTGCGCAGCAAGGCGCTCTCGATCAGCTGCCGCTCGGCCCGATGGGCCACCTCGACCAGCAGGTCGGCCAGCGGCACACGGCCGACCTGGTCGAGCAGCCCGGCCAGCACGTCGTCGCCCGCCAGATGGGCCGGCAGGCGGTGGCCGGGGCGCAGGATGAAGCCCAGGCAGGCCTGCTCGCCCTCGGCCATCAGCGCGGCGGACACGCGCACGCTCTGCGGGCTGCCGTCCAGCGAGCCGACCGCCAGCGCCGCGTTGGACACCATGCCGGCGCCGCGCACCCGCGCCACCAGCCGCGACCAGCCGCCATCGGCGTCCAGCAGCAGGCTGGACAAAGCCTGGCCGCGCAGCCGTGTCTCGTCAGCCTGGCGGGTCAGGCGCAGGAAGGCCGGGTTGGCCATCAGGATGCCGCCGGATGAGTCGGTGATGACGACCGCATCGGGCGTGGTCTCGACGAACTCGGCCATGCGCGACAGTGCCAAGCTGTCGGCCGCGCCAGCGGTGCTCTCCTCGCGGCGGGCACGCAGCAGAATCTGCTGCTGGTCGTCGGCCAGGAAGGGCGTGGCCGAGATGTCCAGCACGCCGGGCGCGGCCAGCGTGCGCACGCGGATCTCGCCGGCACGGCCGGTGCTGCGGGCGTTGGCCAGCAGCTCGGCCACGGCGGCGCGCGCCGACAGCGGCAGGCTGTCGGTCAACGGCCGGCCCTGGATCAGCTTGATCTCATGGCCCAGCAGCAGCGCGCTGGCGGCGTTGGCCTCCAGCACGTGCAGGCTGCCGGCATCGAGCACGAGCACGGCATCGTTGGCGACCTGGAACAGCAGCTGGTAGCGGTTCTCGGCCTGGCGGCGGGTCCAGTAGTGGCGCTCCATGTCCTGCTGCGCCTCGACGAAGCGCTGCTGGATGGCAGCCACCGCCCGCAGGTCGCGGCCGACGGCCAGCACCGGGCCGTCGGCGCCCAGGCGGATGGCCGACCAGGTGACGGGAAGTTCATCGCCACCCTGGGCCAAACCCAGCGGATGGCTGACCTCGCGCCGTCGCGACGCGGTGCCGCTGCTGGCCACCTCGTCCAGCAACGATTGAATCTTGGCGCGGGTGCCGGCGCTGACGGTGTCGACCCAGCGCTGGCCCACCCAGTGGCCGCAGCCCTGGGCCTGCACTGCTGCGCCCTCGGCCACCGAGGAGATGACGCCGTCTTTGTCGATGACCAGCGCGATGTCGCTGGCGACGCGCGCGATCGTCGTCGCCAGCTCGGTGGCCAGCGGCGACAGGGCGCTGAGGTCGGGGACGGGAGGTGTGGACACCGGCGGCAATCTCGATCAGTGGATGGCACCCCGGCGCGGCTCGCTGCCCACCGGTGGTGTCGTGCATTTTGACAAACGCGCTGATCGTAGGCGCCCGCGGCGCCGCCCTCCCCTGGCTAAACCCTGGGCGGTGGGTGGTGTCTCAGCCCGGCGCAGCCGCCGGCTTGGTCTCGGCCTCGGCTGCGGGCAGGGCCTGCAGCGCCTTCATGTCGTCGGCCGTGACGGCCGCCACGCCCGAGGCGGCGGTGGCGGCAGGCATGGCCTTGACCAGCAGTTCCGGGTGGTGCTTGGCCATCTCGGCGCCGTACAGCGGCTTGTGCGCGCCCTGGTGGCAGGTGGCGCAGTTGACCTTGGCGACATCGCCGCCCGGGCCGAGCCGGTTGGCCGGGAAGGCGCTCGTCAGCGGCACCATGTACTCCAGGTTCAGCTCGCGCGCCATGCGGATGCCATGCCAGGCACTCAGCCGCGGCGGCGAGCTGTTCTCCCACGACCCCAGCGAGCGGGTGTTGTGGCACTGCGTGCAATTGACACCCAGCGACTTGGACATGTGCATCATCAGCCCGTAGGTCCATTCCGCCTGCTTGGTCGACTGGCGGTTGCCGGCCGGCAGCGCCTCGGTGCCGGCCACGCGGATGTTCTCGGCGCCGAGCAGGAAGGGCGTGAACGGGTCGTTGGGCAGGGAGCTCAGGCCGACACTGTCGGCCGGCGCGTTCTGCCCGGCCTTCTCGCCAGCGAAGTCGTTGGCGCCCTTGGGCAGCAGGGGTTGGAACCAGACCTCCTTGGGCACGGGTTCGCCGCGGTGGCAGGTGTAGCAGGTGACGCCGGTCTTGGCGACGTGGGATTTCCAGTCGCTGTTGATCTTCTGCGTCATGACGAGCATGCGCCGCGCCACCACCTTGGTGTAGAGCGAGTCGTCGGCGAAGTTGGCGGCGTTGTGGCAATGCACGCAGCCCTGCTTGGGCGCCACCCAGTTGGTCATCGCCACCATCGTGCGGTTGAACTCGGCCACGCTCTGGTTGCCCAGGACCTGCACGTTCTGGTAGATCTGGCTGGCCTTGGGCCCGTCGGGCGAGGCCGCCTCCAGCGGCGTGGGCGCCTCGTTGGCGGCGGCCTGCGCGGCCAGCGTGCGCGGGTTGTAGACCTGCTCCATGCCGGTGCCGCGGTAGCCGCGCTGCACCGTGTCGACCGGCGGGCGTTCGCAGCCGGCCAGCAGGCCACAGCTCAGGGTGAGGGCCAGCAGGCCGAGGTTCAGGCGGCTCATGCTGGCACTCCTGGCTGCGGCGATGCCGCGCAGTGGGAGGGCAGATGCGCCTGGATGCTCAGACCCACCGCCGGACCGCTCAGGGCCTCGCCCATGGCTTGACTCAGACGGGCCCACAGCGGCGCAGCCCAGCGCTTGAGTTGTTGACGGCTCATCACTTGACTCCCAGCAGTTGCAGGGCAGGGTCGGCCACCGGCGGGAAGACCGCCGGGTACATCGGCGCCAGGCCGTGCTTGACGCCCCAGAGATACCAGTTGTCCACCACGGTGCCGGTCAGCAGGATGCCGATGCCGCCGGTCAGCGGGCACAGCACCGCGAACCACCAGGCCCATTTGTGGATGGACTCCATCGTCGCGTTGAAGCCCATGGTCCAGCGCCAGAAGAGGGCTGCGCGTTCACTGGCGGTGCCGCGGTCGGTGATCTGCTCGATCTCGCGCTCGCCGCCGAAGCGGCTGACCGCCAGGATGGTGGCGCCATGCATCGCGAACAGCAGCGTCGACCCGTACAGGAAGGCGATGCTGAGCATGTGGAAGGGGTTGTAGAACAGGTTGCCGTAGCGCAGCGAGAAGGCGGCCGTCCAGTCCAGGTGGGGGAAGATGCCGAACGGCACTGCCTCGCCCCAGCTGCCCATCAGGATGGGCCGGATGAAGCCCAGCACCAGGTAGAGCCAGATGGCCGCTGCAAACGCCCAGGCCGTTTGCGTGCCCATGCCCAGCTTGCGGGCGCGGCGATACATGCGCACCCACCACAGCAGGATGGACATCGTCAGGAAGAAGCCGGCCAGCAGCCACCAGCCGCCCTGGTTGAGCGGCGGCAGGCTCAGGCCGTAGGCCGGCGGCGGCGGCTCCAGGGCCAGCCAGAACAGCTGACGGGCAAACTGGACGGGGTCCCAGCCGACCGAGGCCCACATGTTCAAGCCAATGATCTCGATGGCGATGAAGCCGCAGATCAACGAGCAGATGCCCAGCCAGCCCAGATAGATGGGGCCAATCTGCGCATCGCCGAGGCGGCCCAGCAAGTGCACGTGCAGGCCCTTGCCCTCACGCTGGTAGTCGTCGCGGCCCAGCGGCACGCCCGGGTAGGACGGCGCCGTGACCTGCACGCTGGTGAAGAGGTTCTGATATTCAGCCATGGTTTGTTCTCCTCACTTCCAGACCGGTAGGTTGAGCCACCAGCTCCACCATTCCGGCCAGCCACGCGTCCAGAACGGCCCGCTGATGACGATGCAGACGGCGCTCCAGAACCCGGCCGACAGCGCCAGGAACAGGCCCAGCCGGTGGATGCCCAGCGTGCCGATCGAGTAGCCGATGGCATCGCGGAAGAAGGTGTTCTCGTGCTCGGGCGTCTTGACCACCTCACCCTTGCCAGGGTTGGTGGCCGACAGGATCAGCGCCCCGTGCAGGCTCAGCGCGAAGGTGGTGGCGAAGAAGAAGCTCACCGCCAGCATGTGCGCCGGGTTGTAGTGGAAGTGCAGGTACTGGTAGCCCGTGTTGGACACCCAGTCCAGGTGACTCATGATCCCGTACGGGAAGCCATGGCCCCAGGCGCCCATCAACAGCGGCCGGACGATGACCAGCGTGACGTAGGCCAGGATGGCGACCGCGAAGGCGAAAGGCACGTGATAGCCGATGCCGAGCTTGCGGCAGATCTCCACCTCGCGCAGCGCCCAGGAAACGAAGGCCCCCGTGGCGCAGACGGTGATCAGCTGCCACAGCCCGCCCTCCATCAGCGGTGCCATGCCGAGGCCGTATTTCAGGTCGGGCGGCGCGATGCTGATCTGCCAGAGATTCCAGGTGCCGCCCTGGGACGCGCCCCAGACGATCAGCAGCGTGCCCACCAGCGAGAAGAACGCCGTGGTCACACCGAAGAACCCGACCCAGAACGGCCCGACCCAGAAGTCGAACAGGTCGCCTCCCAGCAGGGTCCCGCCGCGGACGCGGTACTTTCTCTCGAAGTTCAGCATGGACATGCTTGCCACCCCCACAGTCGCAGCAACGACAAGGCCGCTGCGCCTGAGTTCATTCGAATGGGCACGCCGGGCCTAGAGGCCGGCGCACCGCGAGTTGGGCCTTTCGGCCCGGCCAGGCCTACTTGGGAGCAGGCGCCGGCATGGCCGAGTTCTGGCTCACCGCCTGCGTGCGCGGTCCATCGAGCCAGTTGAACTTGTTGGTACTCAGCAGCACGAAGTGAATCACCAGTGCCAGTACGAACAAGAAGGCAAACAACGCGACCAGCGCTCGGCGCGGGTCGAACAGCAACCAAATCTTCCACATGCTTTTCTCTCCTAGTTGAGGTGGGACATGAAGGTGTAGACCCCCGACCTCACACCTCGGATCAGCGATTTCTCGCCCTCTGCGCCAGGCAGCCACGTGCGCCACTTCAGGAACAGCACCTGGGCGGCGAGCGCGATGAAGAACACGAAGACAAAACTCACGAAGAACAAGGCCTCGTAGGTCTTGGAGTCCTGCAATGCAGGGTTGCTCACAGGGACGGTCGTGATCTCAGCCATGGCGACAACCTTTCAAACGGGGCTTAAAGCCAGGGACGCCACATCCAGACCAGCACATGGGCCACCGCGGCAATCGCCGTGAAGCCGATGAAGCTGGTCATGAAGATGCCGTGGAATTCCCGGGCCTCGTTGTCAGTCAGCCCGGATAGCGAGCCTGTTCTGTGTTCAGCCATATCGATAGCTCCTCAAATAAGCCTTGCGGCCGATACCGCGCAGCTCCCGCGCGGCAGGGACTTCCAGGGCTGCATGCCCCCGGCAAGTCGTTCAGGGCAGGCGCTCACGTCAATGCCCCGATGGCCGCCGCGGCGAGTTGCCGCGTATGACCTTCAATGTCTTCAACCGCCACCACCGCAGCGCCGCGCGCGCGCGCTGCGGCCTCGGCACGGTCACGCAGCCGCTTGGCGGCGGAGATACGCACCAGCACCGGTTGCGCCTCCAGCAATTCGTCCAGCAGTTCCTTGGCCTCAGGCGCCCAGCTCATCTCGGCGAGCGCGCGGGCGGGCGTCGGGTCGACCCGGTCCAGCTCGGTGCCCAGCGGCAGGATGTGGAAGAGCGCGTCGAACAGCGCGTTGCAGAACTCCTGCACCAGGTAGGTGGCGCCGGCATAGCCCATGAAAGGCGTGCCGGTGGCGCGGCGGATCAGCGCGCCGGGGAAGGACGCCGGAATGAAGACCGGCTTCATCGGGCCCTTGGCTCCAGCTTCGGCCAGGTACATGCGCTCGTTGAAGCTGCCGTACATGACCAGCGGCGCCTTCTCGTGCACCAGGGCGCGGATGGCGGCGTTGTCGGTCTTCTCGCCGGGCTTGCGGGCGACGGCGAAGTTGCAGGGCAGGCCCAGCTCATCCTCGAAGAAATGGCGCAGGCCGCGCGAGTAGGTCTCGCTGGCAACGACCGCGAAGGTGGCCGTGGCGAAGAAGTCCTGCGTGACCGAGCGCCACAGGTCCCAGATCGGCTTGATCGTCGTGTGCTTCTCGCGCTCGATGAAGGGCTCGGGGTCCAGGTGCAGCAACTCGCCCAACTGGCGCAGGAAGGCCGTGGTGCTGTGCAGGCCGATGGGCGCCTGCAGATAGGGCCGGTCCAGCGCCTCGCACAGCATGCGGCCGAACTCGCGGTACATGCAGACATTGGCGTCCGCGTCGGCCAGCTTGGCGACGTCGGCCACGTGGCTCCCCAGCGGAAAGGCCATATTGACCTCCGCGCCTATGCCTTCGATCAAGCGGCGGATCTCGTGCAGGTCGCTGGCGCTGTTGAACTGGCCGTAGCAGGGGCCGATGATGTTGACGCGCGGCTTCTCGCCTGCGGGTCGATCTGCAAACGGCTTGCGCGCCGGCACCTTCTTGACGCCGTACTCGGTCCACAGCCAGAACATCGCGCGGTTGGCGCATTGCCACTGGTCTTCGTCGATGGTGCGCGGCAGAAAGCGCGCGATGTTCGTGCCCTCGGGCGTCACGCCGCCACCGATCATCTCGGCAATCGACCCGGTGACGACAACGCTGGGCAGGTCGGGGTCCAGCGCGGCGTGGGCGCGCTTCATGGCGCCCTCGGTGCCTTCGCGACCCAGTTGTTCCTCGGCCAGGCCGGTGACGACGATGGGCAGCTCGTGCGGCGGCAGCGCGTCGGTGTAGTGCAGCACCGAGGTCACCGGCAGGTTCTCGCAACCCACCGGGCCGTCGATGACGACCTGCAGGCCCTTGATCGCGGTGAACACGTAGACGGCGCCCCAGTAGCCGCCAGCACGGTCGTGATCCAGAACGAAGTTCATCAGATCATTTCCTCCGCCTTGCGCCGCTTCATGATCTTGATGACCTGCCGACGCGTGTCGGCGCGGAACTCGGGGCGCAGCACCGGCACCTCGGTCCAGACGCCGGCGTGGTCGCCCTTGCCGGTCTCGCCGAAGAACTCGCGCATCGTGTCGAAGCGCGCCTGGTTGGCGATGGCGCCGTTGATGACCTGGGCCAGCGAGCCGGCACCGGCCGGGCCCATCAGCGGCCGCGCCGAGATGAGGTTGGTGAAGTACAGCGACGGGATCGCCAGCTCCTTGCAGGCCTGCACCAGCGGCGTGGTGCCGATGGCCAGCTGCGGCCGGTGGCGGTGCACGGCGGCCAGGTCCTGCTCCAGGGACGCGCGGTACTGCACCTCGCAGCCGCGCGCTTCCAGCCACGCGCGGTCGGGCTCCGACCACGGCGTGCGCGGGCAGGCGGTGCCGACGTAGCGCAGATCGGCACCGCTCTCGACGAGCAGCCGGCCGACGAGCAGTTCCGAGCCTTCGTAGCCACTCAGCGTGATGCGGCCGGTGATCGGCATCTTCGCCAGTGCACCCTTGATCGCGGGCAGGAAGCGGTTCTTCGCCGCGTCGATCTGCGCCTGACCGACGTT
>Ga0114942_1000302_pt1 | contig 13787 bp, 10 predicted proteins | sample LowerColdCreek_FD_88674 | JGI IMG/M metagenome (GOLD analysis project Ga0114942, IMG submission 88674) | Groundwater microbial communities from Cold Creek, Nevada to study Microbial Dark Matter (Phase II) - Lower Cold Creek | ecosystem: Environmental > Aquatic > Deep subsurface > Groundwater ... | reverse complement strand
TTCTGGAGCGGGCGCAAGAACGCCTTCCCGGCGAGCGGCCGCATCAGCCCCGACTACATGTGCATGGACTCCACCATCCCGCGCAAGCACCTCGCCACCATCCTGCTGGACATCCAGCAGATGGAGAAGAAGTACGGCCTGCGCTGCGCCAACGTCTTCCACGCCGGTGACGGCAACCTGCATCCGCTGATCCTGTTCGATGCCAACGACCCCGACCAACTGCACCGTTGCGAGCTGTTCGGCGCCGAGATCCTGGAGCGCAGCGTCGCTTTGGGCGGCACGGTCACGGGCGAGCACGGCGTGGGTGTTGAAAAGCTCAACTCCATGTGCGTGCAGTTCAGTGCCGGGGAGCTGGATCAGATGCTCCAGCTCAAGGCCGCGTTCGATCCTGCCGGCACGCTGAACCCGGGCAAGCAGATTCCGTCCTTGAGCCGCTGTGCGGAGTACGGGCGCATGCATGTGAAGCGGGGGTTGTTGGCGTTTTCTGAACTGGAGCGGTTTTGAGCTTCGCTGAACTGCAGGCGCGAATCCGCGACGCGCGCACGCCGCTGCGCATCACCGGCCACGGCAGCAAGGACTTCTACGGCGAGGCGCCGCGTGGCGAGCCGCTGTCGACGCTGGCGCTGAACGGCATCACCGCCTACGAGCCCAGCGAGCTGTTCATCTGCGCGCTGGCGGGCACGCCGCTGGCTGACGTCGAGACGGCGCTGACCGTCAACCGCCAGCGCCTGGCCTTCGAGCCGCCCCGCTTCGGCGGCCGGGGCACGGTGGGCGGCATGGTCGCCGCCGGTCTCTCGGGCCCGACGCGCGCCGCGCTCGGTTCGGTGCGCGACCACCTGCTCGGCGCCGTGCTCATCAACGGCAAGGGTGAACTGCTGAGCTTCGGCGGCACCGTCATGAAGAACGTCGCCGGCTTCGACGTCAGCCGCGTGCTGGCCGGCGCCATGGGCCAGCTTGGGCTGATCACCGAAGTCACGCTGAAGGTGTTGCCGCTGCCGGCCGCCACGGCGACGCTGCGCTTTGAGTTCGAGCAGGGCGCCGCGCTGATGGCGCTGAATCGCTGGGGCGGCGAGCCGCTGCCCATCGAAGCGAGCGCCTGGTGGGATGGCGCGCTGCTGCTGCGCCTGGCCGGTGCCCACGCTGCCGTCGAAGCCGCCATGCGAAAGCTGGGTGGCGACCTCATTCCGGCCGAGCTGGTCACACCGTTCTGGACCGGCCTGCGCGACCAGTCCGACGAGTTCTTCATCGGCGCCGAGCGTGCCGTAGCCGGCGGCGCGCGCCTGTGGCGCCTGAGCCTGCCCAGCACCGCGCCCGAGCTGAAGCTGCCCGGCGAGCAACTCGTCGAATGGGGCGGCGCCCAGCGCTGGGTCGTCACGCCGCTGCCGCCGGCCGGCGTGCGCGAGGCGGCCGCCGCGGTGGGTGGGCATGCCACGTGCTTCCGTGCACTGGACAAGACCGGCGGCGTTTTCACGCCCCTGTCTGCGCCGCTGGCGACCATCCACAAGCGGCTGAAGGCGTCGTTCGATCCGCACGGCGTCTTCAACCCCGGCCGCCTCTACCCGAATCTCTGAACCTGGACTTCACCATGTCTCGACTGCACCCCCTCGCCGGCCAGCCGGCGCCGCCGGACTCGCTCATCGACCTGGACGCGCTGAACGAGGCCTACTACTCCCGCCAGCCCGACCCGAGCAGCCCGGAGCAGCAGGTGTCCTTCGGCACGTCGGGCCATCGCGGCTCGTCGCTGGACGGCTCGTTCAACGAATGGCATGTGCTGGCCATCACGCAGGCCATCGTCGACCATCGCAAGCAGCAGGGCATCGCCGGCCCGCTGTTCCTGGGCGCGGACACGCATGCGCTGTCGGCCCCGGCGGTGACGAGCGCGCTGGAGGTGTTGGCCGCCAACGGCGTCGACGTGATGCTGGCCCCTAGCGGCCAGTACACGCCGACGCCGGCCGTGTCGCTCGCCATCCTCGAATACAACCAGGGCAGGACGGGCAGCGCACGCGCCGACGGCATCGTCGTCACGCCCTCGCACAACCCGCCGCGCGATGGCGGCTTCAAGTACAACCCGCCCCACGGCGGCCCGGCGGACAGCGACATCACGTCGGGCATCCAGAAGGACGCGAATGCCTACCTGCAGCAGCTGCTGCAAGGCGTGCACCGCCTGGATGCCGAAAGCGCTCTTGCCGCGAGCACGACGCACGAGCACGACTACCTGGCCCAGTACGTCGAGCTGCTTGGCAAGGTCATCGACTTCGACGTCATCCGCGACTCCGGCATCCGCCTGGGCGTGGACCCGCTGGGCGGCGCGGGCGTGGCCTACTGGCCGGCCATCGCCGAGCGCTACCGGCTGCCGTTGACCGTCGTCAGCGACGTCGTGGACGGGCGCTTCCCCTTCATGTCGCTGGACTGGGACGGCAAGATCCGCATGGACCCGTCCTCGCCCTATGCGATGCAGCGCCTCACGCAGCTGCGCGACCACTTCGACATCGCCTTCGCCTGCGACACCGACCATGACCGCCACGGCATCGTCACGCCCACCGGCGGGCTGATGCAGCCCAACAACTACCTCAGCGTCGCGGTGGACTACCTGTTCCGCAACCGGCCCGGCTGGGGCGCGGGTGTGGGTGTCGGCAAGACGGTGGTGACGACCGCGATGATTGAGCGCATTTCGCGGGGTCTGGGCGCGCCGCTGTTCGACGCGCCGGTGGGCTTCAAGTGGTTCTCGCCGGGGCTGCTGGACGGCAGCCTGGGCCTGGGTTGCGAAGAGAGCGCGGGCGCGTCCTTCCTGCGCCGCGACGGCCGCGTGTGGACGACCGACAAGGACGGCATCGCCGCCGCGTTGCTGGCCGCCGAGATCACCGCGCGCACCGGCAAGGACCCCAGCCAGTATTTCGAGTCGCTGGCCGCCACCTACGGCCGGCCCTACGCCGACCGCGTGGACGGCGCCGCCACGCGCGAGCAGAAGGCGCGGCTGTCCAAGCTGACGGCGGCCGACGTGCAGGCCACGTCGCTGGCCGGCGAGGCGGTCGAGTCCGTCATCAGCGCCGCGCCGGCCAACGGTGCGGCCATCGGCGGCATCAAGGTGTCCACCGCCAACGGCTGGTTCGCTGCGCGGCCGTCGGGCACGGAGGACATCTACAAGGTCTACGCCGAGAGCTTCCGCGACGAGGCGCATCTGCAGGTGCTGCTGCAGGAGGCGCAGGACATCGTCAACAAGTCCCTCGCCAGCTGATGCAGACGACCCTCGCCCCCGAATTCGCCGGCACCCGCGACGGCACGGAGGCCGAGGCCATCCTGCGCCGCTGCGTGCACTGCGGTTTCTGCACCGCCACCTGCCCGACCTACCAGCTGCTGGGTGATGAGCTGGACGGGCCGCGTGGCCGCATCTACCTGATCAAGCAGGTGCTGGAAGGTGTCGAGCCGACGCGCGAGACTCAAGCGCACCTGGACCGCTGCCTGACCTGCCGCAACTGCGAGACGACGTGCCCGTCGGGCGTGGAGTACGGCCATCTCGTCGACATCGGCCGGCGCGTCGTCGACGCCAAGGTCGAGCGGCCGGCCGCTGAGCGCCGCGTGCGCTGGCTGCTGAAGGAGGGGCTGACCTCGCCGCTCTTCAAGCCGGCGATGAAGCTGGGTCAGGCCTTGCGGCCGCTGGTGCCGGCGTCGCTGAAGGACAAGGTTCCGGCCAAGCCACCGGCGACGGCGCATGACTGGCCGACGCGCCAGCTCAACCGCAAGGTCGCGCTGCTGCTGGGCTGCGTGCAGCCGGCCATGGCGCCCAACATCAACTCGGCGACGGCGCGGGTGCTGGATGCGGCGGGCATCCAGACCGTCGTGGCCGACGGTGCCGGCTGCTGCGGCGCGATCCGCGCGCATCTGGGCGATCACGACGGCGCACTGGGCGACATGCGCCGCAACATCGACGCCTGGTGGCCGCTGGTGGCCGGCCCGGGCGAGCGCGTCGAGGCGCTGGTGATGAACGCCTCGGGCTGCGGCGTGACGGTCAAGGAATACGCCCATGCCTTGGCACACGACGTCGCCTACGCCGACAAGGCGCGACGCATCAGCGAGATCACCCGGGACTTGAGCGAGCTGCTGCCCGAGCTGGTGCCCGTGCTCAAGCCGCGGCTCAAGGCCAAGGGCGGCTCGCTGGCGTATCACCCGCCGTGCACGCTGCAGCATGGGCAGCAGTTGCGCGGCGGCGTGGAAGCTTCAATGCGCGAGCTGGGCTTTCGCATTGCCTGCGCGCCCAGCGACAGCCACCTTTGCTGCGGCTCGGCTGGCACCTACTCGGTGCTGCAGCCCGAGCTGTCCAAGCAATTGCGGGACCGCAAGCTGGCGGCGTTAGCGCCGCTGCAGGCCGAGCAGATCGTGTCGGCCAATGTCGGCTGCATCCAGCACCTGCAAAGCGGCACGACCCAGCCGGTGCGGCATTGGGTCGAGGTGCTGGACGACGCGTTGCGAGGTGTTTAGGTCTTGAAGGTCGACACCAGCTTCACCAGCTCGCTCGCCTGATGCTTCAGGCTCTCGGCCGCCGCAGCGCTTTCCTCCACCAGCGCGGCGTTTTGCTGCGTGGCCTGGTCCATCTGCGCGATGGCCAGGCCGACCTGGCTGACGCCGGTGCTCTGTTCGCGGCTGGCGGAGCTGATCTCGCGCACGATCTGAGCCACGCGGCCGATGGCGGTGACCACCTGTTCCATCGTCTCGCCGGCGCGGTTCACCAGCACGGCGCCCTGGCCGACGCGCTCGACGCTGTCGCCGATCAGCCCCTTGATCTCCTTGGCCGCGTCGGCACTGCGCTGGGCCAGCATGCGCACCTCGCTGGCCACGACGGCGAAGCCGCGCCCTTGTTCGCCGGCGCGGGCCGCCTCGACGGCCGCGTTCAGCGCCAGGATGTTGGTCTGGAAGGCGATGGCATCGATGGTGCCGATGATGTCGCCGATCTTGCGCGAGCTCTCCTCGATGCCGCGCATGCGCTGCACCGCCTCGCCCACCACCTCGCCGCCCTTGCGAGCCACTTCGCTGGCGTCATGCGCCAACTGGTCGGCCTGGCCGGCGTTGTCGGCATTGAGCTTCACGGTGGCTGACACCTCTTCCATCGCGGCTGCCGTCTGCTGGATGGCGCTGGCCTGCTGCTCGGTGCGCGCCGACAAGTCGTTGCTGCCCAGAGAGATTTCGGAACTGGCCGTGGCCACGCCGTCAGCGTTGTGCCGCACCGAGCCCACGAGGTTCCGCAAGGATTCCTGCATGTTGGCCAGGGCCTGGGTGAGCTGGGCCGTCTCGTCGTTGCCCACGCTGCGGATCTCGCGCGACAGGTTGCCCTGGCCGACCTCCTCGGCCTCGTGGATGGCGACGCGCAGGGGCCTGACGACCGAGCGCGTGATCAGCCAGGCGGCGGCGATGCCCAGGCTCAGGCAGATGGCGGCCAGCACCACCATGAGGAACTGGGTGCTGCGCGCCGCATCGAGCACGGCCTGCGTCTCGAGCTTCACGCGCTCGCCCTGGTAGTCGGCGATGCGGCTGATGGTGCCGACATAGGCATCGGCAGCCGGGCGCATCTTGCCCTCCAGCGTCTGCAGTGCAGCTTCGGCTTCGCCGGCCTTGAGCTGGGCGAAGACGCCGTTGCGGATGTCGATATACGTCTTGCGGGCCGCGGCGATCTCGTCGAGCATGCCCTTGCCCTCATCGGTGTCGACCGCCTTGGTCAACCCTTCCTGCAGTTCGCTGATCTTGGCGCTGGTCGTCTTGATGACGGGCGCGAAGAACTCGGCCACCGGCCCCGAGCCGCCCGCCCGTGAGACGGCGTCGGTGCGCGTCACGTTGAGCTGTGTCTGGGTGCGCCAGTCCTGCGCCAGGTCTTGTTGGCGTTGCAGCTCGATGAGCCGGTCGATGTGCGGACCGACCGTGGCCATCTGCCGGTAGCTCAGGCCCACGGCCAGTGCCAGCAGCAGCAGGACCACACCAAAGCCCAGTGCCAGCCGCGTACCGATTTTCAAAGCTTGCATGTTCATCGTCTTCCTCCAGTTCAGTTCGCGTGGGGCCGACGGCCTCTTCCAACGTTGAGACTCTATGAGGTCAGGTGAAGAGGCGCAATTAGATAAAAATGATAAATTCGATTAGTGGGGAGGAGTTGGCGTTTCAGTGGCGTAACGCCGTCGTCAGGGCTGGCGTGACGCATCGGTGACCTGTTCGAGCTGCGCCGCTAACCCCAAGTTTTGCTGGCGCAAAGGCGTGGCCTGCCACCCCGCCGCTGCACTCAGTGCAGTAGCGTTGTGGTCTTCGCTGTGGGGGGGGGGCGGCGCGAGAGGGGCGTCGCCCACGCGCCTGGCCTCGCGTCGAGAGGCGGCTCTACAGGCCTCCCGGCCCTTCACTTCACTTCGCGACGCGAACTGAGCCTGCGCCGAAAGCCGGCCAGGCTCGCACCGACCCGCGCTGCCGCGCGGCGGCCTTACAGGCCCGCTGCCGCGCGCAGCGCCGCAGCCTTGTCCGTTCTCTCCCAAGTGAACTCGGGCTCTTCGCGGCCGAAGTGGCCGTAGGCCGCCGTCTTGGAGTAGATGGGGCGCAGCAGGTCCAGCATCTGGATGATGCCCTTGGGGCGCAGGTCGAAATGCTCGTTGACCAGCGCAGCCAGCTTCTCGTCCGAGATGACGCCCGTGCCTTCGGTGTAGACCGTGACGTTCATCGGCCGGGCCACGCCGATGGCGTAGGCGACCTGGATCTGGCACTGGCGGGCCAGGCCGGCGGCGACGATGTTCTTGGCGACATAACGTGCAGCGTAAGCGGCGCTGCGGTCGACCTTGGACGGGTCCTTGCCCGAGAACGCACCGCCCCCGTGGGGGCAGGCGCCGCCGTAGGTGTCGACGATGATCTTGCGGCCGGTCAGGCCGCAGTCGCCCTGCGGGCCACCGACGACGAAGCGGCCGGTCGGGTTGATCAAATACTTGGTGTCCTCGGTCAGCCAGTTCTTCGGCAGCACCGGCTTGATCAGCTCTTCGCGGATGGCCTCGTAGAACTCGTCCGTCATGCGGTCGCCCAGGCTGTACTCGGGCGCGTGCTGGGTGGACAGCACGACGGTGTCGATGCTGTGCGGCTTGCCGTCCACGTAGCGCATCGTGACCTGGCTCTTGGCGTCCGGGCGCAGGAAGGGCAGGCGGCCGTCCTTGCGCAGCTGGGCCTGGCGCTCCACCAGGCGGTGGGCGTAGTAGATCGGCGCGGGCATCAGCTCGGGCGTCTCGTCGCAGGCGTAGCCGAACATCAGGCCCTGGTCGCCGGCACCGATGTTCAGGTGGTCGTCGGACGCATGGTCCACGCCCTGGGCGATGTCGTTGCTCTGCTTGTCGTAGGCGACGAGGACGGCGCAGCCCTTGTAGTCGATGCCGTATTCGGTGTTGTCGTAGCCGATGCGCTTGATGGTGTCGCGTGCGACCTGGATGTAGTCGACGTGGGCGTTGGTCGTGATCTCGCCAGCCAGCACGACGAGGCCGGTGTTGCACAGCGTCTCGGCGGCGACGCGGCTGCGCGGGTCCTGCTCGAAGATGGCGTCGAGGATGGCGTCCGAGATCTGGTCGGCCACCTTGTCGGGGTGCCCTTCAGAAACGGATTCAGATGTGAAGAGGAAGTCGTTGGCCACTTTTAAACTCCGGTTGCTGGTGGGTCGGCGTTGCCGTCGCTCCGGGAGGTGCGGCGAACGCTTTAGCAGGATTTGTGAATCGCCCCGCAAGTTGTTCAATAACTCGGCGATGCGCCAAGTATAAGAAACATGGGTCTGGTCTTTCGCTGCTTATCCCACCTGCCTCTGGCGCTTTTGCACGCTTTGGGCGCTGCGCTGGGCTGGATCGTCTACTTCGCCTCGGGGGTCTATCGGCGCCGATTCAAGGCCAACGTGGCGCAGGCCGGCATTGCCTGGCGCGACGCCCGGCCGGCGATTGCAGCCGCCGGGCGCATGGCCGCCGAGCTGCCCTGGCTGTGGGTGGCCACCCGCGGCAAGCCGCTGGGCAGCAAGCTGCAATGGGATGGCGGCGAGCTGATCGAGGCGGCCCTTGAACACAAGCGCGGCCTCGTCATGCTGACGCCGCACATGGGCTGCTTCGAGATCTGCGCCCAGGCGATTGCCGAGCGTTTCACCACGCCCGAGTCGCCCATCACGGTGCTCTACCGGCCGGCGCGGCAGGCCAGCATGCGCGACGTGATGGCCGGCTCGCGCGAGCGCCCCGGCCTCGCGACGGCGCCGGCGACGCTGGCCGGCGTGCGCCAGATGATCCGTGCGCTTCGCAAGGGGGAAGTCATCGGCCTGCTGCCCGACCAGGTGCCGCCCGACGGCCTGGGCGTGTGGGCGCCGTTCTTCGGCCGGCCGGCCTACACGATGACGCTGGCGGCCCGGCTCGTGCAGCAGACCGGCGCGGCGCTGCTGCTGATCTGGGGCGAGCGGCTGCCGGGCGGCGAGGGCTTCGTGGTGCATGTGATGCCGGCCCCCGAGATCGCCAAGACCGCCTCGAACGAGGAGGCCGCGGCGATCGTCAATGCAGCGATGGAGGCCGTCATCCGCCGCGCGCCGGGGCAGTACCTGTGGGGCTACCACCGCTACAAGCAGCCGCGCGGGCTGGACATTGGCGCGGCCCCGGATAATCCGGCTCCATGAGATTGCGCTTCACCAAGATGCACGGCGCGGGCAATGACTTCGTCGTCATCGATGCCACCCGCGAGCCGTTTGCGCTGACGAAGGCGCAGATGCGCCTGCTCGGCGACCGCCGCTTCGGCGTCGGCTGCGACCAGATCCTCGTCATCGAGCCCAGCACGGACGCCGGCGCGGACTTCCGCTACCGCATCTTCAACAACACCGGCGACGAGGTGGAACACTGCGGCAACGGCTCGCGCTGCTTCGTTCGCTTCGTTGTCGACGCGGGCTTGACCGACAAGCGCGAGATCCACGTCGACACGATGAACCGCCGCCTGTTGCTCAAGCTGCAGGACGACGGCCGCGTGACGGTGGACATGGGCCCGCCGGTGTTCGACCACGCAGCGCTGCCCTTCGACGCGAGCGGCCTCAAGCCGCAGCTGGAGAACGGCTTCGAGCTGTGGCCGGTCGAGGGCGTGGCGCTGGCCGTCGTGTCCATGGGCAACCCGCATGCGGTGCAGCGCGTGGCCGACGTCGAGACGGCGCCGGTGCTGACGCTGGGCCCGCTGATCGAGCGGAACGCCCGGTTCGCCAAGCGTGTCAACGCCGGCTTCATGCAGGTGCTGAGCCGTGATCGCATCGCGCTGCGCGTCTATGAGCGCGATGCCGGCGAGACGCTGGCCTGCGGCACGGGCGCCTGCGCGGCCGTCGTTGCGGGCATTCGCGCCGGCTGGCTGGATGGGGTCGTGGAAGTGCAGACCCGTGGTGGCCTGCTGCGCATCGAATGGGCGGGTGCCAACTCGCCGGTCCTGATGACCGGCCCCGCTGTGAAAGTTTTTGACGGAGAGATCACGCTGTGAGTTCCAACCCGGCCGCTGACGCGGTGCAAGGCATCACCGAAACCGACATCGCCAACTACCTGGCGGCCACCCCCGGCTTCTTCGAGCGCCACTCGGCGCTGCTGGCCAGCGTGCAGCTGCAGCACCCGCATGGCGCCCGCGCCGTGTCGCTGCAGGAGCGCCAGGCCGAGATGCTGCGCGACAAGATCAAGGGCCTGGAGCTGCGTGTCATCGACATGATCCGCAACGGGCAGGACAACGTCGCCATCTCCGACCGCCTGCACCGCTGGACGCTGGCGGTCATGCGCGCCGTGGGCACGCCCGAGCTGCCCGAGGTGCTGCTCAGCGAGCTGCGCCACCAGTTCATGATCCCGCAGGCCAGCCTGCGCCTGTGGGGCGTGGCGCCAGCGCACGAGGCGGCCGAGTTCGCCGCCTCGGTCAGCGCCGACGTGCGCAGCTTTGCATCCAGCCTGAGCCAGCCCTATTGCGGCGTGAACTCGGGCTTCGAGGCGGCGCGCTGGCTGGGCCTGAGTGAAAGCGGCGGCACCGCCACGTCGCTGGCGCTGATCCCGCTGAGCCTTCCCAAGCACAACGAGGGCAAGCCCTTCGGCCTGCTGGTGCTGGGCTCGCCGGACCCGACGCGCTACACGGCCGAGATGGGCACGGACTTCCTGAACCGCGTGGGCGAGATCGCCAGCGCGGGGCTGGCAGGCTTGCTGGCCGCATGAAGGAACTGTGCGCTGACTTTCAGGAATATCTGCAGCACGCCCGCGTGCAGCAGCGCCTGAGTCCGCGCACGCTGAACATCTACACCGATGGCTTGGAGCGGCTGCAGGCCATGTTGGCCGAAGCCGCCGTCGATGCGCGCGCCCTGAGCATCACCCAGGCCCGCCGCCTCGCTGCGCTGCTGCACCGCGAGGGCCTCGGCCCGAAGTCCATCGCGCTGCTGCTGTCGGTCTGGCGCAGCGCCTACCGTTGGCTGGGGCTGCAGGGCCGTGTCGCGCTCAACCCCTTCGACGGCCTGCGCGCGCCGAAAGCGCCCAAGCCCTTGCCCAAGGCGCTGGGCGTGGATGACGCGGTGCAACTGGCCAGCCATGTGCCGGACGACATCGCTGATTCGCGGCTGGAGGCGCGTGACCGCGCCCTCGTCGAGCTGCTTTACGGCGCCGGCCTGCGTGCGGCGGAACTGATCGGCCTGGATGTGCTTGCCAGCGGCCATGCGCAGGGCTGGGTCGACCTGCAGTCCGCCGAGGTCCACGTGCTCGGCAAGGGCGGCAAGCGCCGCAGCACGCCGCTGGGCAAGGCGGCGGCCGAGGCGTTGCAGGCTTGGCTGGCGGTGCGCGGCCAGCTCGCGGCGGCGGGCGAGGCGGCGCTGTTCGTTGGCGCGCGCGGCCATCGCCTGTCCGGCTCCACGCTGCGCACGATGTTGTCGGCCCGCGCCGTCAATGCCGGCATGCCGGCGCATGTTCATCCGCACATGCTGCGCCACAGCTTTGCGTCCCACCTGCTGCAGTCCAGCGGCGACCTGCGCGCCGTGCAGGAGTTGCTGGGCCACGCCCACATCACGACAACGCAGGTCTACACGCAGCTGGACCATCAACATCTCGCGCGCATCTACGACGCCGCCCATCCCCGCGCCAAGAAATGACCATCCGATTTGCCACGCTGCTGGCACTGCTGCCCACTTGCGTGCTGGCCACGCCCGATGACGCGCCCTTTGCAAACCCGGCGCGGCTGAACACCGTGCGCCCCGCCGCGCTGGAGGCCAACTGGACGGCCATGAAGATGCCCGACGGTGGCCGCACGGCCTTCGCGTCGATCAGCTACATGATGGCCTACGACGACGACTGGGGCTTCGGTCCCGGCTTCTACGGCACGGCCAAGGGCGACTACGGCGGCATCTTCACGGTCGGCTTCACCGGGCAGCGGCGCTGGCGATTGAGCAGCAACACGCACCTGGCGGCCAGCCTGTATGTCGGCGCGGGTGGCGGGCTGTCCAGCCAGGTGATGCGCTTCGGCGGCGGGCTGATGCTGCGCCCGGAGCTGTCGATTCGCACTGAGAACGGCCCCTGGTACACCGGCGTGGGCATCTCGCAGATCCGCTTCCCCAGCGGCAATGTGAAGAGCGGTGTGGGCCTGGCCTTCACGGTCGGCCGGTCCATGGACTTTGCCAGCTTCTCGCCCGCCGACGCCGGCAAGCCTGCCCGCTCGGGCCGGCGCACCGGGCTGGCCATGGACGAGATCACGCTCACCGGTGGCATGGAAAGCCCGCGCGCGAGCAGCCGCACCCGCAGCGGCACGCCTTATTCGGGCAAGGTCGGCAAGGCCGGCGCCGAGCTGCGCCAGTACATCGCCGAGGGCAGCTGGTGGGGCTTCGAAGCCTCGGGCGCGGCCAAGGGCGGCGTCGACGGCTACATGGAAGTGCTGGGCCAGATCGGCCAGGACTGGGCGCTGTTCGGCACACCCCGCCTGCGCTTTGGCGGGCAGCTGGCGGCCGGCCTGGGCGGCGGCGGCAATGTCGACACCGGCAACGGCTGGCTGCTGCGCGCCGGGCCCACGCTGCGCTGGATCACGCCGTGGGGCCCCAGCCTGCGCCTGGATGCCGGCCTCACCTACGCACCCGGCGGCGCCTACACCGCGCCCTATCTGCGCGCCGCGCTCAGCATGCCGCTGGACCGCACGCCCACGCTGATCGGCGAGGACCCCGGCGGCACGGTGCGTGTGCAGACACTCGGCGCCAGCGTCATGCACCTGCCGCGCATGCGCTTCAAGAACCGGCCGGACGAGTCGGTGAGCCACCTGGCCGTGAGCATGTCGCGCGAGTTCTCGCCGCGCGTCTACGGCACGGCGCAGGCGGGCAGCGCGGCCGTGGGCAGTGCGGGCGCCTATTCCTTCGGCCTGTTCGGCCTGGGCGTGCAGAGCGACCCGCTGCTCGGCGGCAACATGCGCTTCGGCGCCGAATGGCTGGTGGGCGCGGCCGGCGGCGGCGGCGTCAAGGTGGGCGGCGGTGCGGTGACGCAGGCCGAGGTGTGGGCGCAGTGGCTGCTCAGCGAGCGGCTGCGGCTGCGCGCCGGCGTCGGCGAGTTCCGCACCGTCCGCGGCAGCGACCAGTCCACACCGCTGACCCATCTGCAGCTCAGCTACGCCTTTGGAGCGCTGCAGCGATGAAGAAGGTCGTCATCCGTCCAGGCAAGGAGCGTTCGCTCGTCAAGCGCCACCCTTGGGTGTTCGAAAGCTCCGTCGCGCGCGGCGGTGGCGATGCGGGCGAGACGGTGCGGGTGGAGTCGGCCGACGGCGCCTTCCTGTGCTGGGCGGCGTTCAGCCCGCAGTCGCAGATCCGCCTGCGTGCCTGGAGTTTTGATGAGGCCGAGCGCATCGACGCGGCCTTCTTCAGGCGCCGCATCGCGCAGGCGATCGCGATGCGCCAGCGGCTGGCGATTGCGTCCGATGCCTGGCGGCTGGTGCACGGCGAGGCCGATGGCCTGCCTGGCCTGATCGTCGACCGCTACGGCGACACGCTGGTGGCGCAGTTCGGCAGCGCCGGCGCCGAGCGCTGGAAGGCGCAGATCGCCGACGCGCTGCTGGCCGAGACCGGCCTGGCGCGCCTGTACGAGCGCTCCGACGCCCAGGCCCGCGAGTGGGAAGGTCTGCCCGTGCAGACCGGCTGGCTCAGGGGTGACGGTGCAACTGCATTGACCATTCGCGAGCACGACTGGCAGCTGACGCTGGATGTGGCCGAGGGCCACAAGACCGGCTACTACCTGGACCAGCGCGACAGCCGCCGCCGCTTTGCCGATGCGGTGAAGCAGTACGGCGTGAAGAGCGTGCTGAACTGCTTCAGCTACACCGGCGGCTTCTCGGTCGCCGCGCTGGCGGGCGGTGCGACGCAAGTCGTCAGCGTCGATTCGTCCGGCCCGGCGCTGGAGCGCGCCAAGGCGCATGTGGCGCTGAACGGCTTCGACGCCAGCCGCCACGAGGCCTGGGATGCGGACGTGAACGCCACGCTGCGGCGCTGCCTGGCCGAGGGCCGGCGCTTCGATGCCATCGTGCTGGACCCACCGAAGTTCGCACCCACTGCGGCACAAGCCGAACGGGCCGCGCGCGCCTACAAGGACATCAACCGGCTCGCCTTCAAGCTGCTCGAGCCGGGCGGCCTGCTGTTCACGTTCTCGTGCTCGGGCGGTGTCGGCGCGGAGCTGTTCCACAAGATCGTCGCCGGCGCGGGCATCGACGCCGGTGTGGACGCGTTGATCCTGCAGCGCGTGGCGGCCGCCTGCGACCACCCGACGACCCTCGAGTTCCCTGAAAGCGACTACCTCACCGGGCTGGCG
>Ga0114942_1000301_pt1 | contig 13811 bp, 12 predicted proteins | sample LowerColdCreek_FD_88674 | JGI IMG/M metagenome (GOLD analysis project Ga0114942, IMG submission 88674) | Groundwater microbial communities from Cold Creek, Nevada to study Microbial Dark Matter (Phase II) - Lower Cold Creek | ecosystem: Environmental > Aquatic > Deep subsurface > Groundwater ... | reverse complement strand
TACAATCGACAGCTTCCTGATGGCTGTTCAGCCAGATACCGTTCGGCTGTGCAGTCAGTACCAGACGTAAATCGATGCCGCGTAAACACACAGCCAGCTGTTTACCCTGTAGCCGCTGTAGTCGCATTAAAGCGTCCGGATCCATGCTGATCAGCGGATTCAGAACTTTTTCACCGAGCGTGCAGAGCAAACCTGGCCACAGCAGTTTTAACATGTTGATTTCCGTCAGAATTTATAACCGCGGTGTAGGGCGACAATACCGCCGGTCAGATTGTGGTAGCTGGTCTCGCTGAAACCTGCTTGTTCCATCATCTGTTTCAGCGTTTCCTGATCTGGGTGCATCCGGATCGATTCCGCCAGATATTGATAAGATTCGCGGTCGTTAGCGACCAGCTGGCCCATCGCCGGTAACAGCTTAAAGGAATACACGTCATACACTTTGCTGAGCCAGGCTTCAGTTGGTTTGGAAAATTCCAGGACCAATAACCGGCCACCCGGTTTCAGCACGCGGAACATCGAGCGCAGTGCCGCATCTTTATCGGTGACGTTACGCAGGCCGAATGCGATGGTAATAATGTCAAAGCTATTGTCGGCAAATGGCAGTGCTTCGGCATTGGCTTGCACATAACTGATATTATTGACGAGGCCCAAATCACGCAGTTTGTCTTTGCCGACATTCAGCATCGATTCGTTGATATCGGCCAGCACGACCTGGCCAGTCGGACCGACACGGCGGGAAAATAACGCCGTCAGATCACCAGTGCCACCGGCTAAATCCAGCACTTTCTGGCCCGGACGAACACCACTGCAATCAATGGTGAAGCGTTTCCACAACCGGTGAATACCCAATGACATCAGGTCGTTCATCACATCATATTTAGCGGCAACACTGTGAAATACGTTGGCAACCAGCGAGACTTTGTCATCGCGCGCAACAGTTTTAAAACCAAAGTGAGTACTGTCTTGATTGCCGGAATGCTGTTGTTCGGACATGAAATTGCCTTAGCCAGAAGAAGTTGGCGCTAGTGTAAAAGATCCACGGGCAGAGTCCAACCGAAAGCGGTAGATCAATTGTTGCGGATCAAGTCGAACTGTTGTGTTACGACAATTTCGCCGTTGACGATCAGATGTAGTTGATGAGCTCCGGCATAGTGCTTACGCGTCGTTAAATCAGTAAAACGATATGATTTTTGCAGCGACAGCATACCCGGCCCATGTTCCCGTTGGACCCATTGAAACACTTTGTGGCGTTTGGCACCGTTTTTTGATGCAAAATCAATGGCATATTCCACACGGAGCGGCGCTGGGCCGTCTGCCAGCGTCAATGCAACGTGAAATTGCAGCGTCTCGCCATAATTTAACGCCGACTGTGCAAGCGTCAGTGTGGCGTTGACGAGTTGTCGCGGAGCGCAGTCGAATAATGCCAGCGCCACGCTGTTACGTTGTTTCAGTAAACCTCGTAGTGCATGTTTTAAGATCCAGTCGGTGTGTACATGCTCGCCACGCCACTGCTGCGCCAGTTGCAGTACCAGAGAGGGATGATCTTTACTGATGTCATTGAGATTGTTGGCGACACTGCGCCGGACATAATCTTCCGGATCCTGTTTCAGCGCCTGCAGCACCGGTAAAATCGGTGTCGGATCAGCGATAAACTGCGGCAACGCCTGGCCCCAGGGCAAACGTGGCCTGCAGCCTTCAGAAGCGAGCCGGCGATGATGCACATTGGCCGACTGACTCCAGATTTGCAGTTGTTGCAGGCTTTGCTCAGGATAAACCCGCAAAAATGGTCGGATGGCGAATTCAGCGGTGGAATAACAGGTGAAATGCGCTAAAGCATGCATCGACGTCGTGAAGTCATCAAGGCCAAACTGCTCAACGATATCGGGAAAGATAAAGCCGGGCAGGCCGGTGATCTCTCTGCTGACGGGTTGTAACAGTGTGCAGGTGTCGGCAAAAGGCAAATCCAGCTGGTGGTGTAAGGTGGTCGCAATCCGCCGCACCCGCTGTTTCAGGCTTTGTTCGGCATACTGCGCGTCCCACAAAGAGTTGATAAACCGGCTGGAGTCAAACGCTGTGTGCTGTTGTTGTACTGAAGTTGCCAGGCGCTGTAACAATCGCAGGTCTAACAGGTCTTTGAGCAGAGGTGCACTCATCGTGCTTACAGCATGGCTTCAGTGGCGACCTGATTGCGGCCGCGTTTTTTCGCAATGTTGAGAACCTGATTGGAGCGCGCCAGAAATTGATGCCAGTTTTCTTGTGCCTGGTATAACGCCACACCTAAAGAGATAGTCACTTTTGGCAGGGCTTTTTTACTGCGGGAAGAGACAAAACGCAGTTTCTCCACGCCCCGGCGGACTTGCTCAGCAATTTCGCTGGCAGTGCGCAGGTCCACATCGGGCAGCAGAATCAGAAATTCTTCACCACCCGCACGTACCGGCAGACCGCTTTCCTGCACGTAAGCACTAATTTTCTTCGCCACTTTCGACAGGATCACATCACCGACGTTGTAGCCATAATCCTGATTGAATTGCTTAAAGTGGTCCAGATCAACGGCAATTGCAGCAATACGTCGTTGCGGATTCTCTGCCAGCCACTGGTCGATGTGTTCCTGCATTGCCAACCGGTTATACAAACCTGTTAATGCGTCGACATGGCGTTCCCGTTTCAGTTGTTCCAACTCTGCACGTAACTGATAACTCTGGTCATTGGATTGTGCCAGCTGGTCGCGCAGCTTTTGCTGAGTGGCTTTGAGCTCATAAGTGGCGCTCATGATCCGGCTGATGGTGTCTCGAGCCTGTACCGGTGAGTCTGTTTTTAATGCAACGAGACTATGGTCCAGCACATCGATATAGTCGTGGATCGCTTCGCCGGCTTGTTCTGATTGTTGATTCAGCGTGCTGACCATCTTATACACAGCTGCAATCATTTGTTCGTTCTGGCGACCGGTTGGGACTATGTAGTTGCTGTAAAGCTCAGTCATGACGAAGTCGTCAAACGGGATACGGGCGCTGAGTTTGTCTTCTATCGCCTGGCATAGTTCAGCGATCACGCCGCTGATATATTCGTAGGCGACGGTGAAGTTTACCGGGTGAGCAGCCAAACGATGCCGCTGCAGGAAGGCTATGGCTAATGCCGCCTTCTCGCTCGCTTGCTCGATTGAATCCTGATACATCATGCCAAGTAAAACTCCAATGGATACTGCATAGACTTAGCGTAACTTAAGGCCGATATGTTACGGAAATGCCATGCCAACGCAAGCGCTGTGGGGAAATTACAGCGCTGTCATCGTTAAAATAACGGGACAAGTGGATCCCGCCAAGCGTTTTTTGTCTCTTTTTCATATTTTTTTCAAATTATTCAGGGATTTGCTTTATCTGCCTTCGTCAATGCACTGCGACCGCAGCCTAAATCGGTTCAACAGGCAGAAATGTAAGTTGGTTAGCGACTGAGCGACGTGCAGAATTGTATACAATCAAACCACATAATCAGCCATTTGGATTGCCAGATATGAAGCAAAAACTGTTGGTTTCCCTCTGTTGTGCCACTTTGATCTCCTGTGCGCAGGTGCCTGCAAGCGCCCCTGTTGATTTTGACCGCTTTGCCAATGATTGGTGGGAAAAGGTAGGTCAGGTACAACCTAATACCAAATCAGGGTTACCCGACATGTCGGCGGCCGCGTTGGAAAAGGCCCAAAAGCAACGTTTACTGTTGCTGGCAGAACTGAATAAAACCAACGTCAGTCAACTTTCCGAGCAACAGAAAATTAATTTCGCAATCCTGCAATACCGGTTGCAGAACGATATCGATGAGTATCGGTATGGCGCTCATTATATGCCGCTGACCGCGGAGTCTGGTTTCCACAGCGACGTGTTATTTATGTTGAATATGTCGTCAGTGAAAACTGACAAAGATGTGCAGACATATCTGGAGAAACTGGCAGCATTACCCACCTATATGCAGCAGCAAATCAGCTGGATGCAACAAGGGTTGAAAACCGGTTATACCCAGCCGAAAGCTGTACTGACCGGCTATGAAGACAGCATCAAATCTTTTATCACCGTCGATCCGACAAAAAGTCCGTTTTACCGGCCATTCGTGAAGCAACCTGCCGGTATTGATGCCACCCGCTGGCAGGCACTGCAGCAACAAGCCAAAACGCTGATCAGCAGCCAGATCACGCCGGTGTATCAGCAGTATCTGGATTTTTTTGTCGGCCAGTATGTACCGGGGGCCCGGGATAATATCGCCGCTGTTGCTTTACCGGATGGCGCTGCCTTTTATCAAAACCGGTTGGAGCATTACACCACGCTGAAAATGACGCCGCAGCAGGTACATGATATCGGTCTGAAAGAAGTGGCGCGCATTCGCGCTGAGATGCAACAAGTTATTGATAAAACTGGGTTCAAAGGCAGTTTTGCTGATTTCGTGCAGTTCCTGCGTACCGACCCGCAGTTTTATGTCAATACGCCGGAACAGCTGCTGAAAGAAGCAGCCTACCTGGCAAAAAAAATCGATGCGCAGCTGCCAAAGTTATTTAAAACCTTGCCACGAACGCCTTACGGCGTTGAGCCTGTGCCAGCTGAAATTGCGCCTAAATACACCACAGGCCGCTATTCAGGTGGTCGGGCGGCAGGTGACCCCGGATTTTATTGGGTCAACACCTATGCACTGGACCGCCGGCCTTTGTACGAACTGGAAGCGCTGACATTGCACGAAGCAGTACCGGGTCACCATTTGCAGGTCGCACTAGCCAATGAGCAGGAAAGTCTGCCAACGTACCGTCGCAGTTTTTACACCTCTGCTTTTGGTGAAGGCTGGGGCTTGTACTCAGAATATCTTGGCATTGAAGTCGGCTTTTATCAGGATCCGTACAGTAATTTTGGCCGTCTGACTTATGAAATGTGGCGTGCGTGTCGCCTGGTCGTCGACACCGGCATGCATACCATGGGATGGACTCGTCAGCAAGCTATTGATTTTCTTGCGCAAAATACCGCGTTATCGATGCATAATGTCACGACTGAAGTTGACCGCTATATTAGCTGGCCAGCACAGGCGCTGTCTTACAAACTGGGTGAACTGACCATTAAGCGGTTGCGACAAAAAGCAGAAACTGCGCTGGGAGACAAATTTAACGTACGCGAGTTCCATGATGCGGTGTTGTCCAACGGCAGTGTGCCTTTGTCTGTATTGGAGCAGCAGATCGATTTATATATTCAGCGGGTCAAGCAGAGTTGAACCGGTGCAGTGGTGGGTCAGCGCTGGCTGACCCACCACTGTTTGTGTTAAATTTCAGTACATTATCTGTCAGTGATTGGGAAAGTTGTTGTGGTCTGGTGGGTTCTCGCCTTTGTTTGTCTGATTGTATTAATGGTCGCGATGCTGGTTAGGACCGACAGTCTGGCTTCTGAACACAAACGCCTGTTAGCGCAGTTCAGAATGTTAGATCAGGAATCTACACAGGTTCAGCAATTTACCTATGAGTTGGCTGAGGAATTCAGCCAGTTTTTGTTACTTCAGCTTGGCAGCGTCCGGCGGATGAGTCGCTTGGCGGAAGATGAATTGTATATCTTTGAATTGGCGATCCAGCTGATCCCGAACCTGTGCAAGGAAATGTCCAGTCGCCATATGGCCTTGAAGCCAGCGATGCAACGCGCACTGAAATTACATGCAGATGTTGAGTTTTCGGTGGTTGAAGCAGTTATTGGTAAACACGGACGTTTAATTAATGGCTGGCAAAAGCAAAATTTTGTTGGGTACTTACAGATGTGTCAGCAGATGTACTTGTTGGCGAAAGAGTTTTCACATAAAGATGTACAGAAACCGGCTCAAGCAGGGGTCAGTAATTAGCCTGCAATCTTAACTGCGAAATGAAATCGACGGAGTGGTGTCGATTTGTCCATCTTGATCGACTGCAGCTAATCTTTCGCCTGATCTCAACACTGCCATACTGAAACTCGGGCTGCGGCGCACAAATGCCAGTTCGTACCCGAAGCGTTGTAATTCAGATACCGAAAATTTTTGTGCAGTATTTAGTCGATCCCAAAAGTAGTTGAGATCCCTATCTTCAGCGCGTCTGTCTTCAGCTACAGCGACCATGTTAACAACTCCGTTTCAAGTCGGCTACAGATCCTCAAGCGAGGTGCAACTTTCACTTTAAGCCTTTGCCGCCAAAAGTACAAGGTCAAATTCTGCATTTGTTGCCGGCATAATCGACAATCTATTGCCCTTTTTCAACAATTGCATGTCAGCGAGCCCGGCAATGGCGCGCAGGTCGGCCATAGACAGGACCTGCGGAAATTGTCGGACAAATCCAACCCTGACTGCAACCCATGGGGCTTTGTCCGCGCTGGATTTTGGGTCGTAATAGGGGTTTTCAGCTACAAACTGACTAGGATCGGTAAATGCTTCAGCAATGATGGTAGCGACACCGGCAATACCGACAACATCACAGCTGGAATGGTGGATCAGCACCATATCTCCGGTTTTTACCTGATCCCGCAGAAAATTCCGCGCCTGATAATTGCGCACACCTTCCCAAATCACACCATTACTGCCCGCGGCTGCGATATCCGCAATACTGCATTCTGTAGGTTCCGTTTTAAACACCCAGTACATCAGCTGCTGATTCTTCTTTTGTCATCATTGTGGGTAAATTATCACTGTCGTGCTTGCACAGCAAGAGTATGCGCGGTAAGTTGGATGTTGCATTAATGATAACAGGAGAATGCTATGTTCAAGCCGAAATGGATGTTGCTGCTGGGTTGTATGAGCCTGGTGGCTTGCACATCAACGCCACCGGAAACCTTATCTGCCGATGCGACAACGAGCGCGCCAGTGCCGACTGCACCAGCCACGGTCGCAGTAGTGAAGTCGTATAACAAAGACACAGATAAAAGCGCAGTTCTGTGCCGCAAAGAAAAAGTGCTGGGTAGCAACCGTAGTGTGAAAGTCTGCAAAACAATTGCGCAGCAGGAAGAGGAACGTAAACAAGCGGAACAAATGGTTAATGACCGTTCGCTACAACAGTCGCTGGGTGGTGGTGGCTGAGTAAGAAACTTGGCACTTTAGCCGATGTTCCTGCAAAATAGTGGCTTATCCCGCATTTTGAGGAGCATCGGATGAGCCAGGTACTGTCAGATCTGTTGTCGTTGTTGAAGTTAGAAACTATCGAATACGGCCTGTATCGCGGCCAGAGTCAGGACCTGGGGTTTAAAGCAGTCTTTGGTGGGCAGGTCATGGGGCAAGCCTTGTCTGCCGCGAAGGAAACTATCCCGGAAGACCGGAAAGTCCATTCTTTCCACTCGTACTTTTTGCGGCCCGGTGATGCTGCCCGGCCTATTGTTTATGAAGTAGAAAACATCCGTGACGGTAAAAGTTTCAGTACGAGACGCGTCAGTGCGATCCAATACGGCAAGCCAATTTTTTATCTGACCGCATCCTTTCAGGCTGATGAGCCAGGATTTGCCCATCAGGATTTGATGCCACAAGTGCCACAACCTGAAGAGCTGGTGTCAGATCTGGAATTTTATCGCGAGCATGCGGCTTCGATCCCGGAATCCATCCGAAGCAAATTTATCTGCGAAAAACCGATTGAGATGCGTTCGGTGGCATTTCACAATCCATTCAGACCGCAGGTCAGTCAGGCCAAGCGCTATGTCTGGTTCAAAGCAAATGGCGCGATGCCGGATGACTTACGCGTCCACAAGTATTTATTGGCCTATGCGTCAGACTTCAATTTCCTGCCTACAGCGCTGCAACCACATGGTAAGTCCTTTATGGCGCCTAATATGCAGGTCGCCACTATTGACCATGCGATGTGGTTTCACGAAGATTTCCGCTTCGACGACTGGTTGTTGTACGCAGTGGACAGCCCGAGTGCATCCGGCGCCCGTGGACTGGTGCGGGGGCAGTTTTTTAACCGTGCCGGTACTTTAGTGGCGTCGACCATGCAGGAAGGCGTGATCCGTAGTTACGACAAAGCAAAGGGCGAGTGATCGCCCTTTGGTGGTTGCAGGCTGGTACTAAGCGGATTGGCTGCCAATTTGGCGAATACTGGCATTGACGGTCGCACTCAGCAGTTGCTGGATTTGCCGGTCTAAGCCGTCAAAACTTGCACTGATTTGCAGCTTGTATTCCGCGTCCGCATGGATGTAACCCAGATCTTTCAGTGCATTAATCAGCGTGACAAATAAACGCTTGTCGTGAAACTCCGGCGAATCCAGTCCGTGTAACGTCGACAGCCGCAATGCCAGCTGATGTGCTTTTTGCTCCAGTGCATCGCGTTGCATCGGTTCCGCACCGCGGATCAGTTGCAAGACCATGCTGTATCTTTGCAAGACCGCGTCCGCGAGGCAGGCCAACAATTCGAGTCTGGCTCGCTGTGGTTCGGCCACGCTCATCGTATCGGTTTCCACGTTATAGCCAATCAGACCTTCCTGTTGCATAAACTGGATCAAGCTATCTACATAGTCATTGAGGTGTTGCGGGGCCAGGAATAGTTCTTGCTCTAGCAGTGGCTGCAGTTGTTCAATCAATTGCAGCAAGGCATTTTTGGTTTGTGGTTGTTGTAACAGTGCGGTAGCGAGAATGGCGGGGATCATAAACAAATGACTGATATTGCTGCGGTAATAGCTCATCAGTACTTGATCATGCGGCGCAAATCGCACCAAGGCACCAAAGTCATCCTGCTCGATCTGCACTTTTTGCAGGCGCTCTGCATGTTGTAATAATTCCGTCGCGGTGCCTGACGCCAGTGTCACATTGGGGTGATAAGGCGCGTCGCGTAACAGTCGCAGGTAGAGTTCCATTTGCGCCAGCAGTTGTGGCTGTGGCAACACTTGCTGCGGCGCAGCCAGAATGCAGGTTGCCAGCAGATTGATGCTGTTAACGGCGGCACTCTGATTAATCCGCAGCATCACCTGATGTGCCAGCTGCGATACTACCGGATTCAGCCAATCTGGCCTTGGTGGTTCCAACGGGTCAATCGCAGTTTTCCAGTCCGGAACTTGCTGTTGCAAAAACTGATTGAGTGACAGTGGTTCACCAAAATTCACAAAGCCAAAACCGTAATTTCTGAGTTTTGTTGCGGCTTTGACAATACCAAAAGCCGATTCTTTGGCTTTATGGGTGCCTTTGAGTTCACGCAAATAAGTACCCACTTCCATCACATGTTCGTATCCGAGGTAAACCGGCACAATAGTGACCGGCCGGTCAATGCCACGCAGCATCGCCTGGATCGTCATGGCGAGCATGCCGGTCTTAGGTTGTAACAGCCGGCCAGTGCGGCTGCGACCGCCTTCGCTGTAATACTTCACGGCATAGCCTTTGCGGAACAATTGCGTCAGATATTCGCGAAATACCGTTGAATACAGCTTATTGCCACTGAAACTGCGCCGGATAAAAAACGCACCACCCCGACGGAACGCTTTACCAATAGGCCAGAAATTTAGGTTGATGCCAGCTGCAATGTGCGGTGAGGCCAGACCTTGCTGATAAATCACGTAGCTCAGCAGCAGATAGTCCATATGACTGCGGTGACAGGGCAGATAGACAATCTCGTGTCCGCGCTGCGCCAACTCACGTACTTGATCGTTATTGCGGACCTGAATGCCGGTATAGAGTTTACTAAATAACCAGCGCAAAAAACGCTCGCCAAGTCGTACCGTGGATTCACGTTGATCCGCGGCGATTTCTTCAAGTAACAACAGTGCTTCCTGCCGGGCGGCAGGCAGTGGTATTTGTTTCTGCAACGCTTCTTCTTCAATAGCCTGCCGGACCGAGGCTGACCCTAACAACGCGTTAAACAAGGCGGCACGGTCAGGCTGGCGTGGACCAGTCGCGGCAAGTTGTTGGCGATAGAAGTGGAAACGAGCCATCCGCAACAACTTATGTGCAGTATCTGCCGCCGCGCCATACTGGCCGGCCATGTCCCGTAATGACAATGCATCGGAAAATTGCACCAAAGTATGGCGACCGGAAATAAGCACAATCAACAGTTTACGCAGCCAGTTTGGTGCGGCTTGCTCACCAATAATGGCTTTAACACTGGCTTCTTTACCTGGTGCCCGGCCCCAATTTATCGAAACCGGGATTAGTTGTGCATCCTGCGCGAGATCCAGATGAGCTTCTAGCAATTGCTGACCAATTTGCAGGGCTGATGAAGGGCTTTGATGTCCGCTCAGGGTTTTCGGATTTTCCAGATACAGCGTGCGGGGTAAACGCACTGAACCCAGCTGTACCTCGTCATCTGGTGCAGGCAATCCCAGCTGACGGCAGACACGCATCAGCGTAGCCAGATCGCTGGCTGAAGATACTTTGGTAATATAAAACAAAGGCTTGTCTGCATTCAATGCAGACTGAGGTGGCGGGGCTGCAACAATTTTGCACTGCACCAGCGGTTTGAGTGGCCAATAAAGCATCCTGGCCAGAAAAGTGAGTCGGGCGAACATAAGAAACCTGCAAAAACGACAGCTCGCTACTTTAGCACGGAATGAAAAACAGCGCCAAATTCAGGTCTTACCAGTAAATTGTGTCGGAACGCGCTTGGCACGCCGCTTTTCACTGTATATACTCCCAGTATCCACTGTATAGGCATTCAGCATCATGCGACCACTTACACCACGACAAGCCGAAATTCTGCAACTTCTGAAAGATTATCAGGCCCAGACCGGGATGCCACCGACGCGAGCGGAAATCGCAACGCAGCTCGGATTTAAGTCGGCAAATGCTGCGGAAGAGCACTTAAAAGCGCTGGCAAAAAAAGGTTTTATTGAAATGTTGCCGGGCACCTCGCGGGGGATCCGCTTAATTGAAGACACCACTGAAGTAGCGGCGAATGAACCAGAAATTCAGGGATTGCCGTTGATTGGGCGGGTTGCTGCCGGTCAGCCTATTTTGGCAACACAACATATTGAACAATACCATCAGATCGACGCTAACCTGTTTCATCCATCGGCTGATTTCCTGCTTAAAGTATCTGGCATGAGTATGAAAGACATCGGTATTCTCGATGGTGATTTACTGGTTGTGCACAAAACAACCGAAGCCAGACAAGGCGAAGTGATAGTTGCGCGGGTCGATGAAGATGTCACCGTCAAGCGATTTCGCAAGGATGGGCAATTTGTCTACTTACACCCTGAAAACCACGACTTTAATGTGATAAAAGTAGACTTAACTCAGCAGTTCTTTGCAATTGAAGGTTTAGCCGTTGGAGTTGTCCGTACTCAGACCTGGTGATTTTTAAAACAAATCATTGATTTATACAGAAGCGCCACAGTTTTAGACGCTGTGGCGTTTTTTTTCAATCTCACCTTGGCTTTTCACGGATTTTGTCTAATTCTTAAGCAGAATCGGCCAAAACAAATGGTCAACTGACAGACCAAGGCCGGTTTCTTACAGGAAATAATAACAACGATAAGTTGCAGAATCGGGATGCAAAGCGGTGGGCGCGTCGGATTCTGGCAACAGTTTATGCAAACTGACAGAGGAGACGTGCTGTGGCGAACACGATGTTTAATCGTTGCTCGCTGCCGGCCTTGTTGTGTGTCGATTCGGCTATTGCCGCAGAAATGCCCTTGAATATGACAAAAGGGGTAACGGAGATCAGTCAGCAGGTGTACGACCTGCATATGACGATTTTCTACATTTGCTGCGGAATTGGCCTGGTGGTCTTTGGAGCTATGTTTTGGTCCATTGTCCATCATCGCAAAGCAAAAGGTGTGCAGCCTGCGCAATTTCATGAAAGTACCAAAGTTGAACTGCTTTGGACTGCAATTCCTGTCGTGATTCTGGTGTTGATGGCAATCCCTGCAACCAAGACACTCATTGCGATGGAGGACACCACTAAATCCGATGTGACGGTGCTGGTAACCGGCTCACAATGGAAATGGCACTACAAATATCTTGAATACCCGGTGGAGTATTATTCGTTACTCGCCACACCTGCCAAACAAATCCAGAACAAACTACAGAAAAACGCTAATTATTTGCTGGAAGTCGATCGCCCACTGGTGATCCCGACCGGTAAAAAAGTTCGTTTCCTGATGACCTCAGACGACGTGATCCATTCCTGGTGGGTGCCTGCCTTCGCGGTGAAAAAAGACGCGAATCCTGGTTATATCAACGAAGCCTGGACTCAGGTGAATGAACCAGGGACATATCGTGGCCAGTGTGCCGAGCTGTGCGGCAAGGATCACGGTTTCATGCCGATTGTGGTGGTTGCCAAGTCTCCGGACGATTTTAACCAATGGATCGAAGCCGAAGGTGCGAGACTGGCCAAACTTAAGGCCGCAGAGCAGGAATTGCTGTCGATGCAAATGACGATGGCGGAGGCGATGACACTGGGAGAGAAAGTCTATCTGGGCCATTGCGCCGCCTGTCATCAACCTGGTGGGGCCGGCTTGCCTGGCGTATTCCCGGCACTCAAAGGCAGCAAAATAGCGACTCTAGCTGACCAGAAAGCGACGCACATCGATATTGTGCTGAATGGAAAGGCGGGCACAGCCATGCAGGCATTTGGCAAGCAGTTAAGCCTGCAGGAAATTGCAGCAGTGATTAGCTATGAGCGCAATGCCTGGGATAACAATACCGGCGACCTGATCCAGGCAGCTGATGTTCAGGCTGCGAAAAACGGACAGAAGGAGTAAGGCATGAGCACAATCTCAACTGATCCACATCATCACGCTGACCATGGTCATCACCATCCGCCTGCGGGTCTGAAACGCTGGTTCTATACGACAAACCACAAAGATATCGGGACTTTATATCTGTTATTTGCACTGACCATGTTTTTTATTGGTGGGGCAATGGCCATGGTAATTCGTGCCGAACTGTTCCAGCCCGGTTTACAACTGGTAGAACCGGCATTTTTCAATCAGATGACCACAGTGCATGGCCTGATCATGGTGTTCGGTGCTGTGATGCCGGCTTTTACCGGGCTGGCTAACTGGCTAATTCCAATGATGATTGGCGCGCCGGACATGGCATTACCGCGCATGAACAACTGGAGCTTCTGGATCCTGCCGTTTGCCTTTGCCATTTTACTGATGTCGCTGTTTATGGAAGGTGGCGGGCCTGGTTTCGGCTGGACGTTCTATGCACCACTGTCGACTAAATACAGCGGTGACAGCACAGCTTTATTTGTGTTTTCGGTGCATATCATGGGGATTTCGTCGATTATGGGCGCGATCAACGTGATTGTGACCATTTTTAACCTGCGTGCACCAGGTATGAGCTGGATGAAAATGCCATTGTTTGTCTGGACCTGGTTGATTACTGCATTTTTGCTGATCGCAGTGATGCCGGTTTTGGCAGGTACTGTGACAATGGTACTGACCGACAAATACTTTGGCACCAGCTTCTTTGACGCCGCAGGTGGCGGTGACCCGGTATTATTCCAGCATATCTTCTGGTTCTTTGGTCATCCTGAAGTCTACATCATGATTCTGCCGGCTTTTGGCATCGTCTCCAGCATCATTCCAACATTTTCACGCAAGCCGTTGTTTGGTTATGCGTCGATGGTTTATGCCACGTCCAGTATCGCTTTGTTGTCATTTCTGGTATGGGCGCACCACATGTTTACCACCGGGATGCCGGTCTTTGCTGAGTTGTTTTTTATGTATTGCACCATGTTGATTGCGGTGCCGACCGGCGTAAAAGTGTTTAACTGGGTAGCGACAATGTGGCGCGGCGCACTGACCTTTGAAGTGCCGATGATGTTTGCTATTGCCTTTATCGTGCTGTTCACCATTGGTGGACTCTCGGGGCTGATGCTGGCCATTACACCAGCTGACTTCCAGTATCACGACACCTAT
>Ga0114942_1000300_pt1 | contig 13856 bp, 9 predicted proteins | sample LowerColdCreek_FD_88674 | JGI IMG/M metagenome (GOLD analysis project Ga0114942, IMG submission 88674) | Groundwater microbial communities from Cold Creek, Nevada to study Microbial Dark Matter (Phase II) - Lower Cold Creek | ecosystem: Environmental > Aquatic > Deep subsurface > Groundwater ... | reverse complement strand
TGTGAAGGCGATAACACTACAGCCGCCAATACACCGACGTGAACGCCGATAACCAGCAAAAAGGAAATTAATGAAGCGTGTTTGGATTGCATCGGCTGCTGCTGTGGGAGCTAATCGTGATTGTGAATAATAAGATGGCGCTAATGATAATATTTCTCATTGATAAAGGCAATCGAATCATTACTACAGTGCCATAACTGTTTGATTCCTTATAACAATATGGCGTGGGCTGGCGTTGTTCTCGGGCACGGATGTTATACTCGGCCTCCCGCGCTCATTGCGCTCTACTAGTCGGTCTCCATGGAAATCTTTGTACTGCTCGGCCTGATTATATTGAATGGCCTGTTTGCGATGTCGGAAATCGCCATCGTCACCGCAAAAAAATCCCGGTTGATGGCACTTGCCGCCAAGGGCAATAGCTCGGCGGAAGTTGCGTTGAAATTAGCTGAAGATCCCACCCAGTTTTTATCAACCGTACAAATCGGCATTACCTCAATCGGCATTATGAACGGTATTTTCGGTGAATCGATTCTCGCCGAACCATTCGCCTTGTGGTTACAAACCTTTGGTGTACCGGTGAACTTTAGCGATAATTTTGCCACTATTCTGGTTGTTGTTGTCGTCACTTATTTATCGATTGTGGTGGGTGAATTGGTCCCCAAACGCATTGGTCAAATCAGCGCAGAACGCATCGCCTGTTATGTTGCGAGACCCATGCAGTTGCTTGCGATCATTACCAAACCTTTTGTGTATTTTTTATCGGGATCGACACGTGCGTTGATGCGCGTATTTGGTTTTCATCAAACCCAAAATTCCCAAGTTACCCAAGAGGATATCCACGCAATTCTCGATGAAGGTTCCAGCTCGGGTGTGATAGAGCAGCAAGAACATGCGATGGTAAAAAATGTATTGCGCTTGGAAGCGCGTAGCATTGTTTCATTAATGGTGCCGCGCTCGGATATTGTGTATTTGGATACGGCGTTACCGCTTGAGGAAAACTATCAGCGCGTTATGAAATCTCCGCACTCGCGTTTTCCCGTGTGCACCAAACAAAGCGACAATTTAATCGGCGTGATTAATGCCAAAGAATTATTGGCCGAAGCCATTCGCGGCAGCACGGTTGATCTGGAATCCATGGCGCAACCTTGCCATGTGGTACCGGAATCGCTAACGGGAATGGAGTTGCTAGAATTTTTCCGTTCATCGCACAGTCAAATGGTATTTGTGGTTGATGAATATGGCGATCTCAAAGGTATAGTTACACTGCAAGATTTACTGGAAGCTCTCACCGGCGAATTTATTATGGGTGAGGGTGAAGACGCTTATATCATTCGCCGTGATGACGGCTCATTGTTATTGGATGGCATGTTGGCAATTATTGATTTAAAGGATTGCTTGCAGATTGAAAATTTACCGGGCGAGGGCGATTACGAAACTCTCAATGGGCTGATTATGTTGCTAATGGGGCGCATGCCCGCCACTGGCGATAAAGTGATTGTACAGCAGTGGCAATTGGAGATTGTCGATATGGACGGTCGCCGCATTGATAAAGTGCTCGCTTACAAATTAGACGATGAGGAGTTAAGCGGATAACCGCTGCTCCGCATACGTATTCATCCCTGTCCCTATCGGGTTCCGCTTGGCATAAATCTAGGCAATGGGCTTTACTAGCAAAGCCCATTCTTATAAATACGCCAATAGCCTATGGAGCCTGCGCATGAAATCCCTGTTTACCCTGCTATTTACCTTGGTGTTCATTGTTGGTTGTTCTGATTCCGGAACCGCACCCGCATCGCCCGCTAGTTCCAACTCCTCTGTCAGCACAAGTACTGCCACAGATTATTTATCACTAGCGATTAATGAAGAGCCGACACACTGGTGGCACAGCACTATTTTTTATGAAATCTGGCCGCGTTCGTTTCAGGATTCCGACGGCGATGGCAGTGGCGATTTTAATGGCATGACTGCCAAACTCGATTATCTGCAAGATTTGGGTGTAAAAGGTATTTGGTTGACGCCAGTATTTGAAGCACCGTCTTATCACGGTTACGATTTCCAGGATTTTTATAACGTGGAAGCCGACTACGGCACCATGGCGGATTTTGAAAATTTCATCGCGCAAGCGCACAAGCGCAATATCAAGGTAATTTTGGATTTAGTGCTCAACCACATCTCTGACAAACACGATTGGTTTATTAAGTCCGCCAATAAAGAAGCCGGTTATGAAGATTATTTTATTTGGCGTGATGAGCGTCCAGAGAGTGGTTGGGGGCAGCCCTGGTCAGCAGAATCCAATCCAGCCGCAGTATGGCATTGGAATAAAACACGCAACGCTTTTTATTACGGTGCCTTTGGTAGTAGCCAGCCGGATTTAAATCTCACTAAGCAAGTTGTGATTGATGAATTAAATAAACTCGCCAGTTTTTGGTTGGCCAAAGGGGTCGATGGTTTCCGTTTGGATGCAGTGCGTTACGCGGTGGAAGAGGGAGGTTATCCATTGCAGGCAGATACCCAGGGTACTATCGATTATTGGACCATTTTTTCGCAACATGTGAAATCGGTAAAACCGGATGCCATGTTGGTGGCAGAGGCATGGGCGGATTTAAAAACAATCGGCAAATATCGCAACCATGGCAAAGGCTTGGATTCATCCTTCGATTTTGATTTTGGCACTGTGGTTATTGATCTGTTAAATCCGGCGGTAAAACAAACCGCCGACTTCGGCACCATCAGTACGAACAATCTCCAGCAAAGCCGCGATGGTGTATGGGCAAATTTAACTGCACGCAAAGTGGCAGCACCCATAAATTATTTTTCGCCTTTCTTAACCAATCACGACCAAACCCGCATTATGTACGCGCTGGAAAATGATAGCGCCAAAGCGAAAATCGCCGCGAGCTTATTAATGACAACACCTGGGACTCTCTATATTTATTACGGCGAAGAAATTGGCTTGTCGCAATTCAAAACCGGCGATGACCAATATCGTCGCGCGATTATGCAATGGAGCGAAGAAGATACTGCCGGTTTTAATTCGACAGGTGAATTTTGGCTTGATCAAGCCAAATGGTTTCCCTGGATGCAAAATCATCAGGGTTGGTGGGCTAATTATTGGCAAGCACTAAAAGGTACTGGTAAATCTGTTGCGGCCCAGGCGCAAGATCCGCAATCCTTGTTTAATCATTACAAACGCCTGATTAAAGTGCGCAATGAAAACCCTGTGCTGCAATTGCCGCAAGAGGTTCGCTATTATCCGGTAGATAATAAAGATGTGTGGTTGGTGGAAAATATTTCGGCGGGTAAGAGTTTGTGGGTATTGATTAATTTGAGTTCGACTGCGAATGCGGAGTGTAATGTACCGATGAATTTGCAGGGTGCTCGTAAAGATCAGCTTACTGGAAAAGAAATACAATTGGGTGAGCGTGTTAGTTTGCCAGCGGCGGGTGTGATGATTTTTTAATGGTTGCAAGGTCATGCATAATGTGTCGTGCATGACCTTGCTAATAAACGAACTACTGGAGTTTTAATTCTTTCACAAGATGATCTGCTTTGTAGACTTTTTTAAGTGCTTCGCTCATTGCGGCGGGGTGTACGGATACCGCACGGTTAACCGATTCATCAAAAAAGTAAGCGCCGCCCAGTGATTGGATATTGCCATCAAAAATTAATCCCACCAATTCACCTTTTGCATTGATTAAAGGGCTGCCGGAATTACCACCAATAATATCGTTCGTTGATACCTGATTGAAACGCGTTTTTTTGTTCAACTTTTTCTGCGCAGCATCCCAAGTGTCAGCCAATTTAAAGGGGTCATAATCGGTAGCGCGATCAAGCAGGCCACCAATGTCGGTGAAGGGGGGAATTGTTTTGCCTTTCTCCTCCCAGCCGCGAATCACACCGTGCGACAAGCGTAGCGAAAAAGTTGCATCGGGATAAACTTGTGTTCCCTGGTAAGCAAAGCGTGCTTTGGCTAATTGATTGGCTGCGGCTTTTTGTACCGGCTCGATGTTTTGGTCATAATCGGTGCGGAATTTGCGCGCGTGTTCATCAATTAGCCAGGCGAGTTTAATGGCGGGGTCATCACTGCGTTTCACTGCATCAGCGCCACCTTCCCAGAGTTGTTTGCGCACGGTCATATCGCCTAACTTGCTGTTATATACGATCTCATTGGCCAATGCCTCGGGCGATTGTTTACCCAAAATACTTTTTACTACCGGATTATCAACGCCGAGTTTTTCGCGTAATTTGCTGAGTGACCAAGCCAGCTTGGCGCGCTCGAAATCAGAATACAAGGGAACTTCGGCAAACAGACTGGCTTGTACCGCGGGCAAACTCGCATCGGAAAATTCGCGTAAGCGTTGCGCATCGGGCTTGGCTTTTTCGGCGGTACCGCGCACCAATGTACGCGCCCAGGTTACCTGTTGCGACATAGCACCAAAACCCACTTCTACCATCACATAATCGACATAGAGATTGCGCCAGGCGATTTGGGTATCGCTCAAGGTTTTCCAAGGATCACCATAGGTTGTTACACGTGTGGGATCATTGCTAACCCAATTTCGAAATGCATTTTCCTGTTCGCGTTTTTGTTGCATAACGCTGGGCGACAAGAGCGCCTGGAACATCCCGGTGCGTGCTTTTAAACCGTTTTCTACCATGGTCAATTCGGTTTGGGCGATACGCGCTTTTTCTTCACTCTGCGTTGAATATTGCAATAACAGACCGCGATATTCTGAGGCGAGCATCAATCTAAACGGCAGCACTAGATCACGCTGGGTTTCCAATTCCGTCATGGTCAGTTGACGTTGCGTGGAGCCTGGGTGGCCGAGAGTCATGACCAGCTCGCCTTCTTTGGCGCCCTTGGGGTTGATAGGAAACCAATCGGCATTAACGAGTGGTTTGCCTGCGCCGTCATAAACACGCAATAAGCTCATATCGAGGTTATAACGCGGGAAATTAAAATTATCCGGGTCACCACCAAAAAATCCTGATGAGTACTCAGGTGAAAATACCAATCGTACATCTTGATAACGTGTGTATTGATAAACGTGATATTGGCCGCCACCATAAAGTTCGACAATATCGCAGCGACGCTGGTCACCGCTATCACCAACACATTCTTTTTCGATCAGCGACTGCTCATTTTTTTTAGCATCACTAAACGCTTTACCCGATAAACCGGCGAGCGCTTTTTGCATGCGCGCGGTCACATCTTCGGTTTTTTCCAAACGATTCACTTCCACGCCCGGGCATTGTTTTTCTTCGCTGATGGATTTGGCCAGAAAACCTTTGTTGACCAGATCCTGCTTTTCGCTGGACAAATCTTCCACGCAACCAATCACACAATGGTGATTGGTGAGCACGAGGCCTTGTTCCGACACAAAAGAACCAGAGCAACCACCCGCCAAACGCACAGCGCTGCGCATGGATTTATTCAGCCATGCGGATGTAGGTTTAAAGTCGTAGGTTTTTGCCAGGGTTTCATGCGGCAAATTGTCCAGTGTCCACATACCTTCGGCTGCTAATGTCGGTAGGGTAACCAATGTACTGCCCGCCAGTAGCAACGCCCTTGTGATTAATCGCATACATAAACTCCTGCTGGTTAGTGAGCCTTCGGGTAATTGGGGTGAAAAATCTTTGTCGAAGTGTAGACCATGGTCACGGGTAATATCTATGACCGGACATTTAATGCCTATAGCCGAATGCTCCCGCAGGTAATAGACTTCCGCCTCGTCGTACACAAATGTGGTTGGTGATATGAAAACGTTATTTGTTTTATGGATAGGATTATTCATTGTTGGCTTTTCTGGTCAGGTTTTGGCAACAGACCGCGTTAATAATTATGCACAAGTAAGTGCCGATGGCAGGGCAGCGGTTGCTACCGTGAACCCCTATGCCACGCAGATTGCGATGGACGTTGTTGCGCGTGGTGGCAATGCGATTGATGCTGCAATTGCTGCAGCATTTACCCTCGGTGTTGTCGATGGCCACAACTCCGGTATTGGTGGTGGTTGTTTTATTTTGGTACGCACGGCGGATGGCCGAATTCTGGCGATAGACGGGCGCGAAATGGCGCCTGCTGCTGCAACACGCGACATGTTTGTTGACGATGGCAAAGCTGATCCGGAATTGAGCCGCACAGGTGCGTTAGCGGCGGGTATTCCCGGTTCAGTTGCTGCATTGGATAAAGTACAAAAACTGGGCGGAAAATTGAAATTCCGCGATGTGATTTTGCCGGCGGCGGATTTGGCTGAAAAAGGTTTTTCTATTTCGCCTGCACTGGCAGAGCGCATAGCGGCAACGGCCGAAAAATTGGCAAAATTTCCCGCCAGTGCTGCAATTTATTTGGATAAAAATAATAAACCACTGCCAGCATTTTCATCGCTGCAACAAAAAGATTTGGCGGCGACCTATCGCGCAATTGCCAAACAGGGGCCGGATTATTTTTATCGAGGCGATTTCGCTAAAAAAACCGGGCGCTGGATGGCTGCTAACGGCGGGTTTATTACGCACAAGGATTTTGCTAACTACCAGGTGAAAATGCGCAAGCCAATTGAGTCTGAATTTGCTGGCTACACACTCTATGGCTTTCCACCACCTAGCTCTGGCGGTGTTCACGTCGCACAAATTTTAAATATTCTTGAGCAATTTGATTTGGATAAGCTGGCTCCGGCGGAGCGCTATCATTTAATTGCCGAGGCGATGAAATTTGCGTTTGCCGATCGCGCACACTGGTTAGGGGATGGTGATTTTACCAAGGTACCACTGAGCCTCACCGATAAACGCTACGCACAAATTATCGCCCAAAAAATTAGCTTGGAAAAAGCCACTGCCGATTCTACATACGGCAATCCCGATGTAGATATTCAGCACTTAATGAATAAACACACCACGCATATCGCTGCAGCGGATATGGATGGCAATTGGGTGGCAATTACATCAACAGTCAACACCAGCTTTGGTAGCAAAGTGGTTATTCCGGGAACCGGAGTGGTATTAAATAACCAGATGGATGATTTTTCTGCACAAGTCGGCGTGGCCAATGCTTTTGGTTTAGTGGGTTCCGATGCAAACGCGATTGTCGCGCGCAAACGCCCATTGTCCAGCATGAGCCCGACACTGGTATTTAAAAATGGTGAGCCGGTGATGGCACTGGGCGCAGCGGGTGGTCCAACAATTATTTCGCAAGTCGTACAGACGTTGTTGTATTCACTTAATGATTCAATGCCGGTAGAACAGGCGATGGCACAGCCGCGTATTCATCAGCAGTGGAATCCGAATGTATTATTTGTGGAAGCGGCTATGCCAATTGAAATTCAACAGGCGCTTCAGAAAAAAGGTCACGACCTGAAAATCTGGCCGAGCATGGGTGCGTCACAAGCGATTCAATTACGCGATGGAAAATTGGTGCCAGTTGCTGAGCCGCGGGTAATTTTCCAAAACCAGAAGAAAAATTGATTCCTGTTTTTTTTAGAGCGTCATTATGGTTTTGTAATTATGTTTGTTCCGTATATGGGGGCAAAAATTATTGTGATTTTTTAAAGACGCTTATGGCAGAATGCCGCCGCCATTCCAGGTTTGAATGGTGTGAATTTTATAAATGGAGATAAGATGAAAAAGCAATTTTTAGTCGCAGCATTTCTAGCTTCTGTAGCCTTACCTGCAATGGCATCAGATTTTTATGTGATTGCTGATCTTGGTCAGAGTAAATTAGATGCAGAGCCTGAGTTCGGTATCAGTTCCAAGGACGACACAACATTTTCAGTGGGGGGAGGATACAAACTCAATGATACATTTGCATTGGAAGCGATTTACCGCGATTTAGGTGGTTTTGGTGTGCGATGGGACTTGGATTACCCTAATGGGGATTTTCAAAAATTTAGTGCTGATTCCTCAGTAACAGCGTATCAGGCCTCGGTGGTGGCGCAACTGCCTTTGAATGATGCATTCGCGCTTTACGGTAGATTGGGTGCCGGATACTTGAAGTCTAAAACAGATTATGAGTTTGAGCTAGTTGTGTCTAACAAGACTCATTTCAACGCAGGCTCAGGTTCAGAGTCGGATAGCAAAACCAAAGCTGTTTTTGGTGTTGGCTTTAAATATGCGCTGAGCCAATCTTTTGCGATACGTGCTGAATATAATCAGTATGACGAATGGGATGAGGCAACTATATCATCTGCAACAGTTGGTTTGACGTACCAATTCTAGCGTCGAATATACGCCTAGAAAAATGCCATCCATGACTTTCATGGATGGCATTTTTATTGAAGTTAAAATGTTTTTTTAGCCTGCGTTCTGTTTAGGTACAAAAAATCAACGTCTCTCATACGTAGGGGCGTCGCTTGCTGCGCCCTAATATTTTTCCGGGCGCAGCAAGCAGCGCTCTAACATTTTCTGGGCGCAGCAAGCAGCGCCCCTACTTATCCTTGCGCAAGGCATTAGGTTTACAAACCAAATCCACCATCAATATTCCAGCTTGCACCAGTGACATAAGCCGCTTCTTCACTCGCGAGATATGCAACCAATCCGGCAATTTCTTCCACTTTGCCGTAGCGAGGCAGCGCCATTATGCCGCGCAAGGTATCGGCGAAATCGCCAGTCGCCGGGTTCATGTCAGTATCCACTGGGCCGGGTTGGATGTTGTTGGCGGTAATACCGCGTGCACCTAAATCCCGTGCGAGGCCGCGAGTAAAGGTCGCAATTGCCCCTTTGCTCAAGGCGTACACCGACATGCCTGGGAAGGGTACAATTTCCGCATTAATACTGCCGATATTAATAATCCGTCCGCCGGATTTCATATGGTGCAACGCTTCTTGCACCGCGATAAATACTCCTTTCACATTGACGGCGAGCAGGTGATCAAAATCGGCTTCGGCGAAATCGTCGATGGGTGCCATGGTGGCGACACCTGCATTGTTGACGAGAATATCCAGCCCGCCTAATTGTGTTGCGGTTTCAACAACCGCGTGCTTGATGTCTTCTGCTTTGGCGCTGTTGGCTTGAATCGCGATTGCCTTGCCACCTGCGATACGAATGCTGTTTACGACTTCTTCTGCGCTTGTGCTGTTACTGGTGTAGGTAATAGCAACGGCGGCGCCTTGGCTGGAGAGGAGTTTGGCGATGGCGGCTCCTATGCCGCGTGATCCGCCGGTCACTAACGCGACTTTGCCAGCCAGAGATTGGTTGGTGTTGTTTGCCTGAATTGAACTGTTGGTTTGAGTACTCATGATCTTTACTCCGGTAAGTAAGTTGGGGTGGAAATCTTTATCACGGAGCCAGTGTGCTGTTTTTATTGCTTTACAAGTAGACGGTAGTTTGTACAATCTTTTTCAACTAAAGGTTGAAGATAAAGATGTGAGGCAAGATGGAAACCCTGGCCAGTATTGAATCCTTTGTGCGCAGTGCAGAGACCGACAGCTTTTCCGCTGCGGCACGCTTGCTTGGGCTCACACCGGCGGCGGTAAGTAAAAATGTCGCGACCCTAGAGGGGAAGTTAGGTGTGCGTTTATTCCAACGCAGTACGCGTAGGTTGACGCTGACAGAAGCTGGCGAGGCTTTTTTGCTGGAAGTGAGCGGCGGACTGGATAGGATTCAATCGGCCTTGGCCAACGCTAGCCGCAATCGCGGACGACCTTCCGGTACGCTAAAAGTTAGCCTCGCGTTTGCATTTGGGCGTCAATATATTTTGCCGTTGCTGGCCGATTTTATGGCGCAGTATCCGGACATCCAACCGGATTGGCGTTTTGAAAACCGGCAGGTGGATTTAATCAATGAAGGGCTTGATGTGGCGATCGGCGGTGGCATCGAATTATCACCCGGTGTGGTCGCCCGCGAGCTGGCGCGACCTTATATGGTGTTGGTTGCGTCGCCAACTTTTCTTGCCGATAAAAAAATGCCGAAAGTACTCGCTGATATAGCGGATTGGAATGCGATAGTGCGGCGTTCATCCAATACCGGGCGCATTCAGTCCTGGCAATTGCGCAGCAAAAATAATGAGCAGGAATTGGTTGAACCCAACGTGCGGATAATCCTCAATGACCCGGAAGCAATTTGCAATGCAACCTTGATGCATTTGGGTGTGGCCTTGGTGCCGCTGCCGCATGCATTAACCTATTTGCAGGACGGCAGCTTGATACGTTTGTTGCCCAAGTGGTATAGCGATGTAGGCCCGCTGGCAATCTATTTTGCCAGTTCAACATTATTACCAGCAAAGACTCGTGTGTTTGTCGATTTTATTGTGGAGCATTTTCGGCGCGAGGAGCTCGCCAAAAAGTTTTCCCCTTTTTAACAACAGAATTTCTGTTCATGATTAAAATTATTTCTGTGATTTTAATCAGCACCAATAATTTTATGTGCCCCATGCGTAAATTTTTTGCGTATGGGGCAGATCACTAATAGATTGCCACTTTACTTGACTGTGTAACCTTTGGATTCAAGGCAGGTACCAAAGCCCTTATTAAAGAGCGAAGCTTGCTCTTGTATTATTTGTTGTTGCTGTTGAGCAGCATGTTGCTCTGCATCGGCTTTTTGTCTGCGTTTTTCTGCACCACCTTTAACTACGCCAACGGCTGCACCTATCTCAGCGCCTTTGCGTGAATCGTCATCTGCTACCTCACCAATCACGGCACCCGCTGCTGCGCCACGCGCTGCACCACGCAGCCGCTGCCCGCCTTGCTGTTCTGGCGGTGGTGCAACTTGTGTGGCGGTCGATGCAGATGGATTCATCGGGTCGTAACCCGTTTGTGTTTTGGACCAGTCGAAACATTCTTTTTCGTCCTGACCTTGTTTCTCTGCCGTTTGGCCTTTTGCCGGGAACGCCATCACACCGAGCGAGGCTGACAGTGACTTGCCTGTGGTAGGCGTTTGTGCAGATACGCTGCATGTGAAAGCGATAAGCGCAGTCACCGCAATGAATTGAAATGAACTATACATGAAGAGCTCCTGGGGTTAGTTGTTGAATAATTCGTTTTCAATCATCGCGAGGAGTTTGCGATAACCCGGGCTTAGGGTTTTGCGTACTTCACGCGCATCTATATAAAACGCTGCACGTTTGCCGTGATATTCCACCGGTGGGCCAATCTGGGTAAAGTGAATGCCGACAAAATTCAAACTGCGCGCCAAGCGCGGCTCCATCATTACAAAAATATGCACGCGCCGTGTTTTGTAACACATGGCAACAGCGGACATATATAAGCTGATCGCAATGTAAGGAAAAAAACGCAATTCCTGGGTAGAAAATACTTGTTCGTTAATTGCACCTATGGCGCCACCGCTGAACTGATCCACTTGCCGTTTGCGAAACGCGAGCGGTACTGCCAGGCGGGACAGCTCACAGATTTGATGCGATAAAAAGCTGCGTGGCTTTAAGGTATCGCTGGTGATCGCTTGCGGGCAAAATTTTTCCATTGGTAATAATTCGTCGTTGGTGCGAGTTATTATTAGCCGCAAGGTGCCAGCTAAGGTATCTGTACTTAAATGGCGAATAAAACAGTGAATGGCGCGCTCATCAAATTCATCCTGCTCAATATGCGCCGGATTAACTTCTTCATAATGCAGTTCTTCGCAATAGACTTGGTGGCGCAATTGATATACCCGCTGCTTTAACAATTCATTGCGTGCAAGTTGTGGTTTTAAATAATTGGAGAAATGTTTGGCAATCGTTTCTGCTTCGTCACTGGCTAAGGTCGATGCAGTTTTTGGCGGTTCGGCAATAACATTTTTTTCAGCAGCTGTATGCTTGACCTTGGATGTGTGCTTGAGTTGTTTCATAAAATCCTTGCGTCCCATTTCCAATGGTGCCTATTGGTATTGTAGTTCCCAGGCGGCTATATCGACACAATTAAATAATTCTATGTGTGGGACAGGATATTCAGTTTTTTTCAAATTGTTTTGTAAAGTGTTTTTGGTGGCAATAAAAAATTTGCAGTTTTATCAAAAGCAGAATTTTTTATTGCCGCTAATTAATTTTCTAATGCTCGACATCTTTAATGTTCTGCGACCGGGCTTGTGATACGCGGTTTACCACTGATTTTTTCAGCTGCACCTTGTACCAAATAATAAAGTACGGGCACCATAAATATCGCCAGTAGGGTAGCCGCTAGCATCCCACCAAATACGGATAGCCCTAGCGTGACGCGGGAGCCAGCACCAGCGCCGGACGCCAATACCAATGGCACTACCCCGAGGATAAATGCAAAAGAGGTCATCAGGATTGGGCGCAAGCGCAGCTCGGCGGCTTCAAGGGCAGCATCGCGCAGGGATTTGCCCTGCTCATATTTCATCTTGGCAAACTCAACAATCAGGATGGCATTTTTCGCAGCGAGGCCGATGACCAATATCAACCCGATTTGGGTATAGACCGAGCCGGATGCACCGGAGATCCAAAGCGCAAACATAGCGCCGAATATGCCAAAGGGGAGCGAAAACAATACGGCAAAGGGGACTGCCCAACTTTCATAGAGCGCTGCCAGAAACAGGAAAACGACCAGCAGTGCCAACGCCAATATCGGGCCGGTTTGGCCAGCGCTTTCCTGCTCCTGACGCGATAATCCTGACCATTCAAAGCCATAACCTTCAGGTAGATGCTCTGCGGCCACCGCTGCCAATGCTGCCAATGCTTCACTTGAAGCGTAACCTGCCGCAGGGTTACCGCCGATCTCGGCGGCAGAGTAGCCGTTGAAACGTTTGAGGATAGTGGGGGTTCCGGTCTTTTCGGTACTGACCAGGGTAGAGAGCGGCACCATATGACCTTGATTGCTGCGCACAAATAGTAGCCCCAATGCCCCTATGTAATCACGGAATTCGCTTTCGGCTTGCATGGTTACCTTGTAGGTGCGGCCAAAGCGGGAGAAGTCATTCACCTGCAGGCCGCCGAGCATGGTTTGCAAGGTGGAGAAAACCTCTGATAAGGGCACGCCCAGTTTTTTGGCTTTTTCGCGATCGACATGGATACGGATAGCAGGTGTAGTGGTTTGCAGCTTGGAAAACACCGAGCCTATTTCCGGGCGGGCGCGGGCGGCAGTGACAAAATTATCGGCGACTTCTTGCAGGGCTTTGGTGCCTTTGCCGGATTTGTCCTGGATCATCATCGTAAAGCCGCCGGTTGACGATAGCCCGGGGATAGGGGGAGGGTTAAAGGCGATAACCTGCGCTTCGCTGATGCTTTGTGCCTGGCGTTGGAAGCCGCCGATGATGCTGCGCAATGAGGTTTCCGGCGTGGTTCGGTCCGACCAATCCTTAAGGCGCACGACCAATAATCCAGTATTGGATTGCGGCGCGCCTACCAGCAAGTTGACGCCGGATACCCCAATGGTTTTTTCCACGCCGGGAATTTGCAGGGCGAGCGCTTCTATGCGCTGCATAGTCTCCTGGGTGCGCGCCAGAGTGGCGGCTTCGGGCAGGGAGACGGCAGCGAGGAAGTAGCCCAAATCCTCTTGGGGGACAAAGGTGGTGGGCACATGTTTGAACAGTCCGCCAATCGCAAACACCATTGCTATCAAGGTAAGTACCATCAACAGGCTGCGGCGTATACACACGGATACAGCACGGCCATAACGGTTGGTGATGGCTGCAAACTGGCGATTAAAACCATCAAAAAAACGCTGGATCAGGCCATGGTTATTAGGATCTTTGGGGCGCAGCAGCATGGCGCAGAGCGCCGGCGTAAGGGTCAAGGCCACCAATGCGGAGATGAGTACCGACACCGCAACCGTAAGACCAAATTGGCGAAACATGACCCCGGAGATTCCGCCCAAGAGCGCCACCGGGACAAACACCGCACAGAGTACCAGAGCAATCGCAATCACCGGGCCGGTCACTTCGGTCATGGCCAGGATGGTGGCATCGCGCGCGCTCAT
>Ga0114942_1000299_pt1 | contig 13861 bp, 11 predicted proteins | sample LowerColdCreek_FD_88674 | JGI IMG/M metagenome (GOLD analysis project Ga0114942, IMG submission 88674) | Groundwater microbial communities from Cold Creek, Nevada to study Microbial Dark Matter (Phase II) - Lower Cold Creek | ecosystem: Environmental > Aquatic > Deep subsurface > Groundwater ... | reverse complement strand
CTACGCCATCGCGGCCACTCAAGAGTTGGTTGCGCGCGGCATACCGACCTTTGGCATCTGCTTGGGCCACCAAATCCTCGCCCTGGCCAGTGGCGCCAAGACCTACAAGATGAAGTTCGGTCACCACGGCGGCAACCACCCGGTCAAGGACCTGGACACGGGCCGGGTCAGCATCACCAGCCAGAACCACGGCTTCGCCGTAGAGGCTGACAGCTTGCCGAGCACGCTGCGAGCCACGCACATCAGCCTGTTCGACGGCAGCCTGCAAGGCATCGCCCGCACCGACCAACCCGCCTTCAGCTTCCAGGGCCACCCCGAAGCCAGCCCGGGGCCGCACGACATTGGCACCCTGTTCGACCGTTTCGTTGCCCTGATGGAGCAAAAGAAGAATGCCTAAGCGCCAAGACCTCAAGAGCATCCTGATCATCGGCGCCGGCCCCATCGTCATCGGCCAGGCCTGCGAATTCGACTACTCCGGCGCCCAGGCCTGCAAGGCGTTGCGCGAGGAGGGCTACCGCGTCATCCTCGTCAACAGCAACCCGGCGACGATCATGACCGACCCGGAAACGGCGGACGCCACCTACATCGAGCCCATCACGTGGCAGGTGGTCGAAAAGATCATCGCGAAGGAGCGCCCCGACGCCGTGCTGCCCACCATGGGTGGCCAAACCGCACTGAACTGCGCGCTGGATCTGCACCGCGAAGGCGTGCTGGCGAAGTACGGCGTGGAAATGATCGGCGCGAACGAGCACGCCATCGAGAAGGCCGAAGACCGCAGCAAGTTCAAAGAGGCGATGACCAAAATCGGGCTGGATTCGGCCCGAAGCGGCATCGCGCACTCGCTGGACGAGGCTTGGTCGGTGCAGCGTCGCATCAACGCCGAGGTGGGCGGGGCCGGCTTCCCGATGGTCATCCGCCCCAGCTTCACCTTGGGTGGCAGCGGTGGCGGCATTGCCTACAACCCCGAAGAGTTCGAAGAGATCTGCAAGCGCGGCCTGGACCTGTCGCCGACCAACGAGTTGTTGATCGAAGAGAGCCTGCTGGGTTGGAAGGAGTACGAGATGGAAGTCGTGCGCGACCGCGCCGACAACTGCATCATCGTGTGCTCCATCGAGAACCTGGACCCGATGGGCATCCACACGGGCGACTCCATCACCGTGGCCCCGGCCCAAACGCTGACCGACAAGGAGTACCAGCGCCTGCGCAACGCTTCCATCGCGATCTTGCGCGAGATCGGCGTGGACACCGGCGGCTCCAACGTCCAGTTCTCGATCAACCCGGCCAACGGCCGCATGATCGTCATCGAAATGAACCCACGCGTGTCGCGCTCGTCGGCACTGGCTTCCAAGGCGACCGGCTTCCCGATCGCCAAGATCGCCGCCAAACTGTCGGTGGGCTACACGCTGGACGAATTGAAGAACGACATCACTGGCGGCGCCACGCCGGCCTCGTTCGAGCCCAGCATCGACTACGTCGTCACCAAGATTCCGCGCTTTGCCTTCGAGAAGTTCCCGATGGCCGACTCCCGCCTGACGACGCAAATGAAGTCGGTCGGCGAGGTGATGGCCATGGGCCGGAGCTTCCAGGAAAGCTTCCAAAAGGCACTGCGCGGTCTGGAGACGGGCATCGACGGCCTGACGCCCAAGAGCAGCGACCGCGACGAAATCCTGGAACAGATCGGTGAGGCTCGCCCTGACCGCATCCTGTACCTGGCAGACGCCTTCCGCGTGGGCATCCCCTTCGACGAGATCCAGCGCGAGACCGCCATCGACCCGTGGTTCCTGCGCGAGATCGCAGAGATCATCGAGGCCGAGCAGCGCTTGCAAGGTCGCACTCTGGTGAGTTTGAGCGAGCCCGAGTTGCGCGGTTACAAGCAGATGGGCTTCAGTGACAAACGCCTGGCGACTCTGCTCGGCACGAACCAACACGCGGTGCGCGCCAAACGGCACGAGCTGAACGTGCGCCCGGTCTACAAGCGCGTGGACACCTGCGCGGCCGAGTTCGCGACGGAAACGGCCTACCTGTACTCGACCTACGACGAGGAGTGCGAGGCCGAGCCAACGGGCAAGAAGAAGATCATGGTGCTGGGCGGCGGTCCGAATCGCATCGGCCAGGGCATCGAGTTCGACTACTGCTGCGTGCACGCCGCCATGGCGATGCGCGAAGACGGTTACGAGACCATCATGGTCAATTGCAACCCGGAAACCGTGTCGACCGACTACGACACCAGCGATCGCCTCTACTTCGAGCCGGTGACGCTGGAAGACGTGCTGGAGATCGTCGACAAGGAGAAGCCGGTGGGCGTCATCGTCCAGTACGGCGGGCAAACGCCGCTGAAGTTGGCCCTGGATCTGGAGCGGGCAGGCGTGCCCATCATCGGCACCAGCCCCGACAGCATCGACGTGGCCGAGGACCGCGAGCGCTTCCAGCAATTGCTGCACGCGCTGGGTTTGAAACAGCCGCCCAACCGCACGGCGCGCACCGAGGACGCGGCGTTGCAGCTGGCCAATGAAATCGGTTACCCCTTGGTCGTCCGTCCCAGCTACGTGCTGGGGGGCCGCGCGATGGAGATCGTTCACGGCGACAAGGACCTGGAGCGGTACATGCGCGAGGCCGTGCGCGTCAGCGACAAATCGCCCGTCTTGCTGGACCGCTTCTTGGAAGACGCCGTCGAAGTCGATGTCGACTGCATCAGCGACGGGGAAGACACCCTCATCGGCGGGATCATGGAGCACATCGAGGCGGCGGGCATCCACAGCGGCGACTCCGCCTGCTCGCTGCCACCCTACACCCTCAGCGAGCCCCTGAAAGACGAGTTGCGCCGCCAAACCGCTGCCATGGCCAAGGCTTTGAAGGTGGTGGGCTTGATGAACGTGCAGTTCGCCGTGCAGGGCGATGTCACGGGCGGCCTGGAAGGCTGCACGGTGTACGTGTTGGAGGTGAACCCGCGTGCGTCTCGCACGGTGCCCTTCGTCAGCAAGGCCACGGGCCAGCAGCTGGCCAAGATCGCCGCGCGCTGCATGGCCGGCGTCAAGCTGAAGGATCAAAAGGGCTTGGGTGGCGCGGTGCCGCGCGAGATCACGCCGCCTTACTTCAGCGTCAAAGAGGCCGTGTTCCCGTTCAACAAGTTCCCTGGCGTCGACCCGATCCTGAGCCCCGAGATGCGGTCTACCGGCGAGGTGATGGGGGCGGCCAAGACCTTTGGTGAGGCGATGTTGAAGAGCCAGATCGGTGCCGGCTCGCGCTTGCCGCGCTCCGGCAATGTGCTGATCACCGTGAAGAACAGCGACAAAGTCCGTGCCATTGCGCTGGCGAAGGAGCTGCACGCACTGGGCTTCGGCATCGTGGCCACGCGAGGCACCGCCGCTGCCATCGAAGCGGTGGGCGTGCCCGTGCGGTCGATCAACAAGATCAAGGAAGGCCGTCCGAACATCGTGGACTCGATCAAGGGCGGTGACATCCACTTGGTGTTCACCACCGTGGACGAAACCCGCACTGCCATTGCCGACAGCCGCTACATCAGGCAGGCGGCTTTGGCCAGCCGCGTGACCTACTACACCACGATGGCCGGCTGCGAAGCCGCGGTGGAGGGCATGAAGCACCAAGACGGCTTGCTGGTGCGATCCCTGCAAGAACTGCATGCCGACCTGACCTAAACTTCAGGCATAAACCAATCAACGCCGCCGCCCCGGTCGTCCGGGGCGGCGGCTTGCTTTTGACAAGACACCCATGAGCAACAAGATCCCCCTGACCGTTCGCGGCGCTGAAAAGCTGCGCGAGGAACTCCAGCGACTGAAGCACGTGGAGCGACCCGCAGTCATCCAGGCGATTGCCGAGGCCCGGGCCCAGGGCGACCTGAGCGAGAACGCCGAGTACGACGCAGCGAAAGACAAGCAAGGCTTCATCGAGGGCCGCATCCAAGACGTGGAAGGCAAGCTCTCTGCGGCCCAAATCATCGACCCCAAGACCCTCGATGCTGGCGGTCGCGTGGTCTTTGGCGCCACGGTGGACCTGTCGGACGAAAGCGATGGCAAAGAGGTGACCTACCAGATCGTGGGTGACGACGAGGCCGACCTCAAAGTGGGCAAGATTTCGATCAGCTCGCCCATCGCGCGCGCTTTGATCGGCAAAGAAGCCGGCGATGTGGCCGAGGTGCAGGCCCCGGGCGGCGTTCGTGCCTATGAAATCGTTGAGGTGCGCTACGAATAAGGTCCGCGCCCTGCTGGCGAGCGCCTGGCTCGGCCAGTTGCTGTGCGTGGCCTTGATGGCCGCGCCCAACGCCTTTGCCACGCTCGCGCGCCCCGAAGCGGGGGCTTACGTGGGGCGCTTGTTCTTGTTGGACGCCCGAGTCAGCTTGGTGATGGGCGTTGTCTTGTTGTTGGTCGAGCAGCGGCGCCAGCGGGATGCGCATGGCGACAGGGTCGTTGTCAGTCGGCTGCTGGTCCTGCCCTTGCTGGCGGTCTTCCTGGCCGTCTTGGGTTTCGACGCGCTGAGTCCCATGATGGAACAAGCGAAGCAGGGGCAAGGGCCCTTCGGCTTTGCCTTGTTGCACGCCCTGTCCATGGCCTGCTTCGTCGCCAAGATTGCCGTCGTGGCCACCTTGGCTTGGGGTTCGCTTAGGGCTTGCGACTCTTCAGGCGCGGCGGCTTCGCGCGCTTGACCAAGCCGCCCGGCGTGACCCGCTGGTTGCCGAGCAAGCGAACCTTCGTCACCTGCGGGCGCCGGTTGGCGCTTTTCGAGGCGGTGACCACCTTCACGATGCGGGGACCGGGCTTGCTGTCTTCGCGCTCCACCTTGGCTTTTTCAGGAACGGGGCGCCAAATGACAAAAAGCTTGCCGATGTGCTGCACCGGCGCGGCGTCGAGGTCGTGGCAGAGCTGCACAAAGGCAGCGTCGCGTGCGGCGCGGTCTTCGAGCATGGCGCGCACCTTGATCAAGCCATGAGCCTTAAGGGCAGCGTCGGTTTCCTTGGTCACGGCGGCGGTGAGGCCGTCACCACCGATCATCACCACGGGCTCCAAATGGTGCGCCTGAGCGCGCAAATCGCGCCGCTGGGCGCTGGTCAAAATCAAAGCAGTCATTGCGGGATTATCGTTGGGGTATGAAGGTTCAAACCAAGAGCAAGAAGGTCAACAAAGCGTGGTTGAACGACCACATCCACGACCCTTATGTGAAATTGGCCCAGCGTGAGGGTTACCGCTCGCGCGCGGCCTACAAGCTCAAGGAGATCGACGAAGACCTCCGGCTCATCAAGCCCGGGCAAGTGGTGGTCGACTTGGGGGCTGCCCCTGGGGCCTGGAGCCAATACCTGCGGCGAAAGTTCGCGCCCAAAGTGGCGGGGGTCGGCGGCGCGGCGGTGGGTGAACTGGACGGGCGCATCATCGCCTTGGACCTGCTTCCGATGGAGCCCATTGAAGGCGTGCAGTTCCTGTTGGGCGACTTTCGCGAACAGGCCATGGCCGATCAACTGGCCGTGGGGCTCCAAGGGGCGCCAGTGGACGTGGTGGTTTCCGACATGGCGCCCAATCTGTCGGGCATCGAAACCGCCGATGCGGCGCGAATCGAGCACTTGATCGAACTGGCCATCGAGTTTTGCAGCCTGCACCTGAAACGTGAAGGCACGCTGGTGTGCAAGGTGTTCCACGGAAGCGGTTACAGCCAACTCGTGAAACTGTTTCAGCAGCATTTCCACGTGGTCAAGCCCATCAAGCCCAAGGCCAGTCGCGACCGTTCGTCGGAAACCTTCTTGGTTGGGCGGCGATTGCGAGCCGGGGGCAGAGACGGCACTTGAACTCCCTAGAATCGACCGCATCTCTCAGGCCACAACCCCAGGCCGGAGCTTGGAAGGAATGAACAGTGAATAACCAGTGGTTCTCGAAGGTCGCCGTTTGGGCAGTGCTCTTGCTGGCGCTGTTCATGGTCTTCAACCAGTTCAACAAGGTGGCCGGGCGAGCCGACACGATCGGCTACTCGGAGTTCTTGAAGCAGGTGAACGCAGGGCAGATTGCCAGCGTTCAGATTCAAGAGGGCCCCGGCAACATCGAAATCACGGCCAAGAAGGCCGACGGGACCACCGTCCGCTCGATCGGTTCCATCCTGGATCGCGGTTTGACCGGCGACCTGATTCGCAATGGCGTGCAGTTCGAAGTCAAGCAGCGTGAAGAGCAGTCGCTCTTGATGACCATCCTGATCAGCTGGGGGCCGATGCTGCTTCTCATTGGCATTTGGGTCTACTACATGCGCCAAATGCAAGGCGGCGGCAAGGGCGGGGCGTTCAGCTTCGGCAAGAGCAAAGCGCGCATGCTGGACGAGAACAACAACAGCACCACCTTTGCCGATGTGGCCGGGTGCGACGAGGCCAAGGAAGAGGTCAAGGAACTGGTCGACTTCTTGAAAGACCCGCAGAAGTTCCAGAAGTTGGGCGGGCGGATCCCCCGCGGCGTGCTGCTGGTGGGTCCTCCTGGAACGGGCAAGACCTTGTTGGCCAAGGCGATTGCCGGTGAAGCCAAGGTGCCCTTTTTCACCATCTCCGGCTCGGACTTCGTGGAAATGTTCGTGGGCGTGGGCGCTGCCCGCGTGCGCGACATGTTCGAGCAGGCGAAGAAGAACGCCCCTTGCATCATCTTCATCGATGAAATTGACGCGGTGGGTCGGCATCGTGGTGCCGGCTTGGGCGGTGGCAACGACGAGCGTGAGCAGACGCTGAACCAGATGTTGGTGGAGATGGACGGGTTCGAAACGAATCTGGGCGTGATCGTGATGGCCGCCACCAACCGTCCCGACATCTTGGACCCGGCCCTGTTGCGTCCGGGCCGTTTCGACCGCCAGGTGTATGTCACCTTGCCGGACATCCGCGGCCGTGAGCAGATCTTGAACGTCCACATGCGCAAAGTGCCCCTGGGCGGCGACGTGAAGGCGGAAATCATCGCCCGCGGTACCCCGGGTTTCTCGGGTGCTGACTTGGCCAACCTGGTCAACGAGGCCGCCTTGTTCGCAGCGCGTCGCAGCGCGCGGACGGTGGAGATGATCGACTTTGAGCGTGCCAAGGACAAGATCCTGATGGGCGCCGAGCGGCGCTCCATGGTCATGGACGAAGAGGAGCGCCGCAACACGGCCTACCACGAGGCAGGGCACGCGCTGATCGGCCGTTTGCTGCCCAAGCTGGACCCGGTGCACAAAGTGACCATCATTCCGCGCGGTCGGGCCCTGGGCGTGACGGTGTCCTTGCCTGAAAAGGACCGCTACAGCACCGACAAGATTCGCATGCTGAGCACCTTGTCGATGCTGTTCGGCGGACGGATTGCCGAAGAGGTGTTCATGGGTCAAATGACCACGGGGGCGAGCAACGACTTCGAGCGCGCCACAGCCATCGCCCGCGACATGGTGATGCGCTATGGCATGACCGACAGCCTGGGCCCCATGGTCTACGCCGAAAACGAGGGCGAAGTGTTCTTGGGCCGGTCGGTCACCCAGACCAAGAACATCTCGGAAGAAACGATGCGCAAGGTGGATGCAGAAGTGCGCCGCATCATCGACGAGCAGTACGCCATCGCGCGCAAGCTGATCGAAGAGCACAGCGACAAGATGCATGCCATGGCCAAGGCCTTGCTGGAGTGGGAAACCATCGACGGCGAGCAAATCGAAGACATCATGCAAGGCCGCCCGCCGCGCCCGCCGCGGGATGCGGGCAGCACCCCCAGCGACACGCCCAGCGGCGGTGGCGGCGCTACGGTGGCTGACACGCCAGCCACCACGGCCGCGGTGTGACCACGAAGGCTTGACCCCACGAAGGGCCCTGCGGGGCCCTTTTTCCATTTCAGAGCCCCTGATGCATTGGCAAACCTCTCGATTCACGGTGGACCTTCGCAGGCCCCAAGTCATGGGCATCGTGAACCTCACCCCCGATTCTTTTTCCGACGGTGGCGCGTGGGCGGATGCCCGCCACGCCTTGCAGCATTGCGAACGCCTGCTGCAAGAGGGCGCGGCGCTGCTCGATTTGGGCGCCGAATCCAGCCGGCCCGGGGCGCCACGCGTGTCGGCTGAAGATGAATGGGTGCGTTTGCGGCCGGTCTTGGCCGGTGCGCTGCAGATGGGGGTTCCTGTGTCGGTCGACACCTGCAAGCCCTGGGTGATGCAGCAAGCACTGGCGATGGGGGCGGACGCGATCAACGACATCATGGCCCTGAGGGCGCCGGGGGCGCTGGAGGTGGTGGCCCGCCATCCGAGCGCCGGCGTGTGCCTGATGCACATGCGCGGCGAGCCCGGCACCATGCAGCAGCTCACCGATTACGACGATGTGGTGGCGGAGGTGGTGGATCACCTGGCCGGGCGCAGCCAGGCGCTGCAGGGGCTCGGGGTGGCCCCAGCGCGCATTGCGCTGGACCCTGGCCTGGGCTTTGCCAAGACGCCAGTGCAGAACCTGGCCCTCACCCAGCACTTGGGCCGCCTGGTGGCGTTGGGCCACCCGGTCCTGGCGGGCTGGTCGCGCAAGTCGACCCTGGGCTGGGTCACGGGCAAGCCGGTGTCTGAGCGCCTGGGCGCCAGCCTGGCGGCGGCGCTGGTGGCCGTGCAGCAGGGCGCGCGGCTGCTGCGCGTGCACGACGTGGCCCCGACGGTGGACGCGCTGCGCATGTGGTCGGCTACAGGACAATGCCTGCCAGTCTGAATCAGGAGGGAATAACACCATGAGCAAGCGCCAGTTTTTTGGCACCGACGGCATCCGCGGCACGGTCGGCCAACATCCCATCACGGCCGACTTCGCGATGCGACTGGGCCAAGCGGTCGGCCAGGTGCTCCGCCGTGCCAGTGGCGGTCGGCAGCCCACGGTATTGATCGGCAAGGACACCCGCATTTCGGGCTACATGCTGGAGTCGGCGATGGAGGCAGGGCTGGTGTCCGTCGGGGTCAACGTGCTGCTCACGGGGCCCTTGCCCACGCCCGGCGTGGCCTACCTGACGCGGACCCTGCGCCTGGACCTGGGTGTGGTCATCAGTGCGTCCCACAACCCCTTCGAGGACAACGGCATCAAGTTCTTCTCGGCCCGCGGCGAAAAGCTGCCCGATGCCTGGGAGCTGGAGGTCGAGGCGGCCTTGGCCACGCCACCGCAGTGGGCCAGCAGCCGCGAGCTCGGCAAGGCCAGAAAGCTCGCCGATGCGCGGGGCCGCTACATCGAGTTCTGCAAGGCTTGCTTCGGTGTGGACTTGAGCCTCAAGGGCTTGAAGGTGGTGGTGGATGCGGCGCACGGCGCGGCCTACCACGTGGCCCCCGATGTGCTGCACGAGCTGGGCGCTGAAGTGGTGGCGATCGGCTGCAGCCCGGACGGCTTCAACATCAACGCAGGCTTCGGTGCGACCGAACCCGCTGCCTTGCAGGCCGCGGTGCGGGAGCATGGCGCGCACTACGGGGTGGCATTGGATGGCGACGCCGACCGCCTGCAGATGGTGGATGCCGCTGGGCGCCTCTTCAACGGCGACGAGCTCTTGTACCTGTTGGTGCAAGACCGTTTGCACAGCGGCCAAGCGGTGCCTGGCGCCGTGGGCACCTTGATGACCAACATGGCCGTCGAATTGGCCTTGCAGCGGGCGGGCGTGGGGTTTGCGCGTGCCAAGGTGGGCGACCGCTACGTGCTGGAGGAGCTGGTGGCTCGCGGCTGGCAGCTGGGCGGCGAAGGGTCGGGCCACTTGCTGGCCTTGGACAAGCACACCACGGGCGACGGCATGGTCAGCGCTTTGTTGGTGTTGCAGGCCGTGGTGCGCAGTGGTCGCAGCTTGGCGGAACTGCTCAGCGAAGTGCAGCTCTTTCCGCAAACCCTGATCAACGTGCGCTTGCAACCCGATCAAGACTGGAAGAGCAACACCGCCTTGCAGGCCGAGCAAGCGGCCGTCACGGCCGAGTTGGGCCAAACCGGGCGGGTGCTGATTCGCGCATCGGGCACCGAGCCCCTGGTGCGGGTGATGGTCGAGGCCCAAGATCCAACCCGCGCCCGCGTGTGTGCCGAGCGCTTGGCGGCGACTTTGCGCTGACGGGTCGCACACGGTGACGCGATCTCGCTTGCTCCGCGCCGTGGCCGGTTTGGGCTTGCTGCTGGTCGCGGTGGGCCTGGCGGTGACGCTGCCCGGGGTCAACGACCACGTGGCCTTGGCCGCTGCCGTGGCGGCGGCCGTGGTCACCGTCGGCTGGGGCTTGCTGGATGCCCTGCGCACGCAGCGCCTGTTGGCCTGGCTGCGCTCGCCCCGCTCGCTGGCGCCACCGGCCGAGGAGGGCGCCTGGGGCGATTTGACTTACCGCATCGAGCGGCTGGTGGAAACGAACCGGCGAGAGCTCAAGCGCGAGCAGGTGCGCTTGGCCGAGTTCCTGCAGGCCATCGAGGCGTCGCCCAACGGCGTGTTGCTGCTTGACGCCAACGAGCAAATTGCTTGGCTCAACGCCCAAGCAGCACTTCACTTTCAGCTGCACCCGCAGCGGGACTTGCAGCAGCGCATCACCAACTTGATCCGGCACCCGGCCTTCGTTCAGCACCTGCAAACCCGCAACATGCAGCAGCCGGTGACCTTGAACTTGCACGACGGTCGCAGCATTGCCGTGATGCTGCGAACCTACGGCGAGGGCGCCATGCTCTTGCTCAGCCAAGACGTCAGCGAGCGCGAACGCAACGACGCCATGCGGCGCGACTTCGTGGCCAACGTGTCGCACGAGATTCGCACGCCATTGGCGGCGTTGACGGGCTTCGTCGAGAGCCTCACCACCTTGCGCTTGGACGGCCAGGAACGCGACCGGGTGTTGGAGCTGATGCGCCAGCAGTCGCAGCGCATGCAGGCCTTGGTGGACGACTTGCTGACCCTGGCCCGCCTGGAAGGCAGCCCGCGGCCCAGCCCGGACAGTTGGTTCTCTTTGGACGACTTGATCGGCCTCGTCATGAGCGAGGTGGGCGGCCTTTCAGCCGGGCGCCACCAACTGCACTGGCCAGTGCCGACCGGGCTGGAGATGGCTGGGATCGAGTCGGAGGTGCACAGCGCGCTGACCAACCTGCTGAGCAACGCCGTGCGGTATACCGCCGATCGCGGACAGATCGCGCTGGGGGTTCAGCGCCTACCAGACGGTGGGGTGGCCCTGCACGTGACCGACACCGGTGCTGGCATCGGGCCCGAGCACCTGCCCCGGTTGACGGAGCGCTTCTACCGGGTGGATGGCAGCCGATCGCGGGCGACTGGCGGCACAGGCTTGGGGCTGTCCATCGTCAAGCACGTGTGCCAGCGCCACGGCGGTGAGTTGCGCATCGAAAGCGAGGTCGGCGTCGGCTCTGTCTTCACCTTGGTCTGGCCGGCATTGCGGGTGCGCGGCGGCGGTGACGAGCAGGCCCAGCTGATGCTGGGCGAGGAATCAGCCCCCGCGCCGCTCGCCCGGGTGGGCCGCGAGCGCTGACAGCGGCCGTTTGCGCAGCACCCAATAGCGGGTGTCTCGCTCGGTAGGCCGGTCGACGGCCGCCACCGCGTCCCAGCCAATGGGCACCTGTGGGGTTTCGCCGCGCGGTGCCGTTTGCACCATCCAATCGCAGGCGCCAAGGCCCCGCGGTGGCAACACCACCTTCCATCCGCCTTGCGCCTCCAGCGTGGCCCACAACGAGCGCTGGGTGCCGCCGACTGCCACGCACGTGGCCGATGCGGGAATGATGGCCTGCAATCGTGCCAGCAGCACCCCGTTGGACCGCCCCAGGTTCAGAGGCTGCAACCACAGGGTCATCAGCAGCACCCAGGCCAGCACCACGCCGCCAGCTGGCAAAGCCAGGCTGCGCCAAAACGCTGCACGCTGGCGGCTGCTTCGCCAGCGAACCAAGGCCAGCCAGGCGCCCGTGGCGGCCAAGGCCAAGAGCAGCTGCAGGGGCTCGAACTGCACGCGCAAGTCGGGGGCCAAGCGCTGCAAGTTGGCCGCCAAACGGGGCGGCCAAGCGGTTTGCAAGGCCAGGTAGTACGCCCAAATGAACAGGGCGCCCAGGCTGAAGAAGAACAGCGAGAACCAGTCCACCATGGCGCTCCAGCTGCGGCGCAAGGTGGGCAAGGCAAAGGCTGCCAAGATCGCCAAGGCGGGCAGGGTCAGCAGCAGGGCACGGTCGCTCCCGCCCATGGCCAGTGCGGCACTCAGGCACACCAGCCATTGGGTCAGCGGGATGCTGACGTGCCGGCTGGCCAGAAAGGCGCGCCACCGCCACAGGGTCCACAGCGCCAAGGGCAGGGTGGGCCAGGTGAACCAAGCGATTTGGCGCAGCAGGCTGTCGGCCTGCGGCAGCGACGGCCCTTGGACCCGCCAGCCCCAGGCGCCGGTGCCCCAAGCCAAGGTGGCGCCGAGCACCATGCCAGCCACCAGCCCCCAGCGCAGGCGCCTGGCGCCCGAAAAGCGGGAGTGGTGACAAACGACCAGACCGCCCAGGCCCAGCATCTGCGTTAGCGCGGGCGCGCCCGACAACGAAAGACCGCCCAAGGCCAGCACCATCAGCCCCTGTGCACGCCGTTCGCGCGAAGGGGCGCTGGCGAGCGCGTAGGTCCAAAGGCTGACGCCCAACAGCTGCACCACGTCCCCTGTGGCCTCGTGCCCCATTTGCAGCAAGCCCAGGGTGGCCAGCAGCGCCAGCAGTGCGGCGTCGGCCAGCGCGCGCGCGTAGTCGACGGTGTCGGCTTCACCGCCGAATGCGAACGGGGCAGGCTGGGCGGCATCGGTGCGCGCGAGGTGAAAGCTGGCGTACCAAACCAACATGAGCACGCCCGCCAGGGCCAGGACGAAAGGCAAGCGGGCCGCGAGCACCGGGTCCAGCATGGGCAGGGCCCGCATGGCCGCGGCCCCCAGCCAATAGGGAAGGAGCGCGCCGTCTTCAGGCGGTAGGCCTGCCAGGGTCGGGCGCAGCCAGGCGCTGTCGCCTCGCGCCAGCGACGCCATGTAGCCGTAGGCCGTGAGATCGGCGTGTCGCCATGCGTCGCGCAGCCATTGGCCCGGCAGCAGGTAGGCCAGGCACAGCGACCACAACACCCATCGGGAAAGAGGGCGGGCGCCAGCTTCGCTGACCAGGGCGGGGGTGGGGCGGTTCATCAGAGGCGGATGATGGCAACAAAAAAGCAGCCCGTAGGCTGCTCTTTTGGGGGGAAGAAACCCGAGCCGTGCGGCGCAGGATTACTTCTTGAGGTGGGCAAACTTGTTGCGGAACTTTTCGACGCGGCCGCCCAGGTTGTCCACGCTCTTCTGCGTGCCCGTGTAGAACGGGTGGGTTTCGCTGGTGGTTTCCAGCTTCATGAGCGGCAGTTCGCGGCCGTCTTCCAACTTGATCTTCTCTTTCGTCTGCACCGTCGAGCGGGTGACGAACTTGAAGCCATTGGACAGGTCCACGAAGCAGACTTCGCGGTAGTTCGGGTGGATGCCGTCTTTCATGAGAACCTCTGGGTGACTTCGGTAGCCGCGCCTGCTTATCCATGAAGCGGCGCACTTGCCGGGGTTGTGCGCCGCAGCTGTGACGCGAAAAGCCTGCGAGTATAGCGCAGGCCCAAGCGTTTACCCGCCTTTGCGCATCAGGTCGAAGAAGTCGTGGTTGTTCTTCGTGGCCTTCATCTTCTCGATGAGGAACTCCATCGCCTCGATTTCGTCCATGGGGTAGAGCAACTTTCGCAAGATCCAGCTCTTTTGCAGGATCTCTGGCTTGAGCAGCAGCTCTTCGCGGCGGGTGCCGCTGCGGTTGATCAGGATCGAGGGGTAGACGCGCTTTTCGGCCATGCGGCGATCCAGGTGGATTTCGCAGTTGCCGGTGCCCTTGAATTCTTCAAAAATTACATCGTCCATGCGGCTGCCGGTATCCACCAGCGCGGTGCCGATGATGGTCACG
>Ga0114942_1000298_pt1 | contig 13873 bp, 10 predicted proteins | sample LowerColdCreek_FD_88674 | JGI IMG/M metagenome (GOLD analysis project Ga0114942, IMG submission 88674) | Groundwater microbial communities from Cold Creek, Nevada to study Microbial Dark Matter (Phase II) - Lower Cold Creek | ecosystem: Environmental > Aquatic > Deep subsurface > Groundwater ... | reverse complement strand
GGCCTGTCGCCAGTATCTCACTCGCTTGTTATTGGCCGATGACCTGCGCGACCTGCGCGAGGATATAGCCGCAGCGGCCTTTTCTCTTGCCCCCGCAGGCGCGCTCAACAGCCTCAGCCAAACCTTGTTGCGCCTGACTACGCCGGGTGTTCCTGATCTTTATCAGGGTAATGAGTTTTGGGATTTCAGCCTGGTAGACCCGGACAATCGCCGCCCGGTGGATTTTCCGGCGCGGGTTGCGGCGCTGGCAGACAAGCTGACTGAGGTGGATGAAAAAATTAACCAGTGGCGCAGCGGCAGTATCAAACAGCATCTGATCGCCAAAGTGCTGGAGTTGCGCAAAGCCCAATCCCGGCTGTTCCGCCATGGCGATTACCAGGCCCTGCCAGTCGAGGGCGCGCACGCCGAGCGGGTTATCGCTTTTGTCCGCCATCACCAAGGCAAGTACATGCTGGTAGTGGCGCCCCGGTTGACGATGAATCTGCTGGCTGGCCAAGCGACGCCTTATGTTTTGCCCGAGCAGTGGGGCGATACCCGGCTCATGCTTCCCGATGCGCTTGCTGACGCGTGTTTTGCAAGCGTTTTTTCCCGCCATGCTATTCGCACTGAACAGGGTTGCTTGGCGCTTGGCGCAGTGCTTGCAGATTTTCCAGTCAATCTGTTGTACCTCCTTCCCGGTGCCTCGCCGGAGGCAGACAGCACATCGGCCGAGACCAGTAACCATCCTCAGTAACCAGTAAGACTCTGACCAGTACGACTTTGACCTATAAGGAAGGCACTCATGAATTCTCAAGAAAAAGTTGTGGTGAATGTTTCCACCGACAGTAAAGTGCATTCGCGCATCACAGAAGGTAACCCTTTTCCCTTGGGGGCGACTTGGGATGGAGTGGGCGTTAATTTCGCGCTCTTTTCTGCACACGCTACCAAGGTGGAGCTGTGCCTGTTCGATAGCACGGGTGAAGTGGAGTTGGAGCGGATTGAGCTGCCCGAATACACCGACGAAATCTGGCACGGCTACATGCCGGATTGCCACGCCGGGCAGATTTACGGCTACCGTGTCTATGGCCCTTATGAGCCGCAGGCCGGGCATCGTTTTAACCATAACAAATTGTTGATCGACCCCTACGCCAAGCAATTGGTTGGCAAGCTGAAGTGGTCGGAAGCCCTATTTGGCTACACCATCGGCTCGCCCGATGGCGATCTGAGCTTTGATGAGCGTGATAGCGCAGCGTTTGTGCCCAAAGCCAAGGTGGTTGATCCCGCGTTCACTTGGGGGAACCATCGCTCCCATCGGGTAGCGAATGACAAAACCATTATTTACGAAACCCATGTGCGCGGGATTAGCATGCGCCACCCGGCGGTGCCCAAGGAGCTGCAAGGTACTTTCGCCGGTTTGGTACACCCGGAGTTGCTCCAGCATATCCGCTCGCTGGGGGTGACCAGTGTTGAGTTAATGCCAGTTCACGCGTTTGTGGATGACAATCACCTGCTTGAACGGGGCCTGAAAAATTATTGGGGTTACAGCACCCTGGCATTTTTTGCGCCCCATACACCCTACACCGCCCATGGCCATCTCAATGAATTCAAGGAGATGGCGGCGCGACTGCACAATGCCGGTCTCGAACTGATCCTCGATGTGGTTTACAACCATACGGCAGAGGGCAGTGAGCTGGGGCCGACCCTGTCCATGCGCGGTATCGACAACGTCACCTATTACCGCTTGGTCGCGGATAACAAGCGCTATTACGTCAATGACTCCGGCACCGGCAATACGCTGGATTTAAGCCATCCCTGCGTACTGCGGTTAGTGACTGACTCGCTCAGGTATTGGACGCGGGATATGGGGGTGGATGGTTTCCGGTTTGATTTGGGCACTATTCTTGCGCGTGAAAAACAGGGTTTTAACGAGCGCCATGGATTTAACCTCGCCTGTCGGCAAGACCCCTTGTTAAGCCAGCTCAAATTAATTGCCGAACCTTGGGACTGTGGCATAGGCGGCTATCAAGTCGGCGCATTTCCCCCTGGCTGGCACGAGTGGAATGACCGCTTCCGCGACACAGCACGCGCGTTTTGGCGCGGTGAAAAAGGCAAGCTACCAGAGCTAGCCAGCCGCCTTACCGCCTCAGGCGATATGTTTAACCAACGCGGACGCAGACCTTCGGCGTCGGTCAACTTTGTAACTGCCCACGATGGTTTTACCCTGCATGACCTGGTGAGTTACAACCACAAACATAACGAGGCAAATGGTGACGATAATAGGGACGGTACGGACAATAATTTGTCGTGCAATTACGGCGTGGAGGGGCCAACGGACGATAAAAATATTGTACGTCTGCGTCAGCGCCAAATGCGCAATATGTTATGTACCTTACTCTTTTCGCAGGGCACACCCATGATGTTATCGGGCGATGAGTTCGCCCATACCCAAGGAGGCAATAACAATGTGTATTGCCAGGATAACGAATTAAGCTGGATTAATTGGGATTTGAAAGAGGCGGGCAAAAAAATGCTCGAATTCACCCGGCGTATTATCAGCTTGCGCCAGACCTATCCCATGTTGCGGCGCGGGCGCTTCTTAGTCGGCGAGTACAATGCGGAGCTGGGAGTAAAAGATGTCACCTGGCTATCGCCCGATGGCAGTGAAATGCAGGGGGAGCAATGGCACGATGAAAATCGCGCGTGCCTGGGTATGTTGCTGGATGGTCGTGCGCAACCCACGGGGATTCACCGCAGCGGGGCTGATGTCACCTTGTTATTGATTTTTAATGCGCATCCAGAGCCGGTGAATTTTGTACTGCCGGAGGTTTACCAAGGGAAGGATTGGGTTTGCCTTATCGATACCAATAAACCTGAGAGCCATGGCACAGCGCATTTTCAATTCGGCCACCACTATGTGGTGACTGACCGCTCGCTACTGTTGTTTAAGTTGCGGAAATAAATTTATAAAAACGGGTCATCTTCATCTGCTGGGAAATAGCGCTCGGCAGTGATGACTTCGGCCTTGATTCTGTGCGCGAGCAAATCATCCACATCCTGGTTGACGCGGTTGATAAGCGGCAGGGCTTCATCGCGGTCAAGTGATTCCAGTAGCGCGTTGCCCCAGATAGAAACGTGGCGTAAATAAATCGTGCGTGTGTCAGATTTTTTTGCCCACTCACCGGATACCAGGCGGCCGATACGATCAACCTTATGGCGGATTTCTTTCACTTGGGCTGGGTCATCAACTTGTGCGACCAATTCATCGGTCATCTTGATCCAACCGCGGCGATACAATTCCCAACCACTGTAAAAACGCACAATCCAGGTGAGGTATTCTTCTTGTGTCTGGATTTTTTTATTGGTTTCGTCGGCCTCATACACTTTCAGGAAATAAGCGCGCGATGGCATCGCGTTTGGCCATGCATCCGCCTGACGTGCAACTTTAGTGCTGCTACAGGCGAACAGGCTGCTAACCAGAATCAATAGGGCCAGGAGTCGGGTCATGAGTGCGATTTTCTGCATAAACAAGAATAGGCTCTGCGTAATACGGGGGTTAGGGGGTGAAGTTAGATACAACAATGTCGCTGCAGTATAAAAGTTTGCGGGCGCAATGGACAGGCTGAAATGCGGGTTGATCTCTATCGAAAAGTTATAGCCCCACACCAAGTGAATGATGCGGGGCTATCAGGGTGATCAATATCTATTAACGTTCGCGGCCACCACGTATATCGGCGCGTTCGTTTCCTCCCCCGCTGGTGCGCTCAGCCCGTTCTGGGCGACTGGCCCGCTCTGTGCGCGCAACTTCAGTACGCGACTGCATTTGCGGACGTTCAACTCGCTGGGTCGGCTCGGTAACTATAGGGCGCTCCTCCCATTGGGTGGACGGACGCACACGCTCAGTGCGCGCAACCTGTTCGGTGCGGTTTTGCTGCTGTGCACGCGGCTGTTCAGTTCGCTCAATCCGACTGTATTGTTGTTCGCGCGGTGTTGTCGTGCGCTCAATCCGGTCGCTATTCACAGGGTTTTTCCCATTGCGATTTTCACTGGCTCCGATTTGGGTTTGCGGGCGCGAATTACTGCGTTCCACAGTGCGGCTATCAGCACTTTGGCGTTCAGTGCGCGGTTGGCTATTGGCGCGCTGCTCGCGGGTCTGTTCACGGTGCTGTTCACGGTTTTTGGGGTTGCTCAGGTCGCGCCCGCTGTGGTTGTTCATCCGCTCGCGCAGTTGTTCAGCGCGCGGTTGCTGATTTTGATACTGAGCTGGCCTGTCGGTATTAGTGGTGATTTGACCGGCCTGCTGACGACCCAACCGCTGCTGGAATTGCTCGTCGCGCCCCTGACGCTGATCGCGCGCATGATTGGGCGATAAACGATCAGATGGCTGACGGCTAGTTGATTGACGGTTAGGTGATACATGGCCACCGTTATCACGCACTCCGGCGCGATATACCCGCGCATCGCCATAACTTTCACGATTGCTGTGATAGCGCTGGCGGGTGTGGTTATCGTGATAAGCCACGCCACGTCTATGTACCGGGTTGTGATGCCAATGTTTGGAACCGGAATAATGCGCAACGCTGCGGCTATCGTAAAAGCGATGATTGTGGTGGTGATGGTGATCTACCACTACCACCCGGCGCTGATTCCAGTGGCAACCGCTGAAATAAAAGCGCGGGCCGATATAAACGCGCGGGCCCCAATAAAAACCGGACACAAACACATAACTGCTCGGGTAGTGCCAATACACGGGCGGATAATCCGCCCACCACCAGTTGCCGTAGACCACGCGGGTATCGTAAGCAGGCACATACACCACGCGCTCAACCGAGGGTTCAATCACAATGGTTTTTTCTTCGCGGATAACCCGCACATGCTCGACTTTATCGAGGTTGCCTGAGGCATAGGCGCGGTTGCGCAGGGTCTGGATGCTGTCCATCACTCGCGTTTCATCGGCAAGGAAGGCATCGCCCAACTGTTGGGTCCAGTCCAGATCATCACTCATGCGTTTCAATACTTCGGGAAAGGCAACCAGTGCTTTGACGCTCGGGTCCCAGTCTTGGTTATCAACGGCATTGACTGCATCATCACCTTTTAAACGGCTGTTGTTGCGCGCCCAGCGGTCAGCTTCGACCACTTCCAGCGGGTAAGTAGAGGCGATAAGTACGTGCGAGAGCACCGTATCCGGATAGAGCGCGATGGGCGCGAGCAGCGAATCCAGCTGTGCTTCACTAAAGCTGGCCTGCGCCGCTGTAGTGCTGTAGCTGGTTTGATCGACTGCTTGGGTGGTGGTGCAGCCCACAAGTAATGGCAGAAGCAGGCTGATCGTTAACGCAAGTTTTCCCGGGCGTTGCAGAAGCTGGCTAGTCATGATGGTTCTCGCTTTAGTACCGGATGTTACCCTCAGTGAGGGTGGAGTGGTGCTGATGATTCCTTTATAGGAGCCTGGCGCTTAACCCCAGCTGAACTGCTTGCAGACTCTTGCTTGACTAATCACAGGGCGCCCCGATAATGGCGCACTTTTGCGATATCCATCGCAGTGACCCTGGGTAACAGAGACTAGCGCATGATCGATGTGAATTTTCAGTTAAAAGGCAGTGCTATTACCGTGGTGGTACTGGCGATTGTCCGCTACGAGCCCAAGAGCTTGTTGGCTGAGCTAAAAGAAAAGGTCGTCCAGGCCCCACAGTTTTTCAATAATTCCCCGGTATTGATCAATCTCGACCGATTGGAAAACCCTGAAAACCTGAAAAAACTCGGGGATTTACTGGCAATATGCCGCGAACTGGATTTACAACCACTAGGTTTTAGCGGCGTACCTGAGGTATTGTTAGCGGCAGTTAACAAGACCGGTCTGGCAGTGCTGCCAACCCCCAGTGAGCGTGCGCTTAAACTGCCAAAACAGGAAGCGGCGCCCCAGGCAGTTGAGACAGTGATCGAACGCGTGGTGGAGACGGTGGTCGAAACCGTTATTGAAGAGCGACTGGTTCAGCGGCAGAGTAAAGTCGTCACCCGCCCGGTGCGCTCCGGCCAGCAAATTTACGCTGAAGGTGCAGACTTGATTGTGCTGGCGCAAGTGAGTGAAGGGGCTGAAGTACTGGCCGATGGCCATATCCATATTTACGGCACATTGCGTGGACGCGCGTTGGCCGGTGTGAAAGGTGATGAAACAGCGCGTATTTTTTGCCAGCAAATGGAAGCCGAATTAGTGTCAGTCGCTGGTAATTTTGTACTGCAGGATTCACTACCCAAAGAATTGTTAAAAAAGCCGGTGCAAATTTCTCTCAAGGGCGAAAAGGTTGTTGTGGAAGCCCTTGTCAGCAATTAAGCCTGGCGAGTAATTAATTTTCTGCATCCATTTATATATTGTTTATTTTTGTGGATGTTATTTTTTAGACATTGAATATTTTACAGGAGCCTTCCCTTGGCCAAGATTATCGTTGTTACATCAGGTAAAGGCGGTGTGGGCAAAACCACATCCAGCGCAGCAATCAGCACCGGTTTGGCTATGCGCGGCCACAAAACTGTGGTTATCGATTTCGACGTAGGCCTGCGTAATCTGGATTTGATCATGGGCTGCGAGCGTCGCGTGGTGTACGATTTTGTCAACGTGATCAAAGGCGAAGCAACCTTGAATCAAGCGATGATCAAAGATAAGCGCACTGAAGGTCTTTACGTATTGCCCGCATCGCAAACCCGCGATAAAGATGCTTTGACCCGCGAAGGCGTTGAAACCGTCATTAACGAACTCGCTAAAGATTTTGAATTTATTGTGTGTGATTCTCCAGCTGGTATTGAGCAGGGTGCATTGATGGCATTGTATTTCGCCGACATCGCGATTGTGGTGACCAACCCTGAAGTATCGTCAGTGCGCGACTCGGATCGTATCCTCGGTATTTTGCAAAGCAAATCGCGCCGTGCCGAACAAAACCTTGAGCCGATTAAAGAGCATTTGTTGTTGACCCGTTATAACCCGACGCGTGTTGAGGCGGGTGAAATGCTGAGCGTGAATGACGTTGAAGAAATTCTGGCGATTCCTTTGCTCGGTGTGATTCCGGAATCAGAAGCGGTATTAAAAGCGTCTAACCAAGGTACACCGGTTATTCTCGATGAGACTACACCCGCCGGCCAAGCTTACAACGATGCCGTTGATCGTCTGCTCGGTAAAGAAATACCACACCGCTTCCTGGAAGCGGAAAAGAAAAGTTTCCTGAAGCGTTTGCTGGGGGTATAAGCCGTGAGTATTCTGGATTTCCTCATCAAAAAGCGTGCGCCCTCGTCGGCCTCGGTCGCCAAGGAGCGTTTGCAAATTATCGTTGCGCACGAGCGCACCAAACGCAATTTAAGCCAGCCGGATTTCCTGCCGCAAATGCAGCAAGAAATTATCGCGGTGATTCGTAAATATATTCACATCGAATCCGATCAGGTTACCGTCAACCTCGACAATTCCGACAACTGCTCGGTGTTGGAGTTGAACATTACCCTGCCGGATTAAACCACTATGCTGCATGATCTTCGCAGCAAGTAAAAAGAGGGATGTGCTGGGTACAGTGCATCCCTTTTTTATTACACCATTTTCATTGCGATGCTTTTTATAGCAATCAAAACTATTTCACCCGGTTAATTGATTTATGAGTACGGATTTTCACACGCTACCTGCTGATAGCCTGATAGTGTTCGATTTTGAAACCACCGGCCTCTCACCCGATATGGGTGACCGCTCCATCGAGATTGGCGCAGTGTTAATTGAAAACGGAAAAATCACCGACCGTTTTCAACAGCTAATGAACCCCGGTGTGCGCATTCCCTTGTTTATTGAAAACCTGACCGGCATTACCAATCGGATGGTAAAAGAGGCGCGTAAAAATACCGAAGTGATGGGTGACTTTTACGATTTTATCGCCGGGCGTAATCTGGTTGCGCACAATGCCAGTTTTGACGAACGCTTTTTGCGTGCAGAATTTAAACGCATCAAAAAATCCTTTAGCGGTGGCATCGCCTGCAGCTTGTTGGCCGCGCGTCGTATTTATCAAAATGCGCCCAATCACCAATTGGCAACCCTGGCGCAGTATAAAAATTTGCCGAGCGATGGTGTTTATCACCGCGCCTTGGCGGATGCTGAGGTCACTGCTCATTTGTGGTTGAGCCTCTTGTCCGAATTGCGCGCGCAGCATGAGGTGGATGAATTATCGTTTGGTTTTATGCATACACTGACCAAAACTCCCAAGCACCAGTTGCGTAAGTTTTATGAAAAATACAAAGCGAAATCACCTGCTATGTGATGAATGCCAGTGATAGATGTAATGGAGTTAACCCGCATGCAATATCATTTTATTAAAACACTTGTGCTTGTTCTGATCGGCTTTCTTTTGACAAGCTGTGGCACATTAATAAAACCTGATGTAAAAACCGGCATTGTCCAATTGGAAAAAGGTTCCTACAAACTCGATCAAACCCATGTTGCAGTATTATTTAAAATTAACCATATGGGCCTATCTACCTTTGTGGGGCGATTTAATAAAGTGGATGCAACTCTGGAATTTGATCCTAAGAATATCGCCGCCGCAAAATTGTCGGCAGTGATTGATGTTGCCAGCCTCGATGCCAACAATCCTGATTTGGAAGAAACCTTGCGCGGCAGCAGCTGGCTGGATACTGAAAAATACCCGCAAGCATTTTTCAAAACCGCCAGCGTCACTGTGCTAGACCCAAGCTCAGCAGTATTTACGGGTGAATTAACCCTGCACGGTGTGACTGCGCCAATTAATTTAACGGTCACCTTTAATGGCGGTGCCAACAATATGCTCACTGGCTTCTATACGTTGGGCTTCTCCGCCACCACCGTATTTAATCGCTCCACCTTTGGAATTGATTATTTAATTCCGGCGATTGGAGACCAGGTTACGATTGAAGTTTTTGCAGAATTTCAACAACAATAGTTCAACGGCGATAAAAACAAATATTTTTCAGGAGTTGTTATGACCACTCACTTTCTTATCGGCGGCAACGGCACCCAGTCCGTGCACTTGAATTTGCGTATGGCGAATCGCCACGGGTTGATCGCCGGTGCAACCGGTACGGGTAAAACCGTGAGCTTGCAAGTGCTCGCTGAAGGTTTTGCCAAAGCGGGCGTGCCGGTATTCATGGCCGATATTAAAGGTGATTTATCTGGCCTTGCCAAAGCGGGCAAGCCGCATCCCAAGGTGGATGAGCGTGTACAGCTGATGAATATCCCTGATTACCAGCAGCGGTTGTTCCCCTGCGTGTTTTGGGATTTGTACGCAAAAAAGGGTCATCCGGTGCGCGCCACTATTTCAGATTTTGGTCCGTTATTATTGGCGAATTTTTTCGATCTCAACGAAACCCAAACCGGTGTGCTCTACGCCGCGTTTAAAATTGCCGATGACCAGGGCATGTTGATGCTGGATTTAAAAGACCTGCAAGCCATGCTCAATTGGATGAAGGACGAACGTAAAACATTGGAGGATGAATACGGTGGTATCAGCGAGGCCAGCATCGCCGCCATCCAACGTCGGTTAATGATGTTGGAGCAAGAAGGTGCAGATCAATTTTTTGGTGAACCGGCGCTGGATCTAAATCACCTGATGCAAATCACTCTTGAAGGTACTGGCGTCATCAATATTCTCGATGCCACCACCCTTGTCAACCAGCCCAAACTCTACGCGATATTTTTACTCTGGTTAATTTCTGAATTATTTGAAAATTTACCTGAGCAGGGCGATGCCGATAAACCCAAATTGGTATTTTTCTTTGATGAGGCGCATTTGCTGTTTAACGATGCGCCTAAATTATTGGTCGATAAAATTGAACAAGTCGTGCGCTTGATTCGCTCTAAAGGTGTGGGTATTTATTTTATCTCCCAAAGCCCGGCGGATATTCCCGATACCGTGCTCGGTCAATTGGGTAACCGCGTGCAACACGCCCTGCGCACCTACACACCCAAAGACCAGCAAGCGGTAAAAATTGCCGCGCAAACTTTTCGCCCCAATCCTGCTTTTTCGACCGAAACTGCAATAACGGAATTGGGCATAGGTGAAGCGCTGGTATCGGTATTGGATGAGAAGGGCTCGCCCACACCCGTTGAGCGCGTGATGGTTGCACCACCCGCATCGCGTATTGGCCCGCTGACCGATGAGGAACGTGCAGAGGTAATGGCTCGCTCACCTTATAAAGCGATTTATAACCAAATGATTGATCGTGAATCGGCTTATGAAATTTTAAAAGGTCGAATTGCCCAGCAAACACAAACCGAGCAGCAACAAAAAATCCAGGAACAATTGCGCGCAGAGCAGGAGCGTATTTTTAAACAGCAGCAAAAGGAACAGGAGCAGCAACAAAAAGAACAGGCGCGTGCACAACAGCAAGCTACACGTACCAGCGCTAGTAAGGATACCGCTGTCGATGCGTTTACCAAGAGTGCTGCGCGTGCCATTGGCAGCAGGCTTGGTCAGCAAATCGTGCGCGGTATTCTCGGTTCGCTGTTAGGTGGCCGGCGTTAGGAGCTGTAATGTTTTTATTTGGAATCGGGTCTATAGTGATCTGGTAGTAGTCTCTGCCAGATCCCTGGAATCGTTAAGGTGTAATCGCAATTAATACGAGGTCGAAAAAAAGCAAGGATAAAAAAGCATTCGTCATGTCACATAAGGCTGCACCTATCATAGGACGATGGGTGCGGTCATAAAATGTTGAGGATGCAGCATGATAGAAATGACACGCATTGGAAAAAAATCTTGCACACCTTTGCCGTTGTTAAAAACTGTTGTACTAAGCTTTCTTCTCTGTAATAGCTATAGCGCTGTCAGCCAGACTATAGAGCCCGTGGTAGATGATACGATTTATCTGCAACAGGGTTGGGATCACCACACTCGCCGCACTCTCTATTCCACGTCCTTTGGTTCTCGCTTTATTCCCTACGCTTGGTTTCTCGCATTGGAGCGTTCAGATAGCACTGCTGCATTTCGCGATAACAAACACATGGCCGCAATGGGTTTTATCACCACTGTTGCAAATACTTATAATCCTGATGGATTACCCGTTGGATTGGTGCGCGATAGTGACAATAAAAATGGCGATTATATCGGCCTTACCTGCGCTGCCTGCCATACAGGTCAAGTCATGATTAACGGTAAGCGCATCCGTATTGATGGTGGTCAGGCACTGATTAATTACTCGCAGTTTGAACAGGCGACTTTGGCTGCACTAAAAGCAACGCTCGCTGGTGATGAAAAATTTTCACGTTTTTCCCAACAAGTAATTGCCAGTGAATCAATCACAACACTGACACCAGAACTGCTGAAAACCCAATTGCAAGCTCGCGTTGCGGAATTGGAAAAACATTACGCCGTGAATGCAACCGAAGTTCCCTACGGCCACGGGCGGCTGGATGCATTTGGCCAAATTTTTAATGCGATTGCGGTTGAAGCACTCAATATGTCGGAAAATATTCACGCACCCAATGCACCCACCAGCTATCCAGTATTGTGGAATGCATCCCATTTAAATGTTGTGCAGTGGAATGCCTCGGCACCCAATAAAGAACCAGGCCCGCTATTTCAAAATGCAATTACCGCACTTGCTGTTTATGGCACTGTCTCTGTCGCAAAAGATACATCCACTTACCCTTCATCTATCCGCATCAGTAATCTGGGTGATATCCAAAAAGAATTTTATCAACTCACCGCTCCGCAGTGGCCGATAGAAATTGCCGGCGCGCTGGACGCCAATAAAATCGCAGCGGGGAAAAAACTTTACGACCAACACTGTCTGCAATGCCACGCTATTGTTAATCCTGTCGATAAAAGCCGTAAAATCCAGGCGGTATTAACACCGGTCACTGAAGTTGGCACCGATCCGTTGATGGTGAATAACTTTATCAATCACAAGGTCAAAAGCGGTGTGCTTGAAGGTAAAAAATCCCTGGTTTTTTTTGGCGATAAACTTCCTGCTGAAACTTCTGCACTCGATTTAGTTACCCATACGGCAACAGCGGCATTACTCAACCAACCTTGGCAAACCTTTAAAGCAGTCTTCACACAATATCGTGCTACTGATGACCCACCTGAACAAACAGTTTATAACAGTTATAAGGCGCGCCCCATTAACGGTATTTGGGCATCAGCACCTTATTTGCATAATGGGTCTGTTCCCAGTATTTACGATTTGTTGTTGCCTGCTGTGCAGCGCCCGGTCACTTTCTATGTTGGCAATATTGAATTGGATCTGGTGAAGCTGGGGCATGTTTATACCAAAGCAGCCAACACCAGTTTTTTTGATACCCGTCTGTTGGGCAATTCCAATGCGGGACATGAATACGGTACGCAGCTAAGCGATGCGGAGCGCTGGGCACTGATAGAATATGTGAAGAGCCTGTAAATTCTCTCTGCTCCATTATCTGTTCCATAATGAGAATGCTGTCTGCTTTCAGACGGTGCGGATTTTTATTGTTTGGGTTATGCTCTGCCTGATGTTAAGTTTCCCCCGTTAATCAATAACCATAACAATAGAAATTCAGAATAGATCAAACCAAAAAATATAAAGCATTTTCTGTATTCGCACAGAGTTCGATCTCAATAACCTTTATTCGATTAGAGCTGCTATGAAATATCTTCCCGATGTTGTTATGCGCGGTTTGCTGCGTACTCTTGTGATAAGTACACCTACTTTGATGATTGCTTGCGGTGGTAGTGGAGGGGGCAATGAAGGAATTGCTAGTCCTGTATCTTCGTCGGTCGCCGTTATTGCATCCAGCAGTGCATCGATCGTATCCAAAAGCTCAGCAATCGCATCTGGTAACTCATCAATTGCATCCAGTGGCTCATCTGTTGTATCGAGTATTGCAACTGCAAAAGTGCCGGTGCCGGATTTAACTCCTGACCCAGTGTTACCACTCAACGGCAGCCCGAACTACACCAGTGCGAAAGACGCGGTGCGCTTTTTGGCGCAGACGACTTTTGGGCCTACAGCCAAAGATATTGACCGCGTCGTCAGCCTTGGTAGATCAGCCTGGTTAGAAGAACAGTTTAACAAGCCGCACACCAGGCATCTGGAATTACTTGATAAACGTTTTGAACAAATTGGTTTTGTTGTGCAGCCAGAACAAGATGATAGCGATGAAGGTTATCTGCGCGATTTACAGCGCAGCGATATCTGGTGGGAAGTGGCGCTTTGGGGCGATGACCAATTGCGCCAGCGCGTGGCTTATTCACTCAGCCAGATTTTAGTGATCTCCAATGTCTCCGATGTGCTCTACAACGATACACGCGGCATCGCCAATTATCAGGATATTTTGGCTACCCATGCGTTCGGTAATTATCGCGATCTATTAAAAGCCATTACGCTCAACCCCACGATGGGTGAATACCTGAGCATGGTGCGTAATGAAAAAGCCGATACCAATCGCAATATCCGCCCCGACGAAAATTATGCGCGCGAACTTATGCAATTGTTCACTATTGGTTTGGTGCAATTAAATCTGGATGGTAGTGCCAAGTTGGACGAGCAAGGCAATCCTATTCCCACCTACGACCAAACAACAGTAAAAGAATTAGCGCGCGTATTTACCGGTTGGAATATGGCGACGATAAAAAATTGGTGGGAGTGGACGGAGAGCGGCGCCAGCGAAATTTTGCCGATGAAATCATTCGATAATTATCACGATTTCAATGCAAAGACATTGTTTGGTGATAAGTCTATAGCCGCAAATAAAACACCTGAGCAGGATATAGATGCAGCACTGGATATCCTCTTCGCTCACGCTAACGTCGCGCCCTTTATTAGCAAACAATTAATTCAGCGTTTAGTTACCAGTAATCCCTCGCCCGACTTTGTTACCCGTGTTGCCAGTGTATTTAATGATAATGGTGAAGGCGTTAAAGGT